>WNEZ01005767.1_pt1 | contig 12765 bp, 12 predicted proteins | sample 5400521 | NCBI WGS metagenome assembly WNEZ01 (sample SAMN13153339, study PRJNA577476) | soil metagenome | isolation source: 120 cm saprolite under Douglas fir tree site 2 hole 1 replicate 1 | place: USA:California | collected 2015-04-18 | reverse complement strand
CCCGCGCGGTGGCCCAGGGCGCTTTCAAGTCCACCTTGATCTGCGCCGCGACCTTGGCAGCCGTCTCCGGCAGGAAGGGCGAGATCAAGTAACTCGTCATCCGGATCGCCTCGACCAGGTTGTACATCACTGTCTGCAACCGCTTGCGCTGATCTGACTGTTTGGCCAGCACCCAGGGCGCGCTTTCCTCGATGTACTTGTTCCCGCGGTTGACCGCTTCCCAGGTGAGATCGAGGGCGCCCGTGAAGTTCAGCGCCTTCATGTGTTTGTCCTGCCCGCGGACGGCTCGCTCGAACGCCGTCTGGAGCTGCTTGTCCAACGCCGTGGCGTCGCCGTCAGGGGCAGGGAGCTTGCCATCGAAATACCGCTGCAGCATGGACAGCGTTCGATAGACAAAGTTCCCCAGGTCATTGGCCAGATCGGCATTGAATCGATCTGTCATCGTTTCCCAGCTGATCTCCCCGTCCCGGTCGAACGGCAGCTCACGCAACAGGAGATAGCGGACCGCTTCGGCGCCGAAACGCTCGGCGGCCTCCAGCGGATCGATGAAGTTCCCCGCGCTCTTGCTCATCTTCTCGCCGCGGACGGTGAGGAACCCATGCGCATAGACCCGCTTCGGCACCCCCACCCCGGCCGACATCAACATCGCCGGCCAGTAGAGGCAGTGGAAGCGCGTGATGTCCTTACCGATGACGTGGAGATCGGCCGGCCACCAGCGCCTGAACATCACCTCATCGGTTCCGTATCCAACACCGGTGACGTAGTTCACCAGGGCGTCGCCCCAGACGTAGACGACGTGCTTGTCATCGCCCGGGAAGGGGATGCCCCACTTGATGGTCGAGCGCGAGATGCTGAAGTCTTGCAGGCCGGCCCGGAGCCATCCCAGGACTTCGTTGCGGCGTGACTCCGGCTGGATGAACTCGGGGTGCTTGTCGATGTGCTGCTGCAGTCGGTCCTGGTACGCGGAGAGCTTGAAGAAGTAGTTCTCCTCCTTCAGCCATTGGGCCTTGAGTGTCGGGTGGATGAGGCAGTACCCATCCTTGAGATCCGCGTCTTGCTTGAACGCCTCACAGGAGACGCAATACCAACCCTCGTAGGAGCCCTTGTAGATGTCCCCCTTCGCCTGCATCTTCGCGATGAACGCTTGCACCCCCTGGACGTGGTCGGGATCCTCGGTCCGGATGAAGCGGTCATAGGAGATGCCAAACCGGGCTTCGATGTCCCGGTAGAGCTGCGCCATCCGAGCGGTGAAGTCCGCGGTCGACACGCCTTCCTCCTCCGCCTTGCGCCGCACGTTTTGCGAGTGCTCGTCGGTACCGGTAAGAAAGAACGTGTCGTCCCCGATCAGCCGGTGGTAGCGTGCCAGCGCATCCGTGCCCACCAGCTCATAAATGAAGCCAAGGTGGGGCGCGGCGTTCGGATACACGATCGCGGTGGTGACGTAGAACTTACTCATCTGAGGCCTTCCAATCGCTGCCGGCTACCACGACCGTCAGCTCGCCTCGGGGTGGAAATTTCGCGAAGTGCTCCAGGAGTGTCGCCGGCGTCCCACGTAAGAACTCTTCGTGGAGCTTGGTGATCTCCCGCGCCACCACCAGCGAGCGGGGGCCGAGGGCGGACGCCATTATATCCAATGTGCGCTGGATCCGATGCGGCGATTCGAAGAAGATGAAACTCCGCTTGGCGAGCGCGGTCTCGCGGATCAGCCGCTCCAGCTCGCCCCGTTTGCGCGGCAGAAAGCCGAGAAAGGTGAACTGGTTCGTCGGCAGGCCGGAGCTCACGAGGGCGGCCAGCACCGCCGACGGTCCGGGGATCGGCACCACCGGATAGCCGGAGGCGACCGCCGCGCTCACCAGCCGCACGCCCGGGTCGGAGAGCGCCGGCGTGCCCGTGACCAGCGGCCGGCGCAGGCCGAAGTGGGTGAGCAGTTTCATGGTGTGCCGGGTGTCTTCGGCGGCAATCAGGGGCACCGACTCGCGCACCTGCAGGGCCCGAAGCGTGATGTCGTCGAGGTTGCCGATGGGGGTGGCGACCAGGTAAAGCGTCCCCAATTCAGTCGCCGGCCGACATCAGTGTCCCCAATCGCGCGGGTAGCGGAAGTCGCGGTCGATGGTGCGCGAGGAGAGCTTGGCGATGACCGGCAGGCGACGCTTGTACTGATTCTCGCGGACGCGGCGGATGATGTCCTCGACGAACACCGCATCGAAGCCCAGCTTCTTCACCTCTTCCACCGAATAGCGCCGTTCCACAAGGTAGTAGAGCAGCTGGTCGATCATCCGGTACTGGAAGCCAAGCTCAGTCTCGTCCGACTGGCCCGCCCAGAGGTCCGCCGAGGGCGCCTTCTGCACGATGGCTGTGGGCACACCGAGGGCATCGGCCAACTGCCAGATCTGGGTTTTGTAGAGGTCGCCGACCGGATTGATTGCGCTGGCCGTGTCGCCGTAGATCGTGCCATAGCCAAGCAGCAGCTCGGTCTTGTTGCTGGTTCCGATGACGAGCGCGCGCCACGCCCACGACTGGTCATACAGGATCGACATCCGCTCGCGCGCCATCTTGTTCCCCCGCTGCTTCTGGTCGGCCTCGGGAAAATTCTCGAAATAGGCGTCGATCTGCCGGCTGATGTCGATCTCCAGGTGATGGATGCCCAGCTGCTGGACGACCTGCAACGCGTCGCTCTTGCTCTTGGGGTCGCTCGTCTTGTAGGGCATGATGAAGGCCACCACATTCTTCGGCCCGAGCGCCTCGGTGGCGAGCGTTGCCACCAAGCTCGAATCGACCCCGCCGCTCAGGCCAAGGACGACCCGTTCAAAACCAACCTTGCGCACCTCGTTGCGGATGAAGCCGACGAGAATCCCGCGGACAAGTTCGGGATTGATCCGAAGTGGCGGAAAGACGGGTTCAGAAAGGCTTGCGGGTGCGCTCATGCCAGGCTCGGCGCAACTCGTTGACGGTCAGCTCGATCCGCTCGTCGCGCAGCAAGGGGTTGGCGAGCCGCTCGCGGCGGACGTCCCCAAGATCGATGTTGGCAAGGACGAGCGCCTCGTCGGCGTCTTCCTGTTGCGCGATGATGTCGCCGTTCGGCCCGATCACCATTGAGCCGCCCCAGAAATTTGCGCCATCCTCGTAGCCCACGCGGTTGCAGTAGAGAAAGAAGGTCGTGAGGAACTGGGCATAGGTGCGGCAGAGGAGGCGGTACGACTCCGCTGTTCCGAGGCGCTCGTCGGTCGTGATCCCACGACCCGGGCTCGAGGACGGACAGATGATCATGTCCACGCCTTCGAGACTCAGGATGTACGCGCTGGAGAGGTGCCAGATGTCTTCGCAGACGAGGATCCCAGCCCGGCCGAATCCGGTCTTGAAACTGCGGAATCGATCACCGGCCGCGAAATAGCGATGCTCATCGAACATGCCATAAGTCGGGAGGTACACCTTGCGGTGCACGTGGACCAGTTCGCCGCGGCTGAAGTAGAGGCTGGCGTTGAAGTAGCGATGGTCAGGCTCTTCGATAACCGCCCCGAGCACAACGTCCAGCTCGGCCGACAGGCCGCGGAGGTCGTCCATCACGGCGCCTTCCAACGGGATCGCGCTGTCCGCGACCAGGTCTTTGAGGAAATAGCCGGTCAGGCTGAGCTCCGGGAAAACCAGCAGCTCCACGCCGGCCTCGCCCCCTTGCCGCACCCACTGGCGATGCCGGTCGAGGTTGCGAGCGCGGTCGCCGAGGGCCGGGTCCATCTGAACCAGCCCGACCGCGAGCCGGCCGTTGCGGCTCACGTCACGACCCGACTGGAGCGGTCTGGGTTGGGAGATTGCCTGATCTCGCGGCCGCGGACGAGCCATTGCGCGATGGCCGGCGCCATCTCATCGCAGTGCCCCAGGTGCACGGCGGCGCGGGGTAGGGCATCGAGAAAAGCGGTGCCGTAGGTCCGGTTCGCGATCCGATGATCCATTAGGACGACCGCCCCACGATCGCTCTGGCGCCGGATCAGCCGTCCGAAGCCCTGCTTGAGGCGAAGGACCGCCTCCGGGAGCGCCAGCTGCCCAAAGGGGTCGGCGAGGGTCGCGCTCCGCGCCAGCTGCACCGGATCGCTGGGAACCCTGAAGGGCAGCCGGACGATCACCACGCAAGAGAGGGCATCACCGGGGACATCGATCCCTTCCCAGAAGCTGCTGCTCCCCAACAGGATGCTGCGCGGATCGTCCTGGAATTGCGCCAGCAGCTGACGGCGCGTGCCGTCCAGGTTCTGCGCCAGCACGGTCAGATCGCCGTGCGAGGTGCGGATCCGCAGCCGGTCGGCGACATCGCGCAACTGTTGATGGGACGTGAACAGCACCAGGGTTCGGCCACCGATCGTCTCCGCGATGTCGCCCACGACGCTCGCCACCTGCTCGAGGAAGGCGACGTCACTGAGATCCTTGAGGTCGGTGGGAAGGCAGAGCAGCGCTTGCGATAGGTAATCGAACGGTGAGGCCAGCACCATCTCGTGGGTGCTCAGTGCCTCGAGCCCGACACCGCGCTTGAAGTACTCGAAAGAATCGGCCACCGCGAGCGTGGCAGAGGTGAAAACCACCGTTTCCTTGCCGGCAAAGGCTCGTGCCTGCAGTTCCCGGCCGGCCATCGTGGGAGCCGCCTGCACAAGCGGACGGCCCGTACGGCGTTCGCTTCGGATCCAGTAGAGGCGGTCGGGCTTTGGCTGGAGCAGGGCGTGGCGGATGAGGTCTACCCGCCCCTGAAGCTGGGTCACAAAGAGGTCCAGTTCCCGCTGGGCGTGCGGGTTGCTCTCCAGCGGCAACTGGTTGGCGGCATCATCGAGGGCGCGACGAAGCCGCATCGCCCGGTCGGCGAGCTTGGCCGCCAGCCCGGAGAGCGGCACGATCTCCGATGATGCCCGAAGCAGTGCATCCAGGACGACGGGCTCCTCGCGCGATGGCCGCAGCGGGATTTCCGGCTGTCGCTGCTTGACGATGCCCCGGGCCTCCTGGAAGAAATCGGTGACGGCCTGCTTCGCCTCGGTAGCGGCCGTGCGGACGACGTCGCCGGGCGGGCCAACCGCGGCACGGAACCAGGTGATGGCCCCGTCGATGCTTTCCAGTACCTCCTCCTCCCCCACCCGCTGGGTCAGCGCGTCGACCGCGGTTTCTTCCAGCTGGTGCGCCTCGTCTACCACGAGGTGCGTGTGCGGCGGTAGGACCGAACCGCCGTTCAGCGCGTCGGCCAGCAGCAGCGCGTGGTTGGTCACGATCAGGTCGGCGTCCTGCGCGCCCCGGCGGCTATTCCAGTAGAAACAGCGCTGGGTCTTGTAGTTTTCGCAATGGGCGGCGAGGCAGTCATCCGCCGTCGACGCCGCGCGCAGCCAGAACAGCTCGTCGAATCCGTTGAGCTTGATCTCAGAGCGATCACCATGGCGCGTCTGGGCCAGCCAGACCAGCATCCGCAACTTGAACTTCACCTCGTCGTGGAACCAGCTGCCGTCGGCACGCCGGCTGGGCGCGTTGAGGTAGCGGTTCCAGCGCCGCAGGCTGACGTAGTTCGCGCGGCCCTTCAGCAGCGCGGCTTTGAAGTCGAATGGTAGCCAGCTGCGCATGAACGGAATGTCCTTCGAGAAGAGCTGCTCCTGCAGGGTGATCGTGTTGGTCGCCACCACAACCCGCTCACCGCTGGCGACCGCATGGTGAACCGCGGGCACGAGGTAGGCGAGTGACTTGCCGGTTCCTGGGCCGGCTTCGACGAGGAGCCGACCGCCCCGGGCGTACAGCTGGGCGATGGCGAGCGTCATCTGCAGTTGTGATTCGCGGAGCTCGTAGTCGCCGAGCAGCCCCGCCATCGGGCCATCGGGGCCGAGCAGGGCGCGGATCGCCTGCGGATCGGTCGAAGGCGTGTCGGGGCGGACGACACTGACAGGCGAGGTGGTCGCCGGTGGCAGGCTCTCCAGCCCGCTAGCACCGGCGCCCCGCGCTTCCTTCAGGAAATAGTTGATCGGATGCGGCCAGCCATCGGCCAGCTCAACCATTCGGTCCAGCAAGTCTCCCGGAAAGCCGCGCGCAAACTGCCAGAGGTAACGAAAGAGTTGCCGCGCGGCGTCCGCGTCCGACAGCGCGCGATGGGGATGTGGGTGACTCAGGCCGAGCTGACGCGAAAGGTGCGGCAGGCTGTGGCTGGGCACGGCCGGCAGCATGATCCGTGATAAGTCGAGGGTGTCGAAGAGCACGTACTCGGGCTGCGCGTCGCCACCGACCAGGAACGACAGGTCGAAATTGCCGCTATGCGCGACGACCCCGCTCGTGCCGACGAAGTCGATCAGTTGCGCCAGCACCTGTTCGGGTTGGGGCGCCACGGCCACGTCGGCATCACGGATCCCGGTCAGTTCCTGCACGGCGCGCGGAATGCCGACCTCGGGGCGGACGAGGGACTGGAAGGTGGCAAGCACCTCATCACCCTGGAACCGAACGGCGCCGACTTCGATGATCCGGTCGAGCCTGGGACTCAGGCCGGTGGTCTCGAGATCGAGAGCAACGAACGTGCGATCCACTACCGCAATGCTCTCAAATCTGGCGACGGCTTACAGCAATTTCGCAGCAAGCTCCGCGAGTTCTGACCTTTGGCCCTTGGTCAGGGTAACGTGGCCGGCCAGTGGGTTGTTCTTGAATTTCTCGATCGCGTAGCAGAGCCCGTTGCTTCGGAAGTCCAGGTAGGGGTGGTCGATCTGGTTAGGGTCGCCAGTGAGGACGATCTTGGTCCCCTCGCCGGCTCGCGACACGATCGTCTTGACCTCATGCGGCGTGAGATTTTGCGCCTCGTCGACGATGATGAATTGCTGCGGGATGCTCCGGCCGCGGATGTAGGTGAGCGCCTCGGCTTCGAAAAGGCCCTTGTCCTGGATGTGCCGGATCATGTCCGCCGCCATCTGTTCCTTGTAGATGCAGCCCATCAGGTACTCGAGGTTGTCGTAGATCGGCTGCATCCACGGCCGCAGCTTCTCATCCTTGTCCCCGGGAAGGTAGCCGACGTCTTTGCCCATGGGGATCACCGGGCGGGTCACGAGCAGCCGCCGGTACTTGTGCTGGTCGAGCACCTTGTTCAGTCCGGCCGCCAGTGCGAGCAGCGTCTTCCCGGTGCCCGCCTGACCGGTCATGGTGACAAACGGGATCCGGTCGTCGAGCAGGATGTCGAAGGCGAAGCGCTGACCGAGGTTCTTCGGTTGGATCCCCCAGATTTCCTTCTTGATCGTGGCGAGCCCGACCACATGACCGGCCGCCGCGTCATAACGGCCCAGCGCGCTCGACTTCATGCCGTTCACCGACTTGAAGTGGACGAACTGATTGAAGTAGAGCTGACCGTTGGAGGGCTGGTAGACATTCGTCTTGGTAAACGTCTCGATGTCTTCCGGCGGCACCGTCAGCGTCGTCATGCCGTCGTAGAGGTCCTCTTCCCTAAGCACCATCTTGTCGGTCTCGTAGTCCTGCGCCTGGAGATTGAGGGCATCAGCTTTCACCCGGACGTTGATGTCTTTGCTCACCAGGATGACGGGCGTGCCGTTGCTCTCGGCCTTGAGCTGCAGCGTTAACGCGATGACCTGGTTGTCGGCCTTCTTTGGGTCGAGGTCCTCCGGCAAGTGGGCCGTGCTCTCGTGGGTCAACACGACCCGCAACGTGCCGCCGTACTTGAGGGCGACCCCCTCTGAGAGCTTTCCCTTGGCGCGAAGCTCGTCGAAATAGTGGGCGATCAGGCGGGCGTGTCGCCCGACCTCGTCCTGCCGGCGCTTTTGGCCGTCGACCTCCTCGATCACGGTCAGCGGGATGACGATCTCGTTGTCTTCGAAGGAGTAGATCGCGTTTGGATCGTGCAGCAGAACGTTCGTATCCAGCACGTAGATCTTCTTCATGCTTGTGCGGTCCGCGGTGCGGACGAGCTCGCGTACTCCCCCTGGTATTCCAACGGCAGCAGCTCCGCGATCTTTGTCATCAGGTAGTCCGCGCTCTGCTGGTGATCCATCGGGCTCCCATCTCGATTCCGCTCCGGAAGCTGGAAGGGTTCGCCGAACGTCATGGCGACATCCGCCCGCCGCGGCATCGTCGACTGCCGGCCCAGGACGTTCTGCGTCCCGGTAATGGCGATCGGCACCAGGGGCGCGCCCGAGCGGCGCGCCACGAAGCCGGCCCCGGGTTCGGCCCGCAGCAGGCGGGCATCCTCGGAACGGTGGCCCTCGGGAAAGAGCACGACGGCCGATCCTTCTTTCAACAGACCGAAGGCTCGGCGCAGCGCCGTGCGGTCAGGCGAATGCCGCACGACGGGGAAAGCGTGGTAGGCGCGCATCAACCAGGCCCAACTGCCTTTGAACAGCTCCGCCTTCGCCATGAACCAGACCGGACGAGGAGTCCAGCCGCCGATGATCGCCGGATCGACCGCGCCCACGTGGTTCGACACCATCAGCAGCGGGCCGGAGCGCGGCACGTTCGCCGTGCCGCTGAGGTGGAATTTTGATCCGAGAAGGATTCGGGTTAGGAGCCGTGCAAGACCAGTAAGGAAGGAATAGCTCAAGATCTGTGCTTCGGCAGCCGGGCCATCACTTCGTCAAACACCTGACCGACCGACTTGCCCTCAGTCGCGACGATTATAGCATCGGTTGCCGGCCGCAACGGCGCAACTTCACGCTCCTGATCGGCGCGGTCCCGGCCCTCGATTTCCTGCTCGAGCAGCGCGTCTGGCGTCGCGGTGCCGCGCGCTTGATCCAACTCGCGGCGGCGCCGGGCGACCCGCTCCGCAGCCGGCGCGGTGAAGAAGAATTTCGCGTCCGCGTCGGGAAAGATGACGGTTCCGATGTCGCGGCCCAGGATCACGGCGTCGCCCCGGGCCGCGTGGCGCTGCGGCTCGATCAACATCCGGCGCACGTCGGGGATCCCGGAAATGCGCGAGAGCTCACCGGCAATCGCCGGATCGTGCGCCTCACGGCTGACATCCCTCCCATCGATCGAGAGCAGCGGTCCAGCACGGTCCCCCGATGGCGATGTATTGATCTCGATCCGCAGCTCACCCAACATCGTGGTCAGCCCGGGCACGTCGCCGGCCGCGATGCCGCGTCGCCGGGCTTCGACGGTGACGGCGCGATAGAACAGGCCGGTGTCGACCAGCGCGAATCCCAGGGCCTCGGCCACCATCCGACCGATAGTCGTCTTTCCGGACCCCGCTGGACCGTCGATCGCGATAATCACGCTAGAGTCCCGCCGCCGCCTTCAAGCGCGCCACCTCATCGGATCGAAGCGGGCGCACGCCGCCCTCTGCAAGGTCGCCCAGCTCGAGTCCATCGATGCGCACGCGCTGCAAATCGAGCACCGGATGACCCAGCGCCTGCCAGAGCCGGCGCACTTCGCGCTTGCGGCCCTCGCGCAGGATCATCGACAGCCGGGCGTCGGCGCCGGCGCCGTCGAGCACCTTGACCTGCGCCGGCTCGAATCGCTCCCCTCTCACGACCATCCCCTCCGACAGCCGCCGGAACGCGTCGTCACCCGGACGGCCCCTGACCACGACCCGGTATTCCTTTTCGACATGGTAGCGGGGGTGCATGAGGCGTCCCGCCAGTTCGCCGTCATCGGTCAGCAGGATCAGCCCCCGGCTGTCGAGATCCAGCCGGCCAACCGGGAAGACGCGCGCCCGTCCGGGTGGCAGCCGGTCCGCCACCGTCTGCCGCCCGCGGTCGTCGCCGACGCTGGTCAAGACGCCGACCGGCTTGTTCATCATCAGGTACGTCGACTCCGACACCGGTTCGACCGGCCTGCCGTCGACGGTCACCCGGTCGATCCCCGGGGTGACCTGCTGACCCGCAATCGCCGGCGTGCCATTGACGCAGACCTGTCCTGCCGCAATCAACTGGTCGGCCTTTCGCCGGGCCGCCACGCCGGCGCGGGCTAAGAACTGGTTGAGCCGGATTGCGGTAACGGTGGCAGCTCGTTCAGACTGCTCAGTCCCAGGATCTGGAGGAACCGCATGGTGGTGCCGAAGAGGCGGGGCGTGCCCGGCGCCTCGAGCCGGCCGGTCTCCTCGATCAACCCTTTTTCTTCGAGACTCTCCAGCACCGCCTCGCAGTTGACGCCGCGAATCTCCTCGATCCTCGCGCGCGTGAGCGGCTGCCGGTACGCGATGATGGCGAGCGTCTCGTACGCCGCGGGCGAGAGACGCGATGGGTACTCCGGGCGCAGGACGCGGCGAACCACGTCGGCCTGTGCCGGATCGGTCACCAGCTGGAGCTGGTCCTGATGACGCTGCAGAAAAAGGCCGCGACCCGCCAGCGTTTCCGTCAGCGACGCGGCGGCCGCTTCGATGTCCGCCAGTGGCGACTGCAGGATCTCCTGGAGCTCGAGCACGGTGACCGCCCGGTTGAGGGTGAAGAGCACCGCTTCAAGGGCGGCGGCAAGGCCCGTGGTATCGCGCACCTGTGTCGCACCATCGATCGTCGAGCTCACCCTGCTTCCTTCCTCTCCTGTCCGTGCACCGTGATCTCAGCGAAGGCCGAAGCCTGGGCCACGCGGGCCTCACCGATTCTAATCAGCTCGAGGAGCGCGAGAAAGGTGATTACGGCCTCAAGCCGCGAGCGCGCATGCCGGAAGATAGCGCTGAAGTTGAGTTGCGGTTGACGCGCCAGCATCTGCCGGAGCTCCTCGAGCTTCTCGCCGAGCGAGACGTGCTCCATCTCGACGGTGACCTGGCCCGGCGGTGGCAAGCGGTCGAGCACCTGGCGAAACGCGCTGGCGAGCGCATCGAGGCTCACCTGCACGCGTGCCTGCGGGATCACGTCGGGCTCGAGCAGCCCAGCGAAGGTGAAGCGTCCGCTGGCGTGGCGCCGCATCAGCGACTCGGCGAGCTCCTTGAAGCGCTTGTACTCTTCGAGGCGTCCCTTGATCGCGTCCTCCCAGGCCTGGAGATCATCCTCCTCCCCCACCGCCGCGTCCGGCATCAGGCCGGCGGCCTTCAGTTGGACCAGCCGAGCGCCGATCACCAGGAACGCGGCCAGGCGGTCGAGCGGCGGGTGCTCCTCCTCGATGGCGCGAAGGTAGTCATCGGTGAGACTGGCGAGCGCGATCGCCTTGAGGTCCACCTCGGCGCGCTGCGCGAGGGAGAGCAACAGCTCAATCGGGCCATCGAAGGCGGGCGTACGCACGACATAGACCGGGTCGCGCTCGAGCTCGGCCGTAACCTCGCGGGTCAATTGCGTCGGTCGGCCCGCTGCAAGCGGCGAGTCACGTCCGACTGGGGCGCCTTGGCATGATGCTCGGTCACGATGGCGGCGAGCTCGGCCGCACCGGCCGCGCGCAGCCGCTCCGCGCCGATTCGTGCGTGGTCGGCGTAAATCCCATAGCGACGCGCGAACGCGGGCCGGGACCGCTGGAGCGCCTTCCAGGTCCTCGGCGAGACGGCCCGCAAAAAGACGGTCAGGCTCCGCTCGATCACCGAGAAGTGGGCCTCGCTCTTTCCCAGGTCATGCAGCAGCGCCGCCTGCTGCAACAGTGGGCTCGGCTGACCCTCGAGCCGGCTGACGGTCTCGAGCACGTCGAGGCCATGGCGCTGATCATTGACCGGTAGTTCGAAGAACAGGATCGCGAGCGGGCCGAGGATTCGTTCGGCGTTTGCCCGCTCCTGCGGCGTGACGCGGGCCGACGCATGACGCCAGAATTGGCCAACTCGATGCATCGCGGAGTTGGTCACTCGTCGCCATCGGTGAGCGGCAGGCCCCACCGCAGTTTTCGACGAAGCAACTCGAAGAAGTTTCGCCCACCGGAGAACTGGACCAGCTCCACCTGCAAACCGGGCGCGGCGATCTGAACTTCGGCGCCCGGCTTGAGCGCCACCGTCTGCTGGCCGTCGCAGGTAAGGATCGCGGAGGCGGACGGCAGCCGGATGGCGATGTGGGAGCTTTCTGGAAGCACGATCGGGCGGTTGAACAGGCTGTGTGGGTTCAGCGGCATGAAGACGATCGCCCGCACGTCCGGATGGACAATCGGCCCGCCAAGGGATAGTGCATAGCCGGTGGAGCCGGTTGGCGTCGAAACGATCACGCCGTCGGCGTCGAACCGGCCCGCCGGATGGCCGTCGACGAAGGCCTCGATCCGGATCAGGTTGATCTCGATCCCCTTGTGCACGGTCACGTCGTTGAGCGCGAGAAAAACATGGCTGTCGACTCGCGCCTCGAGCAAGGCTCGGCGCTGCAGCGTGAAGTCGCCGGCCGCCCAGCGTTCGAGGGCCTTCCCCTCTTCGCCAAGCTGGACCTGCGTCAGAAAGCCCAGGCGTCCGGCGTTGATCCCGAGCACCGGAACATGGGCAACGGCCGCCTGCTGGGCCGTCCAGAGCAAGGTGCCGTCACCCCCGATGCTGACGATCAAGCGGGTGCCGTCGAGCTCGCCCTCCAGCGCGCCCGGGCGCTCCTCCGCGGTGGCGCAATAGGTCCAGACACGAAAGCCGCCCGCTTCGAGCCTCCGTCGAGCCTCCATCACCGGGGCACCGCCGATGTCGATGCGCGGATGGCAGACGATGCCCACGGCGTCAGCCATGTCGCCTCAAATGCAGAAGGAATTCGCGATTGCCCTTCGCGCCCAGGATCGGCGAGGGGATCTCGGCGGCAACCTCGTACCCGCTCTCCTCGGCAAATTGGCGGAGCTCGCTGAGAACCCGACGATGCTGCTCGGGGTCGCGCACGACGCCACCCTTCCCCACCGCGCCCTTCCCGACCTCGAACTGTGGCTTGACCAGCGCGACGACCTCACCCGGGGGAGTGAGCA
>WNEZ01010214.1_pt1 | contig 12768 bp, 10 predicted proteins | sample 5400521 | NCBI WGS metagenome assembly WNEZ01 (sample SAMN13153339, study PRJNA577476) | soil metagenome | isolation source: 120 cm saprolite under Douglas fir tree site 2 hole 1 replicate 1 | place: USA:California | collected 2015-04-18 | reverse complement strand
TCGAGATCGTTGGTCTTGTGCAGGAAACCCTCGACCGGCGCGCGCGCCACCACCGCATAGGGCGCCGCCAGCAGGACCGCCTGGCGCAGCTGGTGATCCCAGGGCCGCACGCTCACCGCCACTCCCTTGCTGCCGTCGAAGCTGCCTTCGCCGAGAATGAATTCGCGCTGCCGGCCGAAGTCGGCCGAGCGCGTGCGCAGCGTCGCCTGCACCACCATCTTGACCGCAATCCACGCCGCCCAGTCGGCGCTCTCCATGTGGCGCCCGCCGGAGAGCTTTTGGAAGCGGGAGTTCAGCTGCGGCGCGCCGTGGTGCTCCCAGGTCCAATGCCAGGCCGCCGGCTCGAGGTCGATGCTGCCGACCACCGGCCGCGCCCGCACCGTGCGATACGGCACCTGCCGCGCGAAATCGAAGGCCTGATCGGCAACGAACACCACGTCGTAGTCGCGGTTGATCGCGGACAACAGCGCCGGATCGTTCTTCTCCCGCTCGCGCGGATCGGTGCCGGGCTTGAACTGCTGCTTCGCCACGATGCGGGCGCCGAATTTTTTTGCCGAGCTCTCCAGGGCCTTGACCGTGACCGCATCGGCCGGCAGCGGCCCCTCCAAGGCGAGCAGGTTGATCCATTTGCGGGAGACCAGATACTGCACCAGGGCGTCCATGCTCATGGCGAGGCTCGGCAGCGTGTGCACGAGCTCGGCCGCGCAGAGATCGCGCCGCAGGCCGTCGTCGGGCGCGGTGGCATTGAACAGGAGGATGTCGCGGCCGCGCACGGCGTCGAGAAGCGGCTTGAACGCCTCCGCCGGCGCGTCGACGATGAAGAAATGCGCGTCTTTCGCCTGCAGCACGGCTCCGGCGAGCGCCGCCGGCGTCGGCACGCTGATGCGCTCGAGCGCGAACTCGATCTGCAGCACCCGACCGAGCGCTTGTGCCTCGTCGAGGGCGACCTGCGCGCCGGTGAATGGACGCTCGCGGCTCCTGAGCACCAGCCGCCCATAGGCCGTGATCGGCTCGTAGCGCGCGTCGCCTGCGACCTCGACATAGCCGATGGTGACCCGAGGTTGCGCGGGAGTTTGAGCCGGCGCGATGGACGGGATGCAGACGCAAGCGATGACGTTGAGGAATGCGCGGCGACAGCGGCACAGACTCCTCCCCTCCCCCTTGTGGGGAGGGAGCAGACCGAGCAAGCGGCGAGAGAAACGCACAGCCTCAAGCATCGATCACCACGCCCTTGATCATCAAAGCGCGCACTCAATCATCGATCGCCACGCCCCAGGGAACGCGGCCGACCGGGACCGAGATGACCGCCTTGCGGCTCTTGGTATCGATGATGGTGACGTCGTCGCCGAGCCCGTTGGCGACGAAGAGCTTGCTGCCGTCGCGCGAGAGCGCGAGGCCCCATGCTCGCTTGCCGACCAGGATGTAGCCCTGGACCTTGCGGGTCGGCACGTCGACCACGGCGACATGGGCGGCACGGCCGAGCGTGACATAGGCGGTGCTGCCGTCGCTGGCGATGACCAGGCCGACCGGCGTCACGTCGGTCTTGCGCATGCCCGGCGGCAGAAACTCGATTTTGCCGGCGACGGTGAAATTCGCCCGGTCGATGATGGTGACCTCGCCCGACAATTCCGCGCTGACCCAGAGCTCCTTGCCGTCGGGCGGCGCCGCGAACCGGCGCGGCCGGGTGCCGACCACGAGGTCCCCCGTCAGGCGCCCGCTCTGGGCGTCGATCCTGTGGACGAGATTGCCGACCTCCGACGTCACGTAGAGGGTATTACCGTCCTCGCTGATGAACACGCCTTCCGGCTCGGCGCCGGTCGGCACCTCGTGCACGATGGCGTTCCGGTCGATGTCGATGACCGCGAGCGACGAGCCCTCCTCGCTCGCGACATAGAGGCGGCGCCGCTTCTCGTCGAGGGCAAAAGTCTCCGGGCTCGGGCCGGTCGCCAGCCGGCCGATCACCTCGAGCCGGGCGACGTCGAGGATGTCGATCACGTCGTCGTCGCCGCAGGCGACGTAGAGCCTGCTGTGGTCGGCGCTGAAATGCATGTCGCGCGGCCGGCGCGAGACCTTGATGTCCTTCACCACCCGATAGGTCTTCGGATCGAGCACGATCAGGTTGTTGGTCTTCTCGTTGCTGACGAAGATCAGGCCGGTATCCTTGGCCGGCGACGGCGACGGCGCCAAGCCAAGGAACAGGGCGAGGACCGCGATCCGAACCGCCGAAAGGCGCATGGCAAAGCCTTCGTTGCGTCGTCGCCAGCGTACGCCCTATTAGAGCATTTTCAGGAAAAGTGGGAACCGGTTTTCCGTCCGAAAATGCGACCACGCAAAAAGGCTGGAGCGCATTCAGTTTCCGTCGAAACTGAATGCGCTCTAAAGTAAGGCGGGCAAGGCAACGGCGGGGGCACGATCATGGAGCAACGATCCGGTCGCGACGCTCCCGCGCTGCTCGTCGACAACGTCGTCAAGACCTACGGCGCCGTGCGCGCGCTCGACGGCGTCAGTCTCGCGGCGCGGCCGGGCGAGTTCATCGCCTTGCTCGGCCCGAACGGCGCCGGCAAGACCACGCTGTTCCAGCTGCTCTCCGGGCTGTTCGCCGCCGATTCCGGCCGCATCGAGGTCATGGGCCACGACATGTCGCGCGATCCGGTGCCGGCGCTGGCGGGGCTCGGCATCGTGTTCCAGCAGCCGACCCTCGATCTCGAGCTCTCGGTCACCGCCAATCTCCTGTTCCACGCCGGCCTGCACGGCATCCCGCGGGCGGTGGCGCGGCCCCGCATCGAGCGCGAGCTGGCGCGCCTCGGCCTGGCCGAGCGCGCCCGCGACAAGGCCGCGCAACTCTCCGGCGGCAACCGCCGCCGCATCGAGCTTGCGCGCGCGCTGCTGCACGAGCCGCGCCTGCTGCTGATGGACGAGGCCACGGTCGGGCTCGATCCGCAAAGCCGCGGCGATCTCATCAGGCTCATCCTGGCCATGCGCGCGCAGCGCGCGCTCGCCGTATTGTGGGCAACGCATCTGTGCGACGAGGTCCCCGACGCCGACCGGGTGATCGTCTTGCATCGCGGCAAGGTGCTGGCGGATACCACGCCGGCGAAGCTCGTCGCCGCGGCCGGCGCCCCGACCATCGAGGCGGCGTTCCTGGCGATGACGGCGCGCTGATCGGCGCATGGGCGTGGTCTCGCCTTGCCGCCCATGCGCCGGATCATCCGGTCGCGCGTCGCAATCCGAGTCTTCGCCGTGGCGCCGGCCGGCCTCGATGCTCTATTCTCCTTCGCAACGGGCTGGGCTCGCCGGCCGACGATAATGGCCGCGCCAGGCGGCCGACCAAGGAGCGACCTCATGAAGACCATCGCATCGGCTGCCGTTGTCCTGTCCCTGCTCGGCGCCGGCGCCGCCGCGCAGACCCTCGACGACCTCAAGAAGGACGGCAACGGCGGCCCGACCGACAACGTCCTCACTTACGGCATGGGCTATCACCAGCAGCGCTATAGCCCGCTCAAGCAGATCGACAGGCAGACCATCAAGCGGTTGGTGCCGGTCTGGAATCTCAGCCTCGACAACAATTGGGGCGAGCAGGCGCAGCCGATCGTCTACGACGGCGTCATGTACGTCACCAATGCCAAGGCGACGGTCGCGATCGACGTCGCCACCGGCAAGCAGATCTGGAAGCAGACGCTGGATTGGCCGCCGGAGACCCCGCGCGTCGTCTGCTGCGGCGTCTCCAACAAGGGGGCGGCGATCTACAACGGCAAGATCTTCCGCACCACGCTCGACGCCCATGTGGTGGCCTATGACGCCAAGGACGGTAAGGAGCTGTGGAAGTCGAAAGCGGCGGATTGGAAGGACGGCTATTCGCTCACCGTCGCGCCGCTGGTCGCCGACGGCGTTCTCGTCACCGGCATTTCCGGCGCCGAGTTCGGCATTCGCGGCTTCATCGACGGCTGGGACAGCGAGACCGGCGCGCATCTGTGGCGGCGCTACACGATTCCGGCCCGCGGCGAGAAGGGCAACGAAACCTGGCCGCAGGACACCAACGCCTGGGAGGTCGGCGGCGGCTCGGCGTGGATCACCGGCTCCTACGATCCCGAGCTCGATCTGATGTACTGGGGCATCGGCAACCCGGCGCCATGGGCCTCGCAGAGCCGTCCCGGCGACAATCTCTACACCTCCTCGGTGCTGGCGCTGCGGCCGAAGACCGGCGAGATCGCCTGGTACTACCAGTTCACGCCCAACGACGCCTACGACTACGACGCCTGCTGGGAGCTGATCAACGCGGAGATCGCCGTCGGCGGCGAGAAGCGCAAGGTGATCATGCAGCTCAACCGCAACGGCTTTCTCTACGTGCTCGACCGAGCGAACGGCAAGCTCATCGCGGCCAATGCCTACGCCACATCGCGCGCAAGTACCGGCACCTCGAGACCAAGCCGCGCGTCGCCGGCCAGCGCTACCAGTACATCGAGAACATCACCATCCCGAAGAAGCCGGGCGAGCCCTATGGCCATATCGATGCCATCGATCCCATGACCGGTAAGCAGAGATGGCGCGTGCCGCTGACCGACCAGCCGATCTGGTCGGCGATGCTGGCGACCGGCGGCGGCCTGTTGTTCACCGGCAAGGAGAGCGGCGAGTTCATCGCGCTCGACGTCGAGACCGGCAAGCAGCTGTGGCAGTTCCAGACCGGCTCCGGCATCAACGCGATGCCGGTCACCTATACCCACGGCGGCCGGCAATACGTGACCGTGCTGTCCGGCATCGGCGGGCTGTGGTGGAACATCGCGCGCGAGCAGCTCAAGGACAAGGTGCCGCAGGGCGGCTCGGTCTGGACCTTCGCCTTGCTGCCGGAGTGAAATGACCGTCTCCGGTCGATTGACCGAATGCGTCGTGGCCGGACAACGTCCGGCCACGACGCGTCTTGCGACGATTGCGTTCGCAGCCTTCTCGATCTGCGCGCCGGCGCCGGCCGAGGAAAGTTTCCCGAAGGAGCGGATCGCGGCCGGCGCGGAGATTTATGCGGTCAACTGCGCGCCGTGCCACGGCGCACGCATGGGCGATCCCGGCGCCGCCTTCAACCTGCGGAAATTTCCGCCCGACCAGCACGATCGTTTCGTCAATTCGGTGACCCGCGGCAAGAACCAGATGCCGCCCTGGGGCGACTTCTTCACGCCCGACCAGCTCGAGGCGCTGTGGGCCTACGTCGTGGCTGGAGAGCGGTGACCATTCCTTCGTTCGAAGGCGGTCGGGGCTCTCCACGGCTCTTCACCCCCTGTTAGCCACGGCGGCGTTAGCAATGCCGGGAGCGTGAACGCCGCGCGCCGGCGCTTCGACCAACCGGAGCCTGCGCCGCAGCAGGGGAAGGAGACCGCGCCATGCGCACCGCCATTGCATCCCTCATCGTCGTCGCCGCGACCGTGCCGGCGCTGGCCCAGACCTATGAAATAAAGGCGCCAAAGGGGACGTGGCAGGTGCCCGGGGAGATCCAGCAGCCGAGGGGGCCCCTGGCAGAAACCCGGCGAGATCCAGGTACCGAAGGTAATCCAGGCCGTGCGCGCGACCAGCACCGGCCGCTGCGAGCAACGGCTCAGCGTCGTTGCCGACGCGCTGTTCGACTTCGACAAGGCGAGCCTGCGGCCCGATGCCGAGGAGACGCTCGCCGCCGCAGGCCCCGAGATCGACAAGCTCGGCGGCAAGCCGGCGCGCATCGAGGGCCACACCGACACGATCGGGTCCGACGCCTATAACATGAAGCTGTCGGAGGCGCGCGCCACGACCGTGCGGGACTGGCTCGCCGCGCGCGGCAGCGTGCCGGCGGCGACGCCGGTCAAGGGCTACGGCAAGATGAGGCCGGTGGCGCCCAACACGACCGGCGACGGCCGCGACGATCCCCTGGGCTGGCAGAAGAACCGCCGCGTCGAGGTGGTGTTCGACACCTGCTCGTGACGGCGACGGCGCGGAACTGCGATCCGCCTTCGACCGTTGGGTCGGCATGAGCCGGCAAGACACCGTCGATCGCGTCTGGGACATCATCGCCAAGGTCGGCGTCTGCATGCTGACCACGCAATTCGAGGCCGGCCTGCGCGCGCGCCCGCTCGAGGCGCGTCCGGAGCGCGCGAGCGGTCTCATCTGGTTCGTCACCGATCTTCGCAGCGCCAAGGAGCGCGAGATCGAGGCCGAGCACGACGTCGGCCTCGTTTTCATCGATGCCGCGGACAAGGCCTATCTCTCGATCACCGCGCGCGCGGAGGTGCTACGCGACCCCGCCAAGGCCGCCGCCATCTGGCGCAAGACCGACGACGCGTGGTGGCGCGGGCCGGACGATCCCGATGTCTGCGTGCTGCGGGTGCGGCCGCTCACCGCCGAGCTCTGGGACGGACCAGCGCGCGCGGCTGTCGCGGCCCACGAGTTTGCCAAGGCGCTGCGCACGGGCGAGGAGCCGAAACTCGGCGAGAACCGCAAGGCGACGGTCGAGATGTGAAGGGCCGCGTCCGACCTTCGACACGCATCTCAAATTATGTTGAAAAATTGATCAACCGCGGTCAAGAGCCTGCCTGTCATATCGTCCAAACTTCCGTAATTGGAGTCAATGCGGTTTTGCGTAAAGCCCTCGTTCAACAGCGCGCAATGATTCCGCCAACGCAGCCCCGCGACGTGATATCACAGCCTGATCGATCTCACTCGCTAAGTTCTGCAACGCATCCTCTCCCATCAGTTCGCTCAGTCGCGCGGCGGCGGGCCGAGAGACAGTTATGTACTGGTGGTTAATCAATCGGCGCAGCGTCTCGTCATCAGCTCGACGACAGAGCCCAATGATCGCATTCGCCACTATCCGTATGAAGAGTATCCGATTTCGATAATGATGAACTGGCAGCATCATTTCACGACCTGCAGTGCCCTGCTGGTTCACCGGAATGAATTCCCAAAAGTTCTTTGCACTCAGAAAGCCTAGAAGCGAGCCTGGAATACCACCAGGCAATCGGCGCATGCGACACGCTAGCGCTTGGCACATTTCAGCTTGATTCTCGTAATAGGTCTCCTCTCTAGACTCCGCGATCTTTGATAGGACTGCCGTCACATCCTCGCAGTTCCCATTTTCCAGTATTGAAGCTGTTATGCCCTTGGAGGACGGGAGCAGCCGTATTCGCTGTAAGGCCACGCGCAGAATTGGCATCACGGGGGGAGAGGACAGTTTCCGGACGAGCTCGGCCACGTCTCGCGCTTTTTTACAAATTGCCGGTGTTGTCTCACGATCTCTTTCCCGCTCGTTCAATGAGACGTATAGGTCAAGAATCTTGGAAAAATTCTTGCCTCCCGTGGCTGTTTGAAGGGCGGCGATGTAGGCCTTTGATACCGAAGCATTGGATCGGAATATTTTTTTTATCACGGCGCCAATGTGGCCGCCTCGGATCTGAACCAATGCCTTGGCGAACATCTTTGCCTTGGTAGTCGGCCTAATAGCGCATAAAAGTCTATAATTTTCTTTAGCCTCGCGATGCGATCGAGCATGGGTGATGGCTTGCACTAATGCAAATTCTCGCAACTCGCGAGGAATACGCTCATCCTTCGAAGCGTTAGGAACGCTTGCGTTAAGTATTAACTGAAAATATGTATCGGAGTAAATATTTCCGCGGCTATTCCGAATCAAAGTTAGAAATTTAATATCTCCACCTTGCATTTGGCGGAGCACCACATCGAAACAGGCGTTGCGAATTTCAGTCCGCTGCTTTCGTAGACCAAGCCAAACTACGCGATCTGGGATTGTGTCTCTATACTGTATAATCATTAGAGCAGCCTCTGATGCCATCTTGTAAACACCGAGCAGGCCAACAAACTCCTTCTCCAGCACGCCGAGCCCAAAATAGGTCTTTAAAAACAACACTGCTTATCTTTGCTCAGGAGTCAACTCAACATTTTCGTATCCAACAAGCTGCTGCTCGACAAGCTTCGCGTCAAAGTCTTTAATCCAAAACAGACCTGGCACATCATGCATAATCCATGTGTCAAGAATTAAGAGGGCTTCCTGGGTGCTTAAAGCAATTCTCCGTCTTGATTTATACAGAAACAATGCTTCTTCAACAGATAACCTTGTTGATGTCGCCGTGAACGCGGCCGCACGTGAGGTGAGAAGCTCTCTGAAGCGTTTGAACTCTCGCTCCTCGAGATCTACGAGCTTCTCCAAAATCATTTTCGCGAGAAAATCGTGGCTAACCTCATAGCGATCAGAAATATGCCGAACTAGGCGTAAGTCAATAAGTCTCTCGACTTGCGACTCGCACCGACTGGGCTCAATTCCCGTGTCCGCAGCTAGCTCCTGCAAACTTCGTTGCGTCTTCACGCCATAGCTCTTTACTAGGGCTATCAACAGTAGCCGAAGCTCGCCAGTAGTGTCATTGGCGTACTCCAGCTGCTGGGCAAGGTAACGATTTATGATTCCGCTGATTCGGCCTCCACGCTCGTAAGTATCTAATGTAAATCGGCTGGCGTTCACTCCTTGCTGGGTATGCCAAATTTGATCCAAAAACATCTGTATATATGGAGGATAAGCTCCGGAATGAACAGCTTCTTTGCTAACGGCGACGATATCGTTGGATATGCGTTCGACCTCATCACGGTTTAGCAGGAACTCGATTCCCAAGTCTTCGCAGCAGGTTTCGATGACCGGCCATAGCGCTTCGAGCCTTAATCCGCTTACATAAATTCGAGGAAAGCCCCGAGCCGAGCCGCTGATGCGCTGCCAAATACTGCCTAATCTGCCTTCCAAATCGGACCTATAACTGATGAGAACGCGTAAGCTGGGATCCGACAGCTCCCGAAGAGCGGCAAGTCCAGAAGCTAGGTCGTTTAGCTCAGCTTCAGACTGAGTACTAAGGACATCCTCGAATTGATCGATAATGAGCAGAAGTACCGAACTATCTAGCACAGTTAGGACCTCAGCAACTGTCTGCAGAAGCGAGTTATTGCGCCTACCCTCTGTGAATACGGACGTTTCTATTTGTTCAACGATATTCCTGCACGGCATACCGAACGGTCGCGTGTAGACCGGCCGCCAACCTCGGAAAACTGCTTCCGGAATGACACCGGCGTGGAGTAAAGATGTTTTTCCCGTTCCAGACTCTCCGAGCAATAGAGCGATAGGCTCTCGTTCCAGTTGTGCGATTAATTGACTTATTTCATTTTGTCGTCCCACCAGATACGCGCGGTCCGCGCTGGTCAGAAACTCCATGCCGATCGGCCGTGAAATCTTCCGTTGAGAGGGAATAGTGAGGCTTTTCACTCTCTTTTGCTCAACGGGAAAATGTCGGGCGATTAACCGGTAGACGTCTCGCATTACGGAAAACAGTAAGTCCGGCTCACTCTTGAACGTCGTGTACGTATGCTGGAAGACTTTGTCCCGCAACCTAGTTCGGCCGTTTTCTGCCTCTTCAGACTGATCTTTGAAATCTGAGAGCCAGGCGGATTCGTCATTGATGACATAGAGTAGGATGCTCTTGATCACCCCGGCGCGGTAAGCTCTTCGGGCTTCATCGAGCTCAAGCTCGGTAATCGAACTGCCGGTGCCAGCATCAATAGTTCCGTATCGGCGAGCATAGATCCCAATGAAGATTTCGCACTCGCGGACGCGCCTGACGGAAACAACGTTCGGCGGTTCGGCATCACTGCCAAACGACTCCATAATGACCATGGCTGCGCCAAAGACTCCGCTCAACCACCGCCGCAACTCTTCCCTTGCGTTGCGCAGGTCTACATAAGTGGAGCTCAGAAAGATCTTTAGATTGTCTGCTGACATGAGCTGCAGGCCGTGCCCCTAATTAGGGGTATACGCGGAAATTCAGCCGAAATTTATCTATTTGTACCCTTTCAACAGCAATGTCTCACTGGTCAAGAAGCGGAACTGCGCCGCGATCCCCTCGCGCAAGCGGAAGGGGCGCATCAATTCGCGCCGCGCCGCGGGCTGGCGTCACGCGCGAATAGTGTCCAGGCGAGACGCAACGGCTCGGCTCGTTCGGTCTCCCCCGGCGTCAAGCCGGGGTACGACCTACCGCTTGAGCTTCTTGCGTCGCTGCGCCAGCGTGCGCAGCCGCAGCGCGTTCAGGCGGATGAAGCCCGCGGCGTCGCGGTGATCGTAGGCGACCTTGCCTTCCTCGAAGGTGACGAGGTCCTGGTCGTAGAGCGAATGGGGCGAGGAGCGCGCGACCACCGCGACGCCGCCCTTGTAGAGCTTGAGCCGCACCGTTCCGGCGACCCATTCCTGCGAATGGTCGATGGCGGCCTGCAGCATCTCGCGCTCGGGGGTGAACCAGAAGCCGTTGTAGACGAGCTCGGCGTATTTCGGCATCAGCTCGTCCTTGAGGTGGGCGGCGCCGCGGTCGAGCGTGATCGACTCGATGCCGCGGTGGGCGGCGAGCAGGATGGTGCCGCCCGGGGTCTCGTACATGCCGCGCGACTTCATGCCGACGAACCGGTTCTCGACGAGGTCGAGCCGGCCGATGCCGTTGGCGCGCCCGAGCGCGTTGAGCGCGGCGAGCAGGCCCGCCGGCGACAGCCGCTTGCCGTCGAGCGCGACCGCGTCGCCGCGCTCGAACTCGACCTCGATGGTGGTCGGCCGGTCGGGCGCCTCCTCCGGATCGAGCGTGCGCGAATAGACGTAGTCCGGCACCTCTTGCGAAGGGTCCTCCAGCACCTTTCCCTCCGAGGAGGCGTGCAGCAGATTGGCGTCGACCGAGAACGGCGCCTCGCCGCGCTTGTCCTTCGCGATCGGAATCTGGTGCCGCTCGGCGAACGCGATCAGCGCCTCGCGCGAGCGCAGGTCCCATTCCCGCCAGGGCGCGATCACGGTGACGTCGGGCTTGAGCGCGTAGTAGCTGAGCTCGAAGCGCACCTGGTCGTTGCCCTTGCCGGTCGCCCCGTGCGCCACCGCGTCGGCGCCGACCTTCTCCGCGATCTCGATCTGCTTCTTGGCGATCAGCGGCCGCGCGATCGAGGTGCCGAGCAGGTACTGCCCCTCGTAGAGCGCGTTGGCGCGGAACATCGGGAAGACGTAGTCGCGCACGAACTCCTCGCGCAGATCCTCGATGAAGATGTTCTCCGGCTTGATGCCGAGGAGAAGCGCCTTGTCGCGCGCGGGGGCGAGCTCCTCGCCCTGGCCGAGATCGGCTGTGAAGGTGACGACCTCGCAGCGATAGGTGGTCTGCAGCCACTTGAGGATGATCGAGGTGTCGAGCCCGCCGGAATAGGCGAGCACGACCTTCTTGACGTTGCGCTTGCTGGCGTCGCCCTCAGGCATTGAATGCTCCGACCGTCCTCCGCTGTCATGCCCGTGCAAGCGGGCGTCCAGTAACCGCTGCCCGCGCTCTGAGGCTCAATCGTGCCGGCAAGCAAGACTTCTGGTGACGCCGCGTAGCGCGGACTATAGGGGAAAGGCTCGCGGCGCAAGCCGAGGCACGATGCGCACGCCAGCGGTGGGCTGTGGCCCGACAGGTTGGTCGTGATGCGCAGATCAAGCAATGAAACCATTGCCCGGCCTCCTGTTTGGCTGTAGAACAAAGCAAGAACATCGAGATGTCGATGGCCGCTCAACTGTTTGGTGGACCGTGGACGGAGCGAAAGCTGTCGGTCGTCCGCCGGTACCTTGAAACGTATGCCCAGGCTCTGAAGAACCAAGCATTCGAGCGTATCTACATCGACGCGTTCGCCGGCAGCGGCGGTCGCACTGACAAGCGCCGCCTCGACCTTCCCTTGCTCGATCTTCCCGAATTTGCGTCCGTGGCAAAGGGGTCCACACGCATCGCTCTGGGTGTTGAACCACCATTTCATCGATACATCTTCATCGAGCGCGTGGCGGGACGTGCGAGCCAGTTGTCGATACTCAAGTCGGAATTTCCCAATCGCAATATTACGATCGTCAATGCTGATGCGAATGACGCAATCAAGGACATTTGCACAAGAACAAATTGGCAGGCGACACGCGGCGTGGCGTTTCTCGATCCTTACGGTCTTCAAGTGTCGTGGGACACCATCGTCGCGATATCAAGGACGCGCGCCCTCGATGCGTGGATTCTATTTCCCACCGGAATGGGCCTGAATCGCCTTCTGACGAAGCGTGGCATCATTCGGAAGGAGTGGCAAAGCACTCTCGATCGCTTTCTCGGCACTCCCGAGTGGCGTTCAGCGTTTTACAAAACTGAGCGGACGCCGGATCTGTTCGATGCCAGCCGCCAACGTAGCATGAAGACTGCAGAGACCGAGAAGTTCGAGATATTCATCCTTAGCCGGTTGAGAACGATTTTCGCCGTCGTTCTCGACAAGAGCGTGGCGCTTACCAATACGAAAGGGCAGACGATGTACCTGCTATGCTTTGTGAGCGCCAATCCGTCACCCGCCGTGAGGACGCTTGCCACACGGCTCGCAGGCTGGGCAGCAAAGGCTTGAATCGCATGGCCGGCAGCTCCGATATCGAATGGACCGAAGCGACGTGGAATCCGATCGCCGGCTGCAAGATCGTCTCGCCCGGCTGCACCAACTGCTACGCCATGCGCATGGCCGGGCGGCTGCAGGCGATGGGTGCAAAGAGATACGCGGGCACGACCCGCAAATCGGGCCGCCGCCACGTGTGGACCGGCCGTGTCAACACCGATCTCGACGCGCTGTCAGCGCCGCTGCAATGGCGCAAGCCAAGGCGCATCTTCGTCAACTCGATGTCCGATCTGTTCCAGGAGAAGGCGGACGAGAGTTTCATCCGCCAGGTTTGGGACGTGATGGAACGGGCGCACT
>WNEZ01005140.1_pt1 | contig 12769 bp, 9 predicted proteins | sample 5400521 | NCBI WGS metagenome assembly WNEZ01 (sample SAMN13153339, study PRJNA577476) | soil metagenome | isolation source: 120 cm saprolite under Douglas fir tree site 2 hole 1 replicate 1 | place: USA:California | collected 2015-04-18 | reverse complement strand
TAGCGCGGCGGATGACCTCACGCCAATTCTCAGGCAGTTTCAAGCTCTTGAGCAGATCGCCAAACTGCTCGTCCACCAGGTCGATGCGCACCATTAAGTTTCCGCCAGCAGGACAGGGAAGACGACGCGCTTTGGCCGCATCGCGATAGTATTGCCGCCGGTTGTCGGGCGTATTGCCCGTATCACAGCGCAGCTTTAAGCCGCAATGAATACAGGAGATATAGCCCGCAAATTGATAGACGTGTTTGACCTGCTCGGTGCGAGTGCTGGCATGATGCATGGATTGGGTCATCGCACGGATCTTTTGCCACTCGTCATACGTAAAGGCTGCCGGGTGCAACCCCCGGAAGCGTTGCTCTTTGTACTTGACGGTTCCCCTGTCATCGCCTGGAGCATATGCCGCATAAAACTCGTTGCGCAGCATGGCGGTAACCGTGTCTTTGTTGAAGAGTCTGGCACCAAAGCGCTTGCTGCCGGTGCGATAGCCTGCCTCATTCAACGCATCAGCGATTTTATCGGCCTCGACTCCTTTCATGCGCAGCTCACCAAGCAGACGCAGGCCGGGATACTCTTCGGGGTCAAACTCCGGCGGTGCTTTCGGGCCGGTCGAACGATACCCAAAGGGAATATCGCCATTATAGAGTCCTTGTGCTACCCGCTCGCTTTTCCCTTTGCTAGTATGCTTTGCCAGCATATCCGAGAAGTACGCTGCGAACGCTGCCAGGATAGTTAACTGGAGCATCCCTTCGGGTGTCGAGTAGTCGATATGCTCGGACAACGAGATGAACGCGGTACGGGAGAGCGAGAGGATACGAAAACTCTGTAAGGTGACCATCACATTGCGCGACCAGCGATCGAGTGTATGGACGAACACGATCACCTTCCCTGGATTAGCTTGTACATAATCGAGGAGCCGCTTAAACTCGGGGCGCTTGGCGATCTGCTCCCCGCGTGCGCTCCGCTCGTCGTCCTCAAAAAAGATTGGCTCCGGGAGGCCACGTAATTTTGCCGCTTCTCTGATGGCCCGCTTTTGCGCTTCGATACTATAGTTGTCTTTTTGCATCTCGCTCGAGATGCGCACATAGCCAGCCACAATAATGGCGGAGCTGTCTGAATGATCCGGCTGTATCATGCGTCTTTCCTCTTTTACACTTTTGCCGCTCTCTCCGCACTGTCTGTGCTTCGTCCATAGAGAGCGTTCGCAATCTTATTCTTTTTCGCTCAGTGTTTTTCTGCAGCCTCAGTCGCCAGGCCAGTAGCCTTCAGTTGTTCGATGAGCATAGCATTCGCCTTAGCGTTCCTGGTTAACCGCTAGAGGCTGGCTAATCTGCGCCTGGATTGAACTTGTACCACCTGACGGCTTGAGCTGGTAACTCCTGGCGTAGATGGCTGCCCGTTTCGGGGGTTCAGAACGATCAGGCTGCATCATGAGTTCCTCCTGTCTCTCGTTTCTCTGATGGAGATGGTAGGGAGAGTAATCCTCTGACACGTGGATTTTTCTCTCTCAAACAACGCATCATGATACGTGCAAATAATGCACAAAACGCAATGACATCCGTCGATACGTTTTCTGGTTGCTGAATGGCTTCTTTGTGCTCATTTGACATTCGTTGCACTCCTTGCTATGCTGAAAGCGAGTTCTATCTCACTGCTTTCGATTATAACATAAGTGCATTTCTGGCGCGGATGAATGTTCTAATTCTATACATAATCATTGTATATCGTCACCTTCGCTGTGGTGCGGAGTGAAAGACCTGATACATAACGATTATGTAGTTTTGACCTCTCCCTCTGTGCTTAGATTCTCCTGTAAAAATTCGTTGGTGCCGTCTCGTGACTTGATCGCGCGTCACAAGGAACGCCGGTTTCCCCTGCAGGGGTTGGGTGTCGGAACGCCAGCGGAGCGCGTTCATCAATGCAGAACCCCCGCTCGTCTCAGCCTTGCACTCGACCAGATGCCGGAAAGGTGGAGACGCCAAGCCGCCCTGCTGTTCACCCGTTGCATTGTGAGAAACTCTACACCCACAATGCGATGAGTGGTGCGAGGGGTTTAAGCTTCTGCTGCGGTACTTAGCCTGGCATGTACCCATTCCCCCTCTAGGCTAGGAGTATAAAGTTCAGGTGAATACGCTGTGTATCCGTTGGGATGGCATTTCCATTCTTGGTACTGATCGACACGGTTTGTACCCCTGGCATTTGCAGTAACATGGCGATAGCCTCATCCTTGCTCTTGCCCCGAATCGTCAGCTTCATCTGGTCTTGCTGCGCCTGGCTGAACTGGTACACCCATGTACTGCTGATCTTCACCTGGAGGGTTGCGGTTCCCTGGCGGGTGTTCATCGTCGTTTTAGTGATGCTCGTCTGTAAGTCTCCAACCAGGCTGTAACCATGACCTAACTGTTTGGTCGCTTGTTGGGTCATGGTCTGCATCAGCAAACCGTCAAGGGCACTGGTATTATAGACTTCACCTGTACAGGTCTCGCTGACTGTGACACTTACCTGTGTTGCTTCACTTCCTGCTTTATGATCGGGAGTCACGGTAGAGGTACAGGGAACAGGGGTGACGAGGGTTTCACTGGATTGTATCTGCTGACTCAAATCGGCTTGAACGCTCTGATCTAAGCTCGCTTTGAAGCTCGACGCTACCCCGTTAATATCCTGCTGCGTCACCATCTGGAACGATCGGGCGTTCTGGCCTCCGCTAAAGAGGCCATTGCTCACGAACACATCATCACGGCAGCATTTCCCGTACAGGTCATTGGCGGCAATGTTGCCTTGCGGTCCAAGGTTGACCGCCTGAGCAGGGACGGTGACTTGTCCATTCGTTGCCAGTGTTCCGGCGGGGATCACCGCATCCTGAAGGGTCACTACCTCTATTCCGTCTGCTCCTGTCAGCATTTCCCCTGCCGGTATGGTCTGAGGGGCAGGTAAGGCATTGTAGAAGGTGATGAATCCCTGTGCTGCTTGTGCCTGCTGGTGGCCCGTTCCCGTTGCTGGTACGGTCTTCGCCTGGCTGAGCGTGATCGTCTCAAGCAGCCTACCAGGTATTTGTTGCTGTGCGGCGTTCGCATTGCTTGAAACGATGGTCACCGTCCTGGTCGTCGTAATCTGCGTCGAGAGCGGGATAATGGTCACGGTTGCCGACGGTGCGAACATGATTAGGAGGGTCACGATACTCAATGCAACCGCAAGGAGAAGACAGAGCGCACCGATGACGAACGGAAGCGCGCGGCGGCGAGGTTTACGTGGAAGCGGTGGTAAGGGTAGCTCGGTCGTCTCCTGCTCTGTAGATGCTGCCTGGGTCTCTTGTTTATCAGCAGTATCAGCTAGTGTGCTCTCGACAGTGGGTGGTTCTGATTCCTCCACCTGGCGGCGAACAACGAACACATCAATCACTTCGGTTCCCTGCTGGCTCTCGTCAGGCGGGGGTATCGTCTTATCAGTCTGTGCATCCAGGTGCTCAAGTATCTCTTTGATCTCCTGCTGTAAATGCTCATCCATTGTTACTTCCTCCATGCGTTGAGGGGAGAGCGCATATCTCCCCCGACGGTATCCGTTCGCGCTACAGGGTGACGTGTTCTCCTGGCTTTAGTGGCCGGAACTGCGTACCATCGTTGATAAACACAAGGGTTTGATCTTGGATATGGACGAGCATATCCAGCTTTCCATCCCCGTTCACGTCCTTAAAGGTGAGCGTGACAGGGGTTAAATCCTGGCCGTCTCCGAACAGGGTTGGCCCATTATAGATTTTCGCTTTCGTTGCATCTCCGCCTGGGAGCTCAATGATAATCACATGGCGGTTGAGGTTCATGGCGATAAAGTGGCTTGATGTGACATCATCGTCATGACCGACCCGCGCGTCGATTTGGAACGTGCGCGGGCGTCCATAGTGCCAGTCATCCATCTGTGTGCTCCCCAAGGTGACCAGCACATTTCCGACGACCCACAGCGCACCCATGGCAAGCATGCCCACTCCTACCAGCAGCATCCAATGGATATGAAGACCCATTCGGTGGGACGGCTGTACCGGTGTGGGGCGTGGTGCCGGCTGTCCTGGCGGCAGGGTAGAGCCGTGGGTCGTGGGTCGGCTGCTGCGTCGCGGGATGTTCGTCGGCAGGTCATAGACATTCACCACCCGCTTGCGAGGCTGCTGCGTCATGGCCTCTTGCTGTGTGGGAACTTTCGTGTACCATCTGGTACTGGTGGGCAGACGAGCCGGCCACACATCGTCGTATTCATCTTCTTCAGCGCCGTGCCGTGCTGGTGTGGGTATGCGGTGGAAAGTGCTTCTCCTTCCACGCATGTCCTGATGATTCATCCAAGCACCTCCTGTTCCATCTCAGGGATTCGAAGATGCTGATGTTGCCGACAATAGCCTGGTAGGGCTTTGCCGCGTACTTTCGAGACGCAGGCTTTGCAGGCGGCAAGCTTGCTGCAATGGGCACACTGAAAGTAGCCAATAATGATGGTTGGATGCCAATCGTGCCCCTGACCGCATGAGGGAGCATGCTCCTGTACCGCTTGTTCAGCGAAGGTAAATTGCTGATCGCTCATCATCTTTAGCATTCCTCCTCTGCCATGTGCACATGTGCTTGCAACTGCTGAAGAAGCAGGGACGCATCGTCAGCCAGAGCTGACAGGCTGACTGGATTGCCGTCCTGGTGCAGAGCGCTAAACCACCCAGCGATATAGCCAGCATTCCAGACACTTGCGTGGGTCGTGTCGATGAGGATGTTCATGAGAAAATCGTACAGTTCGCGTGGGCTTTGCTTCTTGCCCTGGTAGTTTTGGAGGTACAAGAGATATCCCCGCTTGGCACCATCGGCAAACTGTACCTGGTCATGGGAAGTGATCGTTGCTTGATTGCTCATGGTCTCGCCTTTCGTCTTGACTGAGGGATACGCCATGAGGTTGAATCTCATGGGAACTACTGAACTGACAAAGATCGGAAGGTTCCCGTTTGCTGGCCTCCGCCTAGCTCGCGGTAGGCCAGCGTTTTTATCGCCTCTTTTCGTGTCACCTCCTTCTATGTTAAAGTTTCGTTAGGCCTTCTCAATGCATGGCCTGCAAGGATAGGCCTTGCCCCGTAAGAACTGCCGGGGAAAGACTTTCATCTCCTCACGGGTGACCGTCCAAGAAAGATCGTGCTTCCCTTGGCAGTTGTCCTGGGCGATATCGACGATGAGAGGGTCGTGCTGCGAGCAATCTGGCGTCCACGAAGTCGTTGTCTTGAGGGCGAAAAGATCCAGAGAGATGTACTTGACGACGAGCTGAGCGTCTGTCAAATCCCGCTCAGCCTGCTATGAAGAAGATGAAGAGAGGCTATCCCCGGATTCCTTCTTTTGCGTTCTCAGCTTTATTGGATTGTGAACGTGCTCCGGAGAAAGCAAGGCTTTCCGTTGCTCCAGGTAACAGTGTATCCGAAGGAAAGGCGAAAAGTAGGCATAAACATGCCTATTTCCCCTGTACTTCATGCCTATGTGTTGGGTATACTCTATGTAGTAGAAAAGGACTACACTACCAGGCTACCTGGAGGGGGGACAACGCTGATGCTGCAACAGCAGTTTTCGTATCGCAACGCAATGACGCCGCTTTTCCCGATTCATCTGGGAGCCTTCCTCAAGATGTTGCGTGACCGGCACGGCATCGCACAGGCGGAAGTGTTGAAGCACCTTCCCGGCTGGCAGCAGCCCGCGTACTCGAAGGTCGAAAAAGATACGCGGGCCCCGACGTTTGATCAACTGGTTCCCATTTACAGCGCTCTGGCCCAGGCAGGGGTACTGCTGACGCTGCAAGATCGCCAGCAGTTTGTCCTCCTTGCTCGCAGGAAAATCGAGAGCATGAAAACACGCCATGAACGCAAGTTAGATGCTGATTGGGAAGCACTCCGATTAGCGTTGGCCCGCATAGATCGTCTGCCTGTAGAAGCAAATCGGCAGGATCATTCACGTGTATCTCACGTATCAAAGCAGCGCTTTGTGGAGACGCGCCATCTGGTTGGGCGGGAGGAATGGCTCGCTACGGTTGTCACGCGCTTGCAGGTGCCGCTCCCCAAAAAATTGCTCATCCTGCAGGGACCGGTGGGTGCTGGGAAATCATCGGAGTTACATCGCCTCGCCAATCATTTTCTGCAGGGGATTTCCCGCTATGCTGTGGTGCTTTGTGAGCCTCCGCCTATCGAACAGGAGGTGATTGGGCCGGATATTGCCCTGGAACTGCTACTGGGCGATATTCTAGAGGTCGTTGGGTCACCCCTTGCCTCCATACCGACCACGAGCCTGCAAGCGCGGGTGAAGTATGTATTGGATTGTCTTGCCAGAGCAGACCGCACTGTATTGCTCTTACTGGATAATGCCGAGCATATGCTGAATGACCAGGGAGATCTCGCGCCGGTCTGGCAGCAATTTCTGGTGAAATTCATACAGTCGCGTCATGACGCCTTGCTAGTCCTCGCCACCAAGGAATGGCCAGGGTCATTCATGGAAGAGACGCAGTTGGTCATGCACACGCTGATTCCCCCTCTTTCAAAAGATGAGGGATGTCAACTGCTCCAGCGACTAGGCCTCCAAGATATGCCAGATGAGCAGCTAGGCATCGTCGTAGAGGCTGTCGGCGGCATTCCGCAATGTCTGGAATGGGTGGCAAGGCTTGTACAGGAGCCGTTGTTACGCAACGATTGGGCAGCATTTGAAGAAGAGGAAAACGAGACGAGAACACAGCACCTTGCTCACCTGCTGGAAGACGCGTCGCTGTTTGGTGGCCCTGTTGCCTTGAGGCTCCAGCCTCTCTTGGAGCGGGTTGTCAAACGTCTCTCGCCAGAGGCCCAGGTTGCCTTGCATGAGCTTGCCGTCTCACCGATGCCCCTGGGCAGTCCTGCCTTAAAGGCCCTCTATCGCGATCCCTCGCCACTCAAGGAATTGCGTGATGCCTCCTTGCTCGTTGCCTATCCCAGGCGTGTGCAGCTCTTGCCCATGGTAGCCGCGCAGGTGCGACAGCGTCTTTCCGGTGATCAGGTGCACACGGCAGAAGAACGACTGATCGGGGCTCTTACCCACTGGTTACACACTGAGATCACCAGTACGCACGAGCAGGGTGTGGTGATTACTGAACTGGCTCTGATGCTACTCAAGCACCGTAGACTCCTGGACGCCGCCGAACTCCTGATAGAAGTAGGTTGGCTCAGCAGTGGGTATGGACATGGGTATCGTCTAGCAAAGCTGGCGTTTGATGTGATGAGCGGTTTTGATTGGCGTGCTGAGCCTGAGACAGCATGGGGCGGAATGCTGTTACGGTATTATCTCGGACGGTTTCATGGGGAAAAAGCCTCTCTTCGTGAACGGGCAGAGGCGTATCAGCGTCTACTTGACCTCGCAGTTGCGCGGCAGGTGTCACTCAAGTCAGCAACAGTTGCTCATCTCATGCAACACATTGCCAATTACTACATTATCGGGCAACAGTTTGACCAGGCACAAGAACTGATCGATAGCTTTCTCGCGCGTATCGACGCTCAGGAGGAGACAGATCAGGTCGATATGCTTGCGCCGCTGCTCAAAACCAAGGCACATGCCCTCAATGCCCGAGGTGAGTGGGAAGAGGAGCAAGGAAACAGAGACGGGGCGAATCGTTTGAGAGAAGAAGCTTTAGGAGTAGATCTGCAGTGTGTCGAGATTTTGCGCAGATGTGAAGCCATTGTTCCTCACGTAAAGCAGAGTACGGTTCGCTATCACCTGGCACGGACCCTCAATGAGATAGGCTATTTTCTGGTCAACCTGAAACGAGGGGAGGAAGCCATGATAGCGCTCGAGGAAAGTATCGATCTCAAACGCCGGCGCTATGTCCAGGCGGGGTCGATGGCGATGACCGTTGGCGAAATGGGCCAGGCGCTCGAACTGGTTGGACGGTTTCAAGAAGCCTTGCGCTGCAATGAGCAGGCACTGGAGGAGACACAGCGACTCGCTGCGTCAGGGCATACCACTGCGCAAGGCGATGTGTATGTTCACCTCATTAATCGAGCACGTTTGCTGCTTCGCGTCGGCAATCTGCAGGAAGCCGAGCAGCTCGTCAACGAGGCACTTCCGCATATCCGCGATTCCCGAGGTGTGTATCGCGACAGAGCGCAAGAGGTGCTAGACGAAATCACATACTGCCGTGCTGCTGCACAGGAGCTAGGGCGCGAGTACCTTGATTGGCGCTGGTACGCCCGCTATAAAAAGGCGATCGCGTTTGATGTCTTTGGCTGGTTGACGCATGCTGGCCCGTTCTCCGCCGAAGAGCAGGACGAGTGGCAGCACTTGCGTGATCGTCACGATGAGCAGGCACAGGTGAGAAGAGAGCAGCTCATTAAGACCTCAAGAGACCGTGAACTGGAAAACGCGCTTGATGAGCAACGTGAGCCACGCCTGCTGTATCCTGCCATCCAGATAGGGGAGGTGCGAGCGCACATTTCGACCCTGCTCCAACTCGCGGCGGAGATCGGTGAGCAGGAGCCAAACGCGATTGTGCGGCGGTTGTACCTTGAGGCGATCGAGGAGCAGGTTGATTACCTGCGCATGGTCGAAGCGACATTCCAGGGGGATCACCAGGCATTCTGGGTGCACAATCGGCGCGTACACGCCGAACCAACGTCCGAGGAGATGGAGGTCACGTTGGACCATCTTCTGAACATGCTTTACAGAGGCATGCGGCAGGAAAGAACGGCGGAGATCAGCACCCGTCTGTTTGAGGATCTCAAGGGGATCTGTTCTCCCGCCACGTTACATCGTCTTCAGAGCAGGGAGGAACAAGGCGGGGGGGATGAACTATCTGCGCCGGCACATGGTCGGGTTGAGGAGCAACGCGTGATCTCACCGGTGGTGGCAAAGCAGTTCTTTGAGGCGGTGCTGGTGGAGTACGGGTTCTCTGGTTGGCGTGTACAGCTCGATCACGCAACCAACAATTTCCGTATCGAGGCGAATGTCCAGACGTTGTTCCTTCCCGCATACAAGCCACTCTCCCTTGCGCGCGTACGCGAACTATTAGGGCACGAACTGGAATTCCATGTCCTCCGTGCCGAGGCTGGAAAGAGAACGCCCCTTGCTCTCCTGGCGGAGGGGACACGTAATTTTCTCACCATTGATGAGGGGATAGCGGTACACTACGACCAGCAAACGGCGCAGACGCAAAATCAGGCGCTAGATGAAGCAAGTATGTCGACCTGGATTGGAACTCTGGCTACCGGGCTGGCCGCTGGGGTCTTGAGCACTCCTCAGACGTTCCTTCAGCTTCATCGGTTGCTAGAGGAACTGTATCTCCTTGACCGACTGCTCTCTAAACAAGAAGGTGATCTCGGCAAAGCGAAAACTGCTGCCAGACGACTTGCCTTGAATCGGTGCTTACGAACCTATCGCGGGATTCCTGATCTAACAGTTCCTGGTATGTGCTATGCAAAGGACGCTATCTACTTGAGGGGATATCTTCAACTCCAGCAAGCAATACAAGAAGATCCGGAGGTGCTTGACCGGCTCATGGTTGGAAAGATCGCTTATGAACACGTGCAGGAAATGAAGGAACTCGGTATCACGGTCCCATCAATCCGTCCTCGATGGTATGCGCACCGGCCAGATTTAAATGAGTATATCCTCTCATTTGATTCTTCGCATGCTGGCCAAGAGAGACAGCATGCCTAACCGCAGGTGTAGAATCAAGAGATGTGGTAGAGATTGATGAGTACAAATGTCGTTCATCTTTAGTGCGTCACCGTAGTGTTCAATCACCCAACAAGGAGGGAATATGCCCCAAGAGCCGATCGAGGACGAAGAAGAGTCGAAGTAGCGTTGGTCAGTAGACTTGAGAAGAAACAGAGCTTTCCTCTTCAGCAGGCTCTGTTTCTTCGTCTCTATTTACTTTGTTTCCCCCTCTAATTTAGGGTGATCAGTGGAAAGGCGGGTACCCGCGTCGCATCACGCTGCCACAGGTATCGAGTTACTCCTCCTCTAAGAAGTGCTGCTTGTCCTGACTCTTCTTGTTTTGATCTTCCAGGTCGGCGTCCACAATAACCGTTGGTGGTTGCTGTGGCTGCGCCGTATCGGGCGGATTTTGAGAGGGTGCCGGCGGCTGCTTGTGCTTGTGCGTCACATGATAAGGGATGTTGGCGAGATGAGCCACGCGTTTATCCTCGTAATACGGCGTGCCAACGGGCAACATGGGAGGCAATGACGACCGCAACACCAACATCGTACGCTCCGGCATCGTGCGTAGCTCTTCGGGGGTGAGCAGTCGCCGCCGGGCTTCCCCCTCTGTCCACGAGTCCTCTGACCCCCACCATGAAGTCCCTCGCGATGTGCGCGACCAGGTACGCACAGTTGTATCGCCGATCCGCTTCGAGTAGTGCTCGCATTCTCGGGGTCCTGCCCCTGGCATGAGTATATGTGTATTGGCGTTTTCCCTGATTGTCTCGGCGTCTTCTGCCCCGTAATGTTTGTCAAGTTGTGAGAAATTCTGAATGACCATGAGCAACGACACCCGGATGGAGCGCACCGTGCTGATGAATTCGCTGAAGCTCGGGATATAACCGAGGTTAGCAAACTCATCCAGGTAACAGGCGATGCTGCGCGGCAGCGCCCGCGTTGCCTCCCGCCTCGCCCGCTTTCTCCAGACCCGAAACATCTGCATTGTCAGGCAGGCGAGCAGCGGGCGGTAGAATTCTGCTTCACCCTCGGGGATGGAGAGGTAGAGCGCTGTGGGTACGTCGACCATTGCCTCGAAATCGATCTCGTTGAGCGCCGTCACCTGGCGTACCTCCGCACTGTCGAACAGTTCGAACCGATTGGCAGTCTCGACAAACACCGCCCCCATCAGCCGGTCACTGCGGCTGAGGCTATCGAGATAGGTCTCCATCTTGCGCCGCGCCTCTAGCGAGGGGCTGTGCGTCAAAATGTCCTTGAGGGCTTCAAAGGGCTTGCCAGTGAGGTAGTCGGCCAGGCGTGAAAAAGGGGCATGAGGCTCGGTCGCACGCAGGTGCAGAATCACCGCGCAAATGAGCATGCGTGCACACGTATCCCAGAAAGGGTCAACCTTACTCTCTCCGGTATTCCTAACCCAACAGTCCGCCAGAATATTGGCGTCGGTGGCATCGTGGACGTAGGCCAGAGGATTATAACTGTGCGAGGCGTCAGGTTCCGCCGGGGCAAATCTCCAGACCTGGTGCAATTGCGCCATCGCGCCTGCTGTCTTGTCGAAGAGTTCCCCCTTGAGATCGCTGATGCATAGCGAACTGGTATCCGTTTGCGCTTCATACAGCAAATTGCGTATGATCAGCAGCGTAGTTTTCCAGCTGCCGGTGGGGCCTGTAATCAGCGCGTGTTCCTCCTGCAGCTTTTTCGGGAGGGCGATGATGCGCCGACGATAGATGCCGAGGTGGAACATTGCGGCGGTTGCGCGAGTGCGCCAGGTGCGCGCGTTATGCGGTGCCGCGAGCAGGGTATGTATCGCGGTAGTGACCAGCGTGACCGGCGCGCGCGTGACGACCAGAAGTGCGTGAAGCAGCTTGCCGTGGGCGCGTCCAGCATGAACCCCTCGCAGATGACGCCGACCGGCTAAGCCGGATGATCCGAAGGTTACACTCTGGCTGAGCAGTTTCACATGGATTGATGCCAGGATATAGGTGATCAAGATGCAGCCAAAGATGATCCACGTGTAGGGTTGTGACAACGGACTGGCACCGAGTTGCATCTTCCTATTCACCAATTCGGTGATCACATCGCCTCCGGGCAATAAGAACTGCCGGAGATGGCTCATCCACAAGGGCATCGAGCTATGCAACAGCAATACATACATCAATGGAGCTACAAACAGCGACAGGACAATGACTGCGCACAGGAACACGGGCAGGACTAGAATTTGGGTCCATCTCATCTGATATCGCATGGGTTCTCCGCTCCTCAATTCATAACGAACAGGTACACTCATCGAACTAAGTAGTGTTGCACTCCTGGGACGCACTCCAAAAAGACACACGCCATTTTTCTATTCTTACTAGACAGAGAAAAAACGGAAATGCGCACACGTATGTTTTCCGCAAGTGGGGGAGGACCACCTATCGCTCGATCTCGTGTTCGTCTGTTCGCGCATGTTCGGGCGATTCGTGCAGGATCGTATCGCGTTCGTCCAGGTCGTACAGGGTCTCCTGGAGGAAATGGTAGTGTTCGTAGTCGCTATGTTCACGGCCCGACTCGCGCATCGAGTGAAAGTCCTGTGAAGTCAACGAGACCGGTTCCTCGTGGCCGGTCTCGCGATCAAAGCCTGTCCCTCGCAAGACGACGTGGACGTGTGGGTCGTCAGTGTTGTGATGCTGTACAGCATACCATTCCAGGTCGTGATTGAGCCGGTCTTCGAGGTCGCGCATCACCTCGCGGGTCCACCCTCGCCAATCCTCAACTGGCTCATCCTGCGCAGGCGAGAGGATGATGCGGTGGTAGTAGATGTCTCCTGCCGGTTCGCGCATCAACTCATCGCGTGCCGCCCGGCGATCAAAGTGATCCTCCTCGTCGTTGAAGAGATGACGATCTTCGACCGTTTCCCGCGCTGGATCGCGCTCGCGGTATTGCAGGTACTTCAAGTGGCTGGAAAGGGCGGACGAAGCCTGCCCCTGGCTCACCCGCGATACCCGGACATGCTTGCTTTTGACAATCATGGCTACCTACTACCGGTCGTGGTCGAGATCAAGATCATGCGTCTGCTCTGGCTCGATCAAGCGCTCATCTACAGCCCATGGAGGAACATCGGGGATCGC
>WNEZ01005266.1_pt1 | contig 12770 bp, 12 predicted proteins | sample 5400521 | NCBI WGS metagenome assembly WNEZ01 (sample SAMN13153339, study PRJNA577476) | soil metagenome | isolation source: 120 cm saprolite under Douglas fir tree site 2 hole 1 replicate 1 | place: USA:California | collected 2015-04-18 | reverse complement strand
GAAGGTCATCCGACCTCCAATCGACCGGCGCGCCACTGACATCCACATTCCACCAGTTGTCCCACGGAAACAGTTGATCAGGAATCCAGCCCCCCTGCTGCGGGTCTGCCAATGATGCGCCAGAAAAGGCGGTAATGCAGACCAGCAATGTCAACGGTGCAAGCCAGTTTGTCCGTATCATCTACTTGGACTCCTTTGGGGAAGAATTCCGGATAAAGGTTGGAGTGATTACTAATGAACAACGCTTCTAGCATGGAAGGTTGCTCGAACGGCGCGTCTTCTTGCCCTATTCCGATTTTGAAATTGGCCTGCCTTGACGGCAGCTGTGCGAGCTGGCTTAGCGAGCGACCGACGTCCCGAACCAGTGATATCAACTGCCTCGACTCCGGCATTTCTATCCGAATCTTCGAGGTCAGTGGGCGCTGATAGGTCAGGCGCTCATCTGCTCGCACGAAATCGGCGGCAGTCAGCAATCAGCTCAACTGTCAGCGCAGCGATTAGCCGACGAGTTGCTCTGAGTCGGGCCGACTGAGGGCTGTGTGAGTGCCCAAGCCTCTAGCGTAAGCCGCGCAGGATCTCCAGATAGCCGCTTAATTCAGATAGCCGCTTAATTCGCCCTCGAATTCAGTCGAGGAGACGGCCGAAGAGTCGAAGACGCGCTTGAGCGCCAACGGGTGCGTGCGGATCATTGAGTCCAACGTCACAGGTGGTCGCGGTTTGAATGTGCAGATCTTCAAGCCACGCCCGTCGAAAGACCGCCTCGTTGGCAATCGCGGTTCCGTGATAGCAAACAATTCGGAGCTGTTTCCGCGTCAGAAGGCGCGCCAGAGGAAACAGGCCGAGATATTTGCCCAGCGCAAGAATCCATTTCAATTTCTTAGACTTGTTGGAGAGCATTTCGATCTTTCCTGCGCCGCGTGCCGCGGGCAATGAACGCTTCCATGAAACGCAATGTACGGGCCAAGGTCCTGAAATAGAGCGCCCGGTCGCCCGGAAAGAATAGGTCCGAATGGACCTTCGGGTTCGCTCCGAGGAGGAGAAACTCCAGCACCGACCAGAGCTTCGGAGCCAGCGCCAGCTTGGAATCTTTGAACCTCGACCAGAGGTACTGCAATTCTCCAGGGAAGGTGTGCCGGCAACGAACGCCGAGCGGGTAGTCAAGGATTGCCCTCGGGGCGAAACCGTAAAATGCATCGAGGAGCAGCCGCGGAAAGTCCACTCCGGCCCAGAGCGGCAGATGAAGCGATCCCCAGAACCGACCATTCATTTCGAGAAGGTGGAACTCGTCGCTCCGGGGATCCCAGCGATACTCCATCATCGCCACGCCTTCCCACCGCATGCAGCGAAGCTTCGTCAGCTCGTCGCTTCGAATCGACGGATGACGCCAGCTCGCGCGCAGCGAGGAAGCCCCGCCGGTGTGCGGGATCTCGTGCAGTCGAAGGTGCATGAATTCCGCGAGGAGTGCCTTTTTGAACCTCGTCGCCAGTGCTCGAAGGACCGCCTGGGCTTCCTCCGGCGATTCCGCTTTGGTGACGCCGCCGCCGTCGCCTTGCTTCGCGTAGCTCCCGTCCACCTTGAGGTAAAGCGGCCGCGGTAGACGGCTCAGATCGCTCACCCCCGGCAAGCTGCTGGTGTCCTCGATCAAGAGCGCGGGCGGAAGGTGATCTCCCACCGAGCCCGTTTGCATCAGCGTGCTGAACAGGTCGAACTTGCTCAGTCCCGCGTAGAGTGCGTCCGCTTCCTGGCAACCGCAGAGCAGATGGGAGAACTCGTCAAAACATGGGCGCATCGCCAGAAGAAGGCTTTCCGACGGCACGATCGCGGAGATCGGATGCGCTTGGAGATAGCCGCGCAACCATCCCAGAAAGCTCGCCGATTGATAGTCCGGACAAACGACTCTCTTCGCCGCAAACCGCGACGTCAAACCCAGGGCATCCGCCTGCGTGGAACAGGCGTGCACGGTGTACCCTGCCCGCCCCAACGAACGAATGACCGCCACCGCCCCGAGGGTTTCCGCCTGGACCACCAAAACTTCCCGTTCGCTCCGCGTGTTCACGGACGTACCGATTGCCTGCGACCACCGTCGACGAGCGCTGCCGCCATGCGCTCGTGCATGGTTTTCACCGCCTCGTCGATGGTCGCGAAACAATGATCGAAATACGCCGCACCCAAACCGTAGGGATCTTGAAGGTAGGGTCGACAGGGAGAGCACCAGATGCCCAGCAGCGTCAATTGCACGTGCGCTGCTCGCTCGATGGCCCGAAGGGGCTTCAATTGGAATGGCTCCATCGCGATCAAGAGATCGCCGATCTGCGCCGAAAATCCGAGCAACGACCGGGCGCGGTGGGCGCTCAGATCGATGCCTCGCTTGCTTGCAACGGCGATTGCCGTTGAATCGGCTGGTCGTCCCGGTCCCGCTTGAACGCCGAACGATATCGCATTCAAACCCGTGGCACGGGCACGGCATTCGGCATAAGCGCTTCGGCAGATGTTTCCGCGGCAGACGAAAACCAGCCGTCGAACCCGGATCCAATCAACGCTCCGCAGATCGGCGAAGTAGCCGAGCCGATCGGCAAGCGTCCACCCATGATGAAAGAGCCAGCCCCTGCGCCGCCCGAAACGAGACAGATCCACCGGAATCATTGCCGCCACCGAGCTCATCCCAATCGCTCAGTCGAGCCAAGGCCCAAATGAGCCTGAATGAAAGTGCTGGCGGTCGCCACATCCTCTGCGGACAACTGTCGGAAACGGGGCGCCAGCTGATTTCGTTGAACGCCCCCGGAGCATCGGACCGGATCTTCGCCGACGACCTGGAACCCCGCCTCGGCAAGCAAGGAAAGATGAGCTGACCTCGGTTCCCGGTTGAGCAAATATGGCCGCCTTTCATCCATTCACGCGACCGACGAGGACCGTATCGGGCGCTTCGGCGAGCAGCGAGCGGTACAGGAGATCGTGCGCAAGAGCCATTCGAGACAGGCCCATCTCCTTTTCAATGAATTGGCGTCCGGCTTCCCCCATTCGGCGAGAGGTGGTGGGGTTCTCGAGCAGCTTGACCATTGCCGCCGAAAGCTCGGACGGCTGACGCACCGAAACGACGAGTCCACGCTCGCCGTCCTTGACCAATTCCGGATTTCCCCCAGTGTTGGTGACGATCATCGGAAGACGGCTGGCCATTGCCTCCATCACCGCATTCGACAAACCTTCCCTCTCTGAGCACAGCACACCGATATTCGCCCTCGCCAGGACCGCCGGCACGTCGACCCGGTGGCCGAGAAAATGCGCCACTTGTTCCAAATGGAGGCGGGCGGAGAGCTCCTCCAACTGGGCACGGCGCCGTCCGTCTCCGACGAGGAGGGCCCGCAGATCTGGGAATCGGGTTCGAGCCTCGGCAATCGCCAGAAGAAAGTCTTCTTGTCTTTTCACCGGGTCGTGCATGTTGGCGACCAGGACCGCCACCGGAGCGCCTCCGGTCGCTGGGAGAGGTAGGCTTGGTCCTTGCCGTACCCGGCGGTCGAAGGCGGCGACATCAATGCCGTTGTAGATGACGGAAACCCGTTCAGCGGGAATACCCTCCGTCTCGACGAGCATCGTTTGAATGGCCTTGGCATTGGCGATCACGTGATCCGCCGCCCGCGAGAGGGCCCTCATCGCCAGACGGCGCAGCCTTCCCTTCCAATGGACCAGGTCGAGTCGGCCGACGATCACGCGGCATCGGGCAATCTTCGCCGCGGGAACGGCAATCAGTGCGGAGTACAGATCATGTGCGTGCACCAGTTGGATTCGGTTCTCTCGCAGCCAACGGGCAGATCGCTTGATTTGCAGAAGGGTATTGAGGCCAAACGCCGATCCACGAAGCTCGAATACCGCCGGCGAATAGCCCATTTCGAGCACACCCTCGAGCAGCGGCCCGTTCGCCTCCAGCGCGGCGACACTGACCGCATAATGGTCCGGCAGATTCCTGAGCAGCTCGACGAGTTGTACTTCCCCACCTCCCAGCCAGAAACCGTTGGCAAACTCGGCCAATCGAATAGGTTCACCGAACATCATGTGGCAGGAGCTGGAAGCAGGCCCTGTGCCAGCTCAGACGCCCGCCTGCTCGGACCGGTCCTCGCCTAAACCGCTGTCGCCAAAGGAGGCGAGTGGAGTTCTTACCGAAATGACCCCGATAGAACAGCCATCCGCGTAGGAGGGTTCGCGTACTTCTTACAGTCAAAGGACCCGGCATCGAGGGCATTCTGGTCGAAAACCTCTCGACGAGGTGAGGAACGAATCCTGCAAATGCGACGATCCAGATGCCTTCCGGAAGTCGAGTCAGCGCGATCATCACTGCCTACAATGGGGCCGCATTCGTGGCCGATGCCATCGAGAGCATTCTGGCTCAAACCCGACCCGTGGATGAGATCGTCGTCGTCGACGACGGATCCACCGACAACACCGCGGAGATCGTCGAGTTCTATCGGGCTTTCGGCGTGCGCTGTATCCGCCAGGAGAACCGCGGCCTCCCTCGCGCTCGGAACCGGGGAATCCTTGAAACGACGGGGGATCTGATCGCTTTTCTCGACTGCGACGACGCCTGGCTACCAGACAAGAACGCGCTCCAGGTCGATTATCTCGCCGCTCATCCTGAAGCGGCGATCGTCTCTGGGCACGCCTGGTGGTGGGATCCGACGACCGATCGCCGGTGGATCGAGCGGATGGGTGCCCGTCGATCCAAGCTCCCCCGTGAGATCATGGTCTACAATTGCGTCGGAAACGCCTCCGGCACTCTCATCCGTCGCCGCATTTTCGAAGAGGTCGGCCTCTTCGACCCCGCGCAAATCTGGGCCGAAGACTGGGAGCTCTGGATGCGAGTCGCTTCGAGGGGTGAGATCGGGTTCATCGACCGGCCGCTGATCACCTACCGCGTTCTCCCTACCAGCCTGACGCATCAGCGTCCCTGGGAACGGGTTTCAGGCTATTTTCAGCTTTCGTTCAAGGCGATAAGGAAATTTCGGCCGGCGCTCTGGCGCCCTATTCTCTGGGCCCGAGCATGGAGCAAGCGAGAGCTCGGGTTTGCCACTCTCGCGCTCGACCAAGGACTCGGTCGGCGCCCCTACTTGCATCATACGGCAATGGCGTTGCTCTCCTATCCGTTCGAGCAATCATCAATGAAGCTGAAGCACTTCACTCGCGCAGTCACCGGCTCCGCCTTTCTTCGGGGATATCGATACCTGAAGGAGTCAGTGAGAGCTTTGGCGCGCAGATTCGGTGTCGAGCCCCGCTGATACCAAAATCATGCGGGCGGGGCGGCCGAAAAGCCGCCCCCCGGCGAAACGTCAGGGACTCCAGCCGAGCTGGATAACCTCGAGGTCCCAGGCGGTCAATCCATGAAAACAGGGATTGAAAAGATCATTGTTCCACCTCGGGTCATACGTCCCGCCGATGTCCATGTCGGTGCCGTTGTCGGTCACGAGCAGGCCGTACCGCTTGAAGGCGCGGAAAATCTTCTGGCACTCGGGTGGAAACCCGGAGATATCGACATCCGCCCGCAGCCGCAGCCGCGCACCCATTGGCAACGCTCCCTCAGACCAACCGGTCAAATGCGATGCGGGATAGACATAGCCGTTCGTCGTCCTCACGGTCACTATCAGTGCGTGGCTGATCTCGTCCGATCCGTAGACTTCGTCGTATCGGACAAGGCCTGGCAGAATTGCGGTTCCCGCGGCATTGGCGGAGGTCCAGCCTTCCGGGCGCCGATTGTTCGTATTCATGTCGAAAAATGCGCCCGATCCTGCGTACCACTGCCAGCTCGATTCGTCGAAATACACGTTGTACAGCTCATACAGATGGTTGGTATCGCGCTCGACGATGATCAGGTGGCGATCTTCTTCACGATGATCCACCCGACCAGGCCACCCCCCCTGTATCCAATGCGTTTGCCAGATTGCCTCGTCCGGAATGGGATAGAACGGGTAACCGACCCCGTCGCTCTGGCTGGCGTAGTAGAAATTGACGAGCCTGCGCGGTTGCGATGAGTCGACCACGATGAAGGGCTGCCCAAAAACCTCATCGCTACCAGGCCACATCTCATGGCCCACGCCTGGGTGCAATCTCTTCGTATCGGGGCTGTTGATGAACTGGATGTATTGATCCGAATTCTCGTCAACGGGCGCCCAGGTGATTTCTTGATTCCACCAGTTATCCCAAGGAAACAAAGGCAACGGCTCGGGCAGTTGCCCGAGCAGCTCGGCCGCCCCTGAAGAGAACGCGACCAGGAGAATGGCCAGAAGACCAAGCTTTCGACCGTCCCATCGCCCGTACTGCTTACGAGCTTTTGAAAATACGCCCTGCGCTGCGCTGTCCGGCAGGGGATCCGCCCGCCGCTTCGTGTCCTTGTCTGTCAATCTTGAATCCTCTCGTTAGGGGTTCGACATCAGGCGCGAATCGTTCGCGGTTCATGACTATGGCCGAAGTGTTGACTATCCAAAATTGTCGGTTTTCGGGCGACTGGTAGTTCGATGAGGCTGCGTACATCTTTTGGCCTGTCAGGTCGGTCGTAGATCGAACTGGCGTGGACCGATCTCTGGGGCGCTCGGCGAAGACCGGAAAGGAAGGCTTGGAACCGCTCGACCGTACGCTCGCTCTACTAGCTGGCGATTCGAACCGGGTCGGACATTTCCCTCAGGAGCAGCAACAAGAGCGGCGTCAGGGAAAGGCCATCGACAATTTGATTGCGGCGGATCAGGAGAAACCCGAGCTGGCCGTCTGGATTTCCAGCGGCGCATACGTCCTCAGCCGGAGCGCGATCGATCGCGTTTCTCCCGGGACCCGGCTCGATCTACCCACCTTGATTCATTCCCTGATCGGGGCCGGCGAGACGGTGGTCGGCTATCGACATCAGGCTGGCTGGATCGACATCAACGACGAGGCCGCCCTGGCCCGAGCCGAAGAGCTCGTCCGATATTGTCAGTCATTTTCGAGCGCCCATCGACCCGCGAAAACACCCAGATGCATTCGACTGTCCGCTTCTTGGGAGCGCTTAGGCGGCTTGCTGGCCGACTGGCTCGCGGGGGACCAGAGGAATCGGAGCGGCCTGGGGCATCGCGGCCAGGCCGCGCCTGGTGATTCTCTCGGCGGATGCGGCGATCGCCAGCAGCACATAAAGGTGCGGCGACAGGGTATAGCCGGAGAGAAACAGCTGGCAGACCAGGTAGCCTGTGACCGAGGCGGCGATCGCCCGAGTCAACCAGGCGAGACTGGGGTCTCGCGCCGCCTGGAAGGCGCCGCCAACGGCTGAACCGACAAAGACCAGGAAGATCATCAGACCAACGAAGCCGAGCTCGGCAACGACGTCGAGAAAGACGTTGTGCGCAACGAGTGGACTTCTGACCTGGGGCCCAGTCGCATACAAGGGCCAGGCGAAACGAAAGGAGCCGGCCCCCACGCCGAGCATGGGATGAGCGCTGCTCATCTTGGCAGCCAGCTCCCAGGCGTACACGCGGCTCTGCGCCGAGCCTTCGTTGTGGAACTCCCGGATGGTTTCATTGCGCTGCCAGTACGTCGCCGGCGCAAAAAGAAGGAGCCCAATCACAAACGCGACTCCGAGAAGAATGGCCTGCATTCTGCGCTTCTCCCGGATTGCCCAGACGGTCATCGCGGTGCAAAGTCCAAGGAATCCACCCCGCGAATGGCTCAAGACGATGGCGATGACCGCCAGCACCACCGCGATGGCGCAGATGGCTCGGAAAACCCAGCGCGTGGACCGATGCGCAATGAAAGCCACGCCCAGCGGAACCGTCAGGCCGACGTCCATCGCAAGATAGTTCGGATCGCCGAAGGTCCCGAGCCACCGGGTGCGAAATCCTTCCACCAGATTCACCCCTTCGCGGTACCAGTTGATCGCTCCGATCGAGGTCACCATGCAGGAGACCACCAGGGCCGCGCAGGCGATGGCCAGCCGCCGCGGCGTGGTGACGACATTGATGATCGCGAAGTAGATCGCGATCGACTTGAGCAACTCGATGCTCACCGCTTGCGTCGACTCGGGATTGACCGACCAGGAAAAGGAGGACCAGGCCAGCGCACCCAGCGCCAGGAGCGCGAAACCGCGGATGCCGTCAAGATAGAGCGTCTCCAACTTGAGCAGCCTGCGCACCAGCATCAGGCCGGCCGCGCCGGCGGACGCGATCAAGGCGAGCCGGACGTTGGCCAGACCGGGGACCCAATCGCTGGGGACCGCGTACATCACCACCACGAACGCCACCACCAGCCAAAAGGCGAAAACGTCCCGCGGACGTTCGCTCGTGCTCATTGCTTGCCTCCGAACAGAGCTGTGCTCAAGCCAACGGGTGCGAAGCAGTCCACGTGCCACCGGTGAGCGGCAGCAAGGCCGTAATTGCAGGCGGTTTGAGGTGAGTAGCCAAGCCAGCCTGCCCGCTTCCTGAAATAGATACAGGCCCGGCTCGGGCGCGGGTCAGGCGGGTAGGGTTTCCCGGAAAAAACGCCGCAGGTTTTCGCCGAGGATCTTCTCGACCTGTCGCTCCGGATATCGCTGAAGCAGGCCCGCGGTGAGCAGGTGCAGATCGCGAACATCGCGGATCCCCCGGGGCAGCGGCACCATTCCATCGAAATCCGAACCCAACCCGACGGCGTCTTCGCCCATCACGTTCACCGCGTGCTCGATGTGCCGAATGACATCTCCGATTTCCTTCCCGCCCAGGAACATGGTGGCAAAGATGATGCCCACCACCCCACCCTTTTCGGCGATCCGGCGAAGCGAGGCGTCGTCCAGGTTTCGCCAACTGCCCTTCACCCCCCGAACGCCGGTGTGGGAGCAGAAGGGGCGCGCTTTGGCGTGCGCGAGGATCTCCCTCACCACGGCCGGCGAGGCGTGGGCCAGGTCCACGCTCATGCCGACTTCGACCATCTCCTCCAAGACCTCATAGCCCAGTCGAGTGAGCCCCCTGCGCGCGATGGAAGGAAACGACGAGCCACCCAGCTCGTTGTTTCCAAGATGGGTAAGCCCCATGAAACGCACTCCTCGCGCGAAAAGCTCCCGCACCCGGGCGACTCGTCCCTGGAGCGCGTGAGCCCCTTCGATGCCCAGCACGGCAGAGAGGCAACCGAGGCGCAGATTCTCCTCGATGTTCGCCGCGCGAGAGGCGATCGCCGCCTTTCCGCCCGATCGCCGGCAGAAATCTTCCATCCGATCGATTTGCCAGCTCGCCCGCGCCCACTCGCCCCTCCGCGCCTCGGCCGGCCAGCCGCGGTACGCGGCGAAAACAGGAAAGGCGCCAATCACCGGAAGCCCGCGGGTCACGATGGTGAAGCACTGAAGCTTCACCCCCGCTTCCTGGAGCCTGGGAAAGTCGACATGCCCTTCCGCCGAGGGGACGGTGAGATCCCGGTTCCACATCAGCGAGTCGGCGTGGGCATCGGCGACGAAGGCGCGACGTTGAAGCTCTTGAGCATCCATCGGCATCGAGTCTGCTTCGTTCCGTGCGGCGCGGACAACTTGATTCGAGCGGCTCTTTCGCCCGGCACCCGGACCCGCCTACATTCTCCCGGGTGGAAGCAACCAGCGCGGAGCAACTTACGGATCTGACTCCGGACACCGGCGGCATGCTGGTGTCGCGAGAGGAGATGAGCTTCGACTTTGGCGGCGCGAAATTCCGTTTGCCTGGAGATGCGGCGCTCTTGAAGTGGATCTTCGATCAGTTTCTCTATGGGGAGGTGACCGGCATCCAATGCGGCCATTGGCTCTACCGCGCTCCCTCGCTCGAGGCGGCCGCCTTTTTTGCCCGGCAAGCGGTGGAAGAGCTGAGCCACGTCCGCCAGTTCCTCCGGATCTATGACTTGATCGGGATTCGACCGGGTCCGGCGCATCCGGTGATCCGGTTCATGGCCACCGGTTCGATGGGCACCGACTACGCCGAGCACGTGGCGACGGAAATGGCGGTCGGCGAAGGACTGGTCCTGATGATCTTCTATGCCCTGATCGACACCATCGAGGATGAGAGGGTGGTAAAGATTCTTCAGAGCGCAGCGCGTCAGGAAGAGCGGCATGTCGCCTTTGGCGAGCGCCAGACGCGCCGCCTGGTCGAGCAGGATCCTCAATTGGCGCCGTTTTTATTGGGGCTCAACCTGGGCTCGATTCTGGCGATGAAGCGCCTGGCCCGGTACGTCTCCACCGCCCTGGGCGAGCAACAGGAAGTGCTGCGATTGGCACCGGCTTTTCTGGAACGGCTCGTCGCGGTCCTCGAGCTTCGCCTCCAGCGCATGGGTGTCCTCACCGGGCGAATTTCGGATCTCGGACCGATCAAACGGATTTGGCTCATCGGCAAGGCCTACCTTCGGCACTGGCTCGGTGGGTTGCGGCGAAAACCGAAGCTGCTCACCAGAACCTATCTGGACGATCCGTCGATGAAGTAGCTCGATTGGGGCTGTCACTGGCCCGCGTTCCTGATTAGGCTTTCGCCATGTCCACAGTTCTCAGAAGCTATCTGGCGGGTGAATGGCGGGTGGGCTCGGGGAAGGGAACCGAGCTTGTGAACCCATCGACCGAAGAAGTCCTGGCTCGGACGTCGACCGAGGGTCTCGATCTCGGCGGCGCCGTCAAGTTCGCGCGCGAACGAGGCGGCCGGTCACTTCGGGCAATGACGTTCGGGCAGCGCGCCGAGGTGCTCAAGAAGCTCGCCAAGACACTGGCCGATGCGCGCGAGGAGCTGATCACGCTCGGACTGATCAACGCCGGAAATACGCGCTCCGACGCCAAGTTCGACATCGATGGCGCTTCCGCAACGCTGATGTTCTACGCCGACCTGGGCTCGAAGCTCGGAGACGCCCGGGTGATCGCCGATGGCGAGGGCATTCCGATCGGCCGGTCGGCTCGGCTCTACGGCCAGCATTTGCTCGTGCCTCGCCGGGGAGTCGCGGTCCAGATCAATGCCTTCAACTTTCCCGCTTGGGGAATGGCGGAGAAATCGGCCACCGCGCTGCTCGCCGGGATGCCGGTGATCACCAAGCCGGCAACCTCCACTTCGATGATGGTCCATCGCATCGCGCAGCTGTGGATCGAATCCGGGGCACTGCCGGAAGGCGCGTTTTCCTTCGTCTGCGGTGGAATTGGCGACCTGCTTTCATTCCTCGGGCCGCAGGACGTCGTCGCATTCACCGGCTCCGGGGCGACGGCGGCGCAGATCCGGCGCCAGGAAAACCTCGCCCGCCACAACGTTCATCTCAACATCGAAGCGGACAGCCTCAATTCGTTTGTCCTCGGACCCGACCTGTCGCTCGGGACCGAAGCGATGAATCTCTTCTTTTCGGACCTGGTGAAGGAGATCACCCAGAAGGCCGGACAAAAGTGCACCGCGGTGCGGCGAATCTATGTGCCCGCGGATCGCCTGGACGAGGTGCGTGAAGAGCTGGTTCAGCGCCTGTCGGAAGTGCGGGTCGGAAACCCGGCCGACGAGCGAGCTCAGATGGGTCCGCTGGCAACCGCTCAGCAACTTCGCGACGTGCGCGCGGGAATGGCGCAGCTGACTCGCTCATCCCAGCTTGCCACCGGTGGGCCCAAGCCCGTCGAAGCAATCGGCGTTCCTTCCGGCAAAGGCTTCTTTGTTTCCCCGACGCTGCTCGTCCAGCCCAACCCGTCGCTCGACGACAGCGCGAACGAGGTGGAGGTCTTCGGTCCGGTCGCCACGCTGATGGCCTTCCGCGAGAACGCGGCGTTGATCGAGCTTGTCGCCGCAGGAGGCGGCGGACTGGTGAGCTCGATCTACTCCGATGACCGCCCGTTCATTGAGCAGGTGGTGACGGGGATTGCGCCCTACCATGGTCGGGTCACCATCGCGGGCGAGAAACTGGCGGGACAATCCATCCCCCCGGGAACGGTTCTTCCCCAATTGCTTCACGGAGGGCCCGGCCGCGCCGGCGGTGGCGAAGAATTGGGCGGGGCGCGTGGCCTGAGCCTGTACATGCAGCGGGTCGCGCTTCAGGGACATCGGCCGATCGTCGAGCAGCTCTCAGGGACGCGAAGAGAATCGGGCGTCTGATCTTTACCGCCGCCGCGGTACGTAGAGTCCGGGAGGCCGGGGTTCCTTTCATCGGATTCCTGCGTCGGTTGGCCGTCCGCCATCGAGCGGCTGTCCTGCGTTCAGCACCTCGACCTCGGTCGCCACCCTCTGGATCCCCTGCCAGACAAAAGACGCGCGCACCTCCGCTCCTTGCTTGAAATCGGTCAGTCGGGCGCGTTTCCCATTGTAAGTAATCTGCGTGTTGTCGCTCGCCTTCAACCAGTACTCGAATCCGCTTCCGTCCCGGATGATCAGCGTATCCGGCTCGGCGCGCTCCAGCTTGCCGGCCACTCCCGCCTCGCCGGCTTTCGCGGTCCGCTGACTTCCGTCCAGCCCGGCGGATTCGTCGCTTTCCCCGGGGATAAGAGCCTTGGCCGCGTACTCGAGCGCTCGAGCCGCCTGCGTCCGGGCGAGTTGCATCACCTGCTCTCCATTGCGCCGCTCCTCGCGCTGGATCGCCTGGATTTCAGCCAAGGCATCGACCTGTGGGGGTGCATCGACTGCTGGCTCGATCGGCCTTTGGCACGACGCCGGGGCAAGCCCGAACAGAAAAAGCGCAATCCATTTGCAAATCTTGCCCGCCGACCGCACCGAATGAAGTTGCGTTCGGGATCGCGCCGCGGCAGAAGTTGCGGGTCCGTCCGCCCGCTTGCTCAATTGTCCGGTGCGCCGTCGCGGATCCACTTCTCCAGCTTGGCGAACTCGCAGGGGGCAATC
>WNEZ01005182.1_pt1 | contig 12771 bp, 14 predicted proteins | sample 5400521 | NCBI WGS metagenome assembly WNEZ01 (sample SAMN13153339, study PRJNA577476) | soil metagenome | isolation source: 120 cm saprolite under Douglas fir tree site 2 hole 1 replicate 1 | place: USA:California | collected 2015-04-18 | reverse complement strand
ACCGCCGGCACTGGACCTACCGCCCTTCCTGGAAGGGCCGGGCCCCACCGGGATCCGGCGGGTCCGCCTGAGGTCGGCGTCACGGCAACGGCAAAGGCAACGGCAACGTTGAAGGGTCAAGCACATCGGTACGACAGAAAGGGAGCGGACATGGTTCAGATCGTTGGGGAGCGGGCACAGCCGGGCGACGCGATCGTCAACTACGAAGAGAAGGTGCTCGAGGACTACAAGGCGGAGCCGGGCCAGAAGGCTTACGTCTTTTTCCACACCGTCCCCTTCGAAGGTTCGGTCGGGCTGGTCAACCTGCTCACGTGCACCCGCATCAACCGCAAGGGTTTCGACACGTCGATCGTGCTGTACGGCCCGGGCTCGCTCATCGCCGCAGCCACCCGCGGGTACCCCCGGGTGGGCGACGAGCCGTTCCCAGGAGAACAGGCCTACAACAAGCAGCTGAGGACGTTCATGGACGAGGGTGGTCACGTCTACGCCTGCCGCTTCTCCGCCGCGGCCCTCTACGGCATGCGGGAGGTCGACATGATGGAGGGCGTCAAGCCCATCAACCCCCTGGACGTCCTCGACTTCACCATCCAGGCGTTCAAGGAGAAGGCGCTGACGCTCAGCACCTGGACCGTCTAGCACCACACCGCAGATGCCGGACACGCTTGCGGAGCTGGTCCGTCGCTGGCGGGTGACCGAGCAGCAGCTCTACCCGATGATCCTGGCCGACCCGGTGGCCTACCAACGTCTCGTTCTTGCGGTTCGGGGGCTGGCCGACGACCTTGCCGTCGTCGCCAGCCCCGAGGCGCTCGTGGAGGCGTACGCGTCGTCGGCGCCGCAGGCGGCCGAGCATCTGCGCAGCGTGGGAGGACCCGACGACCCGGCGGCGGCCGAGCTCGTCGCGGGTGCGGCGTTCGCCTTGCGCGAACGCGAGTTGTCGGCTGCGATGGCGGCCGACGGCCGGGCGCGCCGCCTGGCGGAGGCCGCCCGCTCGGGAGCTGCCTGGGTGGTCGTCCAGCAGGCGGGCGAACGTGCGATGGCGGTCTTCGGCAACTACCGCCGGCTGGAGATGCACCTGCCCGAGGGCACCGGCCTCTACTCCTACGCGGAGAGCCGGGTGGAGACCGACCGGCCGCTCTACGTGGTGGAGAAGTTCCGGCTCAGCCCGGTGACCGGCACCGCACTCGGGGAGGCCGAACAACGCTGGACCTTCGAGGACCCTGTGGCATGGAACGAAGCCCTCGACGCGCTGCGCCACGAGCTCGACCGTGCCCCCGCAGCGTCCCCTTGACACCCCTGGCGGCGCAGCGAGAGTATTCAGGAAGATGAACGAACGTTTCCTATAGTTATTTCCGGCATGTTACGGCGTTGCACAGTGAGGAGGCGGGATGAGCGACGAGCGGGTGGCCGGCCGGGTCATCGACGGACACAGCCACCTGGGCGAGATGGCGGCGTGGAAGTTCTACGATCTGAAGGAGGCGGTGAAGCCGACCGTTTACGAGTTCGCCACTCCCAAGGACTACATCAAGCACCTCGACGCCTACGGCTGCGAGCGGGGCCTGGTCCTACCCAACTACGGCATCCCGCGCCAGGAGCAGCCCTTCCTCCTGAACCCGCTGGTGCTGGACGCGGTCAAGTCCGAGGACCGCATCGTCGGTGGCCTCTGGGTGTCGTTCCTGCCCCAGAACGCCGAGATGACCCGTGAGGCGCTCAGCCATGCCGGCGAGGATGGCATCGTCGCCCTGAAGACCACCTTCCTCCTCGGCGGCAACCCCAACCCCGAGGGTTGGGACGACGCCACCCGGGAGATCGCGGACGCCTGCTTCGACGCCGCGGAGGCCCACGACCTCGTCTTCCACTTTCACACGAGCCCCGGCGGCAACTCCGACATCAGCAACTACATCCCGATGATCGAGAAGTACGGCAAGCGGGTGAAGCTCTACCTCGTCCACTTCGGGGGCGGCGTCAGTGGGCACATCCGGCTCGTGCCCCGCTTCCTCGACTGGGTCGAGGAGGGCTACAAGGTCTACACCGACACCACCTGGACGATCGGGTTCGGCGTCCGCTGGTTGCTGACGGAGATCGAGAAGCGTGGCGTCGGCCACGACCGCGTGATCTTCGCTTCCGACGAGCCCTGGAGCGACTTCTGGGGGGAGTATTGGAAGATTTACGGCGCACCGGTCGGCAGCGAGCTGAAGCAGCGCATCATGTACCAGAACTTCGAAGAGCTCTACACCAAGGCGCGGTAGGGAGCGGCACTTGACTGACTCGCTGACCGGGCCTGCGCTCGGCGAGCTCCTGGCGGAGCTCCAGAGCTACGGCGTGCGCGTGGAGGACACCATCCAGGCGCGCAGCGGGGGAGCGGGGCCGTCCGACGCCGGGATGATCCGCGTCGAAGGCGTCCCGGTGACCTTCCCCTTCTCCGCCGACTACGTGGCCGAATCGCCCTACGTCCTGCGGCCCGATGGGGACCAGGGGGGATGGGGCGTCTACCGGGAGGGCCGCCGACTGGCGGGGGCCGAGGTCCCGCCGAGGCCGAAGTTCTACGACATGACCACCGCCGACGGCATCCCCTACTGGAAGATCGCGCTCCTGCACCTCGACTCCCTGGCGTCGACCGTCATCCAGACGTGCCTGTACTGGGGCAAGGACGACCAGTGCCGCTTCTGCGGCATCGAGCTCTCCCTCGAGGCCGGCCGCACGATCCCGGTGAAACGGCCCGAGCACCTCGCCGAGGTGTCCGTGGCCGCCAAGGAGCTCGACGGGGCGGTGGACGTCACGCTCACGAGCGGCACCACCGGGGGCGCCGACAAGGGTGCCCGCTACCTCGGTAGGTGCGCGAAGGCGATCAAGGCGGCGAGCGGCCTGCCCGTGCAGGCCCAGTTCGAACCGCCGGACGACCTCTCGGTGCTCGAGGAGGTCAAGAGTCAGGGGGTTGACTCTGTCGGCATGCACCTGGAGTCCTTCGACCCCGGTGTCCTCGCCTACGTCGCCCCGGCCAAGGCCCGGACCGGTGTCGCCGGCTACTTCAAGGCGTGGGAGCGGGCCGTCGAGATCTTCGGCAGGGGCCAGGTGTCCACGTACGTGATCCTGGGCATGGGGGAGGACCTCCAGATGACCATCGACGGCTGCAAGCGGGCCATCGACGCCGGGGTGTACCCATTCGTCGTGCCCCTGCGCCCGGTGCCCGGGAGCCTGATGGGGGACAAGGTCCCGCCGCCGGCGGCGTACGTGGAATCGCTCTACCGGGAGGTTGCGCCCTACCTGGCGGTCAACGGGCTCGCCTCGTGGGAGGTCCATGCCGGGTGTGCCCGCTGCGGTGCGTGCTCGGCCCTTGCCGCCTACGAGCGCCACGGTGAGGCGCCGCCGGCCCGCGGCCGCCAACTGCCGATCGTCAACCTCGATGTCCGCTGAGGCACCGGCCCTCTCGCCGTTCCTGCACCCCGGCGTTGCCTTCGCCGCGGTGCAGCTTGGGCTGGCGCTGGTGTGCCGCCCGGCGCGCGACGCCGGGGAGCTGCAACTGCACAACGAGATCCGCCGGCGTGTGTTCGTCGAGGAGCAGGGGATCTTCGAAGGCACCGACGCCGACCACCACGACGACGACCCCGCCACCGTCCACGTCCTGGGCCTGTGCGGCGAGGTCGCCGGGGGGGCCGTGCGCTGCTACCCGCTGATCGACCCCGAAGCGGTCGACCTCGAGCCCGGCCTGTGGAAGGGTGACCGCCTGGCCGTCCTGCCGTCCTTCCGCCGCAACGGGCTCGGGGCGCCCCTGGTGCGCTTTGCCGTGCAGACGGCCGCGGAGGCCGGGGGGCGCAGGATGATCGCGCACATCCAGCCCTCCAACGTGGGCTTCTTCGAGCATCTCGGTTGGTACGCGGTCGGAGAGCCGGTCACGTTCGTGGGCCGACCCCACCAGACGATGGCGATCGACCTGAACCTCACCCTCCGCCGCCTCTGACGAGGTGCGGACGGAATTGCACCCTCGAGCCCTGGCGGAGACGGCGCCTTTCGCTTGACATTCTTCAGCTAGCATGCCTGGCAGGGTGAGGGCCAAGGCCCTCAACATGTACCGATCATGCACCCGGGCAGCCGAACGCCTTTGCAGCCAGCGCAGCGGAGGAAGGTCAACGGACGAGGTAGAGCCGGTAGCCGAGTGGACAGGGCGCGAGACGCGAGCCCTCCGCATTGGGCTACGCATGACCATCGAGGGCTTCGCTGAGCACCTGGGTGTCGCAGCTCGCACCGTCGCCAAATGGGAGGCCCGAGGGGGAATGATTGTCCCGGTGCCGACGATCCAGGATCTGCTCGACAGTGCCCTAGAACGGGCAACTCCCACCCAACAGTCACGGTTTGAGATCCTGCGCTTTCGAGGCCGGCCCCCCAGCTGTGCCACGTCAGGCCCTCCCGGTGAGACTGACACGGGCGACGCGAAGCGTTGGACCCTGCTGTACGGGATCTTGACGGAGGGGGGCCTATCGCTGAATAGCGAGCTGATGGCAGCCGTCGAGAGGACGCGTCAGGCGATGGACCGGACAATCAGGAGCGGATCCGTCACCACCGCACAGATGAATCAGATCGAGGAGCGCACGCAACGTCGCGCCTGCCTCTGCGTGAACTCGCCACCCGTCGAGATGCTCTGCCGGCTGGTGTTGGACTTCGCCGAGGTCGCGCAGCTTGTGGGAGCCCGTCAGCGGTTCAACGTGCAGCGTCGCCTGTACGCGGTGGCCGCTCAGTCCGCGGCTCTTGTGGCGGACGAGTTGATGGTGCTGGGTGCTACCGAAGAGTCCTGGGCCTGGCACCGGACCTCGAAGACTGCAGCAGACACCGCCGGTGATCCGGCCTTACGGGCTCACGTGCGGACTCTCGGTGCCCTTCTTCCGCTCTACTACGGCGATCCCGAATCAGCAGTCGTGTTGACGCGAGAGGCGCGGAAGATTCTCGGTCGAGGCCTGAACCCATCCAGCGCGATGGCCCCCGTACTTGAGTCGTATGCCCTGGCGCTGCTTGGCGACATCGAGTCAAGCACCCAGGCACTCCATGAAGCAGCAGAGGCATTTGAAGGGCTTCCCTCACAGGACCGCTGTGAGTCCGTGCTGGGGTTCTCCGAGCGGCGTTGGCACTTCTATGTGAGCAGAATCGTGTCTCACCTGGCCAGCGAGAGCGCAGCGAAGACCCTCGGTGACGCTCTTGCACAGTCGCATGCTCTGACACTGTATCCGCCCGAGGTCATCGGAGTCCTGCCCTCATACAGCTGGACCGGGCGATCTGCCTCGTTCGGCTTGCCGACATCCCGGAAGGGTGCCAGCTCGCAGGCAAGGTGCTCGGGAACATCTCGGCGAAGCAGAGAACGAAGATCATTCGTCGCCGGGTTGGGGACGTGCTGGCATGAGTTCCGAGACAGCACCGGAATCTCGGCGCGGTACGCGACTACAAGGAAGCACTTGCCGCATTCACCCCGACTCGTTGACGTGCCAAGGGGACATCAGCGGGTCACAGGCCGGAGAGTTTTTCCTCAAGCGACGCAACCTTGCTGGTCAGCCCATCGCTGACGCCGGGACGGATGTCGGCTTTCAGCACGACAGACACGCGGGGGGCCACTTCAGCCACCGCGTCGACGGCTCGCTTCACCACATCCATGACCTCGTCCCACTCACCCTCGATCGTGGTGAACATCGCGTCGGTGTGGTTCGGAAGCCCACTGGCGCGAACCACCTGCACGGCCCGGGCGACCACGCCCGAGACTTCTTCTCCAACGCCCAAAGGTGTGACGGAGAACGCCACAATCATGACCAGCTCCTCCCTCGTGCTCTTGATGCGGGGGGACTAGAGGAGGGCCCCCGACCCGCTGAGCGGCACCGAGATAAAGGCAGATTGCGGCGGGTGGTAGTGCACCTCGAGGGACGCCGAGTACGAGGCGATCGTCGGTGGTGCAAAGTGCACCGTCACTCTGCAGGAGGTCTGCGGTGCCACGGAGGACCCTTCGCCGCAGGTGTTGGTGGTGATCGTGAACGCCGCGGCGTTGGAGCCGGTGATCGCCACCTTGTCGATCGTGGCCGGGGTGCTCCCGGGGTTGGTAAGCGTGACCGTCATGTCCGCGGACCTCCCTTGCTGCATCGACCCGAAGCTCAGGCTCGAGGGGTCGGCGGTGATCTCCGTGGCCCCGCCGGAGCTCGGGCTCACGTCGGTCGAGGCGACGCCTGGGGAGGGGCTGGAGCTGTCCGTTGACGTGGGGGTCACCGTGGTGGTCGTCCCGGGTCCCGACGGTGTCGGGCTCCCGCTGGCTGTCGTGGTTGTCGCTGTGGGGTTCTGCGAGGCGGAATTCGTGTTGGAGTGCTTGCTCCCCAGGCCCAGCATCAGGGGGATGAGGACGGCAAGCCCCGTGATGGTGGCTGCGATGCCGGAAACGACCCCCGGGATGGTGGTCCAGAACGATTTCTTTTTCTCGGCCATGGGGCATCTCCTTTCCTCATCGCATGTTCACGGGGTGTTCATCGGTCTTGTAGCGCAGCCACCTCAAGGCCGCCTGAGCGCCGGGGACGCCGGGGCCACGTCGTGCCGGAAGGTGGCCACCTTGCCTCGAACGTGCTCAGGCCAAGCCTACCGCGGGAAGACCTCCGAGGCCGGTCACGCCGGCGGTGGCGACATCGAGCAGGATGGCCTCCTCTGCCCCGAGGCACACCCGCAGGCAGCCCCCGGGTTCGATCGCCCCGATCTCTGCGCAGGCGAGCCCCCGTGCCTGGAACGCCTGCCGGCATTCGTCAGCGCGCGAGGGCGGGGCGCACAGCAGGAACCCGAACGTCGGGAACGTGAACAGCCACGGTTCCAGGTCGATCGCCTCGGGCCGGGGGACCCTCGTAAGGTCCACAACCGCGCCGGATCCGGTCGCCTCCAGCAGCATTGCCAGCGACCCCAGGAGGCCGGCCATGCTCACGTCCTTCGCGGCGAGGCAGCAGCCTGCCTCGGCGACCGCGGGCAGGACTGTGACATCATGGCCAAGGTCCGCGCCCCGGGCGCGGACGGAGCTGAAGTACGGAAAGTCGTCCCGCATCCGACCCTCCACGCAGAAGGCAGCCAGCAGCGATTGACCGGGAGCCGCGTGGCTCGAGGAGAGCAGCGCCGAGGCCCGGCCGACGATGAAGGCAGACACCGATGGCGGCCCGTCCCAGACGCTGAGGTGGCCCCCGACCATCGGCACGCCGTAGAGGTCGCAGGCGAACCGCATCCCCCTCATCACGTCGCCGAGGACCGCTTCCGGACCGATCAGGGTGTTGGTGAGGGCGACGGTGCGCCCACCCATCGCGGCGACGTCGTTGACGTTGGCCACGACGGACGCGACGCCCGCGCCGTAGGGATCTGCGGCGACGAATGGAGGGAACATCGCCTCGCCCGCCGCGAGCAGGAAGCCGCCGTCTGCAGCCATGGCTGCCGTGTCATCGCCAGGGCCGCCCACCCAGTCGGTGGGGCCGAGGATGCCCGGGATCATCCGCAGGGCCGCCTTGGCCCGGAGGCCGGGATGCGAGGCGAAGCGTGCGGCGATCGAATCGAGCGTGGTCACCGCCCAAGTGTAGGGATGCAGTATGGATGTACCTGGGGGGCCGCTGGATGCAACAGGGCCCGGGGTCCGAGGGGCGGGCACTATACTTCCGCCGGTAACGGCGTTGGATCCGCAACCCGAGCTCGAAGGAGGAACCGTGGCGCTACCACCTCCCCTGAGCGAGGATCAACGCCGCGAGGCTCTTGCCAAGGCAGCCGAAGCGCGGCGGCGGCGCGCGGAACTGAAAGACGAGCTCAGGTCGGGGAAGGCCACGCTCAAGGACCTGCTGGACCGTACCGACGACGAGATCGTCGGCAAGTTGAAGGTTTCCGATGTTCTGCAAACGATGCGGGGAGTGGGCAAGGTGCGGGCTCGAAAGATCATGACCCGGCTCGATATCGCCGAGTCACGCCGGATGCGAGGTCTTGGAGCCAAGCAGATCGAGTCACTCCTCAAGGAGTTCACGGGAAAATAGGCAAGCCGCAGCTGTACATCATCTCCGGACCTTCGGGGGCCGGGAAGGGGACGATCGTTCAAGGGCTGCTCGTCCGCCGACCCGACATCGCGCTCTCGGTGTCCTACACGACGCGCCCGCCGCGCCCGACCGAGCGCGACGGTGAGCACTACCACTTCGTGAGCCCCACGACCTTCGCCCTGATGCGCCAGCGGGGTGACTTCGTCGAGTGCGCCGAGGTCCACGGCAACCTCTATGGCACCTCGCGGCGTGCCATCGATGAGGCGCTGGCGTCGGGCCGTGACGTCCTGCTGGAGATCGACGTGCAGGGGGCCGCCCAGGTGAAGCGTCAGATGGCCCACGCCGTCCTCATCTTCATCGAGCCGCCCTCGCTGGCGATCCTCGAGCAGCGCCTCCGCAACCGGCGCACCGAGCAGGCCGAGGCCCTCAGCCGCCGCCTCGCCGACGCCTACGACGAACTCCGGCAGAAAAGGTCCTTCGACGGGGTCGTTGTCAACACCGAAGTCGATCAAGCCGTCGAAGAGGTGTTACAAATAATGGACAAGGCGAAGCAGCGCCCCTAGTCGCCACCTCGCAGCGAGTGAGTCCCTGCGACCCTTGAGAAGGAGCCCACGTTGATCCACCCCAAGATCGAGACACTGATGAAGAAGGTCGACAGCCGCTACACGCTCGTCATCCTGGCGGCCAAGCGAGCCCGGCAGATCAACTCGTACTACTCGCAGCTCGGCGAGGGGATCCGGGACTTCGTCCCGCCCCAGGTCTCCCGGCTCGGCGAGCACGCCAAGTCCCTGTCCATCGCCCTCGAAGAGGTGGCGGACGGCAAGTTCGGCTACGAGCGCCCGGTCGAGGTGGAATCCCGCGTCAAGTAGTCCCACCCCGCCTGTGGACCTCGCCGGCAAGCACATCGTCGTCGGCGTCTGCGGGGGGATCGCCGCCTACAAGGCGGTCGAGGTCGCCCGGCGCCTGACCCAGGCCGGGGCTGAGGTCCGGGTGGTCATGACCGAGGCGGCGACCAGGTTCGTGGGGCCGCTCACCTTCTCCACCCTCACCGGCCACCCGGTGGCGTCGGACCTGTTCGGTGAGCCCGCCCCGCCGGAGATCGTCCACACCTCGCTCGGTCGGTGGGCCGACCTCGTCGTCGTCGCGCCGGCCACTGCGGACATGATCGCCCGGTACGCCCTCGGCCTGGCCGGCGACCTCCTCTCGGCCCTCCTGCTGGCGACCCGCGCCCCGGTGGTCATGGCCCCGGCGATGCACACCGAGATGTGGGAGAACGAGGCCACGTCCCGCAACGTCGCGACCCTCCGGGGGCGGGGCGTCGTGTTCGTCGGGCCGGCAACCGGGGACCTGGCCGGGCCCGACCAGGGGCCGGGGCGGCTGGCCGAGACGAACGACATCCTCGATGCCGTCGCGGCGGTGCTCGCACGCGGCGGGGAACTCGCCGGGCGGCGGGTGGTCGTCTCCGCCGGGGGCACCCGTGAGCCCATCGACCCCGTCCGCTACATCGGCAACCGGTCCTCCGGCCGCATGGGCTACGAGGTGGCCGCCGAGGCGCTCCGGCGGGGCGCCGCCGTCACGCTCGTGACCGGGCCGACCCATCTCAGCCCGCCTCCGGCCGCCACCGTCGTCCAGGTCGAGACGGCTGCCCAGATGTGGGACGCGGTCATGGCGGCGTCGGGCGAGGCGGACGTCGTCGTGATGGCGGCGGCCGTCGCCGACTGGCGGCCGGTCGAGACGGCCGCCCGCAAGCTCAAGAAGGGGGAGGGGCCGCCGCCTCTGGTCCTGGAGGCAACTCGGGACATCCTCGCCGGGCTGGCGGAGCGCCGCCGCAACGGCCAGGTCCTGGTGGGCTTCGCAGCCGAGACCGAGGACGTGGAGGCCCGGGCCCTTGCCAAGCTGGCGGCGAAGTCGGTGGACCTCGTGGTGGGTAACCTCGTCGGCGTGGACGACTCCGGGTTCGACACCGACACCAACAGGGCGGTCCTGGTGGGCCGCGACCAGCGGATCGACCACCTGCCGCTGGCCAGCAAGCGGGAGCTGGCCGGGGCGATCCTGGACGCCGTCACGGAGCGCTTCCTCCGCTGACGGGCGTTACCCCGTTCGCAACAGCGCCACCAACTGGTTAGTCAGGCCGGGCGATCTCGACAAGCTTGTCATCGGGTTGGGGACCTGTCGCCGCCGTCTATAAACTGCCCAGAAACCCTCCCACCATTCTCTCTTCCAACTCTCTGACTGCCTTCGTGTCCTTCCACGGCCGAAGCTCATGCCGGACCCGTGCAACCCGCTTCAGCACGCGATCGGATTGCAACTGGATGCCGACATCGAATGCCTCTCCTGTGGCCACACAGGCTTCCTCGATCTCGGCGGTCAGGATGTAGCTCTTGGCGAGATCCGAGAGAGCGAGTGCCCGCCACTTGACTTCGTGGTGCCCGAGCTCGTCCAATCCGTGGCGCAGCGCTGGGATGGAAACGGCTGGCAGCTCGAGCCTCGTGGCACAGAAACCACGATGCCTCGTCAACCTCCCGAAATCAAGCGGCAGGGTCCAGGCCCAGGGCTCCTGATCCTTCCCGATGGCCTCCTCGGCTTGTCCGAGGGCGGCAAGTGCCTTCGAGCTGTCGCCAGCCTTGCACTGTGCTCCCGCTTCGAAGGCGGCAAACCAGGAGCAGACCACCGGCGGGGCCGCCTTGGGAAGGAGGCTCTTGGCCTGGTCCATAGTGGCGAGCGCTTGGTCGCCGTCGCCGCCCATGACCGACCAGTAGCTCATGCTGCCGAGCGTGTATGCCGCCAGCGTGTCGTCACCAGCCCGCTCGGCGTAGGACGTGGCAAGCCGGTAGTACTGAGTGAAGGCAGCAAAGTCCCCCACGTCCAAGGCCAGGCGGCCGGCGAAGGCCGCAGCTTCGTTGACGGCGGCCGCCACCCGTGCCCGGGCAGCCTCGGATCTGGCCGACCCCACGAGGCCCATGAGGATGCGCAGGTGCGCCTGCACCGCTTTGAGGAGGGTGGGAGATGGCACCGTGGGCGGGAGCCGGCAGTAGCGACTGGTGATCGAGACGAGATCGTCCAAGTCGAGACTCCCGTCAGGGAGCGGCCAGGCCTTCCAGGACAGGAAGGCCCCGATCGCCGCTGTACCCCCGAGCCAAAGAAAGTCCCGTCGTTCCACGTCGTCCCCGCCATCGTCGAACGTGTCCCGATCAATTGTGATGGACCCGCTGGCCGATGGACAGGTGGCGACCAACCCCCGGACCACATCCTCCTGGGACCAGCCCCGGGCCAGCCGTCGAGCCCGCAGCCGCTTGTTCGCCACAACCTTCACCTTCGGGACGAGGATCTCTTTTTGGCGATCCTACTCACCCACCACGAGGGCCTCAAGCCGACGTCACCGAGAGCCTACCGAGTGGTGTGTCAACGACTACCCGCTCACATGTGGAGCCAGGGACTTAGGGGAGATTTACGGCGAGTCGCAAGCTCAGTCAAGCTCTTCCTATTGAGTACCGAGTTGGTGCCTGTCACCGCCGTTTATGAACTGCCCAGAAGCCCTCCGACGATCCTCTCATCTAACTCCCTGACCGCCTTTGTGTCCTTCCAGGGCCGAAGCTCTCGGCGGATCCGCGCAACCCGTTTCAGCACCCGATCAGATTGCAACTGAATGCCGACGTCGAATGCTTCTCCTGCGGCCACACAGGCCTCCTCGATCTCGGCGGTCAGGACATAGGTCGCCGCCAGGTCCGAGAGGACGAGCGCCCGACGCTTGCTTGGTCCTGAACCGAGGGAACCGAGTCCTTCGGCAAGGGCTGGCAGCGCCACGTCGGGTTGCTTGAGCCTGGTGGCGCAGGCTCCACGCTCTCGCGCTTGCCTTCCCTCATCGAAGGGAAACACCAACGGCCAGAACATTTCCCCGTCGGGTTGGATCTGTTCACTGGCAGCGTCAGCACGACCGAGAGCGCTGAGTGCCTGCTGGGAGTCACCGAGGCTGGAGTAAGCGTTTGCTTCGTAGGTCGCCATTCGCGCTTGAATCGTGGGCGGAGCTGCTGACGGAAGAAGGCTCTTTCCTCTCTCCACGAGCCGGACGGCCGTGGTTTCCTGTCCGGTCTCAGCCCGGAAGAAGCTCATCATGCCGAAACTGAACGCCTGCAGTAGGGCATTGCCTGACTGCTCAGCGAACATGATGGCAGCCTGGTAATGACTGCTGGCCTGGGCGTGATCGCCGCTGTCAAAGGCCAGTCCGCCGGTAAGGCCGGCTACCTCACTGGCTGCCGCCAGAAGAGTCTGGCGTTCTGCCGCTGACCCTGATCGCTCAGCGACGGCCGAGACGTGGTAGAGGTGTCCGAGCGTGAGTGGCAGTAGTTCAAGCGAAGGTGCGCCGTCGTCCAGCCGACGATAGCTGCCAGTGATGGCGGTGAGGGCCTCAAGTGTGCCGCTCTCCCCGGGCCCGGACGGATTGGCTGATGAGACCGCATGTGATCTCATCCCCGGAGACAGGACCGCCCACACGGCCGCTGCCCTCGCTGCCGAGTAGAACAGGCCGAAGAAATCCCGTCGCTCCACATCGTCCCCAATGGTTCCCTCAATTGTGACGCACACAGCGTGTGGCGGGGAGGGGGCAACGAGACCGAGCTCCTCGGCAGTGGCCTGGAACAGCAGGCACAGCAGCTTCGGGTAGGGCGCCCGGGGGCTGGTTCCCTCCCGCTCCCAGCGGCTGACCTGGTTGCGGGAGATGCCGAGCTGGCGTTCCCCCACCTCGATGCCGACCGCAACCAGCCCCCGG
>WNEZ01003994.1_pt1 | contig 12774 bp, 14 predicted proteins | sample 5400521 | NCBI WGS metagenome assembly WNEZ01 (sample SAMN13153339, study PRJNA577476) | soil metagenome | isolation source: 120 cm saprolite under Douglas fir tree site 2 hole 1 replicate 1 | place: USA:California | collected 2015-04-18 | reverse complement strand
TGGCTGGCACGGTCGGGACGACCGAGGTGAATCCAGGCCGTCACCGCATCGAGCTGGCCCCTGGCGCTGGACGCCAGGGCCGGGTCGTTCTCCAGCCGGGCGATGCACCGCCGCAGAAGGCGCATGCCTTCCTCCGGGTCACCCCGCAGCTGGGCCAGTTGGCCGCATGCCAGATCGGCGAGGAACCGGGCACTCTCGTCGGACCGCGCCGCTTGCCGCTCCATGAGCTCCGCGGACCGGACCGCCTCGTCGTGAAACCCGGCCTCCAAGCTCGCTTCGACGGACTCGCCGAAGCGGATGACTGAACTCCACGCCCGCGGCGCTGAGGCGGACGAGCCGCGCGTCCTCCGCCGCCGCCAAGGCCTGGCCACCACCGAGCCGCTCCGCGGCTGTCATGATCGCTGAGGCTGGGCACCTTCCGGCCGCGGCCGCGACCAGCAGGGTCACGCTGACCGCCGGATCCAGCCCGGCGAGCCGGGCGGCGAACCGCTGCCGCACCGCCTCGCCTGGCTCTAGCGGCACCTCCCGCAGAATCGCGATCGCAGCGGCGCTTGCCTGCCCGGCCCTCTTGATCGCGGCGCCAAATGCGTTCGCCGACTACGGCCCCGGTGCCCAGTACCAGGTCGAGGTCTCCAGCCCCCATGCCACCGCTTCCGCTGGCAACAGGCTGGAGGCGACCTTCACCGCTAGCCCCGTCTCGGTCACGCCGAACCTCGGGATGGTCGAGCTGATCCTCAGCGGGAAGGGAACCGTCGAGGATTCGGGGCCGCGACCGAGGTCGTCGGCCTGGTCCAGGACCATGCCGTCATACCCTGCGGCACCGGGAGCTACTCCGACACCGCGTCCCGACGCATGGTCATGCACGGCGGCGTGCTCATCCTGCACGAGTCGGGAATGACCTGCATGACCGCCTCAGGCCTGCAAGCCACGGCCACCTACCGCGTCGACGGGCGGGCGAGCACGGGGATCTTCGCCGGCGCACGCGGGACCGGCGAGGTCACGGTCGACGTCGCAACCCACCAGGAAACGCTCTCCGGAAAGCTGATCCTCGCCCCGGCCGCCGCCTGACCAGGCGGCCTTGGTCCCGCGCCGCGGACATTAGCGCCGACGGGCAGCTGCCGACACGGCGCAGACGGATAGCTGAGGTCAGAGTGCCGGACGCTCTCCAAGAAGCCGAGCCTTCCGGAGAGAGCGTTCGGCACAGCCAGGCGCGATTCAGTTCATCGCGCCGATTGGGGCCAGCCGTCGCCACCTGACACGGGCGCGGGCCGATCCGTGGTCGCTCCCACAATGTCCCCGGCGCGAAGCCACCGGCGACTCCAATCTCAAGGCCGTTGCCGCCTTAAGGACCGGACCGCCTTCGAACACGAGCGCGCCAGATCTGGCTGATCTGGACGGCATCACTGAGCTAGGCAGACCGAAACCCGCCCGCCCCGAATCGGCAGGGAGAGTGTGGATAGTGCTCCTGGCCCCCATCCCCGACCGTCACACGGCGGAGGCGTAGGGTCAGGGGTCTCCTGGGTCCCGGCCTGACCTCCGAATCGGCTGACGCCGCTCGGGCTGTCCTGCGAAACGATCTGACCGGCCGGGATCCAGGGTTTCCCGGCAACTGCCGGCACGGCCGGCCGCTGTATACCCAACCGTCCTGCGGTCATCGTGCGGCCAGATGATCAAGGAGCCGACTACTGAGACTGGCAATCAGGCCCTTGAGCTGGTACTTCGCGAATAGCCCCGACCGGATTTGAACCGGCGCTACCGCTTGAGAGGGAAAGCGCGGCACCCGTTCACTCGGCTGCACGACCTACTTTGCTCCACAGTCTTATTGGAGGTCGCATGTTAACCTCTAATAAGGAGGGGACATGGCCAAGGTTATCCGGAGACGCTGGGTCACTGATGTCAGCATGGGGCTGGCTCGACGCGACCGGCAATCCTGTGACTACGAAGCCTACGTCCCCGATCCGCTCGCTGGCCGGAAGCTGGTGTTCAACGGCGACACCGCAGCCGACGTGGCAGACGCTGAACGCGCGATCGCCGTCCTGGACGCTCAGGCCTCGGCGCTTGGCGATACTGAGGCGCTCGCCCGCATCCTGCTGCGAGCAGAGTGCGTCGCTTCATCACGCATCGAGGGGCTGGAAGTGGGCGCCCGGCGTCTCCTCCGCGCGGAAGCTGCCCGTGACCTCGGCGAAGAGCCATCCGACGTCACGGCGGCCGAGGTGCTGGCGAACATTGAAGCAATGGCCTCTGCTGTCAAGAGCATCGTCCCAGGCGAGCCGATCACCTTGGACCATCTACTGGCCTTCCATCGGAGGCTTCTCTCCGGCACTCGGCTCGATGCCTACGCCGGTTCCATCCGCAATGAGCAGAACTGGATCGGCGGCAGCAGTTACAACCCCTGCACGGCGGCGTTCGTCCCACCATTACCGGAACTCGTCCGCGACCTTCTCGAAGACCTCTGCCGCTTCTGCAACGACGATTCGATCCCTGCTGTCGCACAGGCGGCCATTGCGCACGCCCAGTTCGAGACGATCCACCCGTTCGTCGACGGTAACGGCCGGACGGGCCGTGCTCTCATACACTTCGTCCTCCGCCGCCGGGGTCTGGCAACACGCGTACTGCCGCCCATCTCACTGGTACTGGCGACCTGGGCTAACGATTACATCGCCGGATTGCAGGCAACCAGGTACCGGGGCCCGGCATCATCCACCGCCGCCCGCGACGGCATCAACGAGTGGGTGGCACGATTCGCAGCCGCGTGCCAGCGGGCAGTAGACGACGCAACCAGCTTCGAGGAAACAGCCCAACTACTCCAGGAGCAATGGCGAGCCAGGCTCGGCACGGTCCGTGCCAACTCGGCTACCGACCTGCTCATTCACGCACTGCCAGGGGCACCCGTTGTCACCGTCGCCTCCGCCGCTGCTCTCATCGGCCGCACATTCAAGCCCGCGAACGATGCCATTACCCGGCTCGTCAGCGCGGGCATCCTGCAGCAGGTCAACGTCGGCCGCCGCAACCGCGCCTTTGAAGCCCCGGACGTCATCGAGGCGTTCACGGCCCTCGAACGCCAACTCGCAAGCCCAGGCGGCGACACCACCACGTTCCAGCCGTGCGATGACCGGCTGGAGCATCCCGGCGGCCTGCGCTAGCTGCGTCCGCGTGAGACCGCGGCCGGCCCTGTAGCGATGATGCGGATACCCACCTCGCGGACGAAAGGCAGACCTGTCCCGTTCTTCCCGAAACTCACTTGACGATACTCAGCGCCCGGGCGGCGCGCGGCCCTGCACCCCGCAGGCGCCGTCCCGGCCCGCAGGCTCGTTGGTCGTGGTCACGGCTTCAAAGATCCGTCACCTGACCGATGTCTCTGCCTGCAACTTGCAGAAATACTTGTAGTGCAACTACCGGCACGATCCAGCGTCAGCAGTTTGAACGGATCTCCCCGGACTGGCCGCGCAGGGTGACTTGCGCTCTCCCGGACCGGCTCAAACCGGCCCGGCAAGGAAATCAGATGGACACGATGGCGCCGATCCGCCCGACCGTTCAACGCCCGCGCCGCATCTCGCTATCCGCAGGACCGGCCGCAGCGGCCGAGGCCCGCAGCCAGGTCCGGGCGGCCATCTGCGCCTGGGGTATCCCCGTCGACCCGCCCGTCGCGGTCCTGCTCACCAGCGAACTGGTGACCAATGCCATAAGGCACGAGGCGGGCGAGACTGTCCTGCTTGTCATCACCTGCGCCTGTGGCCAGTTACGCGTTGATGTCCACGACACGTCGTGGTCCGTGCCAGTGCCGGTGGATGCGCCAGCCGACGAGGAGACCGGACGGGGCCTGATGCTGGTCGCCAGCCTGTCGACTGACTGGGGTTTTTACCGGACCCCTGCGGGCAAGGCCGTGTACTTCACGCTCGCGTTCCAGGCCGATCTTGACGGAGGCGACGACCGCAGCCCGCAGGCGATCGCAGTTGTGTCCGGTAAATCGTGAGCCCCGGCGGATCCACCGGACACGCCCTGCGCGCCAACCCATTCCGCGCCGCGATCACCTCGACGCGATGGTGCGCAAGGCTGCCTCGCGGGCGATATCTGTACGCGAATGGACGTCGAGTTTCTTCAGGATGTGGGAGACGTGGGTCGCGACGGTCCGCCGGGACAGGAAGAGCCTGGCGGCGATCTCTGGGTTGGACAATCCCCCCTCCACCAGCGCGGCGATCTTTGTCTCGGCCGGCGTGAGGCTGTCCCAGCCGCTCCGCGCCTGCCGGTGCTTGGCGTGCGGGCCGCGGCGGATGCCGTGAGCGCGGAACCTGGTCCGTAGCCGGGCGACGTCCGTGGCGGCACCAAGGGAGGTATAGATGTCCACGGCACGGGTGAACGCGGCCCGTGCCTGGTCGCGGTCCTCGGTGCAGACGAAGGCCCCAGCGGCGGCCTCCAGCGCCTTCGCACTGAGCAGTGGCCAGCTGGCGTCGCCATAACGCTCCGCGGCCCCAAGCAGCCGGGTGGCATCATGGTCCAGCAGGCTGCGGCAATAGAGCGCGTTCGCCTGCCGGTGCGGGATCTCCGATTCAGCGGCGAGGGCCGCGGCGTGGCCCGCGAGGGCCTTCGCGGTGCCGAGGTCGCCAATCTTGGTGGCGAGGCGGACGGCGTCAGCAAACAGGTCGTCGAGTTCTTCCGTATTGTCGGCGAACCCGGCTGTCAGCACGGCAAGCGCCTCGGGCACCGCATCGGCATGCTCAGAGTCCAGGCTGCGGGCGAGCGCCAGCGGGCCGACAACCCGGTTTCCGATCCGCTCGGCATACGGGACGGCGGCAGCGAGGTGACCGCGCGCCGCGGTGATCTGGCCACGATGGAAGCAGATCACGGCGGCGATGCCGTGATCGCAGCAGGCTGCTCCAGGCTCCTTCAGGTCATCGTGCAGGATTTCCACCTCAGCCATCGCATCGTCCCACCGCCCCGTGTCGAAGAGCAGCTGGCCCAGGGCGCCATGCGCCTGAGCCAGCCGGACCACCGAGCCGACCCGGTCCGCGAGATACTGCGCCTGCCGGGCCGCGGCGAGGGCCTCCTCATACCGGTCGAGGCCGCCCAGTGTGATGGCCTTGTTGATCTGCAGCAGCAGCCGCAGGTCGGTCAGTGCCGGATCGGCCTCGGTCACGGCCAGCGCCCGGTCGAACAGCGGCAGCGCGTCAGCTGTCTGCCCCTGGACGGCGGTCACGATGGTCAGCACGTGCAATGCCCAGCCGATCGCCCAGTTGTCGCCCGCCTCCTCCGCCGCTGCGAGCGCGGTGGCGGCGACCCGGCCGGCCGTCTCGACCTCGCCGAGGTTGCTGTGCGTCCGGGCGGCGAGCACGAGCAGCCGGGCCCGGTGCCGGGCCGAGATCCCGGGGGAGACCAGCGCCCGGCTCAGCGCGGCCAGGGATTCCGCGGACCGGCCGGTCTGAATGCGGCTTTGCGCAAGCGTCCAGTGCAGATCAACGAGCAGGTCGGGCTCGACGGCATGGGCCAGGGCGCGGTTCGCCACCTGCTCGGCCCCGGTCGCATCGCCGACCCGGTAGAGAGCGTCAGCGAGCCGGCCCACGAGACGGTCATGCTGGGCCGAGCCAGCCGGGGAGCTCGCGACTGCCTGGCGGAGGAGTTCTGCCGCAGCCCGGGGCGCCTGGCCGACCAGCAGCTCCGCGGTGCGGGCCAGCCAGCGCAGTATCCACTCATCTATCGGCTCGGTCGGGCCGCCAGGTCCGCCAACTGCCCACAGCAGCTGGCGGGCAACCCGGTCCGCCGGCGCACCGGCCTCAGCGAGGGCGCGTCCGGCATCGCGGTGCCAGGCGGCGCGCACCGGCGCCGGTATCTCGTCGTACAGCGCCGCACGGATCATCGGATGCCGGAACCCGAGACCGTTACCGGACTCGGCCAGCACGCCGGCAGCGCATGCCTCGTCAACGGCCGGGACCAGGTCCGCCACGCCGCGACCGAGAACAGTCGCCAGGTCCGGCACGGCAAAGTCCACGCCGAGCAGCGCCGCCGCCCGCAGCACCTCGCGCACCGACCCGGAAACGAAGCCAAGGCGGTCCGCGATGGCCGCCGACAGGGAGCTTGGTGCGGGGCCGCTCGTCAGCTCGGCGGCTCCCGCGTCGGTAATGGTCAGGCTGGAGCTGCGGGCCAGCGCAGCGACCAGCTCAGTGACGTAGAGCGGGTTGCCCGCTGCGCCGTCGGCGAGCCGCAGCAGCTTGTCGTCCGGCTTGCCGCCGGCCAGGGCCGCTACCAGGTCGGCCACCGCCGCCTCGGTGAGTCCGGTGAGCTGGAGGCGCGCGGCATCGTCCACCGCTCGCCGCAGCGCCAGCAGGTCATCCCGCTGCGGCACCGGACGCATCATCCCGACTAGCAGCAGCGGCACCTGCCGCACCGACCTGGCCAGGCGCCCCCACAAGGTAATGGTCGCCTGATCTGCCCACTGGAGATCGTCGACGACTAGGATTGTCGGCTGCACGGCGCACTGCTCGGCGATGAGCGCCAGCAACTGCTCCGCCAGCGCGGCTGACACGTCCGCGCCGCGATCGGCGGTGAGCTCGCCCCGCAACAGCCGGACGATCGTGTTTCGCCGAGGATTGGCGGAAGGCTCGCGTACCCGTAACCCCTCTAGCAGCGGCAACAGCGGTAGCGCCTGCCCCAGCTCGTCACCGGCGCCCCAGAACACTTGACAGCCGGCACCCGCCGCCTCGGCCAGAGCCGCCTGCACAAGCGCGGACTTGCCGATTCCTGGCTCGCCCTCGATCAGCACCGAGCTGCCCCGTCCCCGGGCCACCTCCGTCATGAACCTGACCAGCATCGCGGTCTCGCTGTCGCGGCCGACTAGTGCGCCGGCCAGGGTGGCGGTAGGCACGGAGCGGATTTTACTACCAGAAAATTACGGACACAAGCGGCGTTTTCGGTGCAATTCACATTGGCTAAAGTTGCCGTCCGGCAGAAATGACGTTGCTAGCTTGCCGCAACGTGCATCGCAAGTTTCTCCAGGGCTTGCAGTGCACGGCCACGCGAACATTACTCCGCATGAAGATGAGAATATTGCTTACAATATTTAACGGCGAATTTCACTATTTAAAAAGTACTAGGAATGGTTACTCAGGGCGCTTAAAGTAAGCATAGTACGGGAAATAACTCCACAAGACGGTACATCCGCCGTGCAGATCGGCCGGGTCGTGCAACAGGCGGCTGGCCTCGGGAATCGCCATGGAGGAATCATGCGCATCGGGCGAGCTCTCATAATTCCCGCTATCCTAGCACTCGGCGCGGCCGGATCGATCCTGGCTGGCTCGGCAATGCCCGTGGCGGCCGTGCACGCGCCCAGTGTCCACGTGCAGGCGGTTACCGTTTCCTCGGTCCCCAACATGTATTACCACGGTTGAACCAATATGACGTACGACTAGCGGTGGCGCAGATGCGGTGAGCGGCATCGGCGCGGAACTGCTGGCCGTTTCCCGCCTCGGCCCGCCTCCATGTCATGGCCAGCGGCCGAGGCTAGCAGGCGGCGCGTTCTCGCCCGGCTGCTGGCGGCAGCTGGTCACCGGCTGGAGGGCGGGCCGGGCCGGGCCGGAGCTCCCGGCGCGCACCGCGAGGCCTCGGCTAGCCAGGGCGGCTAGCGCCGGACCATCCGTTCACCCTGTTTCCTGGCTTTCCGGTGACCAGCACGTGCCGAACGGCCGGAGCGTGCGGGAGCACCGCCGGGCAGTCTCCCGGCTCATATCGGCGGCGGGCTGACGCTGCGGCGATGTGATCCGGCCCGGTGCCGGGTGGCTGCTGGATGCTCGCCCATTCCGCGCAACCTGGCCGCGGAGATGGCCCGCACCCGGGGCACCGCCGCGTTCGCAGGATTGGCCGCGTTGTGCCAGTCCGGCTCGGTAGGCTCCGTCGCCCAGCTGGCCGCACTCGACAAGATCGCGGTCATCATGGAACGCACCAGCGGCGATGCGGGTGTTCGCCGGCCGCGGGCATCCGACTGCGAGCAGCTGATCGACCGCTACGCCATCGCCTGCCACGATGCGATCGTTCTACCTCGACATCGCCGAGTGGGCCGACGATGACCCTGGGAGCTCAGCTGCCGAGGTTTGGTTACGCTGGATCTCAGTGTGTGAGGTGCAATGAAAGTTTCATTACTGCTCCTATGTAAAATCTATGTGACTGTCACACTGGTCCCGCTCGCGCAGCACCAGGAGGGAGGGACGCCGGATGACCGTGCCAGGAAGCCCCACGGTACGGCGCCGCCGACTTGCCGCGGAGCTGCGCGGGATCAGGGAAAGTAAGGGCAAGAGCGGAGATGCCGTCGCCGCAGCGTTGAAATGGTCGCCTTCCAAGATCAGCAGATACGAGCTGGCCAGGACCGGCTTGAAGCCACGGGAAGTCGAGAGACTGCTCGACTACTACGAGATCACCGGATCCCGTCGCGCGTTCCTCCTCTCGCTCGCCGAGGATGCGGCTCGGAAGGGATGGTGGGAAGAATTCGCAGATGTCCTGTCTGCCGACTATCAGCAGTTCATCGGCTTCGAGCATGAGGCAAGTTCGATCGCTATATGGCACGTTGACGTTGTAACTGGTCTTTTACAGACGGAAGCTTATGCTAGGCACATAATTAGCGGCTACAGCCAGGTCGAGCCGATCGCACCAGGCATGATCGAGCGGCTGGTCAAGGTCCGGATGCAACGCCAGCAGGTGCTGACTCGCGAACCAGGGCTTCAGCTTTCAGTCGTGCTCGATGAGTCGATCTTGAAGCGCCGGATCGGCGATGAGCTGGTGATGTATGAGCAGCTTCAACGGCTCGCGTATGAGGCTGACCGGCCAAACGTAACGTTGCAGATCCTCCCCCTTGACGCGCAGCACACGGTCTTCGGGGAGTCATTTGTTATATTCCGCTTCGGGCCAGATAATGATGCTCTGCTGCAAGATGTGGTAAGCACTGAACATTTGAAAAGTGACTTCTCCGTGGAAGGCGAGAGAGAGACCTACTTGCATAGGCTCGCATTTCAGATTCTCGTCGGTGCGTCGCTGGACCCGGCGTCGTCTAGAGCGCTCATACTCGAGACGGCTGAGTCGCATTGGTCAGGGGTCACGTCCCGCGGCGTGGTGCGTGAAGACGGCACCGCGTGATTCTCGGTTTGGACTTTAGGCGGTAATGGCGGTGAGGATCACCTGCTCGGGCGAGGTGGCCTGGACCGGGCTGAGGCGGCAGCGGCTGAGGATGTCCAGGCCGATGTAGCGGCGCATCTCGGTCCACTCGTCGTGCTGCTCGGCCAGGACGGCGCCGGCTAGGCTCCGGCAGCGTCGCGCCGATCGCCTCGGTCAGGCCGCGGTGCGCGTCGCTGGTAACAAGCGCGACGCCGGTCAGTCGGCGGGCGGTGAGGTCGCGGAAGAAGGCCAGACACCCGGCGCCGTCCTCAGCGGAACGCCCTCCACCTGCTCGTCCAGGTGCTTGGCCATCACGCTGACCTCTCAATGAGGATCACTCGGTGGCCGTCTCACCTCACGACGCCACGTCTGCCAGCGAAAACATCGAACACCACATCCATGGACGCAACCTGGTCAGATACCCAGCGGGTGCGTTAAGTAGTTGGTAGAATACTTTGTGTAGTCGCAAGCTTTAGGCCATAAATCACACGAAACATTCAGCGAGGTAAGGATATGGGAAGACTTACGCTCGGGGGCCGCCCGGGGAGGCCCGGTTCAGATTCGTACTGGATTAAGAGTTCCCTGAGTTTCTCCAACAGCAACTGCGTCGAGGTGGCGAGCCTGCCTGCTGGCGAGATCGGTGTTCGCGACAGCAAGGACTCCGAAGGTCCGGTTCTCCGATTTACATCGGACGAATGGCATGCATTCCTCGGAGGAGTGCGAAACGGAGAATTCGATAGTTTCGGTAAAATATGACCGCCACGGGCAAAAAAGTGCCGTAGTTTCCTGGTCAGGCTAGCCGTCGATCAGAGTTCAGGCGAAGGCCCCTCCCAAGCGCTGAGGGGCCTTCGCGCTCGCCACGCGGCGGTGGACTGAGTGCCAATGACCCTCATCTTGTGCCGCCTGCCGTCGCCAGATGACGGCGGAACTCACGGACAAACGACGGACAAATGATCAAGGACCCGACTGCCGAGACCGGCGATTGGGCCCTTGACCTGGTGCTTTATGAGTAGCCCCGACCGGATTTGAACCGGCGCTACCGCCTTGAGGGATGGCATGACAGCGTTCAACCCAGAGCAGTGTCCGTTGTCCGAGCAACTCGAACCGACTACAATGTAGTCATGAGTAAGCGCTCCGCGACCCCCGTGCGGTTTGATGTCCCCGTGGCCGAAAGGCTGGCGTCGTTCGTAGCCGCGAACCCCGGCATGACCCTTTCATCCGCGGCGAACCGGCTGGTGGATGAGGCCCTCCGCATGAGCGAGCATCCCGGGGTCATGTTCCGGCCCGGTCCTACCGGGCGGCGTGCAGCCCTGGCTGGCGGACCCGACGTGTGGGAACTCGTGCGCGCGGTGAAGTCTGCACGCATGGCAGAGCCCGGGCTATCCGATGATGGCCTGCTCGCCGTAGTTGCTGACAACACAGGTGTCCCGCTGCGGCTGGTGCGAGCCGCAGTCCGGTACTGGGCTTCCTATCCCGACGAGATTGACGCGGAAATCACTGCCGCTGACGCCGCCGAGGACGCCGCCGAACGAGCATGGCAGCGCGAACGCCAGCTGCTCGCCAGGTAAGCCCGTGGACTGCCCGCTGCTGCTCGATGAGATGTTCTCCGACACCATCGCCCAGCAGCTCCGCGCCAAGGGCTACGACGTGCTGGCCGTCGTGGCAGATCCCTCGTTAGTGGCACTGCCGGACGACCAGATACTCGCCCGCGCGGCAGCGACCGGGCGTGCCCTGGTCACCGCCAACATCAAGGACTTCATGCCGCTGGACGCCCAGTACCGGGCCGCCGGGCAAGCCCACGCCGGACTGATCCTCGTCTTGGCCAGGACCTTCCCCCAGGACCGCACCTACACCCACACGGCCACCAGCGCCCTCGCCGCCCTCCTGGACAAGCCCGGCAAGATCCAGGCCGACCAGGTCATCTTCCTCACCCGCGACTGACTGGCTTTCAGCGCAGTCGTTCTCCCGCTCGCGGACCCAAGCCGCTTGCCGGCCCGCGGGGCTACCACAACATGAGTGGTATCGGCACGCCGACGGGCCGAATTCATCAGGGCCCTGCGCGCGCTTGAGCGTAGGGCGTAAGTGCCCCGGCCTGGCCCTGCCTGCCGCGGCGGCAGGCCGGGCCAGGGACCAGCGAGCCGCGGTTGCCGCCGTCACAGGGCTCATCCTCGCGCTGAGGCGGCGGCGTCGCAGCGACCAGGTTGACCTCGCGCTGCTGTATCTCACCTGCGCCGGCGCGTGGATCGGACTGACGCGCCTCGGTGCGGCGGCAGCCGACGCCCACCTGACAAGAGGCGCGGTTTTCAACGACCGTCGTGAACCTCAAGGGCCATCGCGACGATCCAGTGCGCGCATGGCCGGAGATTGGCAGCAGCCGGACGGTCATCGGGATCTGTCCGCTGACGATCACTCCGGGCTAGTAACGGGCTGTCCTGCGGTACGGCCCCGGCCGTCCCGTGCCGTAGGCGCCGTACCTGGAGCGCGCCGTTCGGCAACCGTCGCCGAGAACGGCGTGGTCGTCGTCCGCCACCGCTACCAGCAGCACCCGGACCGTACGAATACCTGCCCACCGGCAAGGCCGCCGATACATGAAGTGCCGCCACAGGGGTAGTGGGTCGCCGCAGGCTTCCAATCCCTCCGCCTGCACAAGGGAAGTGATTCGGATGAACGGGACGCTACGGGTTCCCCGAAGCCGCGGCGCCGTCAGCGGCGTAGCACTAATCCTGCTCGGCGCGTGGGGCGCGCTGATCCCCTTTGTCGGCCCGTACTTTCATTACGCCTACACCCCGGACACGGGCTGGTCTTACACGTCCGGCAGATTCTGGCTGGAGATCCTGCCGGGCGCCGGGGCGCTGCTGGGCGGCGTGATCGTGCTCGCTAGCTCGTACCGGCCGGTCGCCCTGTTCGGCGCCTGGCTGGCCGCGCTCAGCGGCGGCTGGTTCGCGGTCGGCAGCGTCCTCGGCCCGACCTGGACCGGGGCGGGCGTGACGGCGGGCTCGCCCGTTGGCGGGACCTTGCTTCGCGCGGTCGAGCAGCTCGGCTTCTTCACCGGCCTGGGCATTGCCATCGTGTTCTTCGCGACGCTGTCGCTCGGGCGCCTCTCGGTGGTCAGCGTCAGGGACACAAAGCTGGCCGCCAAGGCCAAGTCGGCCGGGCCAGCCGAGGAGAAGCCCGCCGAAGCGAAGGCCCCCCGCCTCGGCATACGATTCGCAAGGCTCCTGGGCAGGCCGGCTGCCCGCACGGAAGAGCCCGCCGGGGAGCGCGTCGACTCTGCGACGCGCTAGCTGGCGCGTCCCTTTCGGCCGCGGGTCCGGCCACACATAGCCAATGACGCAGCCCGGGGCCATCCGGAATATTCGGAATGGGGCCGTCGCGGTCAGTGCCCGGGCCGGGCGCCTGCCTCGGGGTCGGGGGAGGCAGCGCCCGGCCTGCTGACCGTTCCAGGCGGGCCTGTCGTGGCCTGGTCGTGGCCAGGGGGCATCACCGTGGCTGGCGGGGGCGCGGCGGCCGGTTCCTCGGCTGGCGGATCCGCGGTGGCAGGCGGATCTGCCGCGGCCACGGCACGCTGGTATGCGTCGTGCAGCTTGGCCACCTCGGCTCGCCGGCCACCCCGAGGGCGCGCAAGAGGGCGTCCAGGGCCTG
>WNEZ01004668.1_pt1 | contig 12778 bp, 15 predicted proteins | sample 5400521 | NCBI WGS metagenome assembly WNEZ01 (sample SAMN13153339, study PRJNA577476) | soil metagenome | isolation source: 120 cm saprolite under Douglas fir tree site 2 hole 1 replicate 1 | place: USA:California | collected 2015-04-18 | reverse complement strand
AACGCGACTCCGGTTTCTTCACGCTCATATCGACAGGACGGGGCGTCTGGATCAGGATGGAGGTACCTTCTCACTCTCATGCAATGCGTGCCATCCGATCAGCCGTCGACTCTTCACCGAACTCGCACAGTTCAACTAGTTTCGTTCGATTTGATCTATTTGCGGCTTTCCCAGTTGACTGAGCTATTTTCTCTCCTGGGACACCATTTTTGAGAGTCTTGTTCAATCTGGCATCTTTCGGTTCATACACTTCCCACAGCAACAATCTATAAATTTTCTGACAGTTGATGCAGTCAGCAATGGGAAAATACTCCCAATTTTTCGAGCAACGAGTGAAGGAAACCTACGCGCGCCACTCGAAGAAATAAGGCGACAACTCCGGGCCGTAGCCGGTCGCGAGGGTGAGGCAGAATCATTTTTTGAAAAACTCAATTCGTACGTGGTGAGTTTCGACGACAGCAAGTTCAATATCCATACGCTGACAAAAGGCGCCTTACTCCATCCGTCAGTACAACAATTGCTTGGATTTAGCGATGCTCTATTTCCAGGCAACGTGCCGCGCTGGCTCGCGTTTCCAGTGCTTCGACTGGCGGATGTAATCATGGTGGGATGCGCATGTGAGTACTTCAAGCTACCGGCAACAAAGATTGCATTCGGCAGCGAAGTGCTAGCTGGCGCCGCCTTTGCGCTGGCAGGTACTCGTGATTGGGTGGATAGCGTTGCAAGCTATGCCCTCACTGGGCGATTTAACACTGAATTGGGCGCGTTTGTGCGCGCTGATCCATCAATTTTGATGAAGGTACTTTCTTTTCGTGAAACGCAAGCGGGAGTTAACTTACGAAAGGAAATTTTGCAGGCATTGGAATCGCAAGCCGGAAGTGAGTTTGTTGCATCCGTCAACGGTGGACTAAAAGCAATCGTACCGGCATCGGTGATGGAGCAAGCTCGAGACCAGCTTTCGGGGCTGTTGTTTGAATCTAGCCACGTCGGTCAAGTTGTTCCGGCCGTGTGGACCAATATCCGAAATTCGGATGCTACGACAGCTTTTTGGCGCGCCAGGAGCCGACGGATGCTTGAAGACCACTGCGCAACAAAGGGCATTCGGGAGTACGACTCCTGCCCTTGCGGTTCAGGTGAAAAGCTCAAGTTCTGTTGTGGGCGTGCGCTCGGGCGGTGAGTCACACGGGGGGCAGGATGGCAGGTGCGGGCTACAGCTCACGGTGGTGACAGAGAAGTTCCTGAAAGAAAGTACAGCCGAGCGTGCCGAATTCGGGATGGTTCACAACGCGAATCAAAGCGACAACTTTGTTGCCGTCAGGTTGCCGTAAACCCGCTCCGATCTGTGGGACGGCCTGGGACAGCATGGAACGGGGCGGGACGAAGTCTTGAGGAGTTTCCGAATGGTACGCGGCAAGGTCGCGTCTCGGCTAAACTTTTCGTACTCTCTCTCGCGTCTTCGATTCCCGCCGCCTCCATGCCGTTTTTCAGAGGGTGCAGCACTGCGGCTGTTGGGAGCACCGTGGCGGCTTCCGCGCCTTCAACCTTGCACGGAAAATTGTTGCCCACCTTCAGAGCCCATGCTCTGAATTCGCCGCGTGTCCTTCCGAGCCTGCATTATCTTGTGCGCCTTCCTTTTTGCCTGCGGCAAGGCCGCACCGACATCGACACCAACACCTTGTCAGATTAGCAGCGTGGATGGACCCGGCCCCGGGGATGTGACCGAGCTATTTCCTTTGTCGGGCACGAATCGGTGGTTTTACGACCAATCCTTCGCTGGCTCCGGTCTGTTCGGCTCGGAGCAGGGGAGTGCCCGCTCCCAGGTCGATATCACCCAGACACGGGTTGTGGACGGGGCCAGCGTCACGGTGTTCGCGACCTCCGACCTTGGCAAGGCAGACGATCCGATTGCCAGGCCTACTGAGGAGCTCTATCGCGTGGGTAGCGCGGGGCTGGCGATGATCACAACGTTCGGCTCGCCGCAGACGTTTGCCCTTCTGCTGCTGCCATTTCCTCCTGTACCGGGGACCTCGTTCGTGCCACTGACCTGCTCAGGATTGAAAATGCCGGATGAATCGCGCCTCGACTTCGACAGCTCAGCGACGGTCGTGGGAAATGAGCAGGTCAACCTTCCCGGCGGAAGCTTTAATGCAACGCGCGTTGATTGGCGAGCTCGGCTAACTGTCCGTCAACCCTCGGGGTCGATCATCAATGTGAAGGAGCATACTGAGTCCAACTGGTATGCGGAGCACACGGGAATGGTTAAGCGCTCGATGCGGACGGATGACTACCTCGGGTGGTCGACATTCTCTCAGCTGCTGTCCGGATACTCGGTTGGGGATCGCCGCGCCGGGCTGAACCGTCTTGTGAGACTGACCTACGGTATCGGCCTTCCGCTATATCGCGCAGCCGAGACACGGGCCGCGCTCTCGTTCGACGGGACGAGGAGCCTTCTCGCCTTCGCACGCTCAGGTTATTGGTATTCGCCGCACGAGGAGACCACAATTGGAGACTCACTGGTGGGCAGTTTCATCGGTGCGGACGGATCCACTTCGCCACCGTTTAATATCTCTACGACTGTTGGAGATACCGTTCGCGCCGGCGCCGCGTTCAACGGCACAAACCATCTCGTTGCGGGCTCCCTATGCCCCAACCGGGGCATCCAGTGCGACACGGTCTTTGGACAGCGGGTCTCCGCGACAGGCCAGTTGTTAGATGGCGCGGCCGGCTTCACCATCCAAAGTGGTGGCGGTCACGTCTTTACGCCGGCTGTAGCGTCAGACGGAGTGGGTTGGTTTGTCGTATATGCGGATGACGCTGCGGGCGTGAAGGTTGCTCGCATTTCCGCAACGGGTCAGCTACTCGGCATTCTAACTCTGGGCACTGCGGCCGTTCAGGGCGAAGGTGCGCCACTAGGCATTGCGTCTGGCGGCAGTGTGTACTTTGTCGTCTGGCTCGAGGGGAGCGAACTCCGCGGCGTTCGGGTGATGTCCGATGGAACGGTGCTTGATCCCACCCCCGTGCCAATCTCGACCACCCAGAGCGCGAAGGAATTGGGGGGTGTAGCCTTCGACGGCAATCAATTCCTCGTCGTTTGGGGCGATGAGCGGCTCAATTCTACACCGAGCTTGCAGAACATCTTTGCGGCTCGGGTCTCGAGGGCTGGCGTACTTCTGGACGGACCACCGGAATCTGGGGGGATCCTGATCAATGCGTATCCAGGCGTGGCCAAACGCGAACCAGCGGTCGCGTTCGATGGAGCACGGTTCGTGGTCAGCTGGTGGATCGACCAGTTGGGAATCTACGCAACGCCTGTCACCCGCGACGGCATCCCCGATCATTCTCCTACTGAAATCGGGATGGTTGTGGCAGACAGAATGGTTTCAGGCCGATGGATGGAGCATCCGGCCGTCGTTGCTCAGCGGAATGGCGAAGTGCTCGTTGCGTGGTTTGAGCTAACCAGATTCATCGAAGCCGCTTGGCTGGCGCCGGTACACTGAGTTCAACGACACGCGGAGTCTTCACGGGGGGTCCTACGCTCGGTGCGAAGAAATGCTGTGCACCAGTGCACGAAATGCTTCCCCCAACGAATCGCTCACTACTGCTTGGCGGACCGGCAAAAGCCAATCCGCCGCCCAAGCCGACCCGCCACGAGCACCACGACCCCAATCGCGCCAACCCACAGCGACCAGAGTAGGAGTCGACCAGCTATTTCGGCGGCCAAGGCTGCGATGTTGGTAGCGAATGGTGCTTCAACGGCGGCGCGATCAGTCGGCAAAGAAAAGCTGCGATGGACATCGCGATGAACACGCAGGCGCCGTGGGATGCTCGTGGTTTGAGGCGCAATCCGAAAGAGAAGCGCCAGGTGGTGGAGGACACGCAAAGATGTTTGCGGTGCTGATCGCGGTCGTGATTCGGGCTTGCTCTCCTCTGGCTGCTCTTGCGCCGCCGCTCCATTGATGGACCACTGGTCACGGTAGCGGACATGCCGGATGGAGTCGCGCACCTGCAGCGCTGCGGCAAGGAGCACGCGTTCCTGGTGTTTCTGTTCGTTCCTCCAGATCGTCGTGACGGTGAGGCGATCAACCTGCGGTACTCGATCGACGAGGGGCAACTGGGATTAGACTGGGTTCTCCTTAGCCGGGCGAATGTCGCTGACCAAAGCAAGGTAGAGGAGTTTGTGAATGGTCGCGGTCACGCTGTACAAGAGCGGCAGGAGAACAGAGTTCGGTTTCTTCGAATCGAGGATGGTGACCTCGCAGTGCTTGGCGTTCAGATCGCTCGGGATCTATACAGGCTCGATCCGAGCACGCCTTTGAACACTATCGTTGAAGGCTTCGAGTGGACCCCAGCCCCGTCTACATACCCGAAAGGATCATGAACCTCGGATGCTGAGAACACTCATTGGTGCTTTCTATTTACTTAGTGTCCAAGCATCTCCTGACGTACCGGAGATCTACTCGCGCCTTCCTCGCAATAGCTACCTAACGCTTCAGACCTCCGGGCGTACCTTCAAGTATCTCAGTACCGCCCCAGTCTTCGGCCGAGGTGAAAAGCGACTGGGATTGGGTCTCTCATATGTCAATGAGACGATAGACCTGAAGCGACTTGAGGCATCGGCCGCTGAGCTATTCGAGTATGTCCGCCCGCTGGCTGAAGCTCAGAACGAGCTGGGCGTTGTCATTTCAGCCTATCTCTCCTTCGATCCGGAGAGACGCGAAAAGCGACCAATGTGGAATATCGTGTACAAGCGCGACGAATCTGGCGGCTGGAAGAGGGTCTCACATCAGGGAAAAACCCTTCCGAAAGATATCCTGGGTGATTCATCTTGGCATTCGGACCTGCCGCGCGATTTGGCGGCGGAGAAAACCGCCCTACTCGATGCTGAAGCATGGCTTGCCCTGGTCGATGCTGGGGAGTACGCGAAGGCCTGGGATGTCGCGTCGTCTGCATGGAAAGGACAGGTAACAAAGCAGCATTGGCAGGAGGTTGCGCGGACACAAATGGGTACGCTCGGCAAGCTTGTTTCAAGGGCGAAAGTGGCAACACTCTCAACTCCCATTACGCAGGGCCCGTCGGATGGCAGCTACGTGCTATTTGAATACCGTTCTAAGTTTTCGAACAAAGCTGAGGTTGTCGAACGACTCACTGAGATCGTGTGCGATGATGGAAAATGGCGACACGCGGGATACCAGAATTCAGCGATTCTGATGCTCGATTTGCCTGAGTGAGAGTCAAGCAGTAGTTGTTCTGCGTCTGTGCACGTGACAGTCATTGTAGTGCTCCAGGGCATCAGGCCCGACGGCTCTTCAGGACCCCTCGGTTCGTTTTGAAATTCGCAATGGCTCAGCGTGACTGGTTGGCAAGTTCTGCTTCAAGCTTCCTGGCCATGTCGAGATCGAGGGCTCGCATTTTCAGCAACGTCCCGGACGCAGCAACCCTCTTGCCAACAGCCCATTGGGCTCGCGCGAGATTTCCTAAAACCCAGGTCTGATCCGGTTTGACCTCGAGGCTCATTTCGTACGCGTCGACTGCCCACTCGTAGTGACCCAGGGAGTGTGCCCTGAAACCAATTGCAGACCACCATGCTGCAGACCACGGACAAAACATGCCGAAACCGACCGCGAGGACAAGGAATGCCGCCTGGGCGACGTTCTTCGTGAGTTGCCGTTTCTTCGAAAGCAGCGCTCCACCTGCACAAAGGCCGAACACCAAGCCCCCAAGATGGCCTCCGTTTGCAATCTGGTGCGTGAGAATTACCCACGCAGCTCCAAACCACGTCAACCCAGCCACAATGAACCGCTCAGAAAAGACGCGCTTGAGCTCCGGAAACCTTCTTCGTGCTACCAAGCCAAAGCCAAACAGCCCGAACGCAATTCCAGAACCGCCTATACCTGTGTTTCCGAAGATCGCGAGCTGGATCGCCGAGCTGACCAAAGCTGCTCCGAGAATGAGCCACGCCATCCTCACGATACCGACGATGGGCTCGATGGCTCGACCCAGCATCCAGATTACAGCCAGGTTCAAGGCAACATGCCAGGGGGCTTCGTGAAGGAAATTCGAGGTGAGAAGAGAATAGAGATGTCTGGGTCCTCCGCTCCAAATCTCGAAACCGCTTCGGTAGCCCCACTGATTGAGTGCAGTTTCCGAAGATGGGTTGGGTGTGAGGCGAAGCCCCACGAACAGCACCACCATCGTGGTGCAAGTGATCGTGGTGATCCAAGGCCATGGACCGCTCACTCCCAATCGTCGTGCAAGGAGGTTCGCTGGTGTAGATCTAGGTTGCTCGCCTTGCGCCCTGTTCGGATCTTCCCCTGACATCCGACGAAGGATTTAGCACATTGCACTTCGGCGCACGCGAGCAGCGTTCTATCAACGTTTGATTTCAAGTTTCACAATGGACGCGCATTCATTCGTGCCAAGGTAGTAAATGCGAACGAGTAAGCCCGGTCGGATTGGCCCACCGTGTGACCTCGTATTCTTGAAGAATGGACTCACCACGGCATCTGAATATGCAAAGTGGACGCCTTGAACAGTGAATCGTTCAGTGCCATGGCCGTTGGAAGGCATTGGACAAAAGTTTTCGACGCGTCCTTGGACGATACGCGCGGAGCCCGCACGCAGAGCTCGCTGGGCTTGAACGTAGGGTACGAAGACACTGAATGCCGCGAAGCTGGTCCAAAAGATGGAGAAGCCGAGACAAACGAGGCAAAATCGCGTTCTCCATCTCGCACTTGTGGCAAATGGTCCATGCCACAAGAGCGGCATTCGATGACGGAATCGCCACACGACGAGACTTGAGACGATAGGCGCAAGACCAGTTGCAGGAAACCACCAGTCAGGCGCGACGTTCGCGGCGTCATAAACGACGGTGTAGTCCATCGGAAACCAGGGCCTTAGGGCCCCACTGTCATTCTGACATTTTTTTGGCTGGGGTCGTGACCGGATGTCCAACCTAGGAAGTTCGAGTGGTGTCGATGCCCCCCGAGGTTACAGCCTAGTGCGGGAGGTGAGAGCGCCCAGCACCCGACTGAATGGGTCCCGCACTGCGTGCGCGGCGCCTCTTCGTAGCGGCTAGGATGATCCACGACCAAAGAGCCCAGTTCAACAAGAGTGCCACGAAGAGGATTGCCTTGTTGATCCTTGCCGGGTGAAGAAGCACGCCCACGTAGCGATCGGAAACGAAAGAATGAAAGCCGCGCAATAGGCAAATCGCTCGAAGCTTGTGAGCGTGTAACCGGTGTCGAACCAGAGCTGAAAGCGCTCATTGGCAAATGAGACAAGTAAGAGACCAGCGACGGCGTAAAGGCACGCCGGGACAACGATTCTGACAAATGTTGTTGCGTTCATTCAGCGTCGCCTCATTCACAGAACATGCCGCGGTTGACGCAATGCACGCGGCAAGGATTCTTATCGCTGACGCCGCCAAGAACGTACGGCGTTCACCATCAATCCCGGCCGTGAACATGCCCCCACCGTCGTAGCTCTTCCCAATGGCCATAAACTCTTCGGCTGGTTTGTCGCCGGGTGCTACGGTGCTCTAGATGCGACGTTCGCTGCAGGTCGTAGCGGTCATTGCACTCATCGGTCTGGCGCTTATGGTGCTCCGCTCGCGCCCATACCGTCGCTCATCGTTCCCTGGTGCTGCGCACCAGATCGACATCCGCCTTGCGGAGGGCGAAGAGTTCCCCTTTGCGCAGCCTGTCTGGACGGCAGGACGCCTCAACAGCAAATGCGGTAGGTTATTGTTCGCGAAGGGAGGGCTCAGATGAAAGCGATGGTTTTCAAGGCGCCTCACAGCAAGCTCCAAATAGAAGAGCGTCCCCGTCCGGATCCGGGGCGTGGCGAAGTGCTTATCGCCGTTCGTGCGTGTGGCGTCTGCCACGGTGATCTAATGGTCCAGGAGGGCGCGTTCCCCTTCGCGCACTATCCGATCGTACCGGGTCACGAAATCGCAGGTACGGTAGCGGATGTTGGCGATGGGGTCGATTGGCTGAGAAAGGGAGCTCGCGTGGGGCTCTCGGCGCTCGGTTCCTCTTGCGGTCACTGCACGGCTTGCCTCGGTGGCGACGAATTTCTTTGCCCTTCTCTGGGCTTCACCGGCGTGACGGGAGACGGTGGATACCAGGAGTTCACGGTCGCGAACGCGTCGTATGTGGTGCCGCTCCCAGATGGGCTTGGTTTCTCAGATGCCGCGCCACTGATGTGCGCGGGCTTGACCGTCTACAGCGCACTCCGACACGCCGGCTTCAAGCCGGGAGACAGAGTAGCCGTGATCGGACTCGGCGGCTTGGGGCAGATGGGTCTGCTCTATGCCCTCGCGATGGGAGGCCGAGTCGCGGTGGCATCGACGACCGCCAGCAAAGAGAGCGAGGCTCGCGAGCTCGGCGCCGAGGTTTTCATCCATTCCAGGGCACGCGCGATCGGTGAGGCGCTGCAGGCGTGGGAAGGAGGCGCCAACGTCATTCTTTCCACCGCGAGCTCGATCGAGAGCGCAAATGCGGCGTTTCCGGGGCTTGCTTCCAATGGGACGCTCGTGGTGCTGGGTGCCGGTCCAGGCGATGTGTCACTTAACCCGATGCTGCTCGTCATGGGTCGGCGGCGTGTGATGGGGTCGCCTGCCGGATCCCGCAAGGATCTGCACGACGCCTTGGAGTTCGCAGCCAAGCATGGCGTGCGCCCGCGCGTTGCGCCGTTTCCGCTCGATGATGCAGCCGAAGCCCTCGCCCAGATGCACCGAGGCAGCTTACGGGGCCGAGCGGTTCTCGCCATTGAATAGCTAGTTTCATTCCCGCACAGGTTTCTAGCGCCGAGCCCTCCTACCCTCGTCAGTTGGAGGCACTCTCCTAGTTTCAGGGTTGGTCGGAGATGGCTAAGAGGCGCGAGGCTTGCCTGGCGGCGCGCGCGCAAAAACGTATGATGCATAAACCGGGTATTGGATGCTCGTTGTTTGAGGCGTGATCCGAAAAAGAAGATCCGGGCGGGATTGGAGGACACGCAAAGATGTTTGTCGTGCTGATCGCGGTCGTGGTCGGGCTTGCTCTCCTCTGGCTGTTCTTGCGCCGCCGCTCCGGTGATGGGCCACAGGTTACGGTAACGGATATCCCGGACGGGGTCGCCCACCTGCAGCACAGCGGCAAGGACCACGCGTTCCTGGTGTTTCTGTTCGTGCCTCCAGATCGTCGTGACGGTGAGGCAATCAACCTGCAGTACTCGATCGACGGGGGACAGCTCGGACTAGACTGGGTCCTCCTGAGCCCGGCGAATGTCGCTGACAGAGACAGGCTAGAGGCATTTGTGAACGGCAAGGGTCACGCTCTACGAGAGCAGCATGAGAACGGAGTTCGCTTCCTTCGAATCGAGGATGGTGACCTCGCAGTGCTTGGCGTTCAGATCGCTCGGGATCTATACAGGCTCGATCCGAGTACGCCTCTAAACACTATCGTCGAAGATTTCGAGTGGACCCCGGCGCGGTCTGCGAACCCGAAAGGATCTTGAGCCTCGAGATGTTGAACGGGAGGTTTTCCGCGCGGATGATAAGCAATGTGAATAGCAATGAAACCCTACCCTCGTCTACGATTGTTGCGGCAAAGTTTTTTCGCTGGCGGGATGTGTACGATTATGGTTGCCATGCTGGCCTGCGCAGGTCGGCGTGAGCAAGCAATAAGAGAGCACGCGGAACAGGAACTGCGAAACCTGCGCTCGGCGCTTAAGTTGTATAGGGAACGGATCGGTCGCTACCCCACCGCTAGTGACGGGCTTCAGGCATTGGTCACCCCCGGGATTTTAACGTCCTTACCTAAGGATCCATGGGGATATGATTACGTATACACAAACGAAAAGGGCGTATTGATTCTCAAGAGCTTTGGCCGGGACGGAGTCCGCGGCGGCACTGGCCCTGACGAGGACATAGCATTAGAGATTGGGCCCGCACTTTAAGTTAAAACAATTACGTAGATCGTCCGGTACGACCTCAAAGCGCAGGGCGGACGCTTTCTTTTGAGGTTTCTCGCCCGGGTCATGTGCTCGTTTTACGAGTGATGAACGCGGCCAAGTCGGCGGGCACAATCCGGATGGCGTTCGATACTCGGATATGGCGCAGCTCCCCGCGATCACAGAGCCGGTACACGGTAGCGGTGCTCACGCGCAGTCGTCGAGCCACTTCCCGAATCGAGAGCAGGGCAGGGGAGGCACTCGGAACGCCGCGGACAGCGCGAAGGTGATTGGACTTCCGCGGCCTGAGTATTGCCGGAGATGGAGTGTGCCCTCGGTCGGAATCCGTGCAGCAAAAATGCAGCAAACTTTTGTCCAACGCAGGCGAAAGCGAGCCAGGCCCGGCCATTGCATCATCGTTAATTTCCGAGGGAAATCGAGGCTTGCCGAGGTGGACGAAACCTTGCCATGCGCCTGATGGGTCTTCACACGGCAGGGGTCGCAGGTTCAAACCCTGCTGCGCCCAAGGGTTTTTCCAAAATCTTGGTCAGTGAACGGCCGGTGAACGGCGCAAAAGTTCATCGACCGATTGGATATATACCTAGTCCCTGGAGAGGACACTGACCATGACCAACAACGACGATACCAACAATGACCCCCAGAATGCCCCGAAGAGTGCCCCGAAGTGGTTGGACAAGTGGAAGGTCCTTGGCCGTACCAAGCTTGGCAAGGACGGACGTACGGTCTACGTCCTGGAGCAAGAGATCAACGGCAAGAGGTACACCAAGACCCTGCCAGGCCACGTCAAGACCGAAGACGACGCCTTAGCGGAGCTGGCTCTCTTCAGGCGCGATCCGGACGCTTACTGGCTACATGTCTGAGGCAGCGGATGGCTGGACTCAACTCCCGAACACCCTGGTGGTCATCGCAGCGCGCGGCAAAGAGGACGAGTAGGAGCGCTACGCTTGGCCGATGATCCCCAATGTGGTGGGCTGGAGTTCAGGGCCGCCGGGTTTCTTCATCCACTCCAAGGCACGGACTTTGGCTTCGGCTTCGGTCATGTCCTTGAGAAACACGCCGCAATAATTGGGCACGTTCGGACCTACCACCGGAAACATCAGGTCAGAGAGGACGACCGGGCAGAAATTATTCTTCGGTAGGTTTTCGTCCCTGAAGGGCGGCTGACGAGACATCACCGTAATCCAGCCGATGATGGGCCTGAAGGTCAGCGGGTCAGAACGGGCTGTGCGCGTCAACCGCAGACCGCAGGTAACCAGCGGTATCACCGAAGGCTAGGGCACTAATTAAGCCAAACGAGATCAGGGCCACGATAAAGGAAGTCGCTCGGAGGATTTGGTCGTGTTCGGCGTACCAGCGGACCAGGGGATCGAAAACTTGACCAGGCAGCGTGCCGGTGCCAGCCTAAGCCTGTCCGAAAAGGAGAGCGACGCCTACCCACGCAGCGATGCTTAGGAGTCGGTGCTTCGAGGTGCTCTCAGTCGTCATTTGGACAACGCGCAGCCAAAACTTTTCTGATCTGCTCTCCAACTACCTGACTCTTCCGAGGAACGAAAGTGGCCGGTCCTCCTGCGATGTTTCTTGCCCTTCACCTCCGCCCATAGCGAGCTGTAGAGCCGAAGCGGCCGGTGGGAGTGTACTTCGGCGTGTCATGAGGACAGTCGATTACGTGTGAGCAAAGCTCTTTCAATGCAACACAGGACCATTGCTTGGGCAATGCTCCTAGCGCAGTCTCCTTGAACTCCTTGTGCCGCCCCGGCATCCCGGACGTCTAACACCCTGGTCGAGTCCTATCTCGACGAGAAGCTCGACATCGAGGGCGACCTTCAGGAGCTGATGCGCAATAAAGACTTGTTCGTCAACTATCGGCTCACGTTCGATCAGGCGAAGTTCTTCTTTCAGAAGTTCATCCCGTCGGTGATCCAGCACACCAAGAAAGTCGATCGCAAGCTGGTCACCGACCACTACGACCGGGGCAACGACTTCTTCGAAGCGTTTCTGGGAGAGGTCATGGTTTACACCTCCGCGGTGTTCAAGAGCCGCGAAGACAAGGTCGAGACCGCGCAGCGCCAGAAGCTCGACTACGTCGCCGGAAAGCTGCAGCTCAAGCCGAACGAGCGATTGCTCGACGTGGGTTGCGGCTGGGGCACCCTGGTCACGCACATGGCTGAACGCTACGGGGTGGACGCCACCGGCGTCACGATCTGCAAGAACCAGGCGGAGCTCGGCGCCACGCGAATCGCCGAGAAGAAGCTCTCCTCGAGAGCGCGCATCCTGGCGTTGGATTATCGAGACATTCCGCCAGCGAAATACGACAAGATCTCAGTGCTGGAAATGGCGGAGCATGTCGGCATCAAACACTTCCAAAAGTTTTTGAGGCAGCTGAGCGGCTTGCTCGCGGATCAAGGGCTCCTCTACCTGCAGATTGCCGGACTGCGCCGAAACTGGGGCGCCGAGGATTTTGCCTGGGGCATGTTCATGTCCAAGTACATCTTCCCAGGTGCGGATGCGTCGCTGCCGCTCTCCTATGTCACCAACCAGCTGGAGAAAGCTGGATTCGAAATTCACAGCGTCGAAAATGTTGGAATTCACTATTCATACACGATCGATCGCTGGTACCAGAATTGGATCCGCAACCGCGAACAGATTCTCGCCGCCTATGGAGAGCGGTGGTTTCGGCTCTGGTACATGTTCCTGGGTTGGTCGGTCCTGATCGCCGAGCAGGGGCGATCCACCTGCTTCCAAATCGTGGCGAACAAGAACCTACCGTCCTTCAATCGCCATCGCTGGGTCGGCGAGAAAGTCGCCCTCGCCGAATTCGCCCCTCGAC
>WNEZ01010148.1_pt1 | contig 12782 bp, 9 predicted proteins | sample 5400521 | NCBI WGS metagenome assembly WNEZ01 (sample SAMN13153339, study PRJNA577476) | soil metagenome | isolation source: 120 cm saprolite under Douglas fir tree site 2 hole 1 replicate 1 | place: USA:California | collected 2015-04-18 | reverse complement strand
TTCCGGAAGCCGTGCTTGTAGCCGTCTCGGTAGGCACGGGCATCGTTCCCGCTGTTGGGCTGCTGGTGATCCGTACGGTTGCCGCCATACTGACGATCGTGCTGGCCGTCCCGCAAACCCTGTTCGAAGTAATTAACGCTTCGGCTTCGATAGGTCTGTTGCTCCGGTGAAGTGTTCCGGAAGCCCTGTCTGTAGCCGTCTTGATAGGCACGGGCATCTCTCCCGTAGTTGGGCTGTTGGTGATCCGTGCGGTTGCCGCCAAACTGGCGATCGTGCTCGCCGTCCTGCAAGCCCTGCCGAAAGTACCCTCTGTCTTCGAATTGATTGTCGTTGCGGTCCCGGTCCCGGTTCTGGTTGCGATCCTGATCCTGGCCCTGCTGTGCAGGAACCGCGGCAGTCAGACTAGTCGTGCTGAGCCCGGTGAAAGCGATTCTTTTAGATTTCGATTCATGTACTCTCCGTTCCCGAAATGTCAGGGATGCTAGACAGCGACACGGACTCTTGTAGAAGTCGATGTATTGCCCACTATGCAGTCATCCTGGCAGATCGCCTGCCCGGAATCTGCCCCCTATGGCACACATGGGCGCGCGCAGCGGCCCGTTCGTTACCCGCCAGGGCCCTGAAATCTGGAATCCACGGCGCAAGCATAGACCGCAGCAAACTGACGGATATCGACCGCCAAATCAGGGAGCCTACCGGTCCACGGTCCACTGCCCCGTCGATTCAGTTCGGCGCCGTTTTAAGGGGCGTGAGTTTCCACAGGCGGATGCCTTCCGGCGCACCCTGGACGAGGATGCTGCCGTCCGGGCTGAACGCTAGGTTTCCGGGCCAGGCATCCGGAGAGGCAAAGACCGCAACCGGCCTTTTCTGCTCCAGATCAAAGAGCTTGGTTGCGCCTCCGCCTTTGGTGACCGCCAAAAATTTTCCGTCGGCCGAAATGTCGGCGCCCGGCCCTCCGCTACTGATAAATGTGAAGGCGAACTCCTTATTCCATGTCACAGCATCCCAAACGGCCACGGTAAAGGGGGAATACATCACGCCCGGCTGCCCCTCCACCATGACGGGATTGCTTTCTTGCCCAACGGTGAGAAGCCAGCGTCCGTCTTTGCTGAAAGAAAGCATGGTGACGTAATTTTTGTGCGCGAGGATGCTGCGCTGCTTCTGCCCCGATGTTGCATCCCAGATTTCCACGGTGCCGGTGGGCTCCACTGGCTGCGCTAGGCATTTGCCATCCGGGCTGAGGGCCATCCTCGAAGAAGAGCCCCAGACAACTTGTAATTCTCCTTCGGAAACGAATTTCCAGGAGCGCACTGGACCAATCTTTTCCGGTGCGGATGTTACCTTGCTGAAGGCCAACCAGGAAACCGGAAATCCATTCTCTTGGGAAAAGCTCCCTGCCTCCTTCCACGTCTTCGTGTTCCAAATCTTTAGCGTTTTCCCGGGATACGGGCCGCCGGGATTGGCGGCGAGCCATTTGCCGTCCGCACTGAATACTGCGCGGTTGACCGGTGCATCCGAGAGCGTGACGATTTCTTTCAGCGACGATATGTCCCAGACACGCAATTCACCGGACGTAGTCGTAAGCAGCTTTCCGTCCGGGCTGAACGCCACACTTTGCACTGGGCTCTGTCCGTAGAAAGTTGCCTGCTCTTTCATCGCGGCTAGATCCCAGACCTTGATCGTGCCGTACGAATAGGAACCCGCCGCAAGCAGCTTTCCGTCCGCGCTGTATACCACTGTTCCCAGCCCGTAGCCCCCTCCCGGCAGCGATTTCATAACGACTCCTGTCGCAGTCGAAACAAAATCAATCGCGTTCGAATCTCCGTGCGGGATGGCTACTTCCTGGCCATCCGGCCGGAACATGGCGCGGCTCGCATTGCGTGGCGTGAGATCGTGCGCGCGCCGCCCGTCAGCAAGATTCCATAGAACGGCATGGTAGCCACCGGAAGAGTTGTCGAAGCTGGTCATCCACTTCCCATCCAGACTGATCGTCGAAGCGATCACCGGATATGTTTTCTGCAATTCGCCGGAAGCTGCATCAAAAACCTGCACCGACCCGTCGGGGTCGTCATCGTCGTCCGCCCCCACGGTGCCAGAAACGACTAGGCGGCCGTCGCTGGTCGATACGATGGCGGTGAGGAAATTCCATTTCGTTGAGATGACGTGAAGCGCTTTCCCGGTTTCCGCGTCGTAGAAACCGATCGCGGCCTCTGTCCCATCTCCGGCGGGCTTCTCAAGACTTATTAACAGCTGCTTGCCATCTGCACTGTACGTGAGGGATTGTCCATAGCGGTGCAAGCGTTTCGGATGGATGGTGAAAAGCATCTTGCGCGTTTGCAGATTCCACATTCTGACGACACCGGAAATGTCCTCGGAAGCAAGCCGCGTGCCCTCGGAATTGAAGAGCAGCGAGGTAATGGTGTCCCTGTGCCCCGCGAGCCGAAATTCCTCACGACCCGAAGATAGATTCCAAACGATAATCGTCTTGTCATCGCCGCCGGAAGCGAGCCACTTGCGGTCCGGACTGAAAGCCAGCGCCTGCACGGAGCCCTTGTGACCGGCGCGCAGGATGCGATCGGGCTTCCGCGCATCCGCAGGCAAAGGCTCTTTCGGAGGAGGCTGCCCGGTGCTGACTTGCGCAGGTGCCAGCATGACCTGCGCCGCTGGCGTTTGCTTCTCCGTCTGTGGAATTGGTGCCCCGTTTGCGTTCTGCAAATAGCCCAGACACCATAAGCCGGCCGTTGAAAGCGCTCGCGCTCCAAGGGATAGCCGCATCGCAATTTCTCCTTGTAGGATCCAGACCACTCGCGGTTACTTCAACGGAAGTACTTGTCTTACAAAAATGATACGCGCAGTCTTCTCTCCTCCGTGTCAGCACGAAAAAGCTCGGTGCGTAAGTCTCACCTCCCGAGAAAACCGCAGGTTACAGCAAGATGAACGCCCCGCCGGAATGATATGCTCCTGCCCTTGACCCGAGGTGCGGCGTGCCAAACAGGCTTCTTTGGATCGCGGCTGCAACATTGTTTCTTCCCTTGCTTCACGCCCCGGAGCTTCTGAGCCAGACTCGAGAACCCGTGCAGAGCGTGGAAGAGTCTGTATTCGGCTCGCTCGTCAAGCCGGACCAACCCGGTTTCGCTGTCTTGATTCGATATGGCGGAAGAAATGCTTACAAGCGAGCCGAAGGCGTGCGCGATCTTCGTTCGAAAGCGAAGATAGATGCTCGCACCAATTTCCGCCTGGCTTCGTTCACCAAACAATTCACCGCCATGGCCGTCATGCTGCTCGTCCACGACGGAAAACTTCGCTCCGACCAAACGCTCGCGGAGCTCTTTCCCGATTTTCCCGCCTACGGCAAATCCATCACCGTTCGAAACCTCTTGAACCACACCTCCGGCCTCCCCGACTACGAAGACTTGATGGACGCCGTGGAAAAACGGAAGGGGCCGCTGTGGTCACCGGAAAAACAAATTCAAGATGACGAAGTCCTGAAATTGCTGAAGCAGGAAGAGCACGGAAAGTTCGCGCCGGGAACCAGTTGGTCGTACAGCAATTCCGGCTACGTCGTTCTGGGAATCATCATCGCCCGGGTTTCCGGAAAATCGTACGGCGAGTTTCTCCAGCAACGCATCTTTGCGCCGCTGAAAATGAATCACACGCTCGTCTACCAAAGGGGAAAAAATGAAGTTTCGAATCGCGCCTTCGGCCACACCAAAACATCCGGCTCACTGAAGGAAACGGACCAGAGCTCCACTTCCGCCACTCTCGGCGATGGCGCCATCTATTCCAATCTCGAAGATCTCGCCAAATGGGACGACGCGCTGCGCGATCACACCTTGCTCAGCGAAAAGGAAATTCAGCCCGCGCTAACTCCAGTCAAACTCAACGACGGCTCCGAACCCCGCTGGCCCCGCGAGCCCAACGACGATAATCTCCATCCCGGCAAGCCCGTCTCCTACGGCTTCGGCTGGTTCCTCGATCCATTCGAATCAGTTCCGGGTGAATCCAACGGTAGGCACGCGCGAATGTGGCACACCGGAAGCACCATGGGTTTCCGCACCGTGATCGAGCGCTTGACCGAAGGCGACGGCCTAACCGTAATCATTCTTTGCAACCGCACCGATCTCGATCCGGAGAAACTCGCACTGCAAATCGCCAGCTATTATCCGCCGCTGAAGTGAATCACTCCCCGCTCACGAAAGCCCGGAGAGTTTCCCCAGGCCTTTCAACTTGGCGCGCGCGGCCATGCTGCCGTACTGCTTCATCATCGTCCGCATTTGCAAGTACTGCTTCAGGACCGTATTGACATCCTGCACGGTGGTGCCGCTCCCCTTGGCGATGCGCTTGCGCCGCTTGCCGTCAATCACGTTGTGATCGTCGGCAGCATGTCCACAATTTTTTCGAGCGGCCCCATCTTTCGAATCTGCTTCAGTTGATCCCGGAAATCCTCCAGCGTGAATTCTTCCTTGCGCAGCTTGCGCTCGAGTTCCGCCGCTGCTTTTTTGTCGACCGTCTGTTCCACGCGTTCGATGAGCGACATGAGGTCGCCCATGCCCAGCACGCGCGAAACGATGCGCTCGGGGTAGAATCCTTCCAGCGCGTCATATTTTTCACCGAGGCCGACGAATTTTACCGGCGCGCCCGTAACTTTGCCGATGCTCAGCGCCGCGCCCCCGCGCGCATCGCCGTCCAGCTTCGTCAGAATCACTCCGGTGAGCCCCAGCCGTTTGTGGAATTCGCCCGCCGACCGCACCGCATCCTGCCCGATCATCGAATCCGCAATAAAAAGCATTTCGCTGGGCTGCAATTCTTTCTTCAGCATGCTCAGCTCATTCATCAAATCATCGTCGATGTGCAGTCGCCCCGCGGTGTCCACCAGCACCACGTCGCTCGCGGAAAGTTTTGCTTCCTTGATCGCGCCTTTCACGATTTCCAGCGGCTTGTCCGTCCCCGTGCCCGGCCACAGCGCCGTCCCCACCGCCTTCGCCACTTGCGCAAGTTGCTCCCGCGCCGCGGGACGATACACGTCCGTCGAAACCACCAGCGGCCGGTGCCCATGCTGCGAAAGCCATTTCGCAAGTTTTCCGGTTGTCGTCGTCTTGCCGGATCCTTGCAACCCGACGATCATCCACACCGAAGGCGGCCGCGAAGCAAAAATCGGCTTCGCATGCTTGCCCAGCATCGCCGCCAGCTCATCGCGAACTACTTTGACAACCTGCTGGTCCGGCGAAAGCTGCAGCATCACTTCGCTGCCGATGGTCTTCGCGCGAATATTCGCAAGCAATTCGTCCGCTACGCCAACGTTCACGTCGCCTTCCAGCAACGCCTCGCGAATCTCCGCCAGCGCGGTGTCCAGGTGTTCATCGGTGAGCTTGCCCTGCCCGCGCAGGTTCTTGAACGTGCGTTGCAGCTTTTCTGTCAGGTTCTCAAACATGGCTCTTAACTACTTTCCCGTGATTGCTGGCTGCTGAAAATCCATCTTAGGCCGCTGATTCATGCCCGGTCAAACGGGCGCGCCCTGCGAGGCAAGTCAAGGCTCGTCCGGCGCATCAATTCGGGTGCCCGCAGGCGTAGAATTGGATTGTCATGGCTGAGCACCCTCAAGGGACACCACCGGCGCCGATCGACCCGCACGAACCTCTTCCTCAGGAAGAAGTGCTGGACATCGTTGAAGAAGCCTCCATGGAGTCGTTCCCCGCGAGTGATCCGCCCGCCTGGAATGCAGGCAGCACAAAGTTGCAATTGCTGAAACGCAGAAAGACGGCTTGATCGGCGCACGGACACAAGCCCAGCGCGTGCCGTAGCCGCAAATCTCAGAGAAACTTTACCAGCGCCTCGGTTGTCTCCTTGGGATTTTCCTCGAGCACCCAGTGTCCCGTGTTCTTGAGCACGACGACGGTCACATCCGAAGCCACCAGCTTCATCTGCTGCGCCAGCGCTTCTCCCAAGGACTTCTCTCCGCCGATCGCCAGAACCGGCATGTTCAATTTGGTTTGAGACAGTTCCGCGAAATCCTTCGCCGCTTGTTGGAATGAAACAAAATACGCCCAGCCCGCTCTCATCCTTCCGGGACGCGCGTACGCCTCGGTGTACGCTTTCCGGTCGGCCTCAGGAATCGAGCGTGTCTTGTCGGCCGCGAAGTTGTTCCAGAAGTGTTCGAAGTACGTGCGCTCGCGTCCTTGCACAAGCGCTTCGGGCGTCGCCCCGTTAAACCGGAAGTGCCAGATCGCTGGGTTGTTGTACACCGCCTCCCAGCCGCCCACTCCCGGGAGGAACGCATCCATCACCACCAGCTTCTCCACCTCCGCTGGGAATTGTGCGGCGTACGCATAGGCGACCATCAAGCCGATGTCGTGACCGACCACTCTGGCTTTCTCCACGCCCAGCGAGCGCGCCAGCGCATGAATTCGAATCGCCGCACTCTTCATGTCCAGCCCTTCCGCCGGAATCGAAGAGTCCCCGATGCCCGGCAGGTCCGGCGCAATCACCGTAAATTTCTCCCCGAGCAGCGGCAGGATCGGAGTCCACATCCGCGAAGTCTCCGCATAGCCATGTAGCAAAATCAGCGCCGCGCCGTGACCACCCGTCGTGTAATGCAGTTTGACGCCATCGACCTCCGCCGTGCGCGAAGCAAAACCCTTGTCCGCCGCATTTGCGCAACTCGCCCCCGAAAATGTAGCCCAGAGAAAAAGTACGCCGCATACAGCCAGGCGTGGAAACAGTCGAATCACACGGTTCATGGAAACCTCCTGGAATTGGTCACCCAGTATACCCGGATGGTGGCAGTGGGTTCCGAGACTAAACTGCTGGAGGCGGATCAGTTTCTGAATACTCGACTTGCCAGGGGTTTCCCCGGAAATATGGGGCAACCTAGAGCTGGGGCGAGGAATCTCTGGTGGTTAACGGGGCGGAAATAGACCAACATACGCCGCTAGATGTGCCCACCTACGAAGAGCTAGACATCCACAAATGAACTCGGAATGTGCTTTGCGCCGCTAAACTGCCCTGCTGCCAGTGGACGTGTAAGGGGCCAATCGGAAAATGACCCCTATCAACAGTCAGCCCGATCTCGGGGACCGGGCGGAGTTTGGGAACATGAGACACCCGTCCTTCAGGTTCGATCGCTAGGGTTTGTGTTTCGCGCTGTGGCCGACTGCTACCAGGAAAATGGCGCTCTTTCCTTCGGCGTGAGGAGAGAAGAAACGGGGCACGTCGTCATCGAAGAAGGTGAGACCCGTGGCGCCCAGCCGCTGGGCGTAGGCGGCTAGATAGAGCTTGCCACCGAGAATGCCCGCTTCGAGTTGCACGGCGCGATATCCTCGATTGCCGAACCGCTGCAAAATGGGCCGCAAGTCCGCTAGAAAAAAAATATCCACGGCCGCGTCCGCGGGCAGTTCCTGCTGCAATCCAAGGTAACCGGCGTCGACGCGGAAATCTCCCTGCTTCAGGCACTCCAGCGCGCCGCGGCTTCGGTGGAAGACGTATGCTCCGGGCGAAAGCCCTTCGACGGCGTGCACAATCAAGTAAAGATGATTGAGCTGGGCTCCGGCCGGATCGAGGAAATCTGCCGGCACGCCGCGGGTCGCGCGGTCCAGCATCGTGGAAAGCTGCGCCAGGGTGATTGCGCTCCGCGCAAACTTGCGCGTGGAGCCGCGCCGCTGAATGACCTGCTCGACAGAGTCGCGCGGCATTTCCGCATCGGACAAAGGCTTGAGCGAAATAATTGGCCCCGCGGGCGGCGGAGAATCTGTCACCGGAGCGCGCCCGCGCCACTCCTCCATTTCTTCTTTCGAATCGAGCGAAGACGCTGCGTGCATCTCCCGCATCAGCGGATAGTCCACTTCGCGCTGCGAGAGCGGCACGGTTTCAAGTCGAAGCGGCAATATTTCTGCAGGTGCTTTCGGTGGGAGAGCATCGGCGTGGCCGAGAGCCACCAGCGAAAAAGCCACTTCACGCTGGGTATCCACATCCAGCAGACGGTTAACGCTCGCGTCTACGAAGCCGCACACCACTTTAGCCGGCAGGCCCAGCGCCGTGGCCACCGCGAGCAGATTCGCGAGCAGCGTGCCATTATCCCAGCCGAAATGCCGATAGGTGCGTGCCTGATACTTCCATGCGTTGCGCCAGTACGTGCAAGTACAAATGATAGTGAGCGGCGCATGCGCGATGGCCGCTTCACCTGTAGCTGCAACCAGAGCACCGCGATAATCCCCGGCGCGCAGCTTGCGTAAGCCAAACTCTGCAGGACCGAAATGATAGACGCCGGCCTCCAAGCTGCCCAGCTCGCCGCAAACCAGATACAGCTCAACCTCGTAGAGCGCCCCGGTGCAGGCGGCCGCGCGAAAATAAATTTCGCCCCCGGAATATTTCCTCCTTCGCGTGATGCCCGCGGAAAGGTACAGCAACTGCGCCACCGCCTCCAGATCTGGACCTGCGTTGGTCTGGGCAGAAACTCTCTCAGCGATTGCCGAAAGCGCCGCCACCCCGCTCTGGCGCACTTCGCCCGGCAAGTGCATCGGCTCCAGCGTCGGATAAATCTTGAACGGCAGCGGCTGGTTGCTCCAGTCCATGAAATGCGTGTTGCTGCGGATGCTGGCGTAGGAGTGCTTGGTGGCGTTGTGATAGTTCCAGGCAGCGTCGGAATTGCGGTTGTCGGTCATGCTCGTGATGATCCGTCGTCACAGTCCAGAGGAAGCATATCAGCTTGCGGCGTCGCGGCATTCGAACGAGGGTCGCGCATGGCGGCGTTGAGGTCGCGCAGGCCTATGCTAGACTATCGCCTTTCGCGCCCGTCCTGCCCGCACAGGACCTTGATCGTCGTCACGGAGGCTCTCCCAAACATGCTCTCCTACTGCTTGCGTGTCGTTTGTCTCATCCTCCTTATCTCTAGCACGGCCTACGCCCAAACGGCGATCGAAGGCACAGTGCGCAACGCTGCGGGCCAACCCGTGCCGAATGTATCTGTCTCGCTGCAACACCGGGACGGCGGAACTGCTCTCACTACGGTCTCGGACAGCGATGGAAAGTTTCGTTTCTCAGGCGTGGAAGGCGGAGCCTACATAGTGCAAACGGAAGCTGCGAACTACTTCAAAGCCACTTACGAATTCGTGCTGCGCCCGCGCCAGCCGATTTCGCTGAACATCGAACTGCAAGCGAAAGAAACCCTGCGGCAAAAAGTCGAAGTTCAGTCCAACTACCTGACCATTGATCCTGAGAAAACCGGGAGCTCTTACACGTTTACCCGCCAGGATCTCGAGCGGCTGCCCGAACCCCTGATCGAGAGCACCAACGATTTGGTCAACAATCTGATGCCTGGTGCCAGCGACAGCCACGACAATTTCTTAGCCGTGCGCGGAACCGAATTTTCGCTGCACGAATTTGTCAACGGTGTCTCTTTCCTGGATAACGCGCAGCCGCAATTTTCTCCCGGCGTCAGCCCGCAAATTTTCGAAACTGTGGACCTGATGACCGGAGGATTCACTCCCGAATATGGCAACCGGTTCGGCGGCGTGCTCGACATCACCACGCGATCCGGCGCCGATCTTGGCGGACACGGCGACGTGAATTTTCGAGGAGCGTCAGTCGAGAATTACGACTTCAACGCGGACTACGGCGGGCAAGCCGGCAGGCTCGGCTACTATTTTTTCGTCGATGGATTTACGTCCGGACGCTACCTCGATCCTCCCGAGCCGAAACAGCTTTTTGACTTTGGCAAAGGGTCGCGGGCCACGGCGCAATTCGACTGGCGCGCCGGAAACAACGACTCGATCAAACTTTTGCTGATGGGCTCGGGCACCAATTTTCAGCAGCCCAACATTACCGATGATCAGGCAGTTGGCCGTGACGCGCAGCGGCACCTTCGCCAGTACACCGCGATACTCGGTTGGCTGCACACGTTTTCTCCGCAGACTCTGCTTCACACTTCCATTTACGAACGCACGAGCTCCGACCACGTGCTCCCTACGACCGATCCCGTTACGCCGCTTTCGTCGGCGTCGCGCGCGGCGTTCACTCTCGGAATCAAGAGCGACCTTTCACATTCCTGGCGCGGACATTTTTTCAAAGCGGGGATCGACTTCGTACGCCTGCGCGAAGGCGAAAGTTTTTTCTTCGACGGCCGGGGCGACCCAGATGTTTTTCCATCGTTCCAGGGTTGGGGCAGGGGCGGGCAGGCCAGCTTTTACGTGCAAGATCATTTTTCGCCCATTCGAAACCTGACCGTTGATCTCGGCCTTCGCTACGATCACTTCGATCTCGTGGACGCGGATCAGCAAGCCAGTCCGCGCGTCGGCCTCGCGTACCACCTCACAAAGACCAAATCGGTGATTCACGCGGCGTACAATCGTTTGTTCTCACCGTCTCCTATCGAATATTCCTTGCTCGCCAGTTTTATCGGGCACAACGCCGTCAATCCGGCCCAGCGCGTCGGCAACGTGCGTCCTTACACACAGCACTATTACGAAGTAGGATGGGCGCAGGAAGTTGCGCCGCACGTGAGCCTGGAGCTGAATGCGTATTTGCACACCGGCCGGAACAGTTTCGAAAACCACGAAATTTCAATCTCGCGGATTTTTGTGCCCATCAATTTCGATGCCGCTCGTTCAAAAGGCATCGAGCTCGTCGCGAACATGCGCCAATTGGAACGCTTCGGAATTTCCGGACGATTGCAATACGCGCTGGCGAAAACTTATTTTTACGGCCCGATCACCGGAGGCTTCGCCGGCGACGAACCGCTGGTCGCGGGCGAAAAAATTATTCCCGCCTTTGATCAGACGCACACTGGGACGGCGCAGATTTTTTATCACAACCAGTGGCGCGGATTCTGGGCGGGAAGCGCGATGCGCTACGGCAGCGGCACCATCATTGAACACGGCCCGCGGCTGCCGCAGCATTTTACCTCTGACCTCGCGGCCGGACTGACGCTCTGGAAAACCGAGCCGCGCTACCTGGATCTGGAATTCGACATTACCAACGTCAGCAACAGCATCTACAAAATCGCTAAAGAGAGCGAAGAAATTCCCATCCAGTACGCGCCGTCACGCACGGTAGGCGGCAGCTTGAAATTTCATTTCTAAGCGCTTGACGCAGTGACAAGCTTCTGCGCTTGGCCCGCGGAAAACAGAGCAGGCATTCGTGCTGTGCGCGGGGCTGCCTGCCCTGTTGCGTTCACCAACACCAGCCAAGAGCCCGCCAAAAAAATGGAAGGCCAACACTCGGTTAAATCCTAGGACGCGCCTAGCGCGGGCTAGGTTACAGCGTGCCTGTTCAAAAATTCTTGGAGGGCACGCCAATCAGCCGGAGTGCCCTCCAAGATTAAAAGTTAATGCCTAACTTCTTAGCTCTTCGGGGCCCAGGCGGAGGCGACCAGGTCATGATCGAAGGCCGGGGGCACCTGCTTGAAACAGGCGTAGCGATAGAGCGCGGCGTTGAAGACGCCCTGCACCGCGGACATGAACACCGAGAGCAGGAGGAAATAAAGAATCATCAAGACCGTGCCGACGAGCAGGCCCTTGATCCCACCGAGAACCATCGCGGCAAACCACAGGCCGATCCCCGGCAGCATGAGCACCAGAGAAACCAGGCCGAGGCTGAATCCGCCCATGACTTTCTCACCCCAGGTATCGCGGAACAGTTTCGAGGAGCGCTTCACGGCTTGGATCGGCGAGAGGTCCTCGAAGGCCAGCACAGGAACGACGAAGTAGCAGGCCAGCGTCCAGACGACGCCGATGATGCGCATGATGAGGCGGCCGACGATGCCCATGCGCTCTTCGAGAGTTCGCAGGATGACGCCGACGGTGGCGGCGACGAGCGCCCACTGAAAAATGGTGCCCTTGCGCGCCCAGGCCAGCTCGAGGCCATCGCGGAACGTCCACGTGCCGCCCATCAAACGGCTATTGGCGACGCCGACGAGCGCGACGTTAAAGAAAACGATCACAAAATAGTTGGCAACGTACAGGGAAAACATCCCCAGCAGGAAAACCGGAGACTGATTCGGATTGAAGCGTTCCCCGGCCGCCGCGGCGGAAGTCATCGCCGGCAGCATGAGGACTGCGCCGCCGGTGGCGATGATGGCCGTGACAAGCAAACAAGCGATAGCCGACAAAACCGGGAACAGCATCAATTGTTTATCGGAACGGAGAATCGCGAAGCTCTGCTTCACGAGCTCCCAACTGCGAGAAAATTTACCCATCACACCCTCCCATGCAAAAGAAAGAAGGAACGGTGACCCGTAGGCAGTTTGTTGGAGGGAGCGGTTCGCTCCAATAGTACGGAGGATGCACGTCCTCGGGACAGGTAACCGGTCGGGCAAAGAGCTGCCTGGTGACAAAGAGATGACTGGTGATCCGTGACTGGTGACTGGTGGACCCGAGAGCGCCGGGGTAGGCCGGTGACTCGTGAACCCACAGTCTGCGTGTTTTTGGCAATGACTGCGGAAGAGTATGAAAGGAAATGGGATAGATCTGAGAATCGTTGTCCGAGCGTCTGAACGCTGAGGGTGGATAGGGACCCCCCACACCCCCTATCCGATGCATGAATATCAAAACAAAGGGGATAGAAAATGGGAAATTTGTAAGTAATTGAACATGAAGGGGATAATTCGGGGACTCGGCGGCACGATGGAACGCCGACCCAGGAGAAGGCTGGTTAGCCATAACACCCCCTCCCCCCATGTTTTTCATAAGTGTTGATTCTAAATAACTTAGGGAGGGAATCGTAAGTCCACCGGTCTGAACAGGCTGCGGAAAAAGTCTTTAAGTTCTTTGAAATCTGCCGTGATGCTTAGC
>WNEZ01006675.1_pt1 | contig 12791 bp, 9 predicted proteins | sample 5400521 | NCBI WGS metagenome assembly WNEZ01 (sample SAMN13153339, study PRJNA577476) | soil metagenome | isolation source: 120 cm saprolite under Douglas fir tree site 2 hole 1 replicate 1 | place: USA:California | collected 2015-04-18 | reverse complement strand
CCTTGCTTCCCGTTATGGGAATGAGTATCAGGTTTGCGTGCGGGGGCGTCGATAGTACAGGTGGGCTTGGGTGTAGTACCAAAGGACAGCGGGTTTTTGTGTCTTGAGTTGGTGTAAATTGGGGGGCCTCTTCACCTGATTCGAGAGCAGGATATTTCTCCTCAAAGGCAGTATCCCTTTCAATACAAACACTTGGCGTACTATTTCCAAGACACGGTCTAGCCATCAGAATTTTGCTAGCTAAGGACTGCGTTCAGCGCTTTACGGGGCGTGGAAGGTGAAACTCGCACCGACTCTAGGGAACGACCTGTGTTGGTCTCTCTATTCGTAAAGGCTTGAGCGCTCCTCCAACACAAAAGAGCCCTGCAGGAGTCACTCGGCAGAGAGTAGGAATGCGTGTGGTAGCAATTGCTGCGAAGAGCTACTGGAGCAACTCCTGGCGTGACGTCCAGTCCCTCGGGATTCCTGCCCTCACCTTTGTCTTCACTCAGCTCATCGGAGGGCTGCCTGTATTGGTTTACGCCCTTGTCCGCTGGCACTCGGATGACCCGTTCCGATATGGCCACGATGTCGGCGAATTTCCTCTTTATTCTGGTTGGCATCCTTGACCTCTCCTATTCGGAAACTGTGCTGATGGGCTGTCTGGGGGGACTTGTCCAGACGCTCTGGCACGCCGATCCGCGTCCCCGCCCGATTCAATGGCTTTTTAATCTGGCAAACCTCGCTCTCTCTATTAGCGCCGCAGAACTGGTCTTTCATAGCAAAGTCGCCGCAGGTGTCGGATTTCGCTGGCCCCTCCTGGTGGCCGCGGCAGCGACGACCTATTTCGCCTTCAATACGATTTCGGTCTCTGGGATCATCGCGATGACGGAGGGGCGCAACCCCGTCCATGTCTGGAAGGAATGCTACCTGTGGGCCTTCCCCTATTACTTACTGGGTGCGCTGATTGCCTGTGGCGTGAGCGCCATCAATCGGCTGGTCGGCTGGCAATTTGCTCTTCTCGTATTCCCCATCGTTTATTGGATCTACCGCTCCTACCGGACCTACTTGAGCCGCCTCGAGGCGGAAAAGAAGCACGCCGAAGAAATTGCCGCGCTTCACTTGCGCACCATCGAGGCACTTTCCCTTGCGATCGAAGCCAAGGATCACACCACTCACGATCATCTGCGCCGGGTCCAGGTCTATGCGGTCGAAATTGCCAAAGACCTTGGCCTGAACCAGGACCAGTTAAACGCTGTTCGTGCTGCTGCGATGCTGCATGATATTGGCAAGCTCGCCGTCCCTGAGCACATTCTCTCCAAACCAGGGCGCCTTACACCGGAAGAATTCGAGAAAATGAAGATTCATCCTATCGTGGGCGCAGAGATACTGGATCGCGTGCAATTCCCGTATCCCGTTGTGCCAATAGTGCGCTCCCACCACGAAAAATGGGCGGGCACCGGTTATCCGGATGGCCTGAAAGGCGAAGCCATACCCATCGGGGCCAGAATCCTCTCCGCCGTCGATTGTTTCGATGCGCTTGCTTCAGAGCGGCCCTACCGGCAAGCGATGACTCCCGAAGCGGCGATGAGCGCCGTCACCGCGGAGAAAGGGCGGAGCTTCGATCCTCGCGTTGTCGAAATCATGGAACGCCGTTACCTGGAATTGGAGGAAATGGTCAACACCATGGAAAACGAGCGAAGGCGCTTGGACATTGCTCCGAAAGTGCATCGTCCGGCTGCTCCGTCCTCCGGTTTCGCGGAAGTGGCGAATGATGCTGAGGTTCGTGCAACCTCGTTCCTAACTTCTATTATCTCAGCGCGCCAGGAGGCTCAGCTTCTCTTTGAACTTGCGCAAACGCTCGGTAATTCGCTGAGCTTAAAGGAAACTCTCTCGGTGGTTGCGATTCGCTTGAAGCAAATGATTCCCCACGACTGTATCGTCTTCTTCGTTTGTCAGGAAGGGATATTGATTCCTGAATATGTCCACGGGGTGGACTTCGATCTTTTTTCATCCCTGCGAATTCCACTAGGACAGGGCCTTTCCGGCTGGGTGGCGCGAAACGAGAAACCAATTACTAACGGCAATCCCGCTGCAGAAGTTCTGCACGTCGCTGGATCTTCCCACGCAACGACTTTGCAAGCCGCACTCAGCGTCCCTCTTCGCGGTCGCGACGGCGTTGCCGGAGTGCTGACCCTCTACCATCGCGAGAAGAACTTCTTCAGCAAAGATCATCTTCGCATGCTGCTTGCGGGAAGCTCCAAGCTCGGAGTTTCCGTCGAGAATGCCCTTCAGTATGAGAGAGCGCAGAGTACTGCAAGCACCGATTTTCTGACTGGCCTGCCCAACGCCAGATCGATCTGTCAGCACCTTGAAAAAGAACTGTCGCGCGTCCGGCGCGCAAAAACACCGCTGGCGGTTCTGCTATGCGACCTCAATAGCTTCAAGAAGGTGAACGACACTTTTGGACACCTCACTGGAAATAGACTGCTTCAGGAAATCGCTACCAGATTCAAGTCCTCCTGCCGCGAGTACGACCAAGTGGGGCGCCTTGGTGGGGACGAATTCGTCTTTGTTCTCCCCGAGGTGACAAGAGACAACGTCGCCGAAATGCAGAAACGATTGTCGCGGGCCGTGGAAGAGGCGAGCCGCTCCGCATGCCCTGAAATGATCGTCTCAGTCAGCGTGGGTTGTTCCTTTTATCCCGAGGACGGCGCCTCGGGAGAAGACCTTCTCTCTGAAGCAGACCGCAACATGTACGACTTCAAAGAAAAACACTATTCGATGGCTGGACCCGTGTCTTAGTGCCGTGGACCCGCATGAGCAAAGTGATCAGATACGAAAAAGCCGCGGAGCTGTTCCGGCACGCGTCACGTCGGCTTCTGTTTCTTCTCTGTTTGGGTATCGGGGGTGCTCTTCTCAGCGCGACCCTCGTTCGGTTTGCGCCTGGCTACGGTGCCCAAGAACGTGAACTCGACCCGCGCTGGAGCGCGCAGAGCGTCGAAGCTTTGCGCCAGAAGCAGGCGCTCCACGAAGGGCTATCGTTGTTTTACTTCCACTACCTCTCGGCGCTCGCCCATGGTGATCTTGGCGAATCCGATTCCCTGAAGCGGCCGGTTCGTGAATTACTCCGCCAAAGGTTTCCTGTGACCGGCAGTTCGGTGGTTCGCGGTCTGGGCGTTGCTTGGCTGGCAGCCGCACTGCTCGCATCCCTCGGGCTGGGCTCGCGCGGTTGGCTCTACGAAGCTTCAGGGACCGCATTCAGCAGTTTGCTTCTATCTCTGCCCTCCGCCGTGGTCGCCATGCTTGCCGTTCACCTGCGGACTCCGGTCTTCTGGGCGATTAGCGTTGTGGTCTTCCCTCGGCTCCATCGTTACATCCGAAGTCTATTGGTGCGTTCCTACGACCAGCCTCACGTGCTTGCGGCACGGGCCAGAGGCTTGGGAAGCGGAGTGATTTTTTGGCGGCACGTTCTGCCGGTTGCTGCCCCGCCGCTCCTGGCTCTTCTCGGTGTGTCCTTCGCTATCGCCTTCGGCGCAGCAATTCCCATCGAAGCACTGTGCGATTCACCGGGCCTGGGACAACTCGCCTGGCAGGCCGCACTCAGCCGTGACTTGCCCCTCATCGTCAACGTGACCCTCGTTGTTTGTGTTGTGATGCTCGCAGCGAACTCGCTCGCCGACCTGGCTGGGCGCGCTTGCGCAGGGAGCGCGCAGTGAGTCCTCTGCAAAAGGTGGCAGCCACTATTCTGTGCATGATCTTTGTACTCATGGTGCTGGCCACCATCCTCGTGCCCGCTCCTTATGCCCGGCAGTTTCGAGACGTCCCCAACGCTGGTCCTTCGACCGCACATCCGCTCGGCACCGATGCTTTGGGCCGCGATTCGTTATCACGCCTGCTCTACGGCACGCGCGTTTCCTTGCTACTTGCCCCGGCAGCCGCACTTCTTTCCACCCTGATTGCGGCATTGCTCGGGACCGCTGCGGGCTTTCTCGGCGGCTGGTTCGAGCGGCTGGTTCTTGCCGTCACGGACCTTTCGCTGGCGTTGCCCTGGCTCTTTCTTATTCTTACCGTTCGCGCTTTGTTGCCGCTCGATGTTCCACCCATGGTATCGGTCATCATCGCCTTCTCGATGATGGGCCTGCTGGGCTGGCAGGCTTCGGTACGCGTCATCTGCGCGGCGGCGCGCGGCATCAAAGATTCCGATTTCTTGCTCCTCGCTCGTTCCTCGGGGTGTAAACGCGGGCGACTCCTGCTGCGCCACGTGGCGCCAAACCTTCGCCCGCTTTTCTACGCGCAATTCTGGATTTCCGTACCTTTGTTCATTTTGACAGAGGCGAACCTGAGCATTTTGGGGCTTGGAGTGATGGAGCCGATGCCGTCATGGGGGAATTTGCTGCGCGGCTTTGAAGATTTTTCTGCGCTGGCGGCAAATCCGTGGCGGCTCGTGCCGCTCATTCTCCTCGTAATTGTGGTCATGTGCTTCCAGCTGGTTCTCCCATCGCAGGAGGTCACACAGTGATTCGCCGTGCTTTCGCTTTTCTAGCTCTTTCTTGCGTAATGTACTGGCCCGCGGTCCTCCGCGCAGAAACGGCCGGCCAATCTAGTGGCGAGCTCCATTTCTGTCTTCATGGCGAGCCGAAAACTTTCAATCCGCTCCTTGTCGAAGAGGATTCCTCTGAAACGGTCCGCTACCTCACTGGCGGCGTTCTGATCCGCTTGAATCGGCACACCCAGACCCTCGAGCCGGGCCTGGCCCTTTCATGGAAAGTCAGCCAGGAAGGCCGAAGGATTACATTTCGCCTTCGCAGCGGCATGCGCTTTTCGGACGGCACGCCTTTCACCGCCGAGGACGTTGGGTACACCATGAAGGCGCTGATGGACCCGCAGCTTCACTCGCCCACGGGTGACTCCTTCCGCTCCGGAGAAGGGCAAGTGGAGGTACAAACCCCTGCATCCGACTCAGTAGTCGTCACGTTCCCGGCCCCTGTGGCGGGACTCGAGCGCCTTTTCGATCAGGTCGCCATTCTCTCCGCGCATTCGCCGAAGAAAGAGATGGCCGTTCTTGGACCTTTCTACGTCGCCGATTACAGCCCCGGATCCTACGTGCTACTCCGCCGGAATCCGAATTACTGGAAAAAAGACAAACAGGGAAATCCTCTGCCCTATCTTGATGCGGTTCGCCTCGATATTCAGCGGAACCGCGACATTGAATTACTGCGGTTCCGCCGCGGTGAAATTCATTTGATCAACGCTCTCGACGCGGAAAACTTCGATCGCTTGCAGAAGGAAACACCCGCGGTCACTCATGATGCTGGCCCGGGCCTCGATTCCGAATTCATGTGGTTCAACCAGGTGCCCGGCGCCCCGTTGCCTGAACACAAGAAGGCCTGGTTTCGCACCACCGAGTTTCGCAAAGCTATCTCCATGGCCATCAATCGCGCCGATCTGTGCCGGATCGTTTTTGGTGGCCACGCTCAGCCGGCTTTCGGCCCCGTTTCCCCTGCAAACCAGTTCTGGTTCAATTCTTCGCTTCCCGTTCCTAAATACGATTCCGCAGGAGCCCTCCGCTTGCTTGCCCGGGCTGGGTTCCGCCTAGAAAGTGGAATCTTGCGCGATTCTTCAGGCAATCGCGTCGAATTTACTGTCATCACCAATGCCGGAAACAAATCCCGCGAACAGATGGTCACTATGATCCAGCAAGATCTTTCGCAGATCGGGATCAAGGTGAACCTGGTGACTCTCGATTTTCCCTCCCTCATAGAGCGCATGACTCGTACGTACGATTACGAAGCATGCCTTCTGGGCCTCGTGAACACCGACCTTGACCCCAATGGCCAGATGAACGTGTGGCTAAGTTCCGCGGAGAATCACCAATGGAATCCGAAGCAGTCAAACCCTGGCACGGCGTGGGAAGCTGAGTTGGACCATCTGATGCGTGCACAATCCTCCGCGACCACGGACAAAAAACGCAAATCCGATTTTGACAAAGTTCAGCAAATCGTCGCGGAGCAGCAACCGTTCATCTATCTGGTAAACAAAAATGCCATGTCGGCCATTTCGCCCGCCGTCGTGGGTTCGTCTCCCTCCGTTTTGGACCCGCATGCTTTCTGGAACGCCGAACTCCTCCGTTTAGGGGCGGATCCCTCTTTGGGTGCGCAAAAGTGACCGCAGTTGCACCACTCCTGTCGCTTCGGCTTTCCGTCGATTACCGCAGCAAGACGGGAGTACTGCGCGATGTTTTCATGGAGATTCGTCAGGGCGAAATCCTAGGACTCGTCGGGCAGAGCGGTTCGGGAAAGAGTACTCTGTCGCTCGCGATTCTTCGTCTTCTCCACTTGAAAGGGGGCATGGCGCGCGGCAACCTGTTGTTCAAGGGCGAGGACTTATTCGCAAAGGCCGAAACAGACATGAGATCGTTGCGCGGCCGTGAAATGAGCATCGTTCTGCAGAGTCCGTTGTCTTCTCTCAACCCGGTTCTGCGTATCGGCTCGCAACTCGGTGAAGTCTGGCGCGCTCATTCGAGCGGCTCGCGCCACGAATGCGCTGCGGCAATCAGCACGGCGCTCGCGAATGTCAGTCTCCCGAACGACGGCGATTTTCTGCGTCGCCGGGCTTCCCAGTTGAGCGTAGGCCAGGCCCAGCGCGTCATCATCGCCATGGCCATCCTCCATCGACCTTCGCTCCTCATTGCCGATGAGCCTACTAGTGCCTTGGACACCATCACCCAGTCGGAAATCCTCCGCTTGTTTGCCCAGCTCAACCGCGAGCTTGGAATGGGAATCCTCTATATCTCTCATGACTTGCTATCGGTTGCCGCGCTTTGTCATCGCATTGCGATTCTCCATGACGGCGAAATAGTCGAATGTGGCCCGCCATCGCAAATCTTTGGCGCGCCACAGCATGCATACACGCAAAAACTGGTCGCCGCGCTCCCCCGCGTACCTCTTTTTGGCTCCAAAAATCGCAAGGTCGGCAATTTTCCTGCGCGCGAGAAGCCCGCCGAATCAGTTCTGGAAGAGGTCTAAGCGGGTCACCCTGCGGCATCACCAGCTTAACCAGACCAGTGGTTCTCACGCCTGCAAACGAAGCAGAATCAACTGCATCAAACAGGCAGCAGGAGCGCTCGGAATGCCGCCTCACGGAGGCTTCGCGATTGGGCTAGAGCGACTAACTGCCCGGATCCTGAACCTGCCTAACGTGCGATAGGCAACGCCGTATCCGCGCTCTATCCGCAGGATAGAACCAAATTGACACCGTAAGAATCGCCTCTGCACAAATTTCGATGGTTGCGGCGGTTGGATTTGAACCACGTCCAAATTCAATCTGCTTGGGAGGGGCCGCAAGGTGCGGCGAAGAAAAAGACAAACTGGTGCCGGGGGAGCGGATTGCACATAACAGCCACCTCATAATTCCTGCAATTTCTGCAATTTCGTTCGAGATCCGTATCGCAGCGTGATGTCTGACAGACCAGTACAAACAGCTCTGTCTCGGCAGAAATCTTGATTAGCTGGCGTTTTTCGACGAACGTAACCCTGGGGAATCAGCAGCACGTTTGTCAGGAGATTCTTCACGATACAGGGAAACGGCGAGGAGGGGGAAGGCGCCGGTTGCATCGGCTGGTTGCGCGCAAGGACCTAAGACGCTCCCGCTGGTGAAAACGCGGAGGCGTGTTGCTGCCCGGCCGCCGGAGCCCGCCGGCGAGCAACAATATGCCGTACCGTTGCATTTTTTGATTGTTTTTGGTGAATCAACGCCTCAGAGCCGGAGGAACTGCTCTCGAGATTCTTGCTTGGGCGCCCGGCAAGTCGTTCATCGTACGCGGGATACGTTGCCGACGAGTTGGCCGCGACGACATCGCGAAATCTTGATTTCGTTCTTTTTTTCAAGTTCAGCTAAGTCCTTTGGAATCAGGCGACGGGCTTCGTTCAGGAGACGTTTTTTCAAGATGGGCAAAGGTCACGGCGGCCCTCGTCCAGGAAGCGGCCGCAAGCCGTCATCTGGGCCGAGGATTGTCTGACGCCGCGCCGAGGGCTGTATGGATGGGAGCCCGACGAAGACGGACGGTTCAACACCAGCGTCGCGCGGTCGAATTGGCGGTGTCGAGCCTGCCACAAATTGCGCTACGCGTCAGAGGGCGGCGCCCTTGTACTTCGTTCGCGGATGTTCGGCCGCAGTCGCTGTGCTCGCCCGGAGCCTTGGTATCCGAGCGTTTTCACATCGCGCGAAGAGGCGGCGCAAGCGGGCGTCTGAGCAGTCTCGAGAAGCGCGTCACAACTCAGGATGTGCATGGCCTCGGGCGTGGTAGCATGGCGAATCGAGGCGTAACTCCCGGTTAGTCGAGAAACCGGACAAGTCCAGTCCTAGAACTCAACATGTCCGGTTGCCGCGTTAATCAGGAGTTGAGAAGTGATCCCAGCGAGCGAAGCGTCGCGTGGGAACAGACACTGCGTGCAATGCACGGGTAGGTCAGCCTTGCAGGGTCCGCGTCTTAGCGCCCGGACTCCCGCAAACCGCGGTACTTCATCATTGGCTCGACGCTCGGGTCTTTGCCGCGCCAGGCCGCATACATCTTTGCCAGGTCCTCAGTGTTGCCGCGCGACAGCACCATCTGCCGGAACCGGTCGCCGTTGGCGCGCGTCAGCCCGCCATGATCTTCAAACCACTGATACGCATCGTCATCGAGCATCTCCGCCCATAGATAGGCGTAGTAGCCCGCGGAGTAGTCTGCTTGGCCCCAGATGTGGCTGAAATAGCTGGAGCGGTAGCGGGGCGGCACCGCTACAAGCAGTAGATGCATCTTCTCAAGCGCCTGTTTCTCGAACGCATCGGGCTGCTGGAGAGCTGCGCTGGCTGGAAGGGTGTGCCATTGCATGTCAAGCTCGGCGGCCGCAACCAGCTCCGTTAGTTTGTATCCCTGGTTGAAGGTCGCGGCTTTCTTGATCTTGGCTGCCAGGTCGGCCGTCATAGGCGCGCCCGTCTTGTAATGTCGAGCATAATGGTTGAAGACCTCAGGATAGAGAGCCCAGTGCTCATTGAATTGTGAGGGAAACTCGACAAAATCTCGGGCTGTCCGAGGGCCAGAGAGGCTCGGATAGGCGGTGTTCGCGAACATGCCATGCAGTGCATGGCCAAACTCGTGGAACATGGTCGTCACGTCGTCAAAGCTGATGAGCGTCGGCTCGCCCGGTGCGGACTTCGGCAAATTCGCGACGTTGTAGACCACCGGCAGCGTGCCCAGAAGCTTTGACGGGTTCACGAAGACATTCATCCATGCGCCGCCATTCTTGTTGTCGCGTTTGAAATAGTCGCAATAAAAGAGCGCGAGGGGCCTGCCGTCCGCATCCGAGACCTCGAAAACACGAACATCCGGATGGTAGACCGGGATATCTTTGCGCTCCTTGAAGGTGATTCCGTAGAGCTGATGAGCGGCATAGAAGACGCCGTTTTCGAGCACCTTGTTCAGCTCGAAGTACGGCTTGAGCTCTGCGGAGTTCAAATCGTACTTCGCCTTGCGTACCTGTTCGGAGTAGTAGTCCCAGTCCCAGGGCTGGAGAGTGAAGCCGGCCTTCTGCACGTCGATGACATCCTGGATATCCTTGCCCTCCCTCACCGCCTTTGCGGTCGCGCCGGGAACCAGGGCATCCATGAACTTCAAGGCGGCGTCCGGTGTTTTCGCCATCTGGTCTCCCAGCTTCCAGGCTGCGTGGTTGGGATAGCCGAGCAGTTGTGCCCGTCGCGCACGCAGTTGCGCTAGGTGTGCGATGTCGTCGCGCGTATCGTTGGCATCGCTGCGCTCCGTTCGGTTCCAGGATTTTTCAAAGAGGGCTTCGCGAGTCGCCCGGACACTGAGAGAGGCAAGATCAGGCTGCTGCGTCGTGTTCTGCAGCGGGAGCACATACCCATCCTGACTGCGGCTCTGCGCGGCCTGTGCGGCTGCGGCGATCTGCGCATCGCTCAAGCCGGCAAGCGCACTCTTGTCCGTAGTCACGTAGGCCCCGTCCTTCGTAGCGGCTAGCAGCTTTGTCGAAAAGGCAGTTGAGAGTGTCGAGATTTCCTCGTTCACCTTCTTCAACTCGGCTTTGTCCGCGTCCGAGAGGTTTGCGCCAGAGCGGACGAACCTGTCGTAGGTAACCTCGACCAACCGCAGCGATTCTGGATCGAGCTTGAGCGACTCGCGCTGCTTGTAGATAGCAGTCACGCGACCAAAGAGTTTTGCGTTCAGATAGATTGCATCCCGCTGGGCCGCCAGCTTCGGCGCCTCGTCGGTCCGAACTTTCTGCAGCACGGGATTCGTATTTGCTCCGGTGACCCCGTCGAACGCGGCCCTCGCTCGTTGAAGGAGTTGCCCGGTCTTCTCCATTGCAACGAGCGTGTTCTCGAAGGTCGGCGCCGCCGAATTGTCCGCAATCGCCTGCATCTCAGAGAGTTCTTCGGCCATGCCCGACTCGATGGCCGGCTGATAGTCCTCATCCTTGATTTTGTCGAAGGCAGGGGCATGGAACGGCAACGTACTCGGCGCATAAAACGGGCTCGACCGGTCGAACTTGCCATCGGCGGCCACGGCAGGCGTGCAGATGGTACCCAGTGCGATGGCACTAGACGTAATTAGAGCAGAGAGAATCCCCTAAGTCCCGGTTAGTTCGGCTAACCGGACACTGACGTCGGGCTGATCCACTTGTACGATTACGGCGTTAATCAGGACCTTGCCACCCCTACGCAACCTTCATCAAGAAATCGGCTAAACTTCACATCGTCCACGATGCGTCTGGAGGGACCGATGAGCTTATCGACTCTCGAAAAATGGTATTCGCGCCAGTGCAACGGTGATTGGGAACACGGCTTCGGCGTGGAGATTTCTACCATTGACAACCCAGGCTGGTCAGTGGTGATCGACCTGCACGATACGCATAAACAGGAAGCGACGCTTGAACACGTCAAGATAGACCGCAAACACGACGATTGGATTCACTACTGGGCGCAGAAGCAGAAGTTTCAGATTCACTGTGGACCGCTGAACTTATCCGAGGCAATTGAGATTTTTGCCCGGTGGTTTGATTCGCCCTAGCCTAGGCATGCACTTTTCCGATTAGCGCGTTAATCGGGACTTACTCGACACATCAAGGTCTCAATGTGAAGTTCACTTCAATCGTGGTTTGTACGTCGACGGGTTTGCCATCGAAGAGTGTCGGTTCGTAACGCCATTGTTTAACAGCTTCAATCGCTGCGGGAGAAAGAATGGGGGCACCTTCCACAACATTTTGTACAGTAACGGACCCGTCCTTCTGGATGATTACTTGAATTTTTACGGTGCCCTGAATGTTGTTTTCTCGTGCTTCCGCCGGATATTCAGGCTGAACTTTCTTGACCACTTTCGCCGGGACGAAGGAGTGCTTTGATGGCGGCTGGAAGGGGAAATACTGGTCGGTGCTATCCCATCGGAACTTCCCTTCGATAAAAAAGAAATCAGCGAGTGTCACAAGTTCCTTACCCTTGGGTGCTGCCGGGACTTTCCAACTCGCGATGTAGCCATCGAGCGGGCCGTTGAGAAGGTCGTACCTTTTCGCGGTATCCATCTTCTCAACAATGAACTCCCCATCCATGTGGGCGAGGTTCTTCATTAGGTCTTCAAACTGGTTTTCGTTTGTCGGGAGCTGTCGTCCATAGAGTTCCGCCCAACTCTCGCCCTTTTCTTGACCGAAGTTTTTGGTGAACCAAATTTCATAGTTCGGTATTTCCAGCTCCCGAATCACGGACTGCAATTGCTCTTTGTCGCCTTTTTTCGCAACGACTAGCGTGTTGTCAAGAAGTTCTCGAAGGCCTTCACTGTTATGCGGATACGTGGAAGCGGCTGGCGGTGACTGCTGCGCGTGAAGCTGTGAGGGCAAAGCAGAAGCGACGAAAATCCAGAGTGCCAACCAACGTAACGGAGAGCGTTTCATATGAGGCGATTCTACGTCAAATGCGGTGTCAGTGCCCGGTTAGTCGCCTTTACCGGACATGTGAAGCAATACTTCACTTTTCCGATTAGCGCGTTTACCGGGACTTGGACAACATGGTCGGTCGTACTTAGCGACAGTTTGCAATAAACTATCGGCGCACTGTGCGAAACAACCAAGGGATATATAGGCCTGCGTTCGTTATCGCAACGGCGCTCTTCTTATCCCCGATCAAGAGGTAGCAGCATTGAGTCGATCAGCAGCGAGTCTCGTAATGGTCTGCCTCCTACCACTAGTCGCGGTTCCGGCACGTGCCTGCTCGATGGCCGGGTGCCTGGACAGAGGCATCGAAATGCGCAGCGACTTCGCCGTAAAGATCCGTCATGCGGATAAACCTCTTCCGGGGACGACCGTCGAGATCACAGGACCGCAAGGCACTAGCGGTGCGAAAAAGTTCACTGTGAAGACGGACAAGGAGGGTATCGCCCGCATCACCAACCTTGCGCCGGGCGATTATTGGCTAAATGCCGAGTACCTCGACATCGGCGCGGCTTACCATTGCTTCCACGTCAACGAAAGGCCGTCCAGAAAGGCAAAACGCAACCTGACATACGATTGGGGCGACCTAGCTCCTGGCACTCGCCGCATTGCAGGCAAGCTGCTGGATTCGCAGCCGGGCAAGGGCGGTACTCCTATTTGGAATCTTTTGCACCGCGTTGATGTGCCGATTGTCGCCGCAAAGCTCACATTGCAGAATGCGACCACAAGAGCTGTGTACCACACGACATCGGATACCAACGGCGCTTTCGCCTTCGATGGAATTCCAAACGGCACGTACGTACTGCACATCGACGCCGGAAAGGTTGAGCCTGA
>WNEZ01003983.1_pt1 | contig 12791 bp, 12 predicted proteins | sample 5400521 | NCBI WGS metagenome assembly WNEZ01 (sample SAMN13153339, study PRJNA577476) | soil metagenome | isolation source: 120 cm saprolite under Douglas fir tree site 2 hole 1 replicate 1 | place: USA:California | collected 2015-04-18 | reverse complement strand
GGGCGTGGACGCCCGTCGCTCCATCGAATCGTTGATCGTCGATCATTGATCGTCGAATCGTGATCGTCGAATCGTGACTAGTTCTCGGTCGGCACCGGCACTTTCGGCGGAGTCGGCCCGTGCGGTGGTTTGGGTGGGCTTGGGACCTCCGCCACCGACGATCCCTTGCGCAATTCGATCCCACCGTGCTCATTGTTGATAACGAGATGCGGGCCGCCTCCGCCGACTGCTCCGCTGGCAGTCGCCTGATTGTCGCCGTTGTCGATCTTCAGAGCGTCAAAGTCCGGTTCGATTTCGCCCCCGCGAGAGTGGGCGTCCACCTGGAAACTGGCCTTATCAGGAAGGTAAATCTGGATATCGCTGTTGCGGTTGCTCACCTGCATGTTGCCCAGCTTGTTCATCCGGATTTCGACCGCGCCGTTTTCGTTCTCCAGGCGCACATCGCCGTTCACACCGGTCACCCGGACATCCTTCGACCGGGTCAGCAGCCGGAATGGGCCCATCAGGTCACTGGCCCGCATATCGCCCGAATCCATGTCGAGGTCGCCGCTGAGTTTGGAAAACTCCATGTCGGTGCGGGCAGATTTGAAGCTGACCGCGTTGGCAATCTTCGAGAGTTTGATCGTGTCGAATTCGCCGCTCAGGCGCGCTGAACCCTTGACGTCCTCTAACGAAACGTCGTCCGCTCGCCCTTGAACCGTAACATCGGAGGAGACATTCGAAACCCGCGCCGTGCCGCGAGCCAGGTTGAGATTCACCTTGCCGTTAATGTCAGTGGTGGAAACATCGCCCCGCTGGCTGGAAATTTCGACATCGCCATCTCGGCCCAGCACGCTTACGTCACCCCGCCGCGATGTGATCACAACCGGCGCTTTGCGGGGCATGCTCACATCCAGATCGGTTGTAACCGAGTGATCGCCGGCGCCCTGGGTGTTGGCGTTCACAGTGACGGCGTTGTCGCTGATGTTGATCTGCGGTTTGGTGCCGGGATTGAACTTGTCCGCTTCCTGCTGGTTGTCGGCATTGATCCGTTTGTGCGCCAGCACTCGAATCTGGTTGTCATCGGAAACGGTCACGTTCACCGCCCCGCGATCGTTTACGATGCGCAGCACGGCCCCCGCCGGAAAAGCCTGCTGCAGTTGGTCGTCGTAACTGTAGGTGTGACCGAAAAGCTGTATTTCTTCGTCGCCGAGATCGATGTGGTCGCGGATCTCATCCCAGTTAAAGCGCGAGGCCTGGGTCGCCGACAGCCCGAACACGATCAAAAATATCAGCAGCACGACTCCGCCGGCTCCGATGCCGGAAGGGCGCGTGCCTTCCTTCTGCGCCTGCTGGTACTCCACCAGCTTGATCACGCCCCATAGAATGATGAGGGCTGGCCAGTAAGTCCCGAAGAAGCGCAACAGCGGCTGCGGGTGCAGCACGCCCAGGGTGGCGAGCAGAAGCACGACTCCCAGCAGGATCAGCACTACCGGCCCAGCCAAGGAACGCCGCTGTCTTTGCCCTTGCCTTTGCACTGGGGGAGGAGCTTGTACCGGGCTAGCCATTTTTCACCTCCGGCTTCACTTCCGGGTATGAAGGCGGCTGGACCTCGCCGGTCACAACTCCCGGTGGCGGCGCTCCGCCCTGTGGCGGTCCATCGAGGGGACCTGGGCCTGCCGTACTCTGGAAAATTTTCACCAGTCCAATCACGATCAACAGCAGAGGCAGAGTGCGGCCGAACCGGATTACGCCCATGCTCTCAAGCAGAAACTGCACCCCCAGGGTCAGAAGGATTACCGGCCCCATCAAACCGCGCTTGCAGCTGCGTGCGCGATCGAATCCGGGCGGAACTTCCCCGATCAGGCCCAATCGGCGTACCAGCAGGAAACCGCCGATGGCAATCAGTACCAGTGGCCAGACGCGCCGGGCGCTGAAATCCCAGATGTTCAGGGTGTGCAGCAGGAAGACCACACCCAGGCCGATGAGAACCAGGGCGCCAGTGGGCACCTTGCTTACGTCAATCCGATCGCCGGAACTGGCTCCGGAACTGAATCCGGAGCTAAAGGTGGTGCCCAATCCGAACGGATCTGGCGGGGGCTGTCCTAGTTGGATGGCTCGGGCGGTACGCACCGAGTCGATGATCTGGTAGACGTAGAATGCCGCAATGCCCAGTCCGAAGATCGTGCCCATGGTCTCGCTGCCGCTGCTGGCGCCCAAGATACACAAGGTGAAAATCACGAGGTGGGCTAGTCCCTTGGCGTATTGTCCGGTGTAGACTGCGCCCACTCCGAAGGGAAAGAATCCGGCAAGAACGCCTGCCAAAGCTGGATTCGGCCCGGATACCGGTACCGGCACTGCGGCAGGACCCGACGGAACGAAGCCTGCCGCCGGCGGGGGCACGCCCGGCTGTACACCTTCCAGCCGTGCCGCCAGGCAAGTCTCGCAATAGATCACTCCGTGCACCGAGCGGGTGCAGTTCGCGCACAGCGGTTTTCCGCAGGTGCGGCAGAATGCCACCTTCTCAATATCTGGATGGTTGGCACAGTTCATGAAAGCCTCCTGTAAGTGGTCACGGTCACTACAGGCGGATCATTCGGATTGGAAGCCAGCACGGGCTGGTTGTCCTCTTGGCTGTAGTTGCGTTCCTGGTTTGTCTCAGGTTGTCCACTGGTATTGTTGTTTTTTGGATCTTTGTTCTGCTCCTTGGGGCTCGTTTCGGCCGGCGTGGTCGCTCTCTTGAACTCCCGCACCCGCGATTCGATTTCATACACGAAGCGAATATTTTCGTAATACTTCACCGCTCTTCCGGCGGTTTCATAGTAAGTGCGCTTTATGGCGCTGGGCCGCAGGTCCACGTGCCGCACGTCGCTCACCTTGACTCCGGCCAGGCTGAGCGAAATTGACAACGAAAAGAACGCCATTCCGAAGGACATCGCAAACCGCGGCTGGCGGCTGACTGAAAGCACGGGCGCAAAGACCGGGCCGAGCCAGGCTCTGATTTCGTCGAACCATGAGGCTTGGGTTTCCTTGCCCGCGAATGTCCGCTGGCTTTCGTGTCCTGTCGTGGCCACCAGGATGTTGTGCACCAGGTTGGCGGGAGGCTCGACTTCGGCCAGCGACTTCAGCCAGCGTCGTCCCGCATCGGCCTCGGCCAGCAGGGGGCCGCACAGCGCGCACACCCGGGCGTGAGCCTGAAAGCTCTCCAGCTTTGGACCGGCCAAGTTCCCGTCCAGGGCTTCGTTCAGCAGCCCATCGAACTCCGCGCATTGCATTCCGTTTTTGCTTTCGCCCGGCATCACATCACCTGCCTATAAGTACGTTGTAGCAGGCGTGCAAGTTCCGCACGCCCGCGGTTTATCCTGGATTTCACCGTGCCCTCCGGAACCTTTAGTACCGTGGCAATTTCTTTGTAATCCATGTCTTGCAGGTCGCGCAGGATGACCGCTTCGCGCAGTTCCGGCGAGAGTTTCTGCAGTGCCCGATGCACCGTCTCCCGGGTTTCGCGGCTCTGCACGCTGGCATCCGCGGGCGGCGCCTTGTCCTCGATCTTCTCGCTCAGCGGCATCGCATCTTCGTGTTCCGATGGTGCGGCGTCCAGCGACTCGGTCATCCGGTCCTGCTTGCTCTTGCGGAAGTGGTCGACCAGCAGGTTGCGGGTGATGGTTGTCACCCAGGTCATGAACGCGCCGCGCTCGACGTCGTAGGAGCTCAAGGTGCGAAACATCTTGATGAAGACTTCCTGGGTAAGATCCTGGGCATCGTCGCCCGACCCGGCGAAGCGGTAGCAGATGTTGTAGATTCGCCGATTGTAGCGTTGCACGATCTCCTCCCAGGCCACCACGTCGCCGGCGATGCAGCGACGGACCAGCATGGCAACGACCTGGGCGTCTTCCAACCCGCACTCCCCAGAACTCCTGGTCTGTCACCCGGCTGACACCCCGGGTCTTAACACCACAATATAGATACGTCTTTGTGGCCCCAAAAGTTCGGCACTTCTATAAGGCAAGGCATTGTAGCAGGGAGGCCAAATGTGAGACGAAGAAAAAGCGAATCGCAAACTGCGAACTGACAACTAAGAACTGGAAACTGATTTGAAAGACCAACTGGGCAGCTTTCGCAGGCCTGATGCGAAACCAAGACGAGCTGCGCTCGTCCACCCGGACGGGAGCGTCCGGGCCTACGTGTGGTGGTTACTCGCTGGTGAAGTAATCCACAGTCACCGGGTTTTCGAACAGGGAATAGTCGCGAGTCACGACCGTGATTCCGCTTTCAGTGACGAAGTATCGCTGGCGATCGGCCTCGGTGTCATACCCGATGGTAGTGCCTTCCGGGATATGCACGTCGCGGTCAATGATGGCCTTTCGGATGCGGCAATGCCTGCCCACATTCACGTGGGAAAAAAGAATGCTGCTGTCCACTTCACTATAGGAATTCACCCGCACGTCAGGCGAGAGCACGCTGCCCTTCACCACGCTTCCGGAAACGATGCAACCCGCCGAGACAATCGAATCCACGGCTGTGCCGGTGCGGCCCGCTTCGGCAAAAACGAATTTCGCCGGGGGATACTGCCGCTGGTGGGTGCGAATAGGCCAGTCCGAGTCGTACAGGTTGAACACCGGCGATACTGCCACGATGTCCATATTGGCCTCGTAGAACGCTTCCAGCGTCCCCACATCCCGCCAGTAAAGAGCTTCCTTCTTGTTTTCGTCCACGAAGTCGTAAGTGTAAACGCGGTAATCGTCGGCCATCCTGGGCAGGATGTCCTTGCCGAAGTCGTGGCTGGAGGCGGGATCTTCCGCATCCTTCAAAAGCACGGGGATGAGCACATCGGTATTGAACAGATAAATCCCCATTGAAGCGCACACCTTATCCGGATTCGACGGCGAGCGCAGCTTGGTGTTCTTAGGCTTCTCCTCGAAGCCCAGTACCCGGTGATCGCGGTCGACATCCACCACCCCGAAGCGGGCCACCTCAGCAGGATCGATCTGAATCGTAGCCAGGGTCACATCCGCCCCCGAATCGTTGTGCCGCTGCAGCATCAGACCGTAGTTCATCTTATAAATGTGATCGCCAGACAGGATGAGCACGTGCCGGGGCTGCTCCGAGCCGATGGAATAAATGTTCTGATAGACCGCGTCGGCCGTGCCCTGATACCACTGGTCGCTCACCCGCTTCATCGGCGGCAGCACCTCGATGAACTCGCCCATCTCGCTGCCCATGATGTTCCAGCCTTCACGGATATGCCGGTTCAGCGACAGCGCTTTGTACTGGGTGAGAATGTAGACCCGGCGCAGATCGGAGTTAATGCAGTTGGAAAGAGTGACGTCGATGATGCGGTAGATTCCGCCGAAGGTGACGGCAGGCTTGGCGCGGTCGCGAGTCAGAGGATAAAGCCGCTCCCCCGCCCCTCCAGCTAGCAAGACTCCCAGCGTGTCTTTCATAGCGCATCCGCTTTGATGTTGCCTACAACCCTGGGGAACTCCGCAGTCCCTTATTTTCGGGTGGATGCGGAACGCGACAGTGTACCAGATACCAGCGCCCTTGGTTCCAGTGCCTTTCTCAGCGTCCTTGCGGTTTTCTTTGCGTCCTCTGCGGTTAAAAGCTCTTGATCCTAAACCTCGGACTTGCCAGAAAATTGAGCCTCAGGCAAAATCCGCCGGTCGACAGTCCGCGTACTGATAACCGGCGGGCACCCTATGGATGGCCAACAACATCATGTCTTCGTTACAGGCGGAACCGGATACCTGGGCCGCCCTCTGATCACCCGGTTGCTGGAGCGAGGTCACGAGGTGCGCGCGCTGGTTAGGCGGGGCTCGGAGGCGAAACTGCCGCCCGGCTGCCAGACGGTTTTTGGCGACGCCCTCGATGCCAGTTCTTACGCCGGGCAGATCAAGCCCGCCGACACGTTCGTTCAACTGGTGGGAGTCGCGCATCCCAACCCCTCGAAGGCGGCGGAATTTCGCAGCGTGGATCTGGCTTCTGGCCGGGGCGCGGTCGAAGCGGCCAGCGCTGCCGGGGTGCAGCATTTCGTTTACGTCAGCGTGGCCCATCCCGCTCCCATGATGAAAGCCTACATTCAGGTGCGCTCCGAATGCGAAGCCATGATCCGCCAAAGCGGAATGAACGCCACCATCCTTCGTCCCTGGTACGTGCTCGGACCCGGGCACCGCTGGCCGTACCTCCTGCTGCCCATGTACAAGCTTATGGAATGGTTGCCGGCGACCCGCCCGGGTGCGATTCGCCTGGGACTGGTTACCTTGGAACAGATGTGCCAGGCGCTCGTCCACGCCGTCGAAACTCCCTCGCAGGGAGTGCGGATTGTGGAGGTCTCGCAAATCCGCGCTCATCGGATCGCCGGGGATCAACCGCGAACCACGTAGGGACAGATGTCCTCATCTGTCCGGTCGAGCGAAGCTCGACATGTTCTTCCTGAGAGCCAAACTGCGGCCTCCGCTCCGCTGGACAGATGGGGACATCTGTCCTTACGTGCGATTACCGGCAGCCTGTGGCTGTAAAACGCCGTCAATCTTCCATTAGGCCCGGTCGCTACGTTTTGCAATTGCGCCGGGCAGGTTCTGATTGGAACTCGTATCCCTTGCATATCAAATGACTAGTCTGCGTCGTAGGCTGAGTCGTAAGCGCCCGCGCAAGAAAGCGCTTAGGTGACGGCATACCTGCCAATCACCAAGAGACGGAATACCTGTCAATCACCCATAGCCACGTTCCATCCTTCTGGCGCCGCGCAACTTCCGAGGTCACGGTACCATTACGGCTGCGCGTCGAGGTGAGGGCCAGATCACCGCAAATGAGCGCTGGTCGCTGTTCTCCGAACTCGAACTTTCGTTTTTCCGGTCCAAACCCCGTAACCTGGAGTTTAGTAAAAAACTCGTGAATGGCCTCTTTGCCACGCAGGAACGTTCCACCGCCAATGTCGACTACCGCGTCTGGCTCGAACAACGCCGTCATGCCAGTAACATCTCCCGCGTTCTCTCTCGCTACCAACAATCGCTCCAAATCCTGGGGATCGTTGGCCGGCTCTCTTGTCGTTAAATCATTCATAGTGACACTCCGCCAACTGTTGTGGGTTGCTCGACCTTCACTGAAGTCTATCGTCGTAACGCGCCGGGCGGCAAACAGCAGCTCTTGGCCTGATACCCACCGTTGCTCACAGACCGATCCCGACCGGAGCGCAGCGAAGCGAGCGGAGTGGAGGGACCTGCTTTTGCCCCCGCGACCGCCCCCAGACCAAAGTAACAACCCGAATTACCAAAGCGCATGCACATGGGACATCTGTTCGCTCGGGGTGGCGAGTGAGATGTTGAGATTGTCTTCTATCTCGAGAGAGCCGGGGTCCCATGGATAGACAAGAATACCTGGAAGAAATCCAGATCCGGATCGTACGTGTGACCGGAGATTTGCGCGCCATCCAACGCCAGCTGAACTGCGCCGCAATGGAAGCGCCCAGCGATCCGGAACTCATGGAAGCCCTCAGCCAGCTACCCGAGATGGATGCGCTCCAGGTGCTGAAAGGGGCTGTCGACCAGATGCGCCACTTTCTCTGGTTCTACATGCAGGTAATGACCAACGAATCCGAGTCAGGCGAGAGGCTGCGACAAAGCATCCGCCAGCACATTTCCGCAGACGCAGCGCCCACCCCGGAAGATTCCTTCCTGGAAAAATTCAAAGCCGCATCGGACACGGCGCTGATGCACTATCTCTCCGACGGAAAAAACCGCAAGCCGAATTAGGCCAACCTCAGAACTCCGTTGAAACCAGGCCTGATTTCTGGGTTTGACTCTAACTCGCCTCTGGCTCGGCGGATGAGTTAGGAGAGTCGGTACGCCGAACCGCTTTGCAAAAACGAAACATCAGCAACGATCACTAACTCCCATCAGAATCGAAACACAATGCCTGCCGAGTAGCGGAAGCTGTTCTGCCGATTACCGAGGCTGGTGGAAAGTCCGGTGGTTAACGCGTCGGTCGCGCTGAACTGCGTGCGAAGGTAGTCTACCTGGACGGCCCGGATTGCGAAATGTCGAGTCACACCGATATCAAGACCGCCGCCGAACGCCATGGCGAAGGCATTGGCGCTGGTAAGGTCTGTGGAGATACCGCCGATGATCGGAATATTTACACCTGCACCCAAGCTTGAGCGCGCTTCGCCGAACAACGCGTGCGCGAAGACAGCGCTTCTGCCAAGGCTGGCGGTCACCGTTGGGCCAAACAGATAAGTAGTAAGGTGCTGGTAAGTAGACGCCGAAGCCCCTAAAGCCGAAAAAGAGAATGGGGTAAGGCTGGAGCCGCTCACATCGGCCGTGACGCCAAGGTAGCGGTTGAAATTAAATGTGCCCTGTCCTTCCCACCCATTAAAACCGTTGCTGTTATTGCGGAGATAGGAATATCCGCCGAACACTGTCGCTCGGGTTCCGTACTCACTGCCTGCAGCCCTGGCTCCGCCGCTTTGGGCGACGAGCACTATGGGCAAAGATAAAACGATCGACATTAGGATTCCGAATTTTCGCATTCTCTATCTCCTCGACGAAAGCATCATCACAAGCAAGTGTGATGCGCGGAGGAACAGAGAAAGAATTCAGTTGCGCAGATTTATTGTTGAGAGAAGTCCGAAATCTTAAGTGAACCTTAAAGAGGACGAGTTGAACCGTTTACATCCAGTCAGAGAAGCCCACGACGCCCGTGAATTCAGCTTGCATTCAGCTTCTTGCGACAGCCGATGACTGTTTAAGTCAGACGTTTTCGTCATCAGTGACTAAATGTCGTTTATGAGTGCCTCTTGCCCTACTCCAGCGTCACCGACTTCACCAGATTTCGCGGCCGATCCACATCCAGCCCCTTTTTCACCGTCATGTAGTAGGCGAACAATTGCAGGGGCACAATTTCCAGGACCGGCAGCAGAAGCTCAGGCGCGTGTGGAACGAAAATCGTGTAATCGGCGAGCGCGCGCAATTCTTCATCTCCTTCCGAGGCGATCGCGATGACTCGCGCCGACTGCTGCTTGAATCCGCGGATGTTGGCCAAGTTCTTTTCATAGCGGAGCACCGATCCCGAATCCTCGCGATCACAGGTCGCGAGGATCACCACCGGCAGGTTCTCATCAATCATGGCGTTGGGGCCGTGCTTGGTTTCGCCCGTGGGATAGCCCTCGGCGTGGATGTAAGAAACTTCCTTGAGCTTGAGCGCCCCGTCCATGGCCACGGGATAGTGAATGGCGCGGCCCATAAAAAGAAAGTCTTCCACTTTGTAAAACTTGTCGGCCAGCCGCTCGCAGGCTGCCGGCGCGGACTTCAGCAGGGTTTCAAGTTTTCCTGGCATGTCGAGCAGTTCCCGAATGTATTGCCGCCGCTGTTCTTTGGAAAACTTGCCGCGCACCTGTCCCAGATAAAGCGCGAACAGATACAGCACCGCCATCTGTGCGGTGAAAGCCTTGGTGGAGGCGATGCTGATCTCCGGCCCGGCGTGAGTATAGAGCACGCCGTCAGCTTCGCGGGCAATAGTGGAATCCACGACGTTCGAGATGGCGATGGTGCGCGAGCCTTTAGCCTTGGCCTCACGCTGGGCGGCAGTGGTGTCGGCGGTTTCACCGGACTGCGTGATCACAATGGTCAGTTCGCCCGGTCCGATCAGAGGGTTGCGATATTCAAACTCGCTGGCATAATCCACATCCACGGGGATGTTGACCAAGTCCTGGATCATGTACTGACCGGCCATGCCGGCGTGCCGGCTGGTTCCCGAGGCCACGATGTTGATCCGGCGCAAGGAGCGAAGTTCATCGGTGCTAATGCGGACGTCATCAAGCCGGACCACAGCTTCTTCGAGCGATACCCGGGGCTCGATCGTATCCCGCAAGCCCTGTGGCTGGTCGAAGATTTCTTTAAGCATGTAATGGGGAAATCCCGCTTTGTCAGGCATTCGGTTCTCCTCGGAATTACGCTGCGTGATCAGATTCCTGCCCCGCGGATGATCGTGTTTCGAATGTCACCGCTCGGGCTCAACACCACCAGATCAGCGGGAGCGCCCGGCGTAATCGAACCTCCGCTGTTCAAACCAACCACCCGGGCCGGGTTCAGGGTCGCCAGTCGCACTGCATGTTGCAAATCCCATTGCGCGAATTGCATTACCTTCCGAACCGCAAGGTCCATGGTCAGAACGCTTCCCGCCAGCTTTCCCCCGCTCATGCACTTGCCATCTTTCACTTCCACTTCGAGCGAACCCAGGCGATAGCGGCCATCGGGCATGCCGGTGGCGGCAGTGGCGTCGGTGATCAGCACGGCAGCATCCGGCCCCTTTGCTCTCAGAAATAACTGAACGATTACCGGATCCAGATGGATGCCGTCCGCGATAATGTCGGCGGAGAGGCGCGAATCCGTCAGCACTTCGCCCATGATTCCGGGATCGCGATGGTCGAGCGGGCGCATGGCGTTAAACGTGTGCGTGGCATGCCGCGCACCCGCAGCCACACCGGCGCGAGCGGCAGTCAAATCAGCGTCAGAGTGGCCCAGACTCACACACACTCCCCGCTTGGCCGCTTCCGTGATGACCTCTATAGCGCCCGGCAACTCTGGCGCGATCGTCATCACCCGGATATGCCCGCGCGCCGCCTGCCAGAACCGCTCGAACGCAGCCAGAGAGGGTGTCAACAAATCTTCCGGAGGATGCACACCGCGCCGGCGATGGCTGATAAACGGGCCTTCAAGATGAATGCCCAGCGGCCGCGCCCGCACATTAGTGAGAAGATCAGTTCCGCCCGCATCCCGGTCCCCGGCTTCGATCGCATCCGCCAGCCGCCCCAGGGCGGAAAGGGTTGCGTCCAGCGGAGCCGTCACCGTAGTCGGGAAATAGCTGGTCACGCCGTGAGCCGCCAGAAGCCGCTCCACCGGCGGCAGGGCGCCGGCGCCGGATTCCATCACATCATGCCCGGCGCCGCCGTGAATGTGGATATCAATAAAGCCCGGCGCCAGAATGGCATCTTTAAAATCCACAGAACGGCCATTCTCGGGAAGTTCCCGGCGCGTACGCGAGGTCACTTCAACGATGGAACCGTCTTCCACCAGCAGCATCGGCTGCTCGATCCGCTCCAGAGGCGTGAACAAGGTTGCGGCGGTGATCGCGATCATGGGTTGGCTGCTATATAGCGAAGCATCATTCTATAGGAAATTCCGAATCGGACGCTCTCCCCGGGGAAGCAAATTGTGAGTCGCAGAAGTTCATTTGCGGAGCCGTCTCGCGCAGCCCAGGGACCGCTTCGCGAACCGGCGTCAGGTGCTATACTTTTATCGGATCGCGTCCTAGGCCCGTTGTTCCTTTCGGCCCGCGCGGTTCCGATAACGCCTTGATCTTGTCGGGGAGTGGCTCAGCCTGGTAGAGCACCTGGTTCGGGACCAGGGGGTCGGAGGTTCAAATCCTCTCTCCCCGACCAATTCTTTCAAGCACTTGAAGCGCGCTTCTGGATTTCCGTCTACAGCGCTGTGGTCAATTTTGTAGACGGTCAGAGCCACATAGTTCAATAGGCAGGCAAATCCGTTGGCGCTTCCGTCTTGCGGACCTCGGCGCACCCAGGCATTTCAGTCTCAAAGGCCCCGAGTCAACCGACTGACGGCCGATCAGTCTGCTGACTGTCCCGAAGGCAGAAACTCGAGAAGCGACGAGACTAATGTGTGCAGACTGTGTGCTTGTTGGCGAAGCACTACGTACGTCTCTATGCCGCACACCCAACGTTGAAGCTACATGAGCCCTCGCGGAGTACCAAGCTCACTGCGGACACAACTCAACGCAACAAATCTCGCACGCGATTCCGCTACGAGAATCCGCAAGTCGATCCGCAGAGACGCACGGGGCTCTATTGAGGAGGCGTTTTCCAGCGGAAGACGTGGCGCCGGGAGTAGGAGTATCGAAGCACACGCTGTACACCTGGAGCGCGAAGTATGGCGGGATTTAGCTGAGCGAGGGGCAGCATGTTTGGCAGTTGCGGGATGAGAACACGCGCTTGAAGGAGCCGCTCCAACGGGTTATGGAACAGAAGAAGTTTGTCGCATTCTTGTGTACGAAAACGGGGGCACGTCACCACTATGAGGAATCTATGAAATTGTTAAATTTCGAACTTTCCAGTCCCTCCTTCAGTATTGAGCTAATTGGCCTCAATTTTGTATGGGACTTACATAATTCTGGGACATTTCTCGGCATGAACCTGGATCCGAATAGCAATGTTGCCATATTGAGTTGGAGAGTTACTGGTCACCCGGCAGTCAAGTACTCAGGGTGCAATCTGGTGTTTAAGGGTCTCAAGCTGATGGTTGTTTCAGCGCGAGATCAGGAACTGCCCTTTTCGGAAGACCTTTGTATTTCGGGTGTTTCAAAGATAGTTCCTGACCAGACCCGGGAGCCTCAGTATCGAACCAAACGCGAGTGGCATGAGGGTGATCCCTTTCATCTCTTATTTGAGTTCCAAAGTCGGAGGTCGGTCGAAATAGATGCGGAAGCGGTGGAGTTAGTCGGTGTGAGCAAGTCGCCTGAATCTCTGCGACGAACGGATCGCACGATCCTGTAAAGCAACCACCCCGCTGGGCCGAAAATAAACGTCAGCAGGAGACATGGAACCACCATCAGGTGAGGGATGCCGCGCGCACGCGAGTCCTCCAATTCCCATGAGCCTATGAGAAGGTCAAACGCCAGGTAATGCACCCATCCAGCCAGCAGCAGCCAGGGATTGGAGAACAGTACCCCGACACTTGCAAGAGTCGAGAAGCCGCCAGGAGAGCGCCAGAACAGCGAGACGGCAATCGCCGTGTAGAGAA
>WNEZ01029571.1_pt1 | contig 12792 bp, 11 predicted proteins | sample 5400521 | NCBI WGS metagenome assembly WNEZ01 (sample SAMN13153339, study PRJNA577476) | soil metagenome | isolation source: 120 cm saprolite under Douglas fir tree site 2 hole 1 replicate 1 | place: USA:California | collected 2015-04-18 | reverse complement strand
CGCGTTGGCGGCGCGAACTGCTCCCGGTTCACGAATACATGATCGCCGATGAGCAACGTGTCCTCCATGGAACTGGAGGGAATCGCAAAAGCCTGCAGTCCAAACGTGATGATGAACAGGCCGGTGACCAGCACTCCCGCCAGCGAGGCCAGGAATTCCACCGTCGTCTCACGTGGCTTTTTGTCCACAGTGACTTCTTTTTTTTCTTGTTTCGGCACGTTCGCTATCCGTTTCAGAGAATTCCTTCTCAGTACAGCAGCCTGAAACTACGCTCCCAGCGTGTTATCTGGAACAAAGGTCTTACGATCTCGTGCTCTAGGACGCGCGCGCAAACACTAGGAACAAGCCCACACGAGCATTCCTCCGACTGCGCTCATTCTAGTCTCTGGTCAATCGCGAGCCAGACGGTTTGACTCCTAACTAAAATCGCGCGCCCGAAGGCGCGCGATCAAGACCAACGACCAACGACGAGCGACCAACGACTGACTCTTAACTCGCCTTGGTTTTCAGCACCTGAATCGCCTTGTGCAGCTGTTCGTCCTGCTGCGGAGGCTGCTTCTTTTCCTCGTCAGCCGGAGCCGCGTTGCCGTCATCATCGTCGGGAAGCGCTGCATCATCGTCGGTATCGGCGACCACGATGTTCGGAGTTACCGCAGCATCCTGAATTGCCTTGCCGCTGGGCGAGTAATACTTGGCCACTGACAGAATCAGCGCCGACCCATCGGGTAGAGGGATCGTTTTCTGAACCGAGCCGTCGCCGAAGGTCTTATCGCCGACAACATCGCCCCGAGCATTTTCCAGAACCGCCGCTGCTACAACCTCTGCCGGTCCAGCCGTGCCCTTATTCACCAGCACTGCCAGGGGCAGGTTGGTGATCGCCTTGGTGGCATCCGCGTTGAACGCTTCCCGAGGATACTTCTGGCCTTGCAAGTAAGTGATGGTGCCGTGATTGAGGAACAGGTTGGCGACAGCGATGCCTTCCGATTCGTCGCCCTCGGCGCAGTTGCGCAAGTCGAGAATCAGCTTCTTGGCCCCTGACTTCTGCAGCGTACGGACTTTGGCCGCGACTTCCTGCGCCTTGCCCTTGTTGAAAGCGTCCACTTGGATGTAAGCGATGCCATCGTCGACCATTTTGTCAGCCACAGGCGGTACGTTGACGATGTCCCGCGTAATCACTGTCTTCTGCGGTTCCGCACGACGGGCCCGGACTACAGCCACATTCAAGGTCGAGCCGGGTTGACCTTGCAGAAGATTGTGGATTTCCGCGAGCGACATTTCGCGCGTGCTCTTGCCCTCGATGGCTTCGAAGATATCGCTGGCTTGAATGCCGGCTTTATCCGCCGGTCCGCCGGGGATGACCGAGATGACGGCCGCGTAGCCGAAGCGCTTGGAAACCGCCGCTCCGATATCCCCCTTGGCTTCGGTCAGGTTGGACTTGAACTCTTTGAACTCAGCGGCCGTCAGATAGCTGGAATTCGAATCCAGCGATTCCAGCAGACCGTGCAGCGCCCCGTCGGTCACCGCGGGAATGTTGGGCTCTTCCACATACTCGCTGCGCACCCGCGACAGCACCTCGCTATACACCTGGAGCTGCCGGTACGAGCCATCGCTATTGGAGGCGCGAACGCCATCCAACCCACCCACCGCCATGAAGAGCAGAACAGCGGCGGAAGAAATCACAATTGCGGCCTTGGTCTTTATCGACATCGGTTTGATCTTCTTTGGAAGAGGAATTATTTCCTGAGCCCGCGCTTACCGAAATATTATATCTTCTTATTTGATGCAGGTTTCCGTTTGTTTGCTCCGAAGAATGATCTTCGGTAACAGGTACATCACGTTCCGGCTTTTCACCCTCGCTGGGCGTGGACACTCAGATAAATAAGGACTTAGCCTTTCGTCCCGCTGCACAGTGGTTTGGTGTATATTTCTCCCGTTTCGAAAGGTAGCCATCATGCGATTCGGTTTGGCGTCAGTCTTCATGGTCACGGCTCTGCTCATAGCCGCCGTGGTTCCGGCTGCGCACGCTCAGTCGGGCGAGTGGAAACAGCTGTTCGACGGGAAAGATCTGGTGGGATGGAAGCACGTTGGCCCCGGCGAGATGACTGTCGAGGATGGGTTGATTCACACTCATGGCGGGATGGGTTTGCTCTACTGGACGGGAGGCAAACTGGGCGATTGCGTGATCCGTGTGGTGTACAAGATGCGCGATCACAACGATAACTCCGGGGTCTACATCCGAATTCCCATTGAGCCCCGCGAAGCTTGGATGCCGGTGCACTATGGCTACGAAGTGCAGATCGACAACGAGCCGGAGAAATCGAATGAAGACGACTATCACGTGACCGGCACGCTATATTCGCTGACCAAGCCGATGGCCAAGCCCGGTAAGCCCGGGCCGGAGTGGAACACGATGGAAATCACTCTCGATGGGCCGCACACAACCGTGGTTCTGAACAGCGTGAAGGTGACCGAGTTCACCGAGGTTGATCCGGTGCCGGCTAAGAAGTTCGATTTCGAACCGGAGCGCGGGCCACGTCCGCACGAGGGCTATATCGGCCTGCAGAATCATAGCGACAATGACATCGTATTCTTCAAGGAAGTCGCGGTCAAAATGCTGAAGAAATAGGCGCCGTGGCAAGTTCCGCGCGGTCAAAATCTATAAATATTCAGACGCTGCAATTCAGCCTGGAGGCTTGGTGAAGATGAATAGGAGTCGCTTCTCCCGTCGTGAATTCATTGGAATCGGTGCGGCCGCGGCCGGGGCATCGCTTGGTTTGAAGACCATTTTGCTCGATCCGGACCCGCTCTGGGCCTTGCCGCAAGCGGTCGCTGCCAGCGATCGGGTGCGCTTCGGCATGATCGGGATCGGAATGCAGGGATCTGGACTGCTCGCCAATGCCATCGAACTGCCGGGAGTGGAATGCGCCGCCGCCTGCGATCTCTATGACGGACGTCACACCCTGGCCAGGGAGATTGTCCGGCCGAATCTGCCAACCACCCGGCGTTATCACGAGTTGCTGGAGAACAAGGACATCGACTGCATCGTGGCCGCGGTTCCCGACCACTGGCACAAGCAGATTGTGGTGGACGCGGTCAATGCGGGCAAGGATATCTACATCGAAAAGCCCATGTCCCATACTCCCGCAGAGGGCGTGGAGATGGCTGCGGCGGCCAAGAAAAACAGCCGCATCGTGCAGGTCGGCTCCCAGCGAGTGAGTTCGGTGATTTGCGCCAAAGCCAAAGAGTTGGTGGCGCAGGGAGTGCTGGGTGACCTGATGCTGGTGGAGGGATCGCTGGGACGCAACGACCCTACCGGTGCTTGGGAGTATCCGCCGCCGACCGATCTTTCGCCGCAGACGCTCGATTGGGATACCTGGCAGGGAGTTGTGCCCAAGCGCGATTTCGATCCCTTGATTTTCGCGCGCTGGCGTTGCTGGAAGGAATATGGAACGGGCGTGGCCGGAGATTTGCTCGTGCATCTGGTGAGCGGCATGCAGTACGTGTTGGGCATCAATGAGGCGCCTAAGCGGGCGATGGCCATGGGAGGAATCCTGCGCTGGAAAGATGGCCGGAACATGCCGGACGTGCACTGCACGTTGTTTGAATATGGTGAGGTCCCGGTTTACATGCGGCTGAGCCTGGGCACGGAGACTCCGGAGATCTATCGCTTTCAGGGTTCGAAAGGCATTCTGGAACTGACCGAATACAGCCTGACCTACACTCCGCAAGCCGGAGTGGATACGGGGCCCAGTTACTACGCGTCGGGCTTTCCACGCGCCATGCGCGATGAGTATTTCAAGAAATGGCACCAGGAGCACGATGCCATGCCGGGCAAAGAGCCAGCCATGGAAGGGTTTAGCTATCGCAGTGCTTCCTGGGACGATGTGAAACCACACCTGTGGAACTACTTCCAGGCGGTGCGGACGCGAAAGCCGGTGGTGGAGGATGCAGTGTTCGGCCATCACGCAGCCTTGGCGTGCCACATGTCGAATCAATCGTACTTCCGGAAGAGCGCAGTGACCTGGGACGAGGAGTCGAAGAGCATCAAGAGCTAGGGAAGTCGTCGGTCGTGAGTCTTCAGGCGTCAGGTATTCATCGTAGCGCCGGCGTCCCGGCGCTACGGAAAGCCTGACCACTGCTCACTCGATCTCATCGGGATGTCGGTCCGCGCAGTTTCCTTACTACCTTGTCCATTTCATCCTCCTGGAACAGCCGGATTCCCGCGATCCCGGCTGCGCCAGCCTGAATGCACAATTCCGCACTTTCCAGCGTGATTCCGCCGAGAGCGAGGACTGGAATCTTCTCGCGGCACGCCTGGCGTAATGCGTCGAGGCCTGCAGGACGAGTGTCGGGGACCGCTTTCTTTTCGAAAACCGGACCGAAGACGGCGAAATCGGCTCCTTGCGCTGCGGCGTCAGCAACTTCGCTGGGAGTATGACAGGAGACGCCAACAGTCACGCGGGCAGGGGTGCCCGCGCCACACTTGCTCCAAATCTTTCGTACTTCAGTTGGGAGAAGGTCATTGGAGCGCAGATGTACGCCGTTGGCGCCACATGTCACGGCAATGTCTGTGCGCGAGTTTATTAGAAGACCAGTTTTTAGTTCTTTGTTCTCTGTTCTCAGTTCATGAACGATGGCCATGACTACGCCGGCCAGCGTTTCGAGTTCCTCGAGAGATCTTTCTCGCGCAGTTGAATGTAGTCCACGCCGCAGCGAGCAGCTTCGGCAATATTTTCGAGCAAACGGCGCCGGCGAGCCGTATCGTCCCCAGGGAATTGGGAGCGATCGGTGATGTAGTAGAGAAGCAAGAATTCAGTCGTCGGTCTTCAGTCGTCAGTCTTCAGTCACTGACCATCTGACGACTGAACACCAACGACTGACGATTGGGTTAAGGATTGGTCTTGGCAATTTCCGGGACCACCTCGCCGGTTCGCTTGGGTTGCTGCGGGGCCAGGTGATATTTGACCAAGCCGTCACGAAGAAATTCAAAGCCCTCTTCGGGCGAGTCCACCATGCGGAACAGATCCAGGTCTGCTGCCGAGATGGTGCCGGCATCGATCATGGCCTCAAAGTTGATCAGCCGTTTCCAGTACTCGCTGCCATAAATGAGTACCAGGATTTTCTTGGCAAGCTTCTGGGTCTGGGCCAGGGTCAGGATCTCAAACAGTTCGTCCAGGGTGCCGAAGCCGCCGGGGAAGATCACCAGGGCCTTGGCCAGATAGGCGAACCAGAACTTGCGCATGAAAAAATAGTGGAACTCGAAATTGAGCGCCGGCGTGATGTACGGGTTCGGATTCTGTTCGAATGGCAAGTTGATATTGAGGCCAATGGTTTTCCCGCCCGCTTCCTGGGCGCCCAGATTCGCGGCCTCCATAATGCCGGGTCCACCGCCGGTGGTGACCACAAAGCGGTGCCTGCGGGCTGGAATCTGGATCGACCACTGGGTCAACAGGAATGCCAAACGTCGCGAATCTTCGTAATAGCGCGCCATGTCTACGCTGGCCAGCGCTTTTTTCCGTTCGTCCGGGGGCTGGAGTCCAGGTCTTTTCTCGAGTTCAGTGAGATCCTGCTGGGCGTCGGAGGAACTGCGAAACCGGGCCGAACCGAAGAATACGACGGTGTCCTGGATCTGTTCTCGCCGGAAGCGAGCCAGCGGTTCCATGTATTCGGAGAGGATGCGCAAAAGGCGCCCCTCCGGACTGTTCACGAAGGATTCGTTTTCATACGCCAGTGAGGCAGGTGTGAGTTTACTTTCACTCATGATGAGGTTGTCTTTCCGTCAGTGCCGATTTGTTTCGTGGTAGTGAACCGCTTCCCAAAATCCGATCCAGATATCCAGCAATCCCAGGCCGCTGCACAGGCCGCGAACAAAACCGTTGGAAACAAAGGCCCTCAATCCAGGAGAGCCGAGCAGAAAGTGGTTGTCTGTCCATTCCGGCCTCCAGGGAAGAATTAGTAGAAGAACTCCCATGGCGGCGCAAACAAATACCAGCAACAGGACTAGAATGCGATGCAGCCAAAGCTGAAGACCTGCATGACGCAGAGAGTCGCCATCGCGTGGCTGGTTCTTCAAATCAGTTGCCTGCAGCGCCTCGGGCGGCAACTTCGCCTCCAGAGAATCAGTGGGAACTTTGTCCATGGGAGAATCGGGGCTTGATGTCACGCCACGCCCCCCGGGGCGTGTATGCAAAGGAATGGATCTTTTCCGCGCCAGCCCTCAAGCTTAAAAGCAAACCCATTCTGGCATTCTACGACTTCAGGGCTTTAATGCGCTCAGCCACATCCCGGTAGTCGATGTTGCTGCCGTACACTTCCATGAAATGCTTCAGCGCCACAGGTTTGTTGCCTGCGGCTTCATAGGAAGCCGCCAGCTCATAGTTCAGGGCGGTACGGGTTTCTTGATCGATACCGGGCAATTTCAGGGCGTTCTCATACCAGCGAATGGCCGCTTCGGGAACTCCTTTGTCGAGGAAGCACTGGGCCAGCCAGGTGTAAGTCTGCATCAGCTGCGGGAAATCGTGACCGCGGTCCACGGCCTGGCAAACCTTCTGTAACTCGCCGATAGCTTCGTCCAGCAAGCCCATTTCCCGGAAGGCCACGCCCAAATTGTAGTGGGTCTCGGGATCTTCCTGGGTGTTGGCGGCGTCATCTTCAAGTTCTTGTTTCAGCTCGCCGAACATGTCCGCCAAGTCTACGCTCGCGGCATCCACTCTGGGCGCAGCGGGCGAGACTTCGGGAGCGAGCGTCCGCTTTTTAGTCGGCTGATAAGTGAAAGTCGGAACTGCAGCGGAAGGCGCAGCTTCAAGGGCCGGTGCCGGAGCGGCAGCCGTGGCTGCATGTCCGGAGGTTGCCGCAATCGACTCGAATCGTCGAGGCTGCGGTTCCGGCACCTGCGGCGGTGGAACTGGTGGCAAGAAGCTGTCGCCCAGCGAAGCTTCCAGGTCGGAGACAAACTCGCCCAGCACACCCGCGGACTCCACTGCCGGGCTGGCTTGGGCGTACTCCGCCGGGGCCGGCTGAGGAGTGGGGACAATGGTGCGGATGGGCATCTTGGGCAGGAATTCGTTGCCAGGAGCGTCGTCATGAGCGGGGTGAAGATCCGAAACAAATTCTCTGTCTACCACGGGCTTGGATCGTGCCAGGGAAGGCCTTTCAGCTTCGTCCTCTTCCACGGCTGGTTCTTCCGCGACTGGAATCTCGTCCGCCTCATCAACCGAAACTTCCTCTACCGCTTGACCTTGCTTCGAGCTGGCGGCGGCTGCGGCAGCCTCAATTTCCTGCCAGATCGACGCCAGCTGCGCCGCGCCTGGTTTCAGCTTCTCCAGCTTGGCGAAGACCACGCGGGCCTGTTCAGGCATAGAGTGCGCCAGATAGAAACGAAGCTCTTCGATTGTCTCGGTGACGGCTTCCGCGTCCGGCACTTCGGCTGGTTCCTGCGCAAAGGCCGGGGCTGGTGCATCCGAAACCTCACCCTCCCACTCCGCGGAAATGTCGATTTCACTGGTGGTCGCCGGTGGTTCCGTATGGACTTCAAATTCGCTGGAGGCAGGACCTGTAGAGGCTGCCGCCTTGTGAAAGAAGAGTCCGGAGGCCGAAGGCCCAGCGGCAGGAGCGACGTCGGCAGCATCATCGTAATCTGCGGCGCGGCCGAAAGCCACCGGTGTCGCCTGTTCAATCTTTGCGCGCCCAAACGGCGCAACTGAGGGAGACTCCGATTGAGCTGCTTCGACCGCTTTGGAAGTGCGTTCTTCGTATTTGTCAGCCAGGAACCGCGGCCTCGCTGAAGCGGCCGGCCCGCGTGTGTAAGGCTGCCAGCCGCTGGTTCAGGCGCAGATCACGAGGGGCTTTCGGCAAGGCGGAGAGCAACGGTCCCAGCGCCTTGGCCGGCATGTTGTAGGAAACGAATAGTTCGGCATCGGTCAGAGCCGCCCGTACAGCCAGGGCGATCTCGTCGGGATAGCGCTGGTCGATAAAAGGCGCAGTGGCTTCGAGTTCCTCCACCAGGACCGCACCCTCTTCCGCCGTGATCAATCTGGCGCCGGGTGCGGCGCCGCCAAGCTTGGCCAGCACTTGCTGATAGTTGCGGGTGTGTAACTGGTTCTGGGGCTCCAGTTGCGTGAGCTTCAAATAATAGTCACGGGCTTTCTCAAGATTTCCAGAATGCACACAGGCGTGCCCGAGCAATTCGTAGACCTCGGTCATGTGCGAGCTGTCGCCTGCTTTTTGGGAAAGGTCGAGGATGGTTTCCAGGGCCGGCACGTCTTCGCGCATGTGCCCGATCAGGGAATGCAGGGTTTCGAGAACTTTGGTTGAGTCCGTGGACACCAGACGATCGGAATACAGCTGGTAGACCTGCAGAACTTCGGTGTAGTTTCCTACCGCCATGAGCGCGTCCGCGTATATGGTAATCGCGCCCGTGTCGCTGTGGATCGTGCACAACTTCGCCGCCAGCGCACCCGCTTCAGGCAAGCGTCCGCTTTGCAGGTAGGCCTGCATGAGTGCGCGCAATCCCTCGGGGTGGGTGTCGAGATCCGCCACTTTCTCCAGGTTCTTTATGGTGCCGGCCATGTCGCCGGAATCGAACGCGTTGCGGCCGCGGAGCAGCATGGCTTGGCTGTTGCTCGGGTCCAAGGTGAGCATGCGGTTCAGGATTTCCTCGGCTGGACCCAGTTGCCCACGGGTGCGGAGGCTGTCCGCGGCTGCGGCGAAGAGCTGCCAGGCCTCCGTCTTCTTGTTGAGCCGCACATAAACCTCGGCCAGCCGCGTGCGCATGGCCACGTTTTCCGGATCCATTTCGAGCGTCTTCTGGAAAATCCGGACTGCCTGTTCCAGTTCGCCAGAGCGCAGAAACTCTTCCGCCACCTGAAGGTATTGCGCCCGGGCATCATTAAAGAGGCCCTGCTGGGTGTAAAGCTCGGCTAAGCGAAGCACAATTTCCAAGGTAGGTTTCAGCTTGGTGAGCTTCTTGTACATGGCGATGGCTTTGACGGTGAAGCCCTGAGCCGCGTAGGCATCACCCACGCTCTTGAAAGATTCGATTGCCTTGTCGCTTTGGCCGAGACGGGCGTAGAGGTCGCCAATAGTATTGGAGACGGTGAGTTCCTTGGGGTCAGCTTTGAGGACCTTTTCGTACTCAGCGATGGCATTTTGCAATTTGCCCTGCTGGACGAATTTTTCCGCAGCGCTGAGAGCCTTCTGTTTGTTGAAGCCAAAACCGAACGCCATATGCTTGCTGACTCCAGGTCCGGTCCACCCTCCGCCAGAAAACATCTTCCCTGGGAAGCTCGACCGACAGGTTGGCCACCCGATCGGCCATGTCTGCCGATCATACGAGGGATGGTCTTTCGGACAAGGGTCATTGTAAGACGGGTTACCGAGAATCGTATGGTTACTAAGGGTTACCGAAAGGGAGTGTACGACCGAGTTACGAGCGGAACCAGGCAGCCAAGTACCAGCGGCACGACGCAATGAGGGCACATTCACTTCCTCGATATGACGATGCCAGCTCAGTCCCGGTCCTGGCGGACAGCGGTTTCCTAAGCTGTCAATACTACCTGCGGATGGGTTCTTGTACCATTGTAGAAAGTCCTCGTCGGCTGGCCGGTGATAAGTTTGATCGGGGAAGCCTCATTTCGCGGCCCTCGCCGCATGCAGGTTCGGAAGCAGAAGACCTTATCAATGGGCCCAGGCATACTTTAGCTCCTTCGGCAGCAGGGAGGACCATGGTCAGATGGCTTACGTGGGTGTCGCACCAGCGCCTGACGGGCTGGGCCTGTTCCCAATGCGGCTGGACCTTTCCCGTCCCCTCCTTGCTAACTGATCGGGAGGCCAAAAGCGCCTATGACCGGCTGGCCTCGAGCAAGTTCCAGGACCATGATTGCGCGGTGCACGGCGCACCGACCCTGCTGGCTGACGCTGAAAGTTTCGCGGCGCGGGCGAGAAGATTGGTGACGCGAGGCTTCAAGCCGAAAGACGCTGCCCAAATTACCTTGCAGGAAATCGTTTTCGAAAATCGCAACGATCAAGCCGTGGCCAAAAAGGCTCAGGCCGACGCGGATGATTTTCTCCGTCATGTGAAGGACGGGTCGATTTGACGGAGAAACAACTGAGTTGCCTGGCACGGCCAGCGTTTTCCGTGTAACTTCAACCTCGTGGGCAGAGTTCCGTGGCCAAAACAACAAAGCTGACAGGCAAGTTCTTCTATGACTTGGATCCGCACTATTCCGGTTTCTCAAGGTGATGAAAAGCTGCGCCAGGCCATGGAAGGCCAGAAGCCGCTCTATCCCCAGGAATACGCCACGCCAGTGCATCCCACGGAAGGTGGAGGGTCGTCGATTACCGAGTCCCACAGCCTGATTCCCGAGGCGCTTTACCACGCCTTCGCTACTTTCGGCGTACTGATGTCCCCTGACTTGCCGCTCTCCCGGCGCCAGCACGAGATGATCACCACCGTGGTCTCGGTTACCAACCGGTGTGTCTATTGAATCGACTCACACGCAGAGTTTCTGCGTCGGGTAACGTTGGACAAGAATCTGGTTGATGCCCTGGAGAAGGACTACACCACCGCTCCCGTTACCCCACAAGAGCGTGTCATGCTCGACTACGTGGTGAAGATTACAAAAGATGCGACCAAGGTGTGGAAAGACGATCACGAGCGTCTGCGCACCGCCGGCTTCGACGACAAGGCCATTCTGCAGATTACGTTGATCGCTTCCTGGTTCAATTACATCAACCGCGTGGCTGACGCGCTGGGCGTGGGAAGGGAGTAGCGGAGGTTCCGGCCCCGCTACTCCGCCCCCTTGCTTATTGTCGCTTGCTGACCTGATGCTGCGGCGTGAACTTGGAATTTGCACCGAGCAGCAGAGCCGCAGGGTTCTGACGATCCACGATCCATTCCCATACCCGCCGGCCATTGGCATCCAGAGAGCATCGCGCCTCGGTGTAATCGGCCAGCCGGTTTAGCACCGTCGTCACCGAGGCGATGGGATCCTTGTGGCGCTCAAGCAGTTCGGGAAACTTCTGCTGCAGTGCTTGACACACAAAGCGGGCGCCCAGTGGTTTGCCCGACTCCATAAGGACAACGCGACAAGCTCGCGTGAAACCTGGCTGCCGGCTGGCCGTTTTGCGATCGAGAAAAGTGAGCAGCTCGTCGCTAAGCACGGAGTCGCCGAAAATATTCGCCAACCCCGCTAGGGTTTGTTTGATGGTGCCAATACGCTTCATGAGCTCCGCGCGCCGCTGCAGCAACTCATGGAGCTCCCGCTCCGCGGAGCGGATGACCTCCTGGACGTGGAGGTCAGCCGCCTGCGATTGCCCATTGGTTCCGTTCATGCTTACATTCATCGAGTCCTCCCTGTGATCGCGCTGTTTCGTCGTCTACTGTGAGTTGCTCGCGGTGACGGTTTGAGTGTGGCTGGAACGCCGCTTTGCGGTCTTTATCCACGACTTCGGCCGCTGGAGTTGCTGGCCAATGGAATAGTTCTCCTGCCAGACCTGTGCCAGGGAATAGTGGCCGCCCTCGGTGTTGAACTCCAGAGTCGGCGAAACGGGCGCCTTCAGCGTTTCAACCGAGTTCGTCAACACCCTGGCCAGGGTGTGGCCTTCGGCGTCCCGCAGGTCCAGAAGTGCGGGCGCCGTGCTCACCAGGGAGTAGTTCCCGGCGGGAAAAGCCTGATCGCCCACGGAGAATTCGAATGGAATATTTACCTTGATGACCCGCTCGGCGTGTTGCGCCTGGGCCGTCGGCCCGAGCGTCAAGACACCCAGAAGAAGGGATGCGAGAGTTCGTGCAACCAAGTTCTTCATACAACCTCCCCTTGTTTTGCGAATGCTGTTATGGACTGCTGTTACGAATCGTTTGTTACGAAACGCCGGTGTTTTGTTCACCTGCGGCCCTCACCGACTTGATGAATCCGTGCATCGGAGTCTGTCGTCAAAGTGTTGGTGCTGGCTATCCGGTTCTTGCCGTCAATCCGTTTTCCGGCGTCCTAAGGGTTGGACGTGAGGAAGCATGTATGAGATTTATTGTTTGTTTTCATCCAATCGATGAACTACACTCATGGTGAGATGAGTCCGAAACTGGAAGTCCGCCACCTCAAGCTGCTGGTCACTGTGGCCGAGGAGGGCAGTGTCACCGAAGCCGGGAAACGGCTGCACCTGACGCAATCCGCCCTGAGCCACCAGTTGCGCGATGCGGAAGAAAAACTGGGCACCGCGCTGTTTCTGCGCCTGGGAAGAAAGATGGTATTAACACCTGCGGGCGAACGGCTGATCGCGTGTGCGCGGCGGGTCCTGGACGAGCTCAGCAATACCGAAGTGCAAATCGAGGGACTGAATGGCGGCGCGCGAGGTGAGATCCGGTTGAGCACGGAATGCTACACCTGCTATCACTGGCTGCCGCCGGTGTTACAGAAATTTCATGGCAAGTTTTCGAAAGTCGAAGTGAACATCGTAGCCAGCGCCACCTCGGACCCGGCGGCCGCGTTGCTCGAAGGCAAGCTGGACGTGGCCATCATCAGTTGTCCGCCGCGCAACAAGAGCCTGCGTGTCACGCCCATGTTTGAAGACGAACTGGTTCTGGTGATGTCGCCGAAGCACCGTCTTGCGTCGGCCAGCCAGGTCCGGCCCAAGGATCTGGAGACTGAGACTGTCCTGATCTATCCTCCGCGAGAAGAGAGCACGCTCATCAACAAACTGCTAAAGCCGGCGGGGGTGGAAGCGCAGCGGGTTATCGAGGTCCCACTCACCGAAGCGATTGTCGAGTTAGCTGCCGCAGGGACGGGTATTGGGTTT
>WNEZ01003982.1_pt1 | contig 12792 bp, 14 predicted proteins | sample 5400521 | NCBI WGS metagenome assembly WNEZ01 (sample SAMN13153339, study PRJNA577476) | soil metagenome | isolation source: 120 cm saprolite under Douglas fir tree site 2 hole 1 replicate 1 | place: USA:California | collected 2015-04-18 | reverse complement strand
AGTTAACCGGCGGCTTCGGTTGGATGATCGACGATGGTAACGTGACTCGATTCGATCACGTCGTAGACAATTTTGCCGAGCTCGGCCGCTTCGTACGGTTTGGCGATGACGCCGTGGAAGCCGAAATCCTGATAGCGGCCCATGGTGGCGTCGGTGGCGTAACCGCTCGATACAATCGCGTTCACGGTCGGATCGATTTCGATTAATTTTTTGAGCGCTTCTTTTCCGCCCATGCCGCCTGGAAGCGTTAGATCGAGAATGACGGCGTCGAATCTTTCTCCAGCTTCGAATTTTTTGCGATAAAAATCCGCGACTGCTCGCTTGTCAGCTTCGGCAAAACTATTTTCACCGGTGAGCAGATAGCCGCGTTTCTCCTTTTCCATTTCGACAACTGAGCGCTCGAGTTTCGGCAAGAAGTCCAGAATTTGGGCGGATTGTGTGGCCCACTCCTGATCGTGCATGCGCTGGTTGAGCACGATTTGCTCTTCGTCTTGCAACGACTGAAGGACTTCACGCGCCTGGTCGAGTAATGAATTTCCGAGAGCGAACGATCCGGCGGCGTTTGTTTCGGCGGCCGTCGGCGCGCTGCCTTTGGATCGGCACGCGTTAATTTCCGGCGTCGCTACGGTCTCGAGCCATTTCTGAACAACTTCTTGGACCTTCATGACGCGCTTGCGCTGCCGCGGACTGTCGAGAATCAGCGCGGTCAAGTCTTCGATCCGGTGTTTAATGAGGTCGCGCTTCTTTTCGAACGGCGCGATGTAATCCTCGCTGCCGCTTAACAAAAATCCGCGGTGGCCGCTTTCGAGACTCGCGATGTCGTTCTCGATCAAACTGCTCAACCGTATGACTTCGATGGTGTGAGTGCGGAGCGTGTCCTGATAATGGTTGCGCAAAGTCACGAGCAGGAAAACGCCGGCCAGGAAAATGATGACGATGACGCCAACGGTTGTTCCGGAGAGGAGCTTGAGGTGAAAATGCCGCTTACTAAAAAGCCGGTCGCCGATGCGGCCGAAAATCGACCGTGGGCGGCTTTTTAGCACGGTTGGTACGGTGGCGTTTACCGACAGATCTACCATAAATGCGTATAAAGCAGCTCCCCTGCCAGCCCGACTTTTTGCAAGGCCAGTCGACGCCAATGGGACCCAAAGCAGAGTCAGTACCAAATTTTTACCAAGTACAAACCTTTCGCCGGCGCAACGAAACGCGAGCCATCAGTGTGTCCTGACTTCAGCCGCGCGACGATTTCGTCGACGTTCATTTTGTTGAGCGCGACCTGTGTCATCGCCCCAACCATGAGGCGGACCATTTTGTAAAGAAAACCGTCCCCTGCGATTTCGATTGCAATCCGCGGTCCGCTTCGCCGAATTTGAACGGACCAAATCGTGCGCATTGTGTCCTGCTCTTTTTGGCCGCGATTGGCCGCGAACACTGCGAAATCATGCGTGCCAACGAATTTCTTTCCAGCCGTCTTCAGAAGATCCACATCCAACGGTGACGAAATGTGCCACGCACGACCGAACTTGAGTGGCGGCAGAATTGGCGCAGCCCAAATACGATAGCGATAGAGTTTTCCGGTCGCCGAAAATCGCGCGTGAAAATTCTGCGGCATGAACTGGCAGCGCAAAATACGAATGGCGGGTGGCAATGTTGAATTGAGCGCCTTTGTCCAACGCTCGAGCGAAAGCCGCCGATCCGGAAGATCGACATGCGCACATTGCGCGAGCGCATGGACGCCGGCGTCAGTGCGTCCAGCGCCGTGAACTCGGATGCGGGTCCCGCTGATTTTCTGAAACGCATGTTCGAGCGTGTCTTGAACTGTGTTGCGATGCGCCTGACTTTGCCAGCCGGCGAACGCCGCACCGTCATAAGCAACGGTTAACTTAAGCCGCTGCGACATTTTGATTAGTGCGGAATCTCTTTTGCCGAAACCGCGCCGCGTTCGCGGTCGAGATAGCCCTGCAAAATCATTTGGGCCGCGACTTGATCGACAAACTTGCGTGTCTGCCGCGTTTTTTTGCCGGCCTCGCTAAGCGCGCGATTCGCGGCGACGGTTGTCAGTCGTTCGTCCCAAGGTTCAACGGCACACGGAAGCTGCTCGCGAAGTTTGGCCGCGAATTCCAATGCTTCATTTGCGGCTCTCCCAATTTCTCCGCTCATGTGTCGCGGAATGCCGACGACGATCTTGTCGATCTTCCGATCTCGAACGATTTCTCCGACCCGCTTCACCGAGTCTTTGTTCGCAGGGATCGTTTCGAGCGGGTGCGCCAACAGGCGCAGTTCATCTGAAATGGCGAGCCCAATCCGCGCTCGACCGAAATCGATCCCCAGAATTGGATTCATTTGACGCCGACTACTGCAGCTCCGGCGGCAACTTGCCGACGAGATTTTTGATCTTCTCGGCTTGATGGCGGTGGCAAATCAAAATCGCGTCGCCCGTCCGGATAATAATCAAATTATGCACGCCGAGTAACGCGATCGTCGTTTCGCCCTCGTTAAAAATAATATTGTCGCTGGAATCGAGCGCGGTCAGCGCGCTGTTCGTTGCGTTTCCGTGTTCGTCCTTTTTGAAATAGCGGGCCACTGTCTGCCAACTGCCGACGTCATCCCAATCAAAACTGGCTTCGACCACCAGAACCCGTTCGGCTTTTTCCATGATCGCGTAATCGAACGAAATGCGCGGGAGTTTTTCGAATCGCTCGCGCAAAGTTTTATCGAGATCTTTCGAAGACCGGACTTGTGAGATGAAATCGGCCAATTCCGGCGCGTGGCGGTTAAATTCGCTCAAAACCGTCGGCACCGACCAGACAAACATTCCCGCATTCCAGCGAAAATTTCCTTTTCGCAAAAAAGATTCGGCAAGATCGACATTTGGCTTTTCACGAAAGCGAACGACGCGATGCACTGCGATTTTGCCCTCGCCATGCAAGCGCACTTGTTCGCCTTGTTCAATATAACCAAAACCGGGGCAGGCCCAGGTCGGTTTGATGCCGATGATAACGAGCGCGCCGGTTTCTTCAGCCGCGGCCGCGGCGGTGCGCATCGTGTCTTGAAAGGCGGCGCGATCGACAATGACGTGATCGGCCGGCAACACCAGCATCGTTGCCGCATGATCGCGCCCCGCGATCCAGCCGGTCCCAAGCGCGACTGCTGCCGCCGTGTCGCGTTTGGCCGGTTCAGCGATGATGTTTTGTTTTGGAAAAGCTTTGAGTAAATCGCGAACAGCTTTTTCCTGGTCGACGTTGGTGAGAATGAGAATGCGGTCGCTCGGGACCAGGCCTTCCAATCGCGCGATTGTTTTCTCCAACAAAGTGCGTTCGGAAACGAGGCGCAGCAATTGCTTCGGACGATTACGTCGGCTCAACGGCCAGAAACGCTCGCCGCTGCCTCCGGCGAGAATAAGGGCATAGATCGGATTCGACATGTCAGAAGCTGCTAATAGCGGAGATCACGCCAGCACGGAGATTTCCCGGTTTCTTTTTCCCCAACGCGACTTTATAAGTAGCCGATGTCCCTCTCAGTATCCATTCCAAAAACAGGGGAACAGGTTCCGCTGGATAATTTGCTCTCGCTGACGCGCACCGCGTTTGGGCTTGGAATCGGAATGCTGGTCGCCGACAAAATTAAACGGCCGGCCCGACAGACGGCTGCAATCGCGCTGATGTCGGTCGGCGCTTTGGCGGCGGTCCCGTTCCTTGTCAAAATCGCACTCGAACGGATCAACCGCCCGGAATCGGAACGCGGGAGTCGCGCGCGCTTGCGCTCGATCCGCGGCGACTCGGGTTATTCTACCGAGACAGACATTTATTAGGTTCAAGTCGAGTGCAGTTCACTCGGGGACAGCTTGATTCGGTCGGCTTCGCGGATTAAAGCGTCCTTCGCACATGGCCCGAGCATCGACATCTTCCGGTGAGCCGGTACGGGATTTTTGTCGCGAAATTCTAAAACAGGAGGCGCTCCTGCGCCAGGGCGGCGGGAAGGCCGGACTTGAGCGGCAACGCAAACTCGGCCGCTTGCCGGCGCGGGAACGGATCGGTCAGCTTCTCGACAAAGACGCGCAATTTTTCGAGATCGGACTCTGGGCGGCCTACAGAATGTACGAAGAGTGGGGGAACATTGTTGCCGCCGGAACTATCGCCGGCATCGGAAATGTCTCGGGCGTTCCATGCATGCTCATCGCGAACGACGCGACCGTGAAGGCAGGCGCGTTCTTTCCCGCGACCGTGAAAAAACTTTTGCGTGCACAGCGAATCGCTTTCGAATGTTCGCTGCCAATTATTTACCTGGTCGATTCCGCCGGCGTCTTTTTGCCGATGCAGGACGAGATTTTTCCGGACGAGGACGATTTTGGCCGGATCTTTCGAAACAACTCAGTCATTTCCGCGGCCGGAATTCCGCAGTTCGCCGCCATCGTGGGAAACTGCGTTGCGGGCGGCGCTTACCTGCCTGTACTTTGCGACAAGATTTTGATGACCGAGGGGAGCGGGCTTTATCTCGCCGGTCCGTCGCTGGTCAAAGCCGCGATTGGTCAGGTGGTCGAACAAGAAGAACTCGGCGGCGCGAAGATGCATTCGGAAATCAGCGGCACCGTCGATTTTTACGAGAAGACGGATGAATCATGTTTGAAACGCTTGCGCTCGCTCGTTGCTCTTTTGCCCGAGGCGCAAAGCGCAGCTGATTCCAAGATTGACCGGAAAGTTTTCAAAACGGCGAAAGATCCGGACACGGTTTACGATCTTGTCAGCCTCGATGGTCAAAAAAATTACGATGCGCGCGATCTGATCGCTGCGGTTGTCGATTCAAATTCAGTCGACGAATACAAAGCCGATTATGGCAAAACGCTGGTGACAGCTTACACGCGCATCGGCGGTCGGCCGGTTGGCATTGTGGCGAGTCAACGGCTGCAAGTGCGCACGAAAAAAGAAGGAATTCAGATGGGCGGCGTTATTTATTCGGACAGCGCTGACAAAGCCGCTCGGTTCGTGATGGATTGCAATCAAGTTGGATTGCCGATCATTTTTTTCCAGGACGTGACCGGATTCATGGTCGGACGCGACGCGGAAGAAAGCGGGATCATTCGAAGTGGCGCGAAACTCGTGAACGCGGTCAGCAATTCAATTGTTCCCAAAATCACCGTGGTCGTGGGCGGTTCGTTTGGCGCAGGCAACTACGCGCTTTGTGGCAAAGCCTACGATCCGCGATTCATCGTGGCGTGGCCGACTGCGCGTTACGCGGTGATGGGCGCGGCCCAGGCTTCGGACACAGTTTTTTCAATTCTCGCGCGCGCTCGCGAACGCGGCGATAAAAAGGCGTCGCATGAAGAGCTCGACGCGCTTCGCAAAAAAGTGAAACTGAGTTACGAAGAGCAGACGGACATTCGCTACGGCGCGGCGCGCGGCTGGGTCGATGCTATTGTTCAGCCGCACGAAACGCGCGAGGCCTTGATTCAGTTGCTTCACTATGTGGCGCGTCCAATGCCCGAAGCGCGCTTCCACACGGGCGTCATTCAAGTTTAGATCGGCAATCGCATGCCAGTCGTTCTGATCGAGAAAAAGAGTCCGCAGATTACGGCGGTGACTTTGAACCGTTCCGAGCGCCGCAACTCGCTAACAATCGAGCTACTGAATGAATTAATCGCTGCGATCAGGGTTGCTTCGGATGAACCGCGCGAGCGTGTCTTGATTTTGCGTGGCGCGGGCGCAGCGTTTTGCACCGGGCTCGATTTGAAGGAAGCCGCCGATTTGAAAAAGGCGCAGATGACCGCCGAATTGGTCGCGAAAACTTTGATCACGCTTGCCGAAACGCGTCTTGTGACGATTGCGGCGGTTCACGGCGCCGCAGTTGCCGGCGGCGCGGGAATCATGTCGGCCTGCGATTTCGTCGTTGCCGCAGAGAAAACGAAGATCGGCTATCCGGAAGTTCGGCGCGGTTTGGTTGCCGGATTAGTGATGACGTTTCTGCGACGGCAAGTGGGCGAGCGCAACATGCGGGAGTTAGTGTTGGGTGGAGAATTAATCGATGCCGAACGCGCGCGCGAAATCGGTTTGGTCAATCGCGTGGTTGCGCCTGACCAATTGTTGTACGAGGCGCAAAGGTTTGCCGACTCAGTTTTGCAAGGCGCGCCGAACGCGGTCGCAGAAACCAAACGGCTGATCGAAGAACTTTGGTCGACGTCGGTGAAAGAAGATGTCGATCTTGCCTTGAAGCATCACATGCAAGCGCGCGAATCCGCCGAAGCGCGCGAAGGCATCGCGGCGTTCAACGAAAAGCGGCCGCCAAACTGGGTGAAGTAAAAAGCGAGCCGACTAGACCGACATAGGTGGAGGCGCTGCGCTTTGGTATTGCGCGCTGCCGAGCGCGACGCCTCAAATGAGATCGGCATGATCCCTTTTCACGCGCTTCCGCGACGTCGATTGTCTGCCAATCAGGATCGCCGGCATCGAACTTATCGTCGTTTTGATCAAGATCGTCTTCGCCGTCGGAAAGCGCACCTTGCCGCGAACGAAGACGAACAAACCGTCGAGCGACTCGATCCCGGCGCGAAGATTCGAGGCGTGATGTAGGCACAAGACAAACCGAGAGCGGAGCGCGGCGATGAACTACACTCGTAATTCTGAATGCAACGTCACGTTGCTGAGCGCATTCCGGTGTCGCATTGCCATTCGACTTTCGTCGTCTGGCCGGCGACAACCTCGACGTCGAACGGTCCATAGCGCCCAATTCCCTTTTGCCGTTCTTTCTTTGTCACGGTGTAATGACCGGGCGGGAGAGAAACTTTGAAATGACCTTGATTGTCAGTCGTAAACTCTGCGACCGCGTTGCTTTCATTAGCGACAACGAAAGTCGCATTCGCCAACGGCTTCGAACTGATCATACCTGGCCGGACCGGTCCCGGATGAGTTGGGCCAACCGTGATCACGCCTTCGATTCCAGTTTCTGCTGCTTCCGGCATGGGCGTCGGGGTTGGTGACGTTTGAGCGCAGCAAAAGCCAGCAAATGTAAGGAAACCGATTAAGCTTAAGCGTTGAAGCCGCATAGATACTTGGACGGTTGAACGCTTCAATTGTTTAACGGAAAAGCCAAGAATGTTTGTCGATCGGATCAAAGTTTTTGCGCAAGCGGGCAGTGGCGGGCGCGGGTCGGTGAGCTTTCGGCGGGAGAAATTTGTGCCGAAAGGTGGACCGGATGGCGGCGACGGCGGGCTCGGCGGCGACGTGATTCTGCGCGCGGATCGGCACGTTGATAATCTCTCAAATCTTTTCTACGAGCCGATCATCAAAGCGAAAAACGGCGGTCACGGAATGGGAAAGAAAATGCATGGTCGCTCCGCGCCGTCGAAGATCTTGAAGGTTCCGGTGGGAACAATCGTTTGGCCAGCAGAAGACAGAAAACGCCCAGCGCCCAACGCCCAACGTTCAACGCCGAATTCCGATGAATCAGCAATTAGCAATCAGCAATCAGCAATCGAACCACTTGTCGATCTTACGCGGGACGGTCAGGACTTTGTCCTTCGCCAGGGCGGCGCCGGCGGGAAGGGCAATGTGCATTTCAAAAGTTCGCGAAACCGCGCGCCGCGCGAATACACCGAAGGCGAGGAAGGGGAGCAAGGACACTTCTTATTAGAGTTGCGCACGATTGCCGATGCCGGGCTCATAGGTTATCCAAACGCTGGCAAATCAACTTTGCTCCGAAAAATTTCCGCCGCCCGGCCGAAAGTTGCGGCCTATCCATTCACGACGCTTCATCCGATCATCGGCGTGGTGGATTTTTCTGGCTATCGACGCGCGACGATAGCAGACATTCCCGGCTTGATCGAAGGGGCGCATCGTGGGCTGGGGCTTGGTCATGAATTTCTCCGCCACGTCAGGCGCTGCCGGATTTTCCTCTTCGTGGTCGATGTTGCCGGAAGCGAAGGTCGCAATCCGGTCGAAGACTTGCAGCAACTGCGCAAGGAGCTCGATCTTTACGATCCGCTGTTGTCGCAGCGTCCGTGGTTTGTCATTGCGAACAAGATGGATTTGCCCGCCGTGGAGGAAAATCTCGATGCGCTGCGGAAGAAGTTCCCCAGGATCGACATCGTGCCGGTCTCGGCGGCGGAAGGTGAGGGGATTGAAGAATTGAAGAAGAAATTGGCGCGGTGGCTGGAGTTATAGAAGCACTAGCGGCGATGCCTTAGATCCTTAGATAAATTCGGGACCAGGACCAAGGTCTCACTTTTTTTTCGAATCGGTAACTTGTCATTCCTGCAAAATAAGCTTTGGTATCCGCGTCAAGATTCGCGGCTCGAGTTCGGAGCGCGAGAGATCACGGGGCGGATGCCTGTGACCTTGGCGATTAATCAAAATGCGCGACCGTTATTTACCGATGTCGATCCTGGCGCTGATAGGCGGCGTGATGTTTGCCACGTCCGCGATCGCAGTCGAAGCGCCAGCGGGCGCGACTGAGCACGAGGGCGTCTCGTTAAAACCGCAGATGCTTGTCCAGTTCGGCGGCTTCGGAATCACAAACTCGATGCTGGTCACCTGGATCGTCGCGGCCGGCATCATCATTTTTTCACAAATCGCGACCCGGCAGGTTAAGGCCATCCCCAGCGGGATTCAAAATTTTTGGGAGTGGTTAGTTGAGGGTTTGCACAATTTTTTGGAAAACATCATCGGCCGTGAGTTAGTGGCCAAAGGATTTTGGTTTTATGCGACGGTTTTCATTTTTATTCTGTTCGTGAACTGGTTTGGACTAATTCCAGGAATCGGAACTATTGGTTGGGGCCATTACGACGCGACAGGAAATCTTCACGTCGATCGGCCGTTGCTGCGCGGTGGTAACGCGGACCTAAACATGACGACCGCAATGTCGGCCATATTTTTCGTGATGTGGTTTGTCTGGGCGATTCAGGCCAACGGTGTCGGCGGATTCTTGAAAGAATTGTTTGGGCCAAAAGGTGAGACGACCGGTGTCGTGAAGATCCTGATGGTCGTCATCTTTTTCGCCGTCGGCTGGCTCGAAGTGATCTCCATTATATTTCGACCGATCGCGCTCAGTTTTCGATTGTTTGGAAATATTTATGCCGGCGAAAGCATTCTCGAGGCGATGTCCACGATGATTCCGTGGCTGTCACCGATCCTGCCAATTCCATTCTATTTCCTCGAAGTGCTTGTGGGATTTGTGCAGGCGCTCGTTTTCATGCTGCTGACTGCGGTTTTCACAATGTTGATTGCAGAACACCAGGAGGGTCCGGAGCACGCGCACTGATTTTTCGGCGATCTCATGACGAGATCGCAAAACCAACTAAGAAAAATATGATACTACCAATACTAGCAGAACTGGGCGGAAGCATCCACGTCGGGCTTGCCGCGATGGGCGTCGGAATCGGAATCGGCCTGACCGGCTTGGGAATGACCAGCGCGGTCGGACGCAATCCCGGCGCGTTCACGCAGGTCCTCGTGCATGGAATTCTCGCGATCGCGTTGACCGAGGCGATCGTGTTCTACGCGCTCTATCTCGTTCACTAATTAAACCACGGGAGGCAGTCGGTCTTGCGCCCGAAATTTAAGTTATGGATGTGATAATTGCCGCCGCCACCGGAGGCGTTACCGATATCTTGCGCGAAACAGCCGACATCTTCGGCTGGAATTGGAAGCTGTTTCTGTCGCAAGTCATCAGCTTCTGCATCGTCGCGTTTCTTCTGCGCCGCTTCGCTTACAAACCGATCCTCGCCGTCCTCGAAGATCGCAGGCGAAAAATTGAAGAAGGCCAGCTCAACGCAGAGAAGATCCGAAAGGAACTGGCTGAGGCCGAGAAGCGCTATCAAGAAATTGTAGCCAAGGCGAATGCCGATGCGCAACGAATGATCGATGAAGCGCGGGAGAGCAGCGCCCATGTGGCTGAGCGGAAACAACAAGAAGCAATCGCTGCCGCAGAGCAAATCCTGGCCAAGGCGAAGGAAGCGGCAGCTCTCGAGCACGAGCGCCAAATGCAAACGTTGAAGCGGGAACTCGGCCGATTGGTGGTTGATACGACGGCGAAGGTTACCGGCAAAGTGCTCACGCCCGAGGACCAAAAGCGCTTGCAGGAGGAAGCCGCGCGCCAGGTTGCCTGATGAAAATTAACAAAGAGATCCGTCAACTTGGCCGGGAAATGTTGCGCGCCAGCTTTACTGACGGCCAGCTTGACCCCGGCAAAATCGCTTCCCTGGTGCAGTCGTTAGTTACAAGGCGTCCGCGCCGTTTCATGGACGTCTTGCAGTATTACAAGCGCCTGCTTCGGCTCGAGATTGAAAAGAGGCACGCCAGAATTGAGAGCGCGACCCAACTGGACCCGGAGGCCGCGGTCGATATTGTGGCGCGCCTGAAGAGAAAATATGGCGGCGATCTGACTACTGAATTCGCTGTCGATCCAACGCTTCTCGGCGGCGTGCGCGTCCGCGTCGGCAGCGATGTCTGGGACGGAACCCTGCGCAATCGTTTGGAACGGCTTCAACAACAACTTTAATCAACTAAAACCATGAGCAGCATTCTAGAAGAGATTGAAACGAAAATTGCGGGACTAAAAACTTCGACCTCGAAGAGCAATGTCGGCGTTGTCCGCGAAACCGGAGACGGCGTCGCTCGCATCGAAGGTCTGAGTGACGTCATGCTCAACGAGATGATCGAATTTCCAAACGGAGTATTCGGCCTTGCGTTGAACCTCGAAGAAACTGAAGTCGGCGCAATTCTGATGGGCGACAACACGTTGGTTGAAGAAGGCGACGAAGCCAAAACGACCGGCCGACTTCTTTCCGTTCCCGTGGGCAAGGCGCTGTTGGGCCGCGTGGTGAACACGCTGGGGCAGCCTCTCGACGACAAAGGCCCGATCAAAACCGAGACGTTTTATCCCCTCGAAAAAATTGCACCGGGCGTGATCAAACGGCGCAGCGTGAATCAGCCGGTGCAGACCGGTATCATGGCGATCGACGCGATGATTCCAATCGGTCGCGGCCAACGCGAGCTGATCATCGGCGACCGTGCGACGGGAAAATCGACGATCGCGATCGACACCATCATCAGTCAGGCCCGATTGAACAAAGCTGCGGAAGACGCCAACGACAGCAATTATCGGCCGCTCTACTGCATTTACGTCGCAGTTGGCCAGAAAAATTCCAACGTGGCGCGAGTGCTCAATACTCTCGAGAGAGAAGGCGCCATGCCTTACACGACAATCATCTCTGCGCCTGCATCCGACACGGCGACTAATCAGTATCTGGCGCCTTTCGCTGGCGCCGCGATGGGCGAATGGTTCATGGACAATGGAATGGATGCGCTCATCATCTACGACGATCTATCGAAGCACGCAGTGGCTTATCGGCAGGTTTCGCTGGTGCTCAAGCGTCCGTCTGGTCGTGAGGCTTATCCGGGCGATGTATTTTACTTGCACTCGCGATTACTCGAACGCGCCGCGCGTATGAGCGACGAATTCGGTGGCGGATCATTAACCGCGTTGCCGATTATCGAGACCCAGGCTGGCGACGTCTCCGCCTACATTCCGACAAACGTGATCTCGATTACGGATGGGCAAATCTACCTCGAGACTGATTTGTTCTATCAAGGTGTGCGGCCGGCGATTTCAGTGGGCCTCTCTGTCAGCCGTGTCGGATCGGCTGCCCAGATCAAGGCGATCAAGCAGGTCGCCGGCAAGGTGAAACTCGATCTGGCGCAATACCGCGAGTTGGCTGCATTCGCGCAGTTTGGCTCCGATCTGGATGCGGCAACGAGGGCGCGACTCGATCGCGGTCAACGCATTGTCGAGCTTTTTAAACAAAAGCAGTACAACCCGATTCCGGTTGAAGAGCAGGTTGCGGTGATGTGGGCGATGCAAAATGGGTATGTCGATCCTGTGCCAGTCGATCGCGTCAAAGAATTTCAATTGAAACTCCAGGATTGGCTGCAGACCCGGAAAGAAAGTTTCCTTCGTGCCATTCGCGAGAAAGGGCAACTTGATCAAGATCTCGAGTCGCAACTCAAAGCCGCGCTCGAGGAATTCAAAACGACCTGGCAATGATTTTGGCCTAACGAACAATGGCAAACACGCAAGACATACGGCGCCGGATCAAATCGATCCGTAACACCGCGCAAATTACCAAGGCGATGCAGATGGTCGCGGCTTCGAAGATGCGCCGCGCGCAGCAACATGCTCTGGCCGGCCGTCCGTATGCTGCGTTGATGAACAGAGTGCTCGTTTCATTGCAAAAGCGGACCGATCCGACCTTGCATCCGCTTCTTCAGGTTCGCGAGCTAAAGAAGGAGCTGGTCTTGATCATCAGCACTGACAAAGGTTTGGCGGGCGCTCTTAACACCAATCTTTTTCGTGAAGCCGCAAATTTCGATCAGACTAAAACGGTGTTCGTCGTTACCGGAAAAAAGGCGCGGCAGTTCGTGGCGCGAACGAAGCGCGAGTTGTTGGCCGACTTCGAATTGAAGGACTCGCCGAGTTTTGTCGAAACCAAAGCGGTCTCGAAATTTTGCACCGAGAAATTCCTCAACCGCGAGGTCGACAAGGTCTCTGTGCTCTTCACGCATTTCATCAACACGATCAATCAGCGGCCGGTTGTGGAGACGTTGTTGCCGATCAGCAATTTCGATTTGCCCAAGAGCGACTCTGCCGAAGGCGCGACCGAAGATGTCGATCCAATGCTCGGTTATATTTTTGAACCGAATGCAGCGGGAGTTCTCGACGTGATGCTGCCGTATTATGTTTCCTACCAGGTTTTTCAGATGATCCTCGACGCGCGCGCGTCCGAGCACAGCGCGCGGATGGTGG
>WNEZ01009375.1_pt1 | contig 12796 bp, 9 predicted proteins | sample 5400521 | NCBI WGS metagenome assembly WNEZ01 (sample SAMN13153339, study PRJNA577476) | soil metagenome | isolation source: 120 cm saprolite under Douglas fir tree site 2 hole 1 replicate 1 | place: USA:California | collected 2015-04-18 | reverse complement strand
CGTCGCGCCGCACCGTCTCGACCTTGTCCGGTACCGCCGGGCCGCCGTGCGAGAGCGCCACCCGCGAGGTCTGGCGCTGCCGGCGCTGCATCTCCTCGATCTCGGCCGGAAGCGACGCCGCCTCGTCCGCCGCGCTCTCGGCGCGCGCCCCCGGCCGCGCGCCGGCCGCCTCGGTGCGTACCTGGACGCTCATCATCTTCTCGATCACGTCCGACTCCATGCGCCGGATCATCACCTCGAACATGTCGTACCCCTCCTTCTGGTAAGCCTGGAGGGGATTCACCTGCCCGTAGCCGCGCAGCCCGATGCCCTCCTTCAGGTGATCCATGTTGAGGAGGTGGTCCTTCCACAGCATGTCGAGCGTCTGGAGCATGATGAGCTTCTCCAGATGGCGCATGATGGGCGGGCCGAAGGCCGTCTCGCGCTGTTCGTAAGTCTTCTTCACGCGCTCGACGAGGATGTCCTGGAGCGCGCCGATGCGGAGGCCGGCGCGTTGCTCCTCGGGCAGGTTCAGGCGGAAGTTGAACTGCGCGAACACCGCGTCGTCGAGCGCCTTCCAGTCCCACTCCTCGGAGGCCGTATCGGCGTCGGCGTGCGTCCCGATCAGGTCCTCCGCGATGCCCTCGGCCAGCTCCAGCACGTCGTCCTTCAGGTCGTCGCGCGCGAGGAGGTCGCGCCGGCGCGCGTAGATCACCTCGCGCTGCTTGTTGAGCACGTCGTCGTACTCGAGGAGGTGCTTGCGGATATCGAAGTTGTGCGCCTCGACCTTCTCCTGCGCGTTGCGGATGGCGCGCGTGATGAGGCGGTGCTCGATCGGCACCCCCTCCTCCATGCCGAGCCGCTGCATCATGTTCTGCATGCGGTCGGCGCCGAAGATGCGCAGCAGGTCGTCCTCGAGCGAGAGGTAGAAGCGCGACGATCCCGGGTCGCCCTGGCGCCCGCCGCGGCCGCGCAGCTGGTTGTCGATCCGGCGCGCCTCGTGGCGTTCGGTGCCGAGGATGTGCAGGCCGCCGGCGGCGACCACCTGCTCGTGCTCCGCGGCGCACGTCTCCCGGTACTTCTCGAGGATGTCCTTGTAGCGCGCCTCGTACTCCTGCGGCGCCTTCTGCAGCTGCTCGCGGATATCCTCGACCGCGGCGACGTACTTGGCGCGGTCCTCCTCGTAGCGCCGCTCGGCGGCGCGCAGCGCGTCCTCGTAGGGGCCGCGCTTCTCCTCGTGCAGGCGCTCCGCCTCGACGTAATCGTCCTCGGCGGCGCGGTACTCGGCGCGCAGCGGTTCGAGCTCGCCGTTGCCGGCGCCGTTCCCGGGATCGCCCTTGACGAGGAGGGCCAGCTCCATCACCGAGAGCCCGCGCTCGTACTCGGCGCGCCGCTCGTCCAGCTCGCGCCCGGCCTCGTCGCTGCGCGCGCCGCCGCCCTCCCAGGCGGCGAGCACCGCCTCGTAGCGGGCGCCGAGCTCCTCGAGCGACGAGCGCTCGGTCGCCACGGCGCCACCGCCCCCGGCGCCGAGGAGCGTCGTCTCGAGCTCCTGCTTGGCGCGGCGGTAGCGCTCCGGGATCGCGTCGCGCTCGCGCACCGCCGGGATCAGCTCGACCGAGCTCACCTCCTCGTAGCGCGAGCGGATGGCACGATAGGGCGAGAGGTCGAGGATCTTCCGGTGCGCGTCGGTCAGCCGGCGGAGCGCGTCACCGCGCCGCTCCTCGAGCGCGGCCAGCTCCTTCTGGAAGTGCGCGCCGGCGCGCTGCACCTCCTCGTCGTAGCGCTCGCGCAGCGTGCGCAGCGCATCCTCGTAACGCTCCGCCTTGGCCCCGCCCTCGAAGCTGCCGGCGCGCCGGATCCACTCGTTCTCCATCTCGGAGCGCGCCAGGAACTCGGGGTTCCCGCCGAGCAGGATGTCGGTGCCGCGCCCGGCCATGTTGGTGGCGATGGTCACCTGCGTGTGACGCCCGGCCTGGGCGATGATGTTGGCCTCGGCCTCGTGGTTGATGGCGTTCAGCACGTTGTGCTTGACGCCCGCCTTCTTGAGCAGCTTGGAGACCCGCTCGGACTTCTCGACCGAGGTGGTGCCGACCAGCACGGGCTGGCCCTTCTGGTGGCAGTCCTTGATCTCCTCGACCACCGCCTCGAACTTCTCGCGCTCGCTCTTGTAGACCACGTCGGGATGGTCGACGCGGTGCATGGGCTTGTTGGGCGGCATGACCACCACGTCGAGCTTGTAGATCTTCTTGAACTCGACCGCCTCGGTGTCCGCGGTGCCGGTCATGCCGGCGAGCTTCGCGTACATGCGGAAGTAGTTCTGGATGGTGATGGTGGCCAGCGTCTGGTTCTCGCGCTCGATCTTGACGCCTTCCTTCGCCTCGACCGCCTGGTGCAGGCCGTCGGACCAGCGCCGCCCGGGCATCAGCCGTCCCGTGAACTCGTCGACGATGAGCACCTCGCCGTCCTTCACCACGTAGTCGACGTCGCGCTTGAAGAGGGTGTGCGCCTTCAGCGCCTGCGTCACGTGGTGGAGGATGTCGATCTGGCTCGGGTCGTAGAGGTTCGAGACCCCGAGCAGGCGCTCGCACTTGGCGATGCCCTCCTCGGTGAGCGTCGCCGAGCGGTGCTTCTCGTCGATGGCGTAGTCGGTGTCCTTGCGCAGGCGGGGGATGATGCGGTCGACGGTGTAGTACTTGTCGGTCGACTCCTCGGCCGGGCCCGAGATGATGAGCGGGGTGCGCGCCTCGTCGATCAGGATGTTGTCCACCTCGTCGACGATCGCGTAATGCAGCTCGCGCTGGACGTACTCCTCCAGGCTGAACTTCATGTTGTCGCGCAGGTAGTCGAAGCCGAACTCGTTGTTGGTGCCGTAGGTGATGTCGGCGCGGTAGGCCGCGCGGCGCTCGATCGGGCGGAGGTGAAGGAGACGGTAGTCCTTGGTGATGTAGGTCGGGTCGAACTGGAAGCTCTGGTCGTGGATGATCGAGGCGACCGAGAGGCCCAGGTAGTGGAAGACGGGCCCCATCCACTGCACGTCACGGCGGGCCAGGTAGTCGTTGACCGTGACCAGATGCGCGCCCTTCCCTTCCAGCGCGTTCAGATAGAGCGGCAGCGTCGCGACCAGCGTCTTGCCCTCGCCGGTCTTCATCTCGGCGATCTTTCCCTGGTGCAGCACGATGCCGCCCAGGCACTGCACGTCGAAGTGCCGGAGACCGATCGTGCGCCGGGCCGCCTCGCGCACGTAGGCGAACGCCTCGGGGAGCAGGTCGTCGAGCGTCCTCTCCTCGGCCGCGAGGCGCTGCCCCAGCTCGGCCGTCTTCTCCGGGAAGGCCTCCGCGGGCAGCGCCCGGAGCTTCTCCTCCAGGTCGTTGATGTCGTGGACGATCGGCCACATGCGCTTCAGCTGGCGCTCGTTGGCGCTGCCGAAGACGCGCGTCAGGATGCTCGGCATGGGGAACGGGGTATTGTCGTCGTGGGTCCGGGGGAGGTCAAGCTTGGCTCAGCGCTCGATGCGCACCGCCGACTCGAGCCGCGCGCCGAGGAAGCGCTGCCCGATGCGGATGAACCGATCCGGCACGTCGGTGACGAAGAAGCTGGTCGAGCCTCCTCCGTGCCGGCGGGCGAGGCCGCGCGCCTCGAGAAGCTCGGCCACCGCGCGCGCCGTCTCCTCGGCCGAGTCGACGAGCGTCACCTGCGCGCCCATCACCTCGCCGATCACCGCCTTCAGCAGCGGGTAGTGCGTGCAGCCGAGGACCAGCGTGTCGATGCCGCTCTTCTCGAGCGTCGCCAGGTAGGCCTCGACCACGCCGCGCGGGATCGGGCCCTCGACCCAGCCCTCCTCGGCGAGCGCGACGAGTAGCGGGCACGGGCGCGTGTAGATCTCGAGGTCGGGGCGGAGCGCGCGGAGCGCCGTCGTGTACGCGCCCGACGCGATCGTCCCCTCGGTGCCGATCACGCCCACGCGGCCGTTCCGGGTGCGGGCCACGGCCGCGCGCGCGCCGGGCTCGATCACGCCGACGATCGGCACCGGGTAGCGCGCGGCGAGCGCGGTGAGCGCCACCGACGAGGCGGTGTTGCAGGCGACCACCAGGAGCTTGATCCCCCGCGCGATCAGGAAGTCGACGTTCTCGATGCTGTAGCGCGTGACCGTCTCGGCCGACTTGGTGCCGTACGGGTAGCGGCCCGTGTCGCCCAGGTAGACGAGGTCCTCGTGCGGCAGCGCGCCGAGCATCGCGTGCAGGACGGTGAGCCCGCCCACACCCGAGTCGAAGATGCCGATCGCGTCCTCGTCCGCCATCGCCGGCGTCTTATCCCCCACGGCGCGACCCGCCTCAAGCGACCCAGGCGTCCACGATCCGCCAGAGCGCCGCCCGTCCGTCGCCCGTGCGCGCCGAGAAGCCGACGACCGGCACGTCGTCACGGATCCGCGCGCGCGTCGCCGCGAGCGCGCGCTGCGCCGCGGCTCGCCCGAGCTTGTCGAGCTTGGTCGCGACGACGGCCGCCGGGCGGCCGACCGCGTTCAGGTAGGCGAGCAGCTCCTCCTCCTCCGCCTCGATCCCCCGCCGGGCATCGACCAGCAGCACCACGCCGCGGAGCGTGGGGCGCTCGCGGAGATAGGTCTCCACCAGCGGCTTCCACGCGCGCCGCTCCGCCTCCGGGCCGGCCGCGAAGCCGTAGCCGGGGAGGTCCACCAGCACCATCCGCTCGTCCAGCGCGAAGAAGTTGATCTGCCGCGTCCGGCCCGGCATCGCGCTGGTGCGCGCCACCCCGCGCCGGCCGACCAGCGTGTTGATGAGCGACGACTTCCCGACGTTCGAGCGCCCCGCGATGGCGACCTCGGGGGGACCGGGCGGCGGTCCGCCGCCGGGCGTGGCCGCGGCGCCGAGGAAGCGGGCCGGCCGCGCGCCGCTCAGCTCGCCTCTTTCTTCGCGGGCATCGGCGAGAGGCCGAGGGCGCGCTCCACCGCCCGCACCTGCGTGATGTAGGTCTCGCGCAGGGCACCCTTCTGGAGCGCCTCGACCAGCGCCTGCTGCTTCTGCTTGCTGGTCTGGGTGAAGGTGAGGAGCGTGCCCTTGCCGTCGGAGCTGGGCGTGAACCTGTACTCGGAGTCGATGTCGGCGAGCTTGAAGTCGATGGTGCGGCTCGTGATGCGGTGATCGTCCGGATACACCGTGTATTCGGTGACCAGATCCTGCACCTTGAAGCCCGGCGGGAGGATGTCGAGCTTGCCGATCACCTCGACCACCTTGGTGTTGCCCTTGTCCTCCTTGATCTCGGCCTTCATCACGTTCTCGGGCGCGAACTCCTGCGCGCGCTCGGGGTGCTGGAATGCGTCGAAGACCTTGTCGAGCGGCGCGTCGAACTTGCTGGTGAACTTGACGTGCCAGGTGTCGCCGGTCTTCACCAGGCTCTCGCTGGTGATCTGCTTCACGGGACTGGTCGCGGCCTGCTGGATCGCCCGGTACTGCATGAAGAGGTAGGCGACGATCGCGAGCACCACGACCCCGACCACGGCGAGGATTGCCTTCATGGGCGAGCCTCTTAGCCGAACCCGCTCCGCGGATACAAGGCCCGGCTCAGCCGGGCAGGACGAGGACCCGGAGGACCGTCCCGATGATGCGCAGGGTGTCCCGCCCGGGCTTGAAGTGGCTCACCCGCTCCGCCACGGGAGGGTAGAAGACCCGGACGGGAACCCCGAGCAGCGGCATGCCCCGGCGAGCGGCGCGCAGCAGGACCTCGGTCTCGAAGTCGTAGCGGGTGCCGCGCGTGCCGAGCGCCAGCGTCGCGGCGACCGGGTAGACGCGAAAGCCCGACTGGGTGTCCGGGAGCGGCTGGCCGGCGATCGCGCGCAGCAGGCGGTCGGCGATCCAGTTGCCGAAGCGGTTGAGGCGCGCGATCGTCAGCCCCTGCTTCTGGCGCACGCCCACCACGATCGCCCCCGGGACGGCGTCCGAGGCCGAGAGCAGGGCCGGGATCTCGTCGGGCAGATGCTGGCCGTCGGCGTCGAGCGTGAGCGCGCGGCCGACCTCGGCCTTGCGGAGGGCGTGCAGCCCGGTCAGGATGGCGGCCCCCTTGCCCGCGTTGCTCGCGTGGCGCATTACCTGCGCGCCCGCGGCGCGTGCCCGCACGTCGGTCCCGTCGTCCGAGCCGTCGTCGACGACGACGACGCGAGCGCAGTGAGCGCGCGCCCCCTTCACCACGTCGGCCACCGTGGCCGCCGCCTGATAGGCGGGAATCAGCGCCGCGACGTCGGTGCGCACCCCGGCTACGACGCTAGCGCCGACCGGGCAGGCGCGGCCAGCACCCAGTCCGCTATCCCGACGCGCACGTAGGTGGCGACACGCCGGAGATAGCGCGGCTCGCCGGCGATCGTCCGCGCGAGGCCCCAGAGCACGTCGGGCCTGGTGTAGAAGGCGCGGTAGGCGCGGCGGAACCAGCGCTCCAGTAGCTCCGCGGTGAGCCCGCGCGGCACGAACACCCAGTTCATGGCGTTCATCCGCTCCCAGTCCTCGTCGAAGGCGCCGTGCTGGCGCACGGTCGCGTACGACGGCGTGCCCGGGAAGGGCGTGAACTTGGTCACCTGCGCCAGGTCGAGCGGCGCCGTGCGCAGGAAGTCGACCGTCTCGGCGAGGCTGCCCTGGTCCTCGGTCGGGTGCGCCATCATGAGCAGGCCCTTCACGCGGATGCCGGCGGCGCGTGTCTGGCGGAGGGTCTCGAGCATGCGCGGGATCTTGACCTCGTGCTTCACCACGTCCAGCACGCGCTGCGAGCCGGACTCGATGCCGTAGGCGATCTGCCAGCAGCCCGCGCGGCGCATGAGGCGCAGGTGCTCCGGGTCGAGCAGGTTCGGGTGGCTGTTGCAGCTCCAGGTGAAGCGGAAGCCCTCGGCGAGGAAGCGCTCGCAGAGCTCGACCACCCGCCGGCGGCTCACCGTGAAGAGGTCGTCGTAGAAGAGCACGTGGCGCACGCCGAGGCGCTCGAGGCGCCGGCACATCTCGACCACGTAGTCGACGCTGTGGAAGCGGCCGCGCCGGCCCGACGTGGAGCGGTCGCAGAAGGTGCAGGAGAAGGGGCACCCCCGAGATGTCACCACGCTCGCCACCGGCGTGGCGCGGTAGTTGAAGACGTTCGGCTGGAAGCGGAGCGGGAAGTCCGGCACCAGGTCCCACGCCGGCTGGGGCAGGCGATCGAGGGCCTCGCCGTCCAGGTACTCGGCGCGCGGGTTGGCGCGCACCCCGTCGCCCTCGCGCCGGACCAGGCCGGGAACGGCGCGCGGATCGTCGCCCGCGGCGAGGGTCGCGATCAGCTCCGGGTAGGAGCGCTCACCCTCCCCCACCACGCCGTAGTCGAAGCCCGGGAACATGGCGAGCGTCTGCTCGGGCACCGCGCTCACGTGCGGCCCGCCGACGGTGACGACGACCCCCGGAACGAGCGCCTTCACGCGCTCCGCGATGCCCGCCGCATTGTGGATCGAGATGGTGGTGGCCGAGACGCCCACGTGGTCGGGCGCCAGCGAGGCCACCTGCCGCGCGACCTGCTCGACCGGCGTGCCTGCCCGCTTCCCGTCGACGATGTGGACGCGGTGCCCCTGGGCGCGCACCACCGCGGCCAGGGTCAGCGTGCCGATGCCCGGGATCTCTTCCTCGCCCTCGCGCACCCGGTCGCGCCGGCGGTCCCAGCACACGTAGGGCGGCTCGACGAAGACCACGGTGCGGGGCCGCATGGGGGGCGTATAGCGGAAGCGCCCCGAGCCGGGAAGGGTCAGCCCGCGAACTGGTCGAGCGCGCCCGCCAGGCGTTCGACGTCCCCGCCCAGCGGTCGGTCCTCGACCAGCGGCGCCACCAGCCGGCGCACGCGCGCATGCACGCCGCGCGTGCCCGCGCCGAGGCCGTCCGCGCCCACCAGATCGACCGCCTCCACCGCGGCGAGGAGCTCGATCGCGACCACGCGCCGGGCGTTGTCGAGCAGGCGGCGGGCGTGGCGGACCGCGACCGTTCCCATGCCGACCACGTCCTGGTTGTTGGCGTTGGTCGGCACCGAGCCCAGACTCGCGGGATGCGCCAGCACGGCGTTGTCCGCGACCGTCGAGCTGGCACAGTACTGGAGTCCCATGAGGCCGCTCCGCACCCCGACCTGATCGCGGATCAGGAAGGGCGGGAGGCCGCCGTTGGTCGCGGGATCGAGGAGGCGCGCGAGCCGACGCTCGGAGAAGAGCGCCACCTCGGCGAGCGCGACCTTCAGGTGGTCGACGGCGAGCGCGACCGGCTGCCCGTGGAAGTTGCCCGCGTGCAGCACCACGTCCTCCTCCGGGAAGAACGTCGGGTTGTCGGTCACGCCGTTGACCTCCACCTCGATCACCTGTCGTACGTGGGCCACGGTGTCGCGCACCGCGCCCAGCACCTGCGGCACGCAGCGCAGCGTGTAGGCGTCCTGCACCGGCGCCAGGCGGCCGTTCCCGGCCTCGGGGCGGATGGCGCCGTCGCGCAGGTGGCGGCTTCCGTCGAGCAGCGCGCGCAGCCGGGCGGCGGAGGCCTGCTGGCCGGGGTGCGCCCGGGCGGCGTGCACCCGGGCCGCCGCGGCGAGCGCCTCAGCCGCGGGCCGCCGCGTCCCGCGCCACTCGACCTCGCCCTCCCCCATGAGCCCGCTGGCCACGTGCGCCAGCTCGACCAGGTCGCCGCTGGCGCCCACCGAGCCGGTCTCCGGCACCAGGGGATGGATGCCGGCGTTGAGCATCGCGACCAGCGTGTCGACGAGCAGCGGGCGGACCGCGGAGCGCCCCTGCGCCAGCGAGAAGGCCCGCACCGCCATGGTCGCGCGCACGACGGGCGGCGGATGCGCGGGGCCGAGGCCGCTCGCGTGGCTGCGCACCAGGTTCTGCTGGAAGCGGGCCGTGGCGCCGGGCGGCACGGCGCGATCGCAGAGCGGGCCGCAGCCGGTGTTGAGCCCGTAGACCACGCGCCCGGCGCGTGCCAGCTCGAGGAGCTGGTGGTGGCTCGCCTCCAGCCGCTCGCGCACCCCCGCGCCCAGCGCCACCCGCGCGCCGGCGGCGATCTGCCCGAGCGCCGCCAGCGTCAGCGGCGCGGGCGGCGCGAAGACGATGGCCGGCGCGCTCGCGGTCTCGACCGACGCCTGCACGACCCGTCGCTTAGCGGAAGGATGGCGGGCGCGCAAACCTTCGTTGAACCGCGCGCGCGAACTTGCTACAGCGCCCGCAACCCACGCCAAGGAGGACCCATGCTACGACGCTCGCTGCCCGCAACCCTGGCCCTCGCCACGCTCCTCGCCGCCTGCAAGGGCCCGGCCGTCCCGCACCCGCTGAACGGCCAGAGCCGCTACCTGTGCTGCAACATGCACTACGAGAAGCCGGAGATCAGCGACGTCAACTACCTGAAGGGGACGCTCATCCCCTTCGGCACGCGCGTCCAGGTGCTCCAGGTGCGGAAGAGCAGCGTCGAGTTCCAGCCCGCGGGTCATCCGCCGATCACGCTGGTCCTCAAGTACGGCAAGGACGCGACCACGATGGACCAGTACCTGGAGCGCATCTTCCTGCGCGAGGATCCGCACGCGAAGCTGCCCAGGGCGGGCAAGGACAAGAAGCAGGCCGCCGCCGCCGAGAAGACGCGCAAGCGGATCGAGGACGGCGTGGTGGAGGTCGGGATGACGAAGGACGAGGTGCTGATGGCGATCGGCTACCCGCCGCTGCACCGCACGCCGTCGCTCGACTCGCCGCAGTGGACGTACTGGGCGAACCGGTGGGTGACGTTCGAGGTGTACTTCGACGGCGACAAGGTGTCGCGCACCGTGGGGCGCTGAGGCGGCGCGAGGGCATCGTCTCCGGATCGCTGCGCCTGCGCTGCCTCCTCGTCGCCGCCGGTACGCTCGCGGGGTGCGCCGGCGTGTTGCTGCCCGAGGGCGACCTCCTGCGCGACGTCTACCTGCGCGGGTCGCCCGCCGTGCCGACGGTCGCCCTCACCTTCGACGACGGGCCGAACGGGCGGTGCACCGAGGCGGTGCTGGATGCGCTGCGCGACGTCGGGGCGCCCGCGACCTTCTTCGTCGTGGGGAGGAACGTCGCGCGCGGGGAAGACGATGCGCTCCTCCTGCGCATGGTGCGCGAGGGACACACCATCGGCGTGCACTCGGATACGCACGGGGCGCGACCGCTCCTCTTCCACGGCCTGACGGCGGAGGAGCTCCGGGCGGCGCGGGCCGCGGTCGAGGCGGCGCTGGCGCGCGCCGGCGTCGTCGAGCGTCCGGTGATCACGCTCTTCCGCCCGCCCTTCGGTTTCCTCACCGCGGCCGCGGCCCGGGCGGCGGCCGAGGCGGGCTTTCACATCGTGGAGTGGACCGTCTCGGTGGGTGACTGGGAGCCGGGGCGGGAAGCGAGCGACGTCGTCGATGCGGTCCTCGCGCGCGTCCGCCCCGGCGACGTGATCCTGCTCCACGACGGCGATCAGACCCACCATCGCTCGCGCGAGCGCTGCCGGGATCGACGCAACATTGCCGACGCGGTGCGCCTCTTGGTCCCTGCCCTCGCGGCCCGGGGCCTCCGGCCCGCCCCGCTCCCCGAGCTCCTCGGCCTCCCGGCCGCCGCGTCGACCTCGTGAGCGAGTGAAGCACGGCCCGGCGCCCGTCCGCGGATCGCGGACGGGCGCCGGGGATGACTCGAGTGCCGTTACGGTGTCGGGACGATCTGGGCGGTCCCGGGGAGGCTGGTGAGGCCCGGTCCGGGCAGGTCGGCCACCCCGTCGATCGTGGAGTTCGTGGTGGTCGGGATGCAGAAACCGCTGGCGAGGATTGCGCCCGCGTGTGGCATGCCGTCGGTCAGGGGCCCGGCGGCATTGCCCTGCGTGTTGACGCACTTGGCGGCGGCCACGGCGAAGGCCCCGGCCGTCTTCTGGCTCGGGCAGAAGTTACCGGTGCTGCTGGTCATGGACGTCGTCCCCGTGGTGAGCGGGCTGAGCGTAACGCTGAGGGGCGCCTGGAACGCGCCGCCCCCGCGCTCCGGCGGGCAGGTGTGGCTGGTGGTGCTGCTGCCGCCTGACACGCACGCTCCGCCGGCGTTCGGGCCGTACGTGCACGTGCCGGTGCAGTGCGGGCACGGCGATCCGAGGTTGCCGGTGACGTACACCCACGAGGAGAGCGGGAGCGTCACGCTGGAGTCGCCGGTCGACGGGTTGCCCGTGCCCGAGCCGTCCAGCTGCATGACGTTCTGCACGCAGGTGGTGAGGGAGCTGAGGATCGGGTTCGGGAACTCGAGCGGCGGGCCGAAGAAGCAGTTGGCCACCCCGTGGCAGGCTCCCGTGTAGCCGCCGCAGCCCGCGTCGTTCGTACACGTGTTGAGCGTGTCGTTGTTGAGGCAGACCTTGCCCGGCCCGGCGGCCTTGGTACAGTCGAGGCTGCCGGTGCCGTTGCTGGCGACCAGGTTCGAGCCGGAGATGTTCAGGTAGTTGGTCGCGCCCGATGGGACCTGGCCCGGCGGGATGGCCTTGGCGTTGCCGCCGCCGATGTAGAGGCAGCCACGGCCCATGTCACTGGGAGTGGTCGGGGTGCTGCAGGCGGTGTCGGAGAAGAGCGCGCCGGTGAACGGCGCCGCGGGAACGGGCGACAACCCCGGGCCGCCGCAGCTCGAGGAGCCGGCGACGTTCGTGAACTTGAGCGACATCGGGATCGTGGTCGTGGTGGTCGGCGCTGCGGTCGTGGTGGTCGGCGCTGCAGTCGTCGTCGTCGGCGCTGCGGTCGTCGTCGTCGGCGCCGCGGTCGTCGTCGTCGGCGCGTGAGTCGTCGTGGTCGGCGCCGCAGTCGTCGTGGTCGGCGCTGCAGTCGTCGTGGTCGGCGCGTGAGTCGTCGTGGTCGGCGCCGCAGTCGTCGTGGTCGGCGCCGCAGTCGTCGTCGTCGCCCCCGCGGTCGTTGTCGTCGTCCCGCCCGGGCACGTCGGCCCGCTGCCCGGGAACGGGCAAGCGTCGCAGCAGCTTCCGCACACGCCGACGGTGCCACCCTTCGCGGTGCAGGCATCAGCGCTCTTCTTGCTCTTGCAGCTCGTCACACCCTTCTTGTTCGTGATGCAACAGGTGACGAACCCCGGTTTGCCGCACACCGATTTCGCCGCGCACTTCTTCACTTTCCCCTTGCACGACTTCGGGAGCATGTTGTTGGTCACCGAGGTGTTGGCGGATTGCGCAACACAGCTGACGTACGCCCCGTGGTCGGGGGCGCTCGCGCACGGGCCACACGCCTGCTCGGCGGCGTCGCGCGCCGCGGCGGTCATCGAGCCGGTTGGATCGTCCGCGGCGCAATTCGCCGACGCCAACCGCGCGCTGGCGAAGAGCAACACGAGCGCCAGGGGAACACGAGTGGGGATCTTCATCGAGGGGCCTCCTTCCTTCTCGGAGCGTTTTGTTCAAGGTTTTCATGCTCACTCATACGCTCGAGTGGAGGGATCGGACATACCCACTTCATGGGAGGCGCACCGCCTACCGAGGCGTGACACGCCATCACGCCATCAGTCGCAGGTGAATCGCGCCGCATGCGAACGAGCCCTCCCACGTCATGGCGAGCCGCACGGAGCTTGCTTCCCGTCCCGGCCGCTTCCTTGACAGCCCGGGCTTGCGACCATAAGAAGCCGGCCAGCCGATGGCGGACGCGGCCGATGTGCTGGTGATCGGCGGCGGGCCCGCAGGCGCGGTGGCGGCCACGGTCCTTGCCGACGCCGGACACCGCGTGCTGGTCCTCGAGCGTGAGCGCTTCCCGCGCTACCACATCGGCGAGTCGCTCCTCTCCGCCACGCTCCCCATCCTGGACGCCATCGGCGCCACAC
>WNEZ01004529.1_pt1 | contig 12796 bp, 13 predicted proteins | sample 5400521 | NCBI WGS metagenome assembly WNEZ01 (sample SAMN13153339, study PRJNA577476) | soil metagenome | isolation source: 120 cm saprolite under Douglas fir tree site 2 hole 1 replicate 1 | place: USA:California | collected 2015-04-18 | reverse complement strand
TGTGAAACACTATGGCTACAAGAAAGAAAATTGAAGTCTTCAGTGCAGGTTGTTCAACGTGCAAGGAAACAATCGAGGTAGTTAAACGCCTTGCCGGGTCTTCGCATGAGGTTGTGATCCACGATATGCAGAAGTCCGACGTGGCTTCCAGGGCGAAGCAATACGGCGTCCGAAGTGTTCCTGCCGTTGTGGTTGACGGCAAACTCGCCGGATGCTGCGCCGGACGTGGCCCGGACGAACATGTTCTGCGTACAGCTCTAGCCTAGATTTATTCGTTGGCGCCTCTCAAAGCAAACGCGCTGGGCTGTCAAAAGCTCAGCGCGTTTTTTTCGTCCGCACCAATCGAGACAGTCCCTGATCAACGCCGTAACCGGAGAAGTGCCGATGACTCCCCAGAAGTCCGGTTCTGGGAAATGGCTGGGTCAGTTCCAATTGAGCCACGACGCAAATTGCGGTTTAGGCTTGGCGTCAGATGATCCAGCGGCGGTTGATCACATTAGTGTTGCGACGATTATTCTTCGCTGAGGAATTCGACGGTTGGAGGGCCGAGGAGCAGACCGGCCTCTGTGCCGCGGTCGATTAGCTCTTTCACAGCTTGCTTGCCTCTTTCGCCGCAGCCCAGCGTCCATTTGTTGACATACATGCCGACAAATCTGTCTGCCAGCTCGGTATCCATTTCGCGGGCGAATTGCATGGCGTAGTTCAGAGCTTCTTCCCGGTGTTCGAGGCCGTAGGAAACGCTGTTCCGGATGGTTTTGGCGATTTGGCGACCCACGGCGGGCCCCAGCGCGCGGCGCACGGCGTTGCCGCCAAGCGGGAGAGGCAATCCCGTCTGCTCCTGCCACCAGATGCCCAGATCGATCACGCGGTGCAGCCGTTTTTCGGAGAAGAAGAGCTGCCCTTCATGGATGAGCAGGCCCGCTTCGACCAGCTCATTCTGAACTGCGTCAATGATCTTATCGAAAGGCATGACTACCGCCTCGAACTGCGGTTCAAGAAGCTTCAAGGCGAGATACGCGGAGGTCTTCAGGCCGGGGACGGCGATGCGCTTGCCGGCAAGTTCATGGGGCTTCAGGGACTTCGTGCACACGACGATGGGCCCGTAGCCCTCGCCGAAGCTGGCGCCGCAGTCGAGCAGGATGTACTTTTCGCGGAGATCCGGATAGGCTGCAAAGCTGATGGCGGTGACGTCGTAGGCCTCGGTGAGCGCGGCCTCGTTTAAGGACTGGATGTCCGACAAGATGTGGATGTACTTGTATCCGGGTGTAGCGAGTTTGTGGGTGGCCAGTGCGTAGAACATGAATGCATCGTCGGAATCCGGTGAATGCGCGAGTTTGATCTCGACTGGTGCTTTTTCGGTCTTTGAAGCTGCTTGTCGACCTGCCATGGCGTCGCTCAATTCCTTATCCGTCGCTCACCCAAGCGAATCGGTCTGATTTCAGGTGCAATCGCGCAATTGTTGCATCGCCCTGGCTGGGTTTTCCCCGGGAATGCTCCTCCTGTGGAGAAGCTCTATCAGGGAGCAAACGAGAGAAGACTTGCGCGTCGCAGGGGCTTGCGTGGCGCCGGGCCGGGCGTCTTTGTTTCAAGGGAGAGCCTAGCATATCGCCGCCCGAGGAACAAACTATTGGGAAGGGTGACGCGGCAGCGCTTTTGGTCGTACAGCCAGGCAATCGTTAAAATCGAAACGTTTTGCCGCAAAGCCCGCAGGCGCAACCTGCAACTCTTCCAAACTTTGAAAGTACAAAACGGTTCTCCTCCCGGGCCTCATCCATCCAGGCACATCCTTCGTAATATCCAGTGCAGTACACAACACTCAATTTCGAAAGGATACAAGAAATGAAGAAGCTCTCGTATTTGTTTCTATCAGTATTGGTGATGGGCACAGCCGTCCTCGCCAAGCAGAACCCCATGGTCGGCGGCGCGCCGATGCTCCCAGCAAGGAACATCGTGGAAAACGCCGTCAACTCCGCCGACCACACCACGCTGGTCGCGGCCGTGAAGGCCGCCGGGCTGGTCGAAACGCTGCAAAGTCCGGGCCCATTCACGGTCTTCGCGCCAACGAACGAGGCGTTTTCTAAGCTCCCCGCCGGCACCGTGGACACGCTCCTCAAAGCGGAAAACAAGGACGCGCTCGCGAAGGTTCTGACCTACCACGTCGTCGCGGGCAAAATGAGCAACAAGGATCTGTGGAAAGCCATCAAGGCCGACAACGGGACAGCTACTCTGAAGACAGTCAGCGGCGGGGTTCTTAAAGCAAGTTTGATGGGCAAGGAAATCGTCCTCACGGACGAAAAGGGCGGAACGTCCAAAATCACAATCGCGGACGTCAACCAGTCCAACGGCGTCATCCATGTCGTGGACACGGTTCTTCTTCCCAATTAACAACACGGACGGTATAAAAGAACGGAAAGGGGATGCCCCACGCTTGGTAATAGCGTGGGGCTTCTTCCTGCTTAGACCTATCCTAAATTACGATACGAGATTTTGCTGCTAGAGAATCTGCTTCGTTGAGTGGCTAGCTTCGCCGCAGCACCAGGCAGCCCGCGAGCATGTCGTGAAGCGCCTGCCGCCTTTCTGTGAAACCGGCCATGATGTAACCGATGGCCAGTGGGACCATATTCGTGATGACCTTGCCGAAGTGTCGCCCCGTCGCCCGCGGGAAGCTGATGCGCTGACCGGCCAGATCCGCGACCACCAGACCCAAGACTCTTTTCCCCACGGTCGCCTGCCACTCCGAACACTCCATCAGGGCGTGGTAGAGCCAAGTGACAACCAGGCTGACGGTGGCGGCAAGAAAAAAGAGTCCAAAGATCAAAATGAAACCGGCATCGCCCCAATCTTCCTCGGGGCGAATCCGGCTGAGGAGCGCGCCTAATCCCGTAAGGAAGAGCAAAGGAATCAGAACTACGGCGATGCCAAGTGTCATGACCGCGCTATCGATCACATAAGCCAAGAAGCGCAGCCAGAACCCCGCATACTTATCGCGCGGAACAGCAGGGTACACGGGGAGGGCAGCCGAACCACCCACTGCGGGAGGCCGCGTCATGGCAGTGCCAAGCGGAAAGGGTTGACCACAGGTCGAGCAAAACGCAGCACCACTGGCCATCGCGGCGCCACACTTGGAACAATACATAGTCAGTCCTCCGCTTTTCTTGATGTCTCGCGAAGCTTGATGAGGAGCGCCGCCAAATGCTACTTTCAAGCCGCGACCCGGTCAATCCTCATCGGGACCACAGTCTCTCGGTCTCTTCCTGTAGGGGCTCACTGCCGGCCTTTGGGACGCCCCGTCATCCTCGCCAAGGGGGAAAAAATTTCATAGCTCTAGTACCCGCCCCACTCCGCCTGCTCTTCTCTGTGACTAGGCGCATCTATTTGATTTTGCTAAGGCTTATCAGTAAACGAGAACATTTCTCCACTTTGGTTCATTTCGTGCGCTTTCGTCCTCCACGTCGGTACGCTAGGCTCGTGTGTGGTTTCGCGCTAAAATATCGTAGTAGCGCTCTCACTGAGCGGAATACAGATCCTGGGAAGCTTATACTGGCCGCCTGAGCCCAACCCCTCGCGGCCATTTTGCAAATTGCTCGATTCAGGAGTCCACATGCGCACGACTCTGAAAATCGTCCTGCCCTTGATCGTGAGCGTTGGAACGGTATCTCTTCTTTTCGCCGCCTACCAGGTGCGGAGGGAGAAGCGCACTCTGCGCAACGACCTCTCACGCCGCACGGAGATTCTCGGGGAAAGCCTCCAGGAAACCATCGAGCCGTTGCTCGAGCGCGCGCCGGAGAAGAACCTGCAGCGGCTGGTCGAGCGATTTGCGCAGCGCGAGCACTTGAAAGGTGTGGCTGTTTATAATGCGGACGGCGTTCCGTTCGCGATTACCTCGGGGCTGCCGCCGATCTTCAGGTTGCGTCCGGCGGCTGCGGTGCGTGCAGCAAAGGAAAACTCCGGGGTAGGAGAATTTCTGAGCGCCGATTCAATTGTCTCCATCGAGCCTGAGAAAGCGACCCCCCTCCACATCTACGCATTGCCGCTTCATCACGATGGCGAGATGGCGGGAACGCTGGCTCTCTTCCACGATACCAGTTATATCGAGAAACAAGTTTCCCGCACGCTGCGCGATTCCTTGATCAACGCGCTGGTGCAAACTCTGCTGATTACGGGCCTCGCACTGATCCTCGTGCGCTGGACCTTCACCGGCCCGCTGGGGCGCACGGCGAAATGGCTGCGTACGTTGCGCACCGGCCAAGCAAACGCTCCGCCGGCCCTCGCGCAGGGTGAAATCCTCGACCAGCTCCATCATGAAGTAACACACCTCGCGCGCGATTTGACCACCGCGCGCGCCACGGCGGAAGAGGAAGCGCGCTTACGCGATTCGAACGCTTCACTCTGGACGGCGGAGCGGCTACGGGTCAGCTTGCGCAGCAAACTTCAGGAAAAGCCTCTCTTTGTGGTCTCCAATCGCGAACCCTACATGCATGTGTTCAACGAAAAAGACAAATCGATTCAGGTCATCGTTCCTGCCAGTGGTGTGGTGACCGCGCTCGAGCCGGTACTGCGCGCATGCAACGGCACCTGGATCGCCAACGGATCGGGCAGCGCCGACCGTGAAATGGTCGACAGGCAGGATCACCTCCGCGTTCCGCCCGATCATCCGACCTACACGCTTCGCCGTGTCTGGCTGAGCGACGAGGAGGACCGGGGCTACTACGAAGGTTTTTCAAACGAAGGCCTGTGGCCGCTGTGCCACATCGCGCATACCCGCCCGACCTTCCGCCTTGAGGATTGGGTGCAGTACCAAAAAATCAATCGCCGCTTTGCGGACGCCGTTTTGCAGGAAATGGAGGGCGCCGAATCACCGATTCTTCTTGCGCAGGATTATCACTTTGCCTTGCTTCCACGGATGGTCAAGGAAGCGCGGCCGGACGCACGGGTGGCGATTTTCTGGCACATACCGTGGCCGAATCCGGAAGTGTTCGGAATCTGCCCGTGGCAACGGGAACTCGTGGAGGGTTTGCTGGGTGCCGACCTGATCGGCTTTCAGATCCAGACGCACTGCAATAATTTTCTGGAGACGGTGGATCGCGCACTTGAAGCAATAACGGAATGGGACCGCTTCGCGGTGAACCGGCAAGGGCACGTCACGCGTGTGCGCCCCTATCCCATCAGCGTGGCGTTTCCGGAAAATTGGAACGGCAACGAGGAAAGATTCAGTGCCGGCACGGAGCGCGCAGCGCTTTGCGCGGAGTTGGGCATCCACGCTTCGCTTCTCGGAGTCGGCGTCGATCGCATAGACTACACCAAAGGGATCCTCGAGCGCTTCCGGGCCATTGAACGATTTCTGGAACTGAACCCTGTCTATCAGGAGCGGTTCACCTTTGTTCAAATTGGGGCGCCCAGCCGCACAGATATCGAGCGGTATAAGAATTTTCTAGACGAGGTCACGGCCGAAGCGGAACGCATCAACGCGCATTTCCGGGCCGGCGGATGGAAACCGATCGTCTTGCTCAAGAAGCACCACTCGCACGAAGAGATTGCACGGTACTACCACGCAGCCTCTCTCTGCATGGTCACCTCGCTCCACGACGGAATGAATCTGGTGGCGAAGGAATTTGCCGCCGCGCGCAGCGACGAACGCGGGGTACTAATCCTCAGCACCTTTGCGGGAGCGGCGCATGAGCTTCCGGATGCGCTTCTGGTCAATCCCTACGATATTTCGCAGGTAGCCGATGCCGTGCATCGCGCGCTGGAGATGCCCGAAGAGGAGCAGGCGAGACGCATGCAGCAAATGAGACAAAGTGTGCGCAAACATAACGTCTTCCGCTGGGCCGCGCATCTTCTCTCCGATCTAACGGAAATTCGAATTGAATTCGCAGAACGAGCCGAGGTGCCGCAGGTGCCATGATCCGGCCGCGGAGATCCATTTCACACTTCCTGCGGCACTGGGAAAGCACCCCCGCACTCCTTTCCGAAAGCAAACATCTGGTGATTTTTTTCGATTTCGACGGCACACTGGTGCGCATGGCGCGCCGCCCGGAGAGAGTGTTCCTCACTGCCGCGTCGCGAAGTGTCCTTGAACGCCTCGCGGAAAATTCACGGGTAACCCCGGCTATCATCAGTGGCCGCCGCCGCGCGGAACTCCAGGGCCAAATCGGCATCCGCAACACCAAGGCGAGATTCCGTCTCCGCGGTCCCGGCGAAGTAGGAGCAGCGCTTACGAGACTAAAGAAAGTGATGCAATGAACACAGCGGATACCCCCTTCCAGTTTGTCACGGTCTCGTATCTCACGCGCATCGGCAATCAGTCCGCCGTCACGCTCACCGAGTTTCTGAGGGGTCTTGAGAATTGCAGCGATGCGTCGATCTTCCATCACACCTTTCAGACTCTCGGCAGCCATCACTTCCTTACCGAAGGCTTCTCAAACGATTTTGCGCAGTGGGTGTTTGCAGACGCGAGCCGAAACGATCTTGCCGAACAACTTGCCGCACTCGACATTCGCGACTACGTCTCCATTGCCGCGCTGCGCAGCGATCTCTGCCGCCTTGTCAGTGATTACTGCACGGCGCATCCATACTTGGCGGGCCAATCGGCGCTGGAGCGTTTTTACTTCTGCGAGAGCGTCGAAGTGACCGCGCCCCTGGGCCGCAGCGCGCGGACGCTCGATGAATTCCGGGACGGGATCGAACATCTGAGCCACGCGGGCTTCTATTTTCACTTCATCACTTCGCGGCTGCGGCTCCAGCTGCAGACCAACGATTTTTCCCACTGGCTTGCCGGCGGCTTGGGCCTCGAAACGCTCGCCGCAAGCGTCAATCGCATCGATATCTACACGAACACTCTGGACAGCACGCGCGCCAAACTGCTCCGTTTGATCGACCGCGAAAGGAGGAAGGCATGAGAGAAACACTGACCGCGAGCCGCGTTCCGCTCGAGGACTATGCCGCACTCCTTGGGGGAGGCGAAATCGAGGAGCTTCGCGCTCTCGCGCAACCTCTGCGCGGCCGGAGCATGGAGATGATCAACTCGACTGCGGTCGGGGGCGGAGTTGCGGAAATTCTAAATCGCCTGATACCGCTCGCGGAAGAACTGGGCCTCAACATCAAATGGAACGTGATGAGCGGGGGCGAGGACTTCTTCCACGTGACCAAAGCCTTCCACAATGCGCTGCATGGCGCGCCCTATCATGCCAGTGCGAAGGATTTCGAAGTTTTCCTCGCTTACAACGAACGAAATCGCACGAACCTCCCGCTGGATGCCGAGTTTGTAGTCATTCACGACCCGCAGCCCGCGGCGCTCATCGAAACGCGGCGAGCGGGTTCCAATCACTGGGTGTGGCGCTGCCATATCGATCTTTCGCGCCCGAACCGTTTCGTCTGGGAATTTCTCGAACAGTTCGTCTCCCGAATTCTCCCGCCAGCTGCCGATTCCGCAATATCTCTTCTATCCGGCGATTGACCCTCTCTCCGAAAAAAACCGCAGCCTAGAACCGGAGTTTATCTCTGAGGTGCTCGCCCGCTATCAGATTGATCCCCAGCGCCCCATTCTTACGCAAATTTCCCGCTTCGACCGCCTCAAGGATCCGCTCGGAGTGATTCGCGCCTACCGAATCGTGAAGCGTTATTTCGATTGCCAGCTGGTCCTTGCGGGCGGCGGCGCCGCCGACGATCCGGAAGGCGCGGCTGTCTTGAAGGAGGTCCGGCGCGAAGCAGGAAACGATCCGGACATTAGAGTCATTGAGCTGCCTGCCTGGGCGCCGCTCGAAGTAAACGCATTGCAAAGCGCCTCGACGGTCGTCATTCAGAAGAGCTTGCGCGAGGGCTTCGGCCTCACCGTGTCCGAGGCGTTGTGGAAGAAGAAACCGGTGGTGGCGTCGGCCGTCGGGGGCATCCCCATCCAAATTATTCACAAGCATACCGGTCTCTTGGCGCACTCCGTGGAAGGCACGGCGTATCAAATTCGCTTCCTATTGTCGCACCCGGAAATCGCCTCAAAGCTAGGAGAACACGGTCATCAACACGTGAAGGAAAACTTTCTCATCACGCAAAAACTGAAACGCTATTTGACGCTTTTCCTGGTTCTATCCCGAGGCACGTGAGCCGGGCGGAAGGCTCTGGCAACTTCCGGCTGCGCGACCTCATCCAACTTCAAGAAGCAGAAAGTCCCCCGGCCGAAGCCAGCCTCTGCTCTGTGCAAGTACAACTTGTGTGTCTTAGGAGAACACGAATGAAGCGCGTCGCACTTTTACTGTTTCTTGCCGGTTGTCTGGTGCCGATGGCTTCGGCGCAGGATGCCGTCCAGGTGGGCGCCTATGCCGATTATTTCCGCCTCTCGCAGACGAAAACCAACATGGCGGGACTCGGAGGGCGCGCGGGCTTTAAGGCGTTCTCTCACGTCATGGTTGAGGGTGAGATGAACTATGACTTCAATCAGGTGTTCACCGAGGGCTTCACGAATACCAGCACGGGCGCCGTCACGCTGCAAAGAAGCAATCTGCGAGTCCTACACGGGCTCATCGGCCCAAAATTGGTGGCCGGCCACGGTTCGATTCGTCCTTTTCTGACCGTGAAAGGAGGCTTCATCAATTTCCAGCTTGATGCCCGACCCGCAACCTTCGCAACTTTTGCAAGCTCCGTCGACAACCTGCGTTCGAACAATGTGAGCGGCGCAGTCTACCCGGGTGCCGGTTTGGAAGGGCACCTTGGCCCGGTCGGTCTCCGGCTAGAAGCCGGCGATGAGATCTACTTCACCGGCGGCACGCATCATAATCCGCGAATCTCCTTTGGACCGTTCCTCCGGTTCTAGGAAAGGTTTGTCCAGATTATTTCGCTCTTTTCTATTTTTCGGCCGCGACGGATCGCCCCGTTCCATTCGATTTCGTAAAACGGGGCGATTCGGATCTAGTTCCGCTTCACGTTTCAACAAGGCAAATTCCTTCGAAAACGAATTATCGGCCGCTGGATCTCCGGAATCCAAGAAAAGAATCACTTCATAAGGCTCAATCGGGCCGGCTGCGTTCTGCGGCGGGTGGAGCCGCTCCAATGAGAGCAGGATTCGGTGCGGATTTGGATTTGACCGCGCCATCGAGCGTGCGGATTACGCGGGCCGGCCGTTGACAGCACCGCCGAAATGGTCTTGATGCTGACGAAGCAGAAACTGATCGGTCATACCGGCAATGTAATCGCAGACGATCACATAGCGGGGCGCGGTCCGCGTGAGTTCTTCGTGGAAAGCAGGCATGGATCCGGGCGAGCCAAGGTAGAAGACGAACAACTCTTCCAGACATTTCACGGAACGGTCGCGGTCTTCCGTGATGGCCGGATGATTGTAAATGTGGGTGAAGAGGTAGCGCTTGAGAGCGGCGTTGCGGGCCGCGGCGGCATCGCTGAAGCCGGCGAGGCGCCTGGGAGCCCGGCGGACATCCTCCGTGGAAGAAGCGCCGGAGGCGAGGACGCGCTGCTGGGTTGCCTCGATCAGATCGGTCGCAAGTCCATTGAGAGCGCGCTTAAGGGCTTCGTTGAATTTCAGTTTTTCGCGCGTGCCGGGATGTGCGGCGTCCACCTGCGCGTAGAATTCGCCGAAAAAGGAAACTTCCCTGCGAAGCACAGCGAGGTCGAGAAGCCCGGCCTCCAGAGCGTCGTCGAGATCAGCCGTGTTGTAAGCAATCTCATCCACCCAGTCAATGAGCTGCGCTTCGAGGGGAGGGCGCAAATCGAGAAGATATTCGCCGAGTTGCGGGAGTTCCAAGGCGGAATAATCACGCGAGTGCTTGATGATGCCTTCGCGAACCTCAAAGCTGAGATTCAAACCCGGGAAATCGAGATAGCGCTGCTCGAATTGTTCGACGATGCGAAGCGCATGCAAATTGTGATTGAAAGAGCCGCCGTGCGGGCGCATCAGGTCGTCCAACTTGCGTTCCCCGGCATGGCCGAACGGGGGATGGCCGATATCGTGGACCAGCGCGAGAGCTTCGGCAAGCTCCGTGTTCAGGCCCAGCGCGGAAGCGACGGTGCGGGCAATCTGCGCGACCTCCAACGTATGGGTCAAGCGGTTCCGGAAATGGTCTGAATAGCGCGTGGTGAAAACTTGCGTCTTGGCTTCCAAGCGGCGGAAGGCCCGGGAATGGATGATGCGGTCGCGATCACGCGCGTACACGCTGCGGTAGGGATGCGGCGGCTCCGGATAGCGGCGGCCCAGGGAATATTCCGCGCGCATCGCGCAGGGAGCAGGAATGGGGACTGATTCGATGGGCCGCTCCGTCATGTTCCGCCCGATCCGCGCAAGGAATCCACCGCGGAGCGGATCAAGACTTCGGCGAAAGGCTATCCAGGCCGCGATCGGCTTCGTCCGCGACGGTGGTGTCTGGGAACTCTTTTTTGATCTGCTGATAAATGCTGGCGGCCTCTTGCGGATTGGACTTGCGGAGCAAGCCCGCAAGTTCGAGGAGGACCAGCGGGCGCGGCACGAGCGCGGACGGTTTATCCGCCAGGGCGCGATAGATCTTGACGGCCTCCTCGGGCTTGCCGGTACGCGAGTAAATGACAGCCACCTGATACTGCGCCATGGCGGTGAGCTCTTTGTCGCTGCCGGTGCTAATCTTTTTCAGTTCTTCCAGTGCCTGATTGTGACGCTCAAGGTCCTCAAGACAAAGTGCGGAATAGTAGCGTGCCAGTTTCCCCGGATTCGTACCGGGATACTTGTCGGCGACATTTGCGAACTTTTGGGAAGCATCCTGTAGGCGCGAGGCTTCATCGCGATAGACAGGTTCATTGGGCTCGGTAGGATCAGGGGCGGAACCGATACGTGCAGTGTAGGCTTTGGTGGCAGTATCAAACGCACTAGAAGCTTCCACCGTCTGGCGATCGATATAGAAGCGCCAGCCACCATAGCCCAGCGCGACAGCCAGCGCCACGATCACGGCGATGAGCGTGAATTGCCCATGGGAGATCACGGCTTCGGCGCCGTGTTCGATAGTTTCCTTGATTTTGTCCTGTTTCAGCTCTTTGCGCGAGATATGGTCCGGCACGCACGCTCTCCTGAGTAGTCTGCGGTTCTTCATCGTAGCATAAGACGCGGGTGTGCAGCGGGGCGAACCGGGAGGATTGCCGCGACAAGGCGCCGATTTACTTTTCCGCGCGAGAATTTGCCGGCTCGCTCCGAAGCGCTCGGGAAAGTGCTAATTTCAAAGGATGCAGACGGCCTGTATTCATTGCGGCGCGGAGCATTTGCTGAAAGATGCGGAGTTTGGCGGCCACACCAAAGTACAGTTCCGCTGTTCGAAGTGCGGCCAAACCACGATCGTAGAGATCAAACGGCGCGTGGATTCCACAGTGGTCATGTCCCCGCTTCCATCTTTTGCGCGCGCAAGTGCCACCAGCTCCAACTTACATTTGCAGCCCCCCGATCCCGGATTGCGGCTGCCTGTGGGGGCGAATGTGGTTCTCGCCGTCCTCTCAGGCCCGTCAAAAGGAAAGAGCCACACCTTGACCAAACCGCGTGTGGTGGTGGGGCGCAAAGGCGCGGACATTGCTTTGAACGACCCGGAAATTTCGCGGCGTCACTGTCTTCTGGAAGTGCGAGACACCTACATCAATCTGAAAGACCTGGATTCGACGAATGGAACGTTTTTTGAAGAAGAGCGTGTGCGCGCGGCGATGTTGAAAGATGGAACCGAGTTTCGAATCGGTGAAAGCATGATACGCGTGAGTTTCCAGCCGAAATAGATGGACGTTTCCGCCGCACCGGACGATTCCTCCCGCGCTTCGATTTCCCCGGATTGCCTTTGTGAGATACTAGCGCCGATTCCAAACTTGCCCGGGGTCCGATGAACCGCCTATCCGCCTGCCTGGTCACGTTCAATGAGGAGCACAACCTGCCGCGCGCGTTGACTTCGCTTGCAGGAGTCGCCGACGAAATTGTGGTGGTGGACTCAGGAAGCGGGGACCGAACGGCAGAAATTGCGAATGCGCAAGGCGTTTCCTTTTTTGAAAGGCCGTTCACGAACCACGCCGATCAGAAAAACATTGAACTGCGCAATTCCCTTCTGGAGTGGAAGCGGCGCGAGCCGGAATTTCCAGTTTACGAAATGGCACGCCTCACCTGGTACCTCGGTGCGTGGATCCATCACTCGCGATGGTATCCAGACTTTCAGCGACGGCTCTACCGGAGAGACAAAGCCAGCTTTTCGGGAATGATCCATTCGGCCCTGCGCTTCGAAGGAAAGGCTGGCCGTCTGAGTGGGAACTTGCTGCACTACACGATCCGCACATTCGCGGAGCACGAAGCGAAAGTCGAGGGCTACACAACGGTCATGGCACAGGAGTTGTTCTCCCAGGGTAAGCGGAGCTGGAGGGCGGCCATGTGGCTGGCGGCGCCATGGAGCTGGTTTCAGAATTACGTGCTGTATCTCGGATTTCTCGACGGCTCTCGCGGCTGGCTTATCTCGCGAATGGCGGCGCGCGGCACATGGTTGAAGTTCAAGAAACTCGGGAAGCTCATTGAAGCCGAGCGCCACGCCACGGGAATGAAGACGTCATGAGAGTGCTGTACGTAGACCTGGAACGCGAGTGGCGGGGAGGGCAGAGTCAGGCGTGGCTCACGTTGCGCGGACTGCGCGAGCGCGGGCATGAGATCAAGTTGCTGGCGGCACGGGGCTCGCCGCTGGCAACTCGTTCCGCGGCAACCGGGATCACCGTACATCAAGTTGCACGGCTGGGGTTGCGCGCCTGGGCCGCGGGCGCACTGCGAAGCCTGATTGCCGAAGGCGGGTTTGACCTCGTGCATCTGAACGAACCGCAT
>WNEZ01013500.1_pt1 | contig 12803 bp, 9 predicted proteins | sample 5400521 | NCBI WGS metagenome assembly WNEZ01 (sample SAMN13153339, study PRJNA577476) | soil metagenome | isolation source: 120 cm saprolite under Douglas fir tree site 2 hole 1 replicate 1 | place: USA:California | collected 2015-04-18 | reverse complement strand
AAACCATTTACGAGAGAGCCCGTAGACGCAGCCCCAGGGAGCGTGAAGATTCACGACGTCGTATTGCTGAGGGTGGCGCCGAATCCGCGACGAAACTGCGGCGGAAAACTCCAGGTCGCGGAACCGCGACGGCCAACTCGGAGACGGCAGAATATCGTCGAAAAACCAGCAGTCCAACTGATGCCCGAGTTTCTCGAGCTGTTCGGCATGGTTGAAGACCACACCCGCGGCGCCAGCCTCGCGTTGTCGAAGCACTCCAATGGCAATCAGAATTTTCAACGCGGGGGCCCTGGGCTCGCCGTCCGATCGGTTTCAATGTGCTCCATCTCGGGGAACGGAAGCCATCTTTCCCTCAGGCGGCGGTACAAACCATTTTCAGACAGCGCTCTCTGCGTGCGATAAAACTTCCTGGGTGACACGAACAGAGCGGTAAGCAGCGCCAAAGCTTTGAAAACCCGGTGTGCGGCCGGAGCGTTGGGGTGCGTAAGCCGATAGACCTTCCACTCCGCATCCACTGTCTCCCAGGGCCAGCCGCCATCGAGGCTGAGCCGCAACTGAGCTGCACATGCTTCGGTATAGTCGAGAAGCGCGCGGCGCACATCCGGGGCAATTCCCAACTGAGCGAGACGTCGCGAGAGCGTGTCTGCCAGGGTTGCAAGCGATTGTTGCTTGTGGCGTAATTTCTGCGGATCCGCATTCAACACGTAAAATCCATTGCCCGCATGCACTCGATAAAAGGTCAGGGGCTCCGGCAAAATGCGCGTGGGCGTCAAAACCGACGCGAGTGTATAGATGTATTCATCCGCCTGGATATGGATCTCTGTTGGGATGGGCAAAATCTCCCGGACAAGGGTTCTCCGCACGGTCATGCGGCTGGTGCCCATGAACGCGCAACGTCTTCTGAACAATTTCGCGCCGGGCAGCGCGTTCGCCTGGAAACAAAAACCATCGCGAAGAATATCCGTTCTTCGCGTTCCATCCGGAAACACGGTGATGATGCCGTGACCAACGAAGCCAATTTCCGGTTCCGCAGCCATCACACTTGTGACGCGCGTCAGTTTATCGGGCGCCCACCAGTCGTCGGCGTCGAGAAACGCGATCAGTTCGCCTCGGCATTCCGGGATGCCGTGATTAAAAGCGGAGGCCTGCCCGCCATTGGGTTTGCGAAGAATGCGGATTTGGGAGGCGAACTTGGCGAGGATTTCCGGCGTGCGATCCGTGGAGCCGTCGTCCACCACCAGAATTTCCCGATCGGCGGCGGGAAAATCCTGCGACAACACGCTCTGAATCGCTTCTTCGATGAAGCGTTCGTGGTTGTAGGTATCGATCAATACGCTGACAAACGGCGTGGTCATCTAAAGTCCGGAATCCTGTCGGGGAGCAAACACACTTAGTGTACGCCAGTTGGAAACGGGGACGGAAGGGGAGCGCTCAGGATTCACTTTAATTCGTAGTCGCCGATATACGTTTCGCGGCTGATGCCCAGCATGCTGAGAAAGAAGGATGAAAAGATGATCTGGATGCCAAGAAAAAGCCACGTGGACCAGAACAGAATTTGGCGAACCTGATAGAGAGGCCCGAAGCCGCCGGCCGCCCATCCCCAGGTGATGCGAATGCATCCGATCAGGCCGGCAAGGAAAACGAAGCCTCCTACGAGTAATCCGGTTTCGAGTGTGATTCGCTTGAGAAGGCGTTTCAGAGAAATGGTGCCGCGGTCAAAGCGCGCGGCATAGCTGAAAACTTTGGCAAAGGCGCCGATGGACAGAATTTGCGCGCCGAGAAGCGTGAATATCACCCCGAAGACCATGGTGTGAACGTCCAGCGTGACACGAGAAGTAATCTGGCGGGGGCTCGGCAGGAGCCAGAAGATCAGCGCGAGCCCGCAAGCGAGAAGCGATCCGCCGGGGACAAGGTAAAGCCAGTTGGGGGCGTACAGGAGCATGAAGCGAAGGCTTCGCCAGCCGTCGCGAAAGCTGCGGAGATGGGGCGGACGCCCGCGCTTGTCTGGCCATAGGATGATGGGAATTTCGGAGATGCGGGCGCCGATCTGGGCGGCCTTGATGACAAATTCGAGGGCGAACTCCATGCCGGAGCTGCGCAGATCCAATTTGTCGTAAAGAGCGCGGCTGAAGCCACGCATACCGCAATAGCTGTCGCCAACGCCGGCACGGAAAAGGAAATTTACCAGCCAGCTCAAACCGGGATTGCCAAAATACTTGTGCAGCGGCGGCATGGCGCCGGGCTTGATGCCCCCGCGGAAGCGATTGCCCATGACGAGGTCGTAGCCCTGGCGCAGTTGATTTACAAAATTGGGAACTTCGCTGAAATCGTAGCTGTCGTCGGCGTCGCCCATGATTACGAATTCGCCCCGCGCGGCGGCAATGCCCGCTTTCAGCGCCGCGCCGTAGCCACGCTCGGATACGCAAAGGACAGTGGCGCCGTTGAATTCGGCAATTTCGATGGAGCCGTCGGTGGAGCCGTTGTCCGCAACGATTACCTCGCCACGGAGTCCCGCGTTGCGAAAGGACGAAATCGCTTTCTCCACGCAGAAAGCCAGGGAGTTGGCTTCGTTCAGGCAGGGAATGACGACGGAAACGTCCAGGCGGGGCTCCACTTGAGGAGCCGTGCCGGCGTCTTCTTTGGCCGCCAATTGCGTTTGAGCGTCAGGCGTCATATCTGATTCAATCGTGAAATTGCAATTGCACACCCAGAAAGCCCGCAGTGCCAGGCTGCCTGAATCGTCGAAAGTATTGTGAGTTTACCCCGTACCTAAATATAGCACGGTGATTGCGCCCCGGAATTCCGGGCCGAGGCGGATTCCGGCGGAGCGGCGTTCTGGAAGAAGCGATCCGGCGCGAGAGGACGCCGCTCAAAACCATCCCGCCCTTCTTGTTGCGCGCTTTAAATACAGGTATCTTAGTTTCGCCCGCCAAAACTGGGTTTCCGGCGCAAACGCTTGACGCGTTAAGTGTGGCTGGGGAAGAGGACGCCTACAACTGATGCCCGCTGGAATTCGTCTCTCCGTCGCGATTCCCGTCCACAATGAAGCGAGCGTTTTGCCGGAGCTTTTGCTGCGGCTGCGGACGGTGCTTGCAGCGCTGCCTGGCGGACCGCACGAAATGGTTTTCGTGGACGATGGGAGTACGGACGGGACCTTTGAAATGCTGCGCGAGGCCGTGCGCGAGGATTCCCGGATCATCGCCATCTCGCTCTCCAGAAACTTTGGGCACCAGGCGGCGATTTCAGCCGCGCTGGATCATGCCTCTGGCGATGCAGTGGTGATTATGGACGGCGATTTGCAGGACGTCCCGGAAGTGATCCCGCAATTTGTGGAGAAATTCGGCGAGGGGTTCGACGTCGTCTATGCGCAACGGGTGCGGCGGAAAGAGCCGTTGCTGCTGCGGATCTGCTATTTCGTGTTTTACCGCATGATGGCGCGGCTTTCCGATATCCGGCTGCCGCTGGATTCAGGCGACTTTGGGCTGATGTCGCGGCGGGTGGTGGACCAGGTTCGCCGCATGCCCGAACATCACCGGTATCTCCGGGGAATGCGGAGTTGGGTGGGATTCCGGCAAATTGGAATTCCGGTGGAACGCGCGGAGCGACACTCTGGAAAAAGCAAATACAGCCTGATGCGGCTGATAAAGCTTGCCGCCGACGGGATATTTGCGTTTTCCATCGTGCCGATCCGGGCGACGGCCTTCCTGGGAACGATCGTGATGTTCCTTTCCCTGATTTATGTTTGCTACGCTATTTACGCCAAATTGATTCTACATGTTTCTCCGCAGGGCTTTACTGCCTTGATCGTGGCGGTCACGTTTTTTTCAGGTATCGTTCTTTTTTTCCTGGGAGTTATTGGGGAATACGTGGGCCGCATATACGAGGAGACCAAGGCGCGGCCCCAATATGTCGTTGGCCAAATCGCGGGGAAAAGCGGGGAACGGCAAAGTTTTGGCCCGGAGACCAACGCTGCACAACGCAGACTTGAGGAAGAATCTCGACGGTAGGACTCCTGCGCCGATAAGGGGCGTAGAAATCACACGCAGTGGGGCTTGGGCATAAACAGGATTGGGGCTGCTGGGGGCTATCTCTGATCCCCCACTTGAATGGTTCGCAGAGTGTGGTTGATGCGAATGCACGATCAGAAAAATGTGATTGCCGCGCGGGCTGATTCAAACTCTGTGTGCATCAGCAGTGCCCTTAAACTTGCCTGACGTCGCGTATAGACTCCTCAGAAATTGTTGGAGACTTCGCTGAAGGCCGTGCTGCAGGTCACTTCGGACAGGCTGAACAAGAACGCAGCCTGTACTTTCGTGAGTTCGGTTCCAGGGGAGAGTCGCAAAAAATGGCGACAGTTGATTCAGCTATGAAACGTACGGACACGAAGAACCTGTTGCTCTGCATGGGGATCACCGCCCTCGGTATGCTGCTCGCCTGGCCCCTCGGCGAGATTGGTTACGCCGATGATTTTGCTTATGCCCATGTGGCCCTCAGGCTGGTGCAGACGGGTCATTTCCTCTATAACGGTTGGGAATTTGCAATGCTTCTCTCGCACGCATGGTGGGGAGCCCTCTTCATTCGCCTCTTCGGGTTTTCGTTTACCTGTTTGCGGCTGAGCACGATCCCCTTTGCTTTGGGCGCCGTCGGCATGTGTTACCTGCTTGTCCGCCGCGCTGGCCTGAATCCTTTCTCCGCATCCCTGGTAACCCTCACCCTCGGACTTTCACCTCTTTTCGTGCCCCTCTCCATTACCTACATGACCGATATTCCCTGCCTGTTTTTTACTTTGGCTTCTCTGTACTCACTTTCGCGGGCAGCCGAAGAGGGCTCCAGCTCTCGCGGTTATGCCTGGATCGCGTTTGGCGCAGCATTGGGATTTATCGGCGGCACCGGCCGCCAAGTCGTATGGCTGGTTCCGCTCGTGGTTCTGCCCTACCTGGCATGGGTAAAACGGCGTCAACTCGGATTCGCAATTGCCTCTGTTCTTGCATGGGCGCTCGTAATTGGCGGAGTGGGTGGAGTTTCAGCCTGGGCCCTCCGCCAACCGTATTTATGCCAACAACTTTCCCTCCTGAATGAACTAAAGCTCGCTCTCAAGCATCCTGTGGCGGAGGCCAGCTTCACGTCGCGACTCGCGCTCATGCTTTTCTTGATGGTATTGCCGGCGGCCGTACCGCTTGTGTGGCGGACAGCGGTTGACACCTGGCATGGAACCCGCCTCCGCCAGGTATTCGTTGGAATGCTTTTTCTGGGGTTAATATGTGTGATTTTCGTTCATCCCTCACTCGCGTCCATCCCATGGATCTACAGCACCCTTAATTGGCAAGGGATCAATGGACAGGCGCCGCTGCCCGGGAGGCCGATCGTTTTGACGAGGCCCATCCGCGCCGTTGTTGCCATGGCAGTCTACGGCTCCATCTGCCTTCTGGCGGGAGAGATCCCAAGGTTGCGCATCCTGGCGCGCCGCGCCGTGAACTTTCTCTCCCGGCCACCTGAAACTCAATTCGCGCTGGCTGCCATGTCCCTTTTCTCCGTCGTTTATTTTGTCCTGCTTGTCCTTCGCCCAACAGAGATTGATGTGTTTGATCGCTATCTGCTGCCTTTGATGCCGTGCGCGGCCGCGATTCTGCTGATTTGGTTTGAGGCAGACAACCAGGAACCAGAACGAATGAAACGGCTAGTAATGCCTGTGGCATGGACCGTGCTGGCAGTCATGGCTTCCTACGCGGTTCTCAGCACACAGGATTTCTGGTCCCTCGCACGAGCCCGGGTAATCGCAACAAAAAGGCTCGAAGCAGTCGGCGTTCCTCGAACGGCAATCGACGCGGGCATGGAATACAATGGCTGGAGCCAGCTTCTCTTGACAGGTCAGATCAATAACCGTTGGATGACCAATCCGCCGGGGGCATATCGGCCGGGCCTGGGAATAACGCCTGATGTGAAACCCGTTTACAGGCTGGAATATCGTCCCACCTCAGACTCAAGGCCGACCGAATTTGGTACGGTGCCGTATTTTTCGCTACTGCCGCCGTTTCACAAACAGGTGAGCATAGATCGCATCGTCGCCCGCCGATGACGCGATCGAACGCGGTTGACGCTGCGGCGAAGTTTTCGAAATTGCTCCGGCCGGCGCAGTGGCGCCGTGATCAGGTACGGGCTTTCCCCCTGAAGTAGACCATCTTCCAAAAAGGGATTCCAAGGATGTCCACATCAAAGGGCTCAAAGTTTACCGGATCAAAGCATTCGGAGAACATCTGTCGCCATTTCTCAAGAGGCCGGGGGAAATCGCCACGATCGGAGCGGGCCATGATCCTTGCGAGCGAGGCGTTTTCCGGCAGCACCAGCTCTATGATGTGAACGTGGCCGTCTTTCGTCAGCAGGTTGCTGAGATTCGAGAGGACCCCCTTCGCCGTGTTTTCGTCCACGTGGTGGAGGAAGCTGTTGACGAGCACGAAATCAAAACGCTCGTCGGGGGGCGCAACAAATTTAGCCGCATCGACCGCAAGAAACCGCCGGCCTCCCGGCGAGTCGCCGTAGCGGCGCTCCGCATCGCGAATGTACTGCTCATTCAGGTCGATCCCCAGGTACTCAACCTTTGAGAAATAGTTGGCATTGGTCCCCGGCCCGCAGCCAACGTCCAGTACACGGTTTATTCGCTCCGTGTCAATGCGCCTGGCGATCGGGGCAAACTTCTTTTCTCCGTGGGTCGCCATCCAGAGACGGTAAATGATCGGCTGGCGCATGATGAAATCAAGAGTGCTCATTTACCTGTCTCCAAGCTGAGAATGTGCAAGAGATGAATCTCCTCTTTTGGCCTTAGTGAAGCTTCGCCAGGCAGTAGAGATACGCCGCTTTGTATCCGCGCAGGCGCAGATAGGGCAGGGCTGCGCTGGCGAGCGGATAGCAGAGACCGCGCTTCACTTTGCCGAGAGTGCTCATGACGCGCTGGCGCGCAGAAGGGGCTTCCCGAATCACGGCGACGGCTTTAGCCTTATCCATCTGCATGACGTCGCGGAAGAAAACGTCTTCCCGGCCGGTAACTTTCCTCGTCAAGCCGCTGCGCAGGGCCATATTGATCATGCTTACGGCATAGGGAAAATCGACGGGCTGCTGCCTGACCGAAACGGCCTGATGCTCGAGCACCTCAAAAAATGTGACGACATCGTACTTTGCCACGGGGTATTGCGCGGTGAAATCAACGATGCTGAATGGAAAGATGTTTTCGAGCGAGAGTTTCTCGCGCGCGAATTTGGCGGCACTGGCATCCAGCTCTGTCCCTGAAACGCGAAAACCTTTATCACGCGAGGCAACCAGAAAGTTTCCCGTACCGCAGCCGACGTCCAGGAGGTCACCGGATCGCGGGGCTTTTGGATCAGACAGGAAATATTTATGGCCGGGTTCCAGGGGAAGAAGTTTGGCATCGCGGCCGCTGTACATCAGTTCGTACCACTCGGAAGTGGGAAGAACGCGAGGACTCCAAAACTGCAAGCCGCATTGTGGGCAGGCAAAAAGGGAGTAGGTTCCCTGCTTTTCGAGAGCAGGGCCCGCCGCGGCGCGATCGCAAATCGGGCAGGATGCCGACGCGGGCTTGGCGGAAGGCGACTCGTTTTGCCCGGCTGCCATGCTTCCCATTGGATCCACGGAAGGGCTACTCATAAATTCTGACGCAAGCTCTTTCTATCTGGCACTGGAACACCGTCCCGGCTGATGAACAAAGTGAGTCGACGGATGATAATACACCTTCGGAAAAAATCATCGGCGCCCCCGCGCGTGCGGCGCTATTTGGGAAAATCCGCCGCCGATTGCGGCACGATGACGCATTCCGACGGAATATTCAGGATTCCCGCTTTTTCGTCGAGCGGGTGCCCCACGGGCACGGTGGCAACCTGCATTTCCGGGACGCAATCATAGTCCGCGATATTTTCGCCGCCATCCCACAACGTCGCGCGCCAGGTGTAACTCCCCGGGCGTAACGGCAGATGCGGCAAGGTGTGATCGCAAAGATAAACGCCAGGGTCCAGCGTGACGTTGCCGATGGCATTACCCCACAGAAGTTGGCGATTCTGATCGTAGAGTTCGATGTCGTGATACAAGCCGTTAATGGGCTGATTCACCTTGAGCAGAAATTGCAGCCGGAGTTCCCCGTCGTCAGATAAGACATGCTTCGGCTTGCCTTCCCGATCCAGTATCCACCACTTGAGAAAGTGCGCGCTGCCGCCCAGCGGACCCTTTTCGATAAGCACATCGGAGGAGGACATTTCGCGTTCGTACGCGCCGATGACTTCCGCGGTGGAACCGGTTTCACGCACAGTGCCCCCATCGAGCCAAACGACGCGCTGACAGAGGCGGCGAATCTGGTTCAACTGATGGCTGACAAGGATAATCGTGCGGCCGGCGCGGGCTACGTCTCCCATTTTCCCCAGACACTTGCGCTGAAATTTGATGTCGCCGACGGCCAAAACTTCATCGACCAGCAGAATTTCAGGTTCAAGGTGCGCGGCAACCGCAAAGGCCAGGCGCACAAACATGCCGCTGGAATAATGCTTCACCGGCGTGTCGATGAATTTGTCGAGTTCGGCGAAGGCCACGATTTCATCGAATTTGCGGGTGATTTCCTGCCGGCTCATGCCCAGGATGGCGCCGCTCAAATACGCGTTCTCCCTGCCGGTGAGTTCCGGGTGAAAACCCGTGCCGACCTCGAGAAGACTGCCGACGCGGCCATGAATTTCGGCCCAGCCCGAAGTCGGCCGCGTGATGCGGGAAAGAATCTTGAGGAGGGTGGTCTTGCCGGAGCCGTTGCGGCCGATCAGTCCCAGCACTTCGCCTTCGCGAACTTGCAGGGAGACATTGTTCACCGCCCAGAAAGTGTCCGGCTTTTGCCGTTGAAATAATGTCCAGGGAGAGCGCAGCGTGCGCGCGAGGGTGTCGCGAAGAAGTCCCGACGACGAACGCGCGCCCCGCTCGTAGCGCTTGCTGAGGCCCCGGGCTTCGATTACAGCGGTGCTCATACGCGGTCGGCGATGCTCCCTTCCATGTAATTAAAGAAGACGAGTCCGCCGAAGAGCACGCAGCAGACGATGAGACTGGAAGCAAGCAGCGTGGCTGTGGGAGCTTGACCCGTTCCCGTGAGCGCCCAGCGGAATCCGTCAATCACTCCGGCCATCGGATTTAAGCCGTACAGCCAGTGGTAGCGTTCGGGAACCATGGAGCTCGAATAGTAGACGGGAGAGGCCAGCGTCCAGAACTGGACGAGAAACGGTGTGAGGTACTTGACGTCGCGATAGAGCGCGTTGAGCGCTGAAAGCCAAAGGCCAACACCCAGAACCGTGAACACGGCGAGCAGCAAGAAGAGAGGCAGCAGCGCCAGCGTCCAGGTGGGGCGGATGCCATGGACGAAAGTGAAAATGAGAAGGACGATAAAACCGATGCCGAAATCCACCAGACCGGAAAGGGCTGCGGAGACGGGCAGGATAAGCCGCGGAAAATACACTTTGGTGATCACACGCTGGTTTTCCACCACCACGTTGGTGGCGGCGACCAGCGCGGTCGAAAAATAAGTCCAGGGCACGAGTGCGGCGAAACAAAAGACGGAGTAGGGGAGCCCCTGGGAAGGCAACTTGGCGAGCCTGCCAAAGAAAAGAGTAGCGACCAGCATGGTCAGCAGGGGCTGGACGATCACCCAGGCGATGCCAATGGCGGTCTGCTTGTAGCGGACTTTGACGTCACGCCAGACCAGGAAGAAGAGCAACTCGCGATACTTCCACAGCTCTTGCAGGCGCAATTCAAACCAGGTGCTCGGCGGCTCGATGCGCAGGGTCAGCGAGCCCGGCGGCCGGTTGGCCAGCGGGCCGGTTGCGGATGGATTGGAGGTCACCGAAGCCATTCAGTACGCAAAATTCCAGAGCAGATGTGTCGCCCCTGACAGGGTAACAGAATCGCATAAGCTGGGCGGAGCCAGTGATCCACGACGCCGGGGCATGCTGTTCCGGGGTGCGGAATCAGGGTTGCGCATCCTTCTTTAATTGCTCGACATCCTTCTGCTCGATCTGCTGCATCAGCGCTTTGCGCTTGAAAAGATAGCGTTGGAGATCAGCGGAAATCTGGTGCGGGACAACAAACAATTGGTTGTATGTGACTTGCGAAAAGGACACGGGACCCCGTGGAGAAATCAGATGAGCGCCCCATTGAAATATGAAACCGAGGTTCCAAAGGATGAATAGAAAAAGCAGGACTGAGGCGGCGGCAAAAGCGCGGTTCACCGAACGGAAGAACCCGGCGAAGCGTTGGAGCAATAAGGCCAGTCCAAATACAAATACAGGGGTGAGAGAAATGAAAAAACGATTTCCGAAAGAAGCCATCCCATGCCAAAAGGGATAACTGGAAATCACATAATAGAACCCCCCGGCCGTGAGGGCGAGAAATAGCGCCAGGGATCTGGCCGCACGCGGAGCAAGAAACAGACCCGCAATCGCCAGAGCCAGTATGGGAGTCCAACTGAAGAGGCCATGTTCCGAGGAGAAGAGCACGGAGCGCCAGTTCGGTGCGGTCCAATCCCAGGGAAGCGCGGTGTAGGACCCGAAACGAAAAAATCCACCGAAGATTATGTAGCGAGTGATCAGAGTAGGTATGAACGCAAGGATGATGGCGAAGAGAAAGCAGGTGTTTTCCGCCAGGAGTGGACCAGCAGCAAGGTAATCCTTACCCTTCAAGAAATTCCAGTAGGCAATCAGCGATTCGAGCAGCGGGAGCAGGAGAAAGACGCCGTTCATGAAGTAGACGTCGACCATCAATCCGGCGATGAGGCCGAGCAAAATCCATTGAAGCAGCGTGCGGCCACCGCGCGTACGTTCCCAATACCAGATGAACAGAGCTACTGCGAAAGCGGAGTGTGCGTGGGACCACGCGGGATTAAAGTACATGTAGACGGGGAGTGAACTGGCGCCCCACGCCCCAAGCGTTGCCAGAAAAGCCCAGCGTTCCTCCACATATTTTCTTGCAAGTGAATAGGAAAACAGCAAACCGAGGAAACCGTAAAAGGCTGTGCCCAGGGCCATTGCCAGTAAGTAGGGGGGAGAAAAACCATCCGCCGGGATGTGCGCGCCAAGCGCGTCGGCTAGAAGCACCGTAACGTGGGCCGCCAGCAAAAAAGGAGTCCAAAGCAGGGCAGGTCCAATCGAAAACAAATTGCCCACATGGCCCGTCTCCGTATATTCGTCGGGCCGGAGCTGCCCATTGGACAGTGTCCGGGTTTGAGAGAAGTAAAGGTTGGCGTGGCGCCAGTCTTCCTCAAAACGCAGATTGTGCTGAATGAGGGGCGCGCGAGCGTAGGCGTAGTAACCGACGCCGTCTCCGTGAACGATCGGGTTCACCAACGCGAGTGAACCGAGGAACACAAGGAGTAGAATCCGTTGGAAGGGTGCGGACCTGGGCATTCCGGCCGTCAAATCCGCGGAGCCGCTCGAAGGGGATGGCTTCATGCTCTTGACGAACACCCTAAACGGGCCCGACTGGCGCCAGAGTGGATCGAACCGGCGTCTCAGCCACTTCGTATCCGGGCTTGCTTATAACCGCGATCAAGGAAAGGGGAGGCAGAGGCAAAAAGTTGTCCAGAACACGGAACACCGGAGTCAAGGCGTTCAACAGTTTGATCTGCCAAAACCCGAAGGTGCGCCTGCGCAGAAGACGTGCGTTCAACCACCACGCAATCACACCAATGCGATTGAATTCCAGCATGCGTTCCAAATGAAAACCCGCTTGCTCCACCAAATCCGTCAACTGTTTGCGGGTGTAGCGCCGGTGATGCCCGAGAACTTCGTCCAGAGAGCCAAAGAGCCAGGGGCCGCAGGGAACAAGAATGATGGCCCGGCCGTGATCCTCGAGCACTTCGCGAAAATTAGTGAGAGCGGTCAGGTCGTCCGCCAGGTGTTCAACAACGTTCAGGCAGATAACCGTGTCGAATTTCCTCTCTTTCGGAAACGACTCCCCTTTTTCCCCGTCCGTGTAGCCTACCTGCATGTAAGGGCGGTCCAGCCGGACGCTCTCCAGATAATTTAAATACAACGGGTTAATATCGCTGACCCAATACAACATGCGTGGAATTAACTGTACCGTTAAATTACCGGTCCCGGCTCCGATTTCCAGGACTTTTTCGCCAACGTAGGGGCGGATCACATCAGCCATCCATTTGGTAAAACGTGGAGCGCGATTCAGGCGCCCGAGAATCTGGCTGCCATAGGTGTCTTCAGCATAGATATAGTCAGAAACACCGAAACGCATGATCGCCTTGACGGCGCGAACACCGTCTTTCCAGCCGATTTTCTTGCCCTCTTGATATGTCCGGCCGGCATAGCGAATGGGAACTTCAAAAATGCGGGCGCCCCGTTTGGCGAGCTTGATGGAAATTTCCGGCTCGATTTCAAATCCGTTGCCGACCAGCGGAATGCTCTTCAACAGCGCGGTCCGGACCATTTTGTAACAGGTTTCCATGTCCGTGAGATTCAGGTCGGAGACAATGTTGCATAAAAGCGTCAGGAAATGATTCCCCAGTTGGTGCCGGAAGAAGAGCACACGCCGGTATTCGCTGGCGAGAAAGCGCGAACCGAAAACGGCGTCGGCCTGCTCCTCCAGAAAGACCTGGACCATCTTCAGGAGATCCAAGGGATGATATTCGAGGTCTGCGTCGTGGATGACTGTGAGTTCCCCGCTTGCGCGCTGGAGGGCGGTGCGAATGGCGGCGGCCTTGCCCTGGTTGGCCTCGTGATAGACGAATATCCAATTCAACTTTCCGCCGGGATGGGCAGTTT
>WNEZ01005721.1_pt1 | contig 12803 bp, 14 predicted proteins | sample 5400521 | NCBI WGS metagenome assembly WNEZ01 (sample SAMN13153339, study PRJNA577476) | soil metagenome | isolation source: 120 cm saprolite under Douglas fir tree site 2 hole 1 replicate 1 | place: USA:California | collected 2015-04-18 | reverse complement strand
TTGCTCCGGAGAACCTTCGCGCAGCTACAACTGGTGACGCAGTCTGCGGAGCGCTTCCTCAGTTCGTTGCCGAACCCGATGATGAACAGCAGTTGGCCGCCGCGCTTTCCCTCGCGAACGAAGCCGCAATCGCCGTCGTCCCTCGTGGAGGCGCTACGAAACTCGACTGGGGGAACCCCCCGAGAAAAGTGCAGCTCATTCTTTCCACGGCTCGCCTCAATCGAATTGTCGAACATGCCTGGGCCGATCTGACGGTCACGGTTGAGGCGGGCTGCACTCTGCAATCTTTGCAGGATGCCTTGGCGCAACATGGCCAACGGCTGGCCTTCGACGGTCTGTGGCCCGAACGCGCAAGCATCGGCGGCGTTCTCTCCACCAACGACAGCGGCACCTTGCGCCTGAGATTCGGCGCGCTTCGCGACCTTATCATCGGCGTCACCATCGCTCTTCCGGACGGAACGCTTGCCAGCAGCGGCGGCAAAGTCGTAAAAAATGTCGCCGGCTACGACCTGCCGAAGCTCGTCACCGGCGCTTTCGGAACGCTCGGCGTCATCACCCGCGCCGTCTTTCGTCTCCATCCCCTTCCACGCGCAGCAAAAACATTCTCTTTCGCCGCGGAAAATTCCGCGGACATGCAACAACACGTCCTGGCCATTCAAGATTCTCAACTGGCTCACACTTCCTTGCAGATTCGTTGCGCGGTCGGCGAACTGCCGGCCGCTGACATTTTGTTTGAAGCAACGGACGCCGGCCTCGCCGCGCAAGAATCACAACTGCGCAAACACCTCTGCTCAACCCGAGTGGATCAATCTTCGGAAAATATCTGGGGTGTACGGCAGGACCTCTGGAACTCAACCAGCAATAACACCCTGCTGGCCAAAATCAGCCAGCTCCCTACGGATATCGCGAAGACGCTCGACTCCCTGAAGGCGATTGGCGGCACTCGAGAAGTAAATTGGCAGATCGTTCTCCAAGCCACAGGTATCGGAATGCTCCGGCTGGAAGGCGACCCGGATCAGCTCTCCGTGAAGGTAGAACAATTGCGAAGGGACTTGCAATCCCGCGGCGGCGCACTCGTCGTTTTGCTCCGTCCTCATGAATTGCATTCGATCGACGCCTGGGGAAATGTCGGCGACGGCGTCCCCCTGATGCGCGCCGTAAAGCATCAACTCGATCCAAAAAGCACATTAAATCCCGGCCGATTCGTAGGGGGAATTTAGCCGTATGGCGGACGAAACGCAGAAAACGAATTTGACCGGCGCCTTCGACGCGCATCACACCCCATCGCTCGAACTCATGGAGAAGTGCGTCCATTGCGGCTTTTGCCTGCCCGCGTGCCCCACCTATTCGCTTTGGGGTCAGGAAATGGATTCGCCGCGCGGCCGCATCTACCTGATGAAGTTGGCTCTCGAAGGCAAAGCGGAGATGAACGAAAAATGGGTCAGCCATTTTGATTCCTGCCTCGGCTGCGTGGCCTGTATGCCGGCCTGCCCCTCCGGCGTCGATTACGGAAAACTGATCGAAGCCACGCGCGCGCAGATCGAACGTAATTACCGGCGTCCCGCGTCGGAAAAACTGCACCGCCAATTTTTGTTCGAAACCTTCACCAGGCCGGCGCGTATGAAATTCCTTCGTTGGCCGTTGCTCGCCTACCAGAAAAGCGGCCTTCAGGCCGCCCTGCGGGCGATTGGCGCCTTCAGGCTGTTGCCGAAATCCGTCGGGGCGATGGACGCCCTTCTTCCCACTGCTTCGCCGATCGAACCGGTCGGAACCATCACCCCCGCGCGGGGCGAGAAGCGCAAACGCGTCGGGCTTCTCCTCGGTTGCGTGCAGCGCACTTTTTTCTCACACGTGAATGCCGCCACCGCCCGCGTGCTTTCCGCGGAAGGCTGCGAAGTGGTTCCCGGAGCAGACTTGCTGCGGAGCGTTGTTCGTCCACGCTGGCGAAGAAGCGCAAGCCCAGGAACTCGCGCGAAAAACCATCGACGTGTTCGAAAACGCAAACGTGGAAATCATTGTGATCAACGCCGCAGGCTGCGGCTCCAACGTCAAGGAATACGGCCACCTGCTTCGCGATGATCTGAAATATGCCGAACGCGCACAGCGTTTCGCCGCCAAATGCAAGGACATCAGCGAAATTCTTGCCGAGCTATCGCCGCGCGCCGAACGCAAGCCCATTCGGGCCCGCGTGGCCTTTCACGATTCCTGCCACCTGCAGCACGCTCAGGGCGTTCGCGCGCAGCCCCGATCGCTGCTGCTGCAAATTCCAGGAACGCAATTGCTGGAAATTCCTGAATCGCCGATCTGCTGCGGCTCCGCCGGAATCTACAATCTCGTCCAACCGGAAGCGGCCACCGAACTCGGCGACCGCAAAGCCCGCCTCATCGCCCCACTGCAGGCAGACGTGGTGGCCACGGGAAATCCCGGCTGCTTGCTGCAACTGCAATCTTCGCTCGCCAAAGCGAATCATCACATCCCGGTGGTCCACACCATTCAGCTTCTGGATGCTTCTATTCGCGGATTGTCGTTGGACTCGCTGCGCTAGCCGGTTTCGCTCTCAAATAAAAACGATCCGACACTTTTCGCGACGAAAAGGGTGTCATCCTGAGCCTATCCGACAAGGTCCGGTTTGTGGACTCCGGTGGGGTTTAGGTTGTGAACTGTACTCACCGGACTCCAAAAACCGGAGATAGGTGAAGGACCTCAACCCTAGGAGCTTGCGCGGACTGTGAGTTGAGGTCCTTCGGGGTTGCCTGCCATAGGCCGGCAGACGTCGCGCTCCTCGGGATGAAAAACTATTATTTCCGTCGCACAACAAATTAATTGCCCGTTCCGGCAAACTGGCGCTAGCGGTACGCCTTCACCAAAAAATAAAATGTCATGCCGAACCCGGTGAAAATGATAATGCTCCGAACCAACTGGTGCGGCAGTCTTTGCGCGTAGTGCGCCACGGTATACCCGCCCAGAACCGCTCCCGCCAGCATCACCAGCGCCTGTGGCCACACGATCGCTCCCGTAACCACGAACGTGGCCGTGGCCACCCCGTTGATAACGGTCACCAGCACCAGCTTCAGCGCATTCATCTCGTGAATATCGGTCATGCCCAGCGCGGCAAACATCGCCAGGTTCATGATCCCGATGCCCCCGCCGAAATATCCCCCATAAATCGCCACCACCAACTCGAAAATGGACGCGCCCAACACCGCACCGTTGCTGGCTTCATGCGAAATCCGCGCTGAAAGGCGGCCGGTCAAGTGCTTGCCAAAGGTGAAGAGCAGCGTCGCCGCCAGCATCAGCCACGGAATCAAGCGGAGAAATGTTCGCACGGGCGTTTTAATTAGCAACAGAGCCCCTGCCACCCCTCCCAACAGGCTCATGATCAGTAGCGGAATCAGGATGCGCCGCGGGAGTTTCAGGTGATTCCGGTAAGCTCCCCCGCTTGCCGCCGTGCCGACCCACAGCGAAAACGTATTCGTCGCGTTCGCGGGGATCGGTGCGATACCCGTAAAGAGCATCGCGGGAAACGCGATGAAACTTCCGCCTCCAGCAACTGCGTTCATTGCTCCACCAATCATGCCGGCGACAAACAAAAAGATTGCGTTAGGCAAATTCATTCGAGTTTTCTATGACCAGACAAAGGCACAGCCCCAGACCAATCTATTATTTCCGTTAATTATTCAACGCGGGGAGTTGCGAAGGTATGTGTACTTGCCCCAGCCCTGATGTCGAGCAGCAACCTTGAGGAACCGCAAGCCGCCACTCGATACCAAATAGATGCGGCTCTACGGCCAATGGTTTCGGAAATCGCGCTGCCTGCAGCCACCAAGAAAATCAATTAACCAATCAAAAGTGGCGGAGAGGGTGGGATTCGAACCCACGGTACGGTTTCCCGTACGCTCGCTTTCGAGGCGAGTACTTTCAACCGCTCAGTCACCTCTCCGCGGTCGTTCGTTTCATTTTATCAGAGAGGACGCTGTCGGGGCTACGCGGCGTTCCACCCGGCATGTAGGGGCATTCCTGAAGGTGCGCGTGCAAAGCTACCGGCGGGCTGCAAAAAACGATTGCAGAAGGGAACTGGCCTCTTCGGCTAGCACGCCCGGTATGACTTCTACCTGGTGATTTAGTTTCGAATTTGTCAAGATTTCGAAGCAGGTCCGGAAGGCGCCGCCCTTGGGATCGTCTGCTCCGTACACAACTCGGGGGACACGGGCTTGGACGATCGCTCCTGCGCACATTGCGCACGGCTCCAAGGTTACGTATAACGTCGTTTCCGCGAGGCGATAATTTGCTAGCTTTCGGGCCGCTTCGCGCAGCACCACGATTTCCGCGTGGGCGGTTGGGTCGCAGTCGCGGATGGTGCGGTTTCCGCCGCGTGCCAGCACTTCGTTTCGATAGACCATCACGGCGCCGATGGGGACTTCGCCGGCTTCCGCGCACGCTCGCGCCTCGTCCAATGCTAGCCGCATGAATTCTTGATCGCTCATCGTTTCCCGATTGAGAATATCACGCTCTTTCCCTTACCCATCTCTTCACGGCAATCGTGTGGGCCACCAAGGTTCGAGAATCCTTGACATCCGGCGATTGGCAAATGAGACTGTGAACATGAAGGAACTGATTGGGCGGCTTTTCCAACTGGATGTGCTCAAGGGCATGGGCGTTACGTTCCGGACGCAGCATCCGGGCAACGTTTACACCGAGCAGTATCCCCTGGAGCGGCCAATGGTGGCTGAGCGCTATCGCGGCGCTCCGCGGCTCAACAACCATCCGGAAAGCGGCGAGACGCTTTGCATTTCGTGCAATCTTTGCGCACTGGCGTGCCCTGAGAATTTGATTGTGGTGGGCTGGGAACGCGATGAGGCTACGCGCCACAAGGTGCTCACCACGTTTACCTATGACACTTCGCGATGCATGTTTTGCGGACTTTGCGAAGATGCGTGCCCCACTGACGCGCTTGAACTCACGCAGGATTTTGAAATGGCTTACTACAGCCGCGAAGGCGCGATTTGGGACCGCCACCGGCTGGAGGAAGGGCCTACTCCCACGCGCTACACGCGCTAGAAAACTCCATGGAAATTCGCAGAGATCCTGTTACACAGAGTTGGGTTGTATCCGGGCAGCGCGAACGCCCGGAAGAGGTCGACGGCGGATGTCCGTTCGATCCTCCGGCCATCGACAACGCGAAGGCCATCATGTCCTTGCCATCGGAAGGGCCGTGGCAGGTCCGCGTTGTACCGCACCCCGAACCGCTGTATCGCGTAGAGACAGATCCTGGGCGGGCTGCAGAGGGCATTTACGACAAGATGGGGCCGCTCGGCGCCCACGAAGTGGTCGTGGAAACGCCGCAGCACGACAAGCGTTTTTCGAGTTTCAGCGACGAAGAAATCGAGCACGTTCTCGGCGTTTGGGGCTCGCGCATCGCCGATCTAAAGAAGGATGCGCGATTCAAGTACGTCACGGTCTTTAAAAACCAGGGGCCGCAGGCGGGGCAGGAATGGAGCCACGCGCACTCGCAGGTCACCGCGACGATTTTCGTTCCGCGTCGGATTAAGTACGAACTCGCTTCCGCGCACGACTGGTTCAAGGACAAGGAACGTTGCGTGTTCTGCGATATCGTGCGCCAGGAGGAAAAGCAGGGAAAGCGCATCGTGGATGTGCAAGGGGACTACTACGCGCTGTGTCCGTATGCGTCGCGGGTCCCGTTCGAAATCTGGATCCTGCACCGGCGCCACAATCATCTCTTTGAGCAGCCGCGGCCCGGCGCCAATCGCCGGCAGCTGGCCGCGTTGGTTGGCCGGGTGCTTCGGCGGCTGGAGAAAATCGCCACCTCTTTTCATCTGGTGGTTCATACCGCGCCGAACACGCGGAATAAGAAGGGGGAGCTTTCCGGCTACTGGAAGACGCTTTCCGAGGATTACCACTGGCACATCGAAATCATGCCGATCCTCGAAAAGCGCAGCAAGTCATACAGCATCAAGGAAGTCTATTTCAACTCATTGCTCCCGGAGCAGGCTGCCGAGCAGCTCCGTGCCGTCGATCCCAACACATGAATCCTTTCGCGCGGCGCAACTCGGAACGCGGCGGCGCGCTGGTCAGCCTGATCATTCTTCTTGTCGTCATCGTGCTTTGTGCGGTTTTGTATTGGGCGCGGCATCCGATTCTGCGGTTTGCCGGGGAGTCCTGGGTGATTGATGCGCCGGCCGCGCACGCCGACGCTTTGCTGCTGCTTGGCGACGATAATTTTTATGCCGACCGTGCGACACATGCGGCGGAACTTATTCGCCATGGCGTAGCTCCCTTGGTGGTTGCCAGTGGACGCCGGTTGCGCCCCAGCGCGGGGATTGCGGAGCTCCAGGAACATGACCTGATCGAACGGGGCGTTCCCAGGGACAAAATAATCCGGTATCCACATGATGCCGAAAGCACACTCGAGGAAGCCGTGGCTCTGGCCCGGTTATGTTCGGAACGCCACTTTCGCAGCGTGATCGTTGTGACCTCGAACTATCATGCCCGGCGCGCACGCTACATCTTTGCCAAGGTATTTCCGGCCACCATCGTTGTATCGGTCGCCGGAGCCCACAATGGAGATTTCGATCCGGAGCACTGGTGGGAGAAACGCAAATCCGAGGAGCTGTTTGTGCATGAGGTTGTGGGCATGATGGTGGCGCTCAAGGAGGGCGGGGGACCTCGGGCAGGCGAAAAATAAGAGAAGGGAATTGGGCGCTTTTCCACAGGTGCGAGCCCGCCTGTGAACGTTCAGGTCACACTATTTTTGGAAAAGGCTTGCATTGCTCTTTACAGGGCATAAGTGCTGTAATATCTTGTTCTTTCTGAGTCGCAAGAAGCTTCCAGCCCTCGATAGGCGACTTTAGAGACAAAAAACTCAACGTCGAGGTGTCTTTATGTGGCGAAAAGAAGATGGTCGGCCGCAGAATCCGAATGAGATTTCCACAAGTCCTATGAATTCCACTACTTCCCCTGCTCTTGGGCCTGCGAATTCAAGGCAATTGTCGAGCGTTCCGACGTCTTCGAATGCTGTTGCCTGTCTGAGCCAAGGCATACGGATCAAAGGCGAAATTACAGGAAGCGAAGACCTGTTTATTGATGGCAACGTGGAAGGGAAAGTGACTTTCCGCAATGCCGTGCTTACGGTTGGGCCCAACGCCAGCGTGAAGGGCGACATCGACGCGCGCGAAATCGTAATTCGGGGCCGCGTGGAGGGGAAACTGGATGGCTCGGAGCGCGTCCAGATCTGGAATACGGCAAAGGTGAGCGGCGACATTCGCTCGCAGCGTATTGCCATCGAAGATGGCGCGGAGTTCCGCGGAAAAGTGGAAGCTGGAAAGCCTCCTTCAAGGCCTGCGGAGAATCCTCCTATGAAGAAAATTGAAAACGCGAAACCAAAAGATGCGGATGCCAACCTGGAGAAACCCGCGCCCGGTGCGGCAGTAGCAGGAGCGGACTGAAGACATGGGATTCCTGAACAAGCTGGGGATTGGGATTGGCGCGCAGACAGCCCGCGAGGACGCGCGGCCGATTGCCGGCGAGCGCAACGCTCACAAGGGCAATGGTTCGGTGGTGGCGGTCGGAACGAATCGTCCTCCGGAACCTCAGGAAACAACGCGCGGATCGAACGGGCTGAAGGAATTTCTGTGGAATCTGGATGGGCTTGGCCGAGGCACGTTGCTCGATCTGGGCCCAGCCTGGCAGACCACACTGACGTTTTTCATCGAGCGCGGATTCCGGGTTACTTCCGACGATATCCTTCGCGGCTGGTCGCAGTTCCTGGCGGAAGAAGAAGCCAAAGCCAAGGCAAAAGAGAATGTCACAGCTGAAGACTACGCAGAGCGGGCTCCAGAAGCGCGGGCCAAGCGATTCCTGGAAGAAAATCTGCAGTACCCGGCGGCTTCGTTTGACGCATTGCTGCTTTGGGACGTGCTGGATTATCTGGAGCCATCGTTGGCCAAGCTGATGATCGGTCAACTTACGGATCTGTTGCGTCCGGGCGCTGTGGTTTTTGCAATGTTTCACAGTAAAAAGCCGGCGGGATTTCAGCGGTATCGCGTTGCTGATACAACTACGCTGCAAGTCTTGTCAGCGAAGACGATTTTCCCCGCGCAGAAGGTTTATCAAAATCGCGAGATCCAGGATCTCTTTGGCCGTTTCCGGACCATGAAGTCGTTCGTAGGACGCGATCAGCTTCGGGAAACTCTTTTTATCAAGTAATTTTTCTTTTTATTTTTATGAGGACCGCCCGGAGTATGGGGCGGTCCATATTTTTTGGAGCGGGAGGGGACACGCGGGCTTTTGTCCGTTCAAAGTGCGCAACCAAAATAAAGTTTCCGGCGGGTGGGACGCGATCAAGCAGATGCCCCCAAGGGTCGTTCTGGAAATCCACAAGTCAATCCGCTGAGAATGCGCGAGATACCCGGGGCTTCGTTTTTTTCTTCTTTTCGCTTGCGCCACGCATTCCCCGGGCGTACAAGGAAATTGTGAGCTCTTGGAGCTCCGGAGGGTTGCATGAATCCACCGGGCTTAGAAGCACAAGCAAGCTGAACACACCGCTCTTGCGGTGCGAGTCGCGAACGAACCGGTTGAAAGCTAATCCGCTCGCCAAGCGACGCAGCAAAAGAAAAAAAGAGGGCCCTCATCGAGGGCCCTCTTTGTATCTTCAAACTGCAGAATTAAATTGGACGCTGGTTTTCCGCAATTCTCTGCTGGTCTTTCCTATTCAACCTGTCAACGGATCAGCTGAGCGGCGCGCTACTGCGCTGCCGGTTGATGAGAGGTGTGCTGGCGTTTCCCGCCGCGTTTCTTCGCGTGATGGCGCTTGTGATGATGTTTTGAGGCATGCTGTGTGGAAGGGTTGCTCGACGCTTCAGGGGCCGGAGCTTGCTGGCCGGCGGAAAGTGTCGACAGACAAAGTACTGCGGCAAACACTAAAAGAATGCGCTTCACTTGAATCTCCCTTGGGAAATCCCCAATAGGCAGAATTCAAGCACAATGCGAGCCAAAAGTCAGGAGAAAGAAAGAGGAAGCCGGGATCGGGTTTCGAAAGAGGAACCGCTGGAAGCTTAGCCGCCGAACTTGGTCTCCAGCATATGGATGACGGCATTCTGCTTTGCGATGACTTGGGCTTGCCAGGTCAAGGCGATCGCCATGAGGCTCATCGAAAAGATGCACAGCGCGAGGGCCAGTCCCATCTGAGTTTCTGAAGCAGGCACACCGAATACACGACGCATCCAGTCCATAGGGGCTCCCAAGAACAGTGAGTTGAACGAACATTGGAACGGTGCAATCGAACGACCAATTTGCACGGCGGGTCCTGGTACCCTCATGACCATTCATTTTCAAGTGTTTGCAGGGGCTCCCGGGCACTTAGACTGGAAGTAGCCCACCCGATGTGCAAATTTCGGCACACTTTGTCCTTTCTATTTCCAACCTTTTTGACTGCTTCCGCAGTGGGGACCTGCAGATCCCTGCCGACAAGTCAGTCAACCTGACGCCGAGTTAAAGCTCGCGGGTAAGGATCATATCCAGCGCCAGGGGCCACGTGTCTGGGGAGAACAGCGGCAAGCTTTTGCACTTCCTGCTGGCATCGGCAGCGCCGCTCTCGCGGCTGGCGAGAAGCAAGCAGCGGTCACAAGCCAGGAAGAGTTCTGCCGCTTCGTCAGGGGTGGCGATTCCGACGTTGAGTGGATTGGCCCGGAATGACCGTCGGTAGAGCTGCGAAAGGTCGCCTACGCAGGAGGAAAGATTCGCGCCGACCGCGAGCGACCAGAGCGCGCCGCGCGGACGCACCTGGGCTTTTTGCTCTGCCGCTTTCTGCTGGAAGCGCTGAATATCCGCTTCCGACGCGCCTGCAAAGAAAAAAAGTTCGTCGAAATCACGTTGGCGCAGGAGCTCCGCCTCGCGCTGCGGCAATCCGACGTTTTGGGAGAGCTCTCGCGGGGAAAGCGTCCGCAGGGCTACTACTTCGATGCCGGTCTCTTCCGCGATCAGGTCCAGCATCTCTGCCGAGGCGGGTTGCGGAGATGCCACTGGGACGCACGTAAAGCGCCCCAGGCGCATGCTACGCGGGGGTTTCAAGTGGAAGTAGTCCTCGGGAAGGAAGACGCCGCAACCGCCCTCTGCGAGGAACGGATGTCCGAGGCCAAGCTTTCGAATGGTGGCGTCGAATTGCAGGCGGCTGCGTGTGGTTACCGGGACAACCGGAATGTTCGCTTCGCCCAAGCCCTCAAGAAATTCCGCAAAGCTCGTCAGAGCTTTGTTCGCCGTACTCACCAGATTGTCGATTGCGCAGTAAACAACGGTCGTCGTCGAACGCAAGAGCAAGCTCCAACTGCCCGCCGGAGTTCCGGGAATGGGAAAGGGCTGCGACCAGTGTGAGGATTGCCCCTGGCAAACGCAAGCGACGGGGCCCCGAGACAAAAAAAGGGCGGGAAGCGATCGCTTCCCGCCCTCGGTTCGATTTGTGCGTTTCTTTAGTTGCCGGACTTGGACGAGGCGGACGTCGCAGGCTGCGCCCCCGCCTTCGGCACGCTCAGATAGCCGCTGATCGAGTTCTTCCCGATCTTGTTGATAACAACTTCCTCGGCCTGATGCGCACCGCTAGGATAGATGATGATCGGCGAATTGATGTTGCGGTTCTTTTCTTCGAGCTTCTTGTCTTCCAGGACCACAACGATGTTCGCACGGTTGCGCTTCTCATTCACGCCCTTGAGTTCGACGGTGACGTTGCCGACCTTCTGGGGCTGATTCTTGCCGGCGATGGTGAATTCGATGTAATCGCGCTCGCCCATCCGGCGGAGAACGTCGATTTCATCATGGTTCTTGGCAATCAAAGTCCCCAATTCGCTGCGGGCCATGCTGAGATCATTGTTCGTTTTTGCCAGATTGTCGCTGACGGTGGTGACCTTGGTGTCCACGGTCTTCACGTCATCGCTGGTGGCCTTAGTCGCCAGTTCGGAGTGGACGGAAGTATCCAGTGCGCTCAGCTTCTCCGTGGTCTCCGTATTGAGCTTCGCCGCTTCGGTGCGAGCTTTCTTTAGCTGGCTTTGGGTGATTTTCAGCTTGTCTGTGACCACCTTCAGGTCGCCCTGGAGGTCGGTGTTGGTCTTTTCATCAATGGCGAGCCGGTCTTTCATCGCGGTCAGGTCTTGCTGTGTGGTCTGCTGAACAGCCTTAACCTGATCGGTGACGGCCTGCTTGGCGGCGTCCAGCTTGGCCGAATTCGACCAGCCGAAGAAAAGTCCGCCCAGTGCAATCAGGGCCAAGATGGCGATCGCTGGCATTTGCCAGGATGAACCACCCCTATCGGTATTTGTGTATTCAGGGATCTCAGACATAGTAGATTTCTTCTCCTCACCCATTCGGGTAAACCGTTCGTCTTGCAGAATGGCAGCGCTTAGCGGCTGCCAGATGCTGTATATGTTTTGTTTATGTGCAAGCGAAATGCCGGAATGCGTTAGCGGCCCCGGCGTTCTAAGTAGTTGCCAAATGGGCAGTTACTCGCCCTGCCCAAAGGGACAGTTAGTACTAGGTCCTGCAATCTTTACGCGAGTGGGAACTTTGGCGATGAATTCCTACGTAGTGCAAGAATCTTCCACTCTTACTCCGGCTTGTCCTAGGTCAGCGTAGAGCTGCGTAGGAGACTGGAAATGGATGCCGGTGAGGCCAAGCCGGCGGGCGGCTTCGACATAGCCAAGGATGTCGTCGATATAAACTGCTTCCTCGGCCCGGGCTTTGCACGCCCGGAGTGCCTCCCGGTAGATGAGTGGCTCGGGCTTGCTGGCGCCTACCGAGCAGGAGTAGGTCCTGACCGACTTTGGGAAATAGGCGAAGAAGTCGTAGGTGGATTCGAGCTTTTCCACGTGAATCGGATCGGTATTCGAGAGCAGGCCCATGCGGTAACGTTTTGAGAGGCCGGCGAAGAGGGAAACTTTGTGGATCGGGTTTGGATCCAGCGCCGAATTCCAGACGTTTTTAAACTGCTCAAAATCGAGCGAAAGATTGAAGCGCTTGCAAAGGTGCAGGTGCCAATCGCGCGGAGACATCCGGCCCTCTTGCCAGTCTGGCCAGCGCGGATCTTTCTCGATGGCGGACCACAATTCTTCGGGGCTGAGGGGAAGCCCTTGAGCCAGGGCAGATTTCACGCGCTGGATGTCCACGCGAATCAGTACTCGACCAATATCAAAAATTACGGCGCGCAATTTGGGCATGGGCTATGGCTTCTCGGAATTGGTGACCGGCGATGCGGCGGGAAGCTGTTCTGCACGGCGTGCCCGGAGGATGCTGATAATCGCCGGGAGGAGCGAGAGGAAAATCACCACGAGGATGACGTAGTGAATGCGCTGGCCGATGTTTGGTACGAGATGCGCAAGCGAGTAGCCGCCGAGGATCATAGTGCCGATCCATAAAACGCCGCCCAAAAAATCGTATAGCAGATAGCGTGAATACGGCATTTTTGCTGCACCTGCGACGGGTGGACAAAACGTGCGAACGACGGGGACGAAGCGCGCGAGGATCACGGCCCGGCCGCCGTATTTCTCATAGAAATCGTGAGCGCGTTGGAGATGGCTCCGACGAAAGAAGAAGGAGTCTTCACGCCGGTACAGGGCAGCGCCTGCGGAACGTCCAATCCAGTAACCGACTTGGTCACCTGCGATAGCGCAAAGCATGACTGGCAGCAAAAGCCACTTAAGGGGGATTACGCCTGCGTAGGAGAAGATTCCGGCTGTGATCAGAAGAGAATCACCGGGAAGGAAAAACCCTACGAAGAAGCCAGTTTCGATAAAAACGATTAT
>WNEZ01004571.1_pt1 | contig 12803 bp, 9 predicted proteins | sample 5400521 | NCBI WGS metagenome assembly WNEZ01 (sample SAMN13153339, study PRJNA577476) | soil metagenome | isolation source: 120 cm saprolite under Douglas fir tree site 2 hole 1 replicate 1 | place: USA:California | collected 2015-04-18 | reverse complement strand
AAAGCCTTTCTGGGGGGCAGGAGTCTACAATACTGATGGACGCGCGCATTTTCGCCGCACTAGCTGACCCGACACGCCGGGACTTGCTGGTGAATTTGGCGGAAAAGAGCCCTAAGACGGCGACCCAGCTTGCAGAAGACTATCCCATCACACGACAGGGGATACTCAAGCATCTTCATATTCTCGAAGATGCGGGATTGGTTGCTGTCCATCAAAAGGGACGCGAAAAACGCTATACCCTGACCCCTGAACCCCTCAGCGATATTGATGAGTGGATCAAGGAAATCAGCGCCAAATGGGATGAACGTCTGCGGCGGCTCAAGACATTGCTCGAAAACGAGGCGACTGGCGAGTAGGGAGTGTCTGATTTCGACACCACTTTTGCACAAGCGAACACACTGGTTCGCCTGATTGCATGTATGAGCCTACATCAGCACCTTCTTGAATCTCTCTTAGCCAGTCATCCCTGACTTTTTTTCAAATGACCTCTTGGGGTACGCGATAATAAAAGCAGTTGAGATAAACACACGCCGGGCCGCGTATTCAAATAGTAGAGGAACAAAAAACAACATCTTCGCGCAAATCACATAAAAGCAAGGGGGAGAAACTATGCCAGCGCTGCGGGAACGCTACCGGCTCGTGGAAGAGATCGGACATGGAGGCTTTAGCACCGTCTACAAAGCTGAGGACAGCCGCCTGTCCGGACGGCTGGTAGCCATCAAGGAGATCAAGAACCGTTTTGTCCAGGAGTCAGAACGAGAGCAGGCCAATATCGCTTTTGAGCGCGAGGCCTACTTGCTCGCGGGGCTTGTACACCCCAATCTGCCCCGCATCTACGATGCTTTTATAGATAGAGAGCATGATATTCGTTACCTGGTGATGGAATACCTTGCCGGTGAAACGCTGGAGGACTATCTGGCAAGACAGCCCCGCCAGCGTTTAGCTCTGGAAGAGGTTCTTGCAATCGTGCTGCAGCTATGCGAAGTCTTGCAATATTTGCATCTGCATCAGCCCCCCATTATTTTCCGCGATGTCAAGCCAGCCAACATCATGATCGATCAGCGCAATGGGCACGTCTGGCTGATCGACTTTGGCATCGCGCGCCGCTACCGTCCAGGGCAGGCACACGACACGGTAGCACTTGGCTCACCGGGCTATGCAGCTCCTGAGCAATACGGGCGAGAGCAGAGTACCCCCCAGGTAGATATCTACGGGCTAGGAGCCACGCTGCATCATTTGCTGAGCGGGTATGATCCCTCGGAATCCCCCATGCGTTTCCGCTCACTGCAAGCGGGTGAAGTGTCCCGTGAACTGGATCTGTTGATCCAGCAGATGGTGGCCCTGGACCCCTCTCATCGACCGAGGAGCATGGGAGAAGTGCAGATGCGGCTCAAGCAGCTTGCTGCCCTTACTCGTAATCAAGGAGGGAAACAGCAGCAGGAGCAACCTCAGTTTGAAGGAAGCGAGTTTTTTCTCCCTGGGCGCACTGCACAAGGACAGATCCAGCTCCACGGGCGGGAAGAGCAGCAAGAACTCAGTTCGCGAGGGAAGAAACGACGCCTGCTAGTAGCCGGGCTGGCAGCCGCCTTGCTGGCAGGAGGAGGAGCATTCTACCTGTTCTCGCGGCATCAAAACAGTGCTCCTGCATTTCACCCGAAAGCCGCTCCTTCTCCCACGCTCAAAGCAATACATCCTATTAGTGACCCATTGACAATCTATACTGGGCATCGGTACGCGGTCACTACGCTTGCCTGGTCGCCAGATAGTCTCCTGGTAGCTTCTGGAGCGGCTGATGCAACAATCCAGGTCTGGGAGGCGCTGACTGGTAAGATGGTATCGACGTATGACCAGGGTGCTGTACAAAAGCTGGTCTGGACGCGCGATGGACGCTACCTCATCTCTGCAAGTGGGCAAGGGCCCATTCTGGTCAGGGATGTCCAGCAGCAGCAGTTGGTTATGACCCATAACATCAACTATGTTCTATCGAATGCCTTAGCGGTCTCTCCAGATGGCCGCCTGGTAGCATCTGGCGGCGGGAATCAGTACGGAAATGCGGTAATAGAGATCTGGGAAAGGGCCACGGGGCGCGTCCGTACCACCATCCAGTATCCGCGTGGAGTAGGGGATCTCTCCTGGTCGCCCGATGGTAAGTCACTTGCTTCAACCGCTAAAGAGAAAATTAATGTCTGGGATGTGGCCACGGGAGTCATGCGTACCTCCTTCCCGGCGACCTCTGAGCCTACTAACGGCGGCGCTGCTGTCTGGGCTGTCTCCTGGTCGCCCGATGGCAAATGGATTGCTTCAACCACCAATTTGGGCGAATTAGTAACGTGGAGTGTGGCGGACAAACAACTCAATATGATTGATAGTACTGTACCAAGACTCCCCGCTTCTCTGGCCTGGTCTCCAGATAGCCGCTATCTCGCAGCGGGCATGCTACTGACTGGTGCAACCGCAGCATTACAAATCTGGTCACTGGCAGGCCAGAAACTATACACCTATCCTGCCTATCCGGCACCGACAGGAGAATTTTTGCCGGTAGCCTGGTCCCCCGATGGTAAGTATCTTGTTGTCGGCCTGGAGAATGGCAAGGTCATAGTCTGGCAAGCCCCGCATGCCAGGAGCAGGGTATCAATCCCCAGACCATCCGCTCAGCGCCCGTCCGGCACATCAAGCGTATCGGCATGATGGCTTTTGCCAACATTTCGGGTGTTCGTTTCATCCCCTCCCAGGGAAGCCTGTCCCCCGGTACAAGGGTGATCTTGACGATCAAGATACCAGTCCATGAGTGTTCAGGCACTTTCTTCTTCCGTGGACCGGCCAACACGCATACCATTAGTTGGCAATGTTGAACTGGTCCCTATGAAAATAACCGGGATCGGTACAGTATTACATGAATTGCCCGATTTTCATGCTTTTCTCTGAGGCGGAGCATCATGACGCTTGAAAGGTAGGAATGCAAAATGACGACCAATAACCGTGGGAGAAGCATAGAGGAAAAGAGACGCCGCAGGAGGCTCTTCTGGTTGTGTATTGCCGGTGGGACAGGTGCTCTCACGCTAGTCGCTCCGGCAATTTTCGTTGCCATGGGGGGAACCCTGAGATATCCGGGGGCAAATTATCTGCCGAATTCCCCTCCGCAAGCCTGGTATTATGTACTTGGGATCGGCATCCTGTTGGGAATAGGGCCAATGCTCAGCACAGTCATCTGCTGGCTTTGCATCGTCAATACAGCGAAGCGTGTGACGTGGTATAGAGGTCTCCTTGCTGGCTTGATCGCGAGCGTGCTGGCGTATCCATTGACCGCAATAGTGGTCGTTTTGATCTTGAGTTTTGGCGAGGGGAAGGAGACACTACGGCCTATACTCCCTCAGTTCTTAGTGATGGCATCCATTTTCAGCTTCTTTTTGCTTCCCTATTTAGGATTCTATACGAGCGTCTTAGGAGTCCTTCTTGGTTCTCTGCTTGGCTGGCTTCAGGGACACGATGAGGCACGATTGACTGCCAGTTCACCATCTGGCAGTCCAGTGTAAAGAGTAAAACCACATCCAGAAGAAAGGCGGAAGGGCCTTGACCCACTTCATCAATGAACAAACGCTTATGGTTTTCACACCATCCTTCCTTCCTGGCATCGGGGCTCCTTTGCAAACCCCAGTTGGTGGCGTCTCAGCCTTTCATGAACGGCCAGTCTGCTCACCTGCACCTGTCGAAGGTGTCTCCGCTGGCTGCGGTGCCTCTACTGACTGCACGACACGATCCGGCTTGTACGAGAGACGTCCCTTCGTGAAGATGAGGAGTGCCACTGCTGCGATGAGGGGGAAGAGGAGGGTTGACCCCAGGCCGTAGCCTCCAATTTGAGATGCGGGCAGCACATGCATGATGAAGTCACTTCCACTGTTGCTCGCATCCAACGCCGCGTGCAAGAGGATCGCGATGAGGATGCTCGCCTTGGTGGTGTTGAAGACCCAGGTCATGATCACCCTGGTCGGTATCGCCACAATGATCAGGATCACCATATACACGACCATCGTGCTGACCCCGACTTTACTCTGGAAAATCTGACCAGGAACAAAGAAGGCGGGCAGGTGGAACAAGGCCCACAATGGACCGAAGATCAGCGTCGCGCGCCATGCCCCGAAGCGCTTTTGCAAGTTGGGGACCGCGAAGCCCGACCAGCCACCTTCTTCCCAGATTTGTATGGCAACACTAATGATCAGGATGTTTGGCAGGTACACCGTGAAGAAGAGTGGCCAGTGCTGGAGAAACGCCACGAGCGGAGCCCCACCAGAAAAGATGCTTGCAAATGCAAGCTGGATCACGGGCACGCCAGCAATCACGAGCAGGTACCAGCGCACCCCAACCCGCCAGAGCACATAGCGTCGCAGCAACTGCCGCACCCCTGCTTTTCCAGACATGATGGCGGTCACGACAAAGGAGGCCTGGGTTGGGCCGGTTATGGAACTCAATGCCGCGAACCAATAGGACGGCGGGTAGACCAGGTCCGGGATGGTGTAGGGCAGCAGACCCAGTCCATTCTGGGCGAGTATCAGAGGCAGCCAGGCAATCCAGCTCCCTGCAAACGCGATGGCAAAGAAGGCGAACAACGGATGATCCCTGATGAGACGCTTGAGTGGTGAAGAGGTCGCCGGTTGCGACGTCGTTGCGATGGTCGACATGATAGGTTTCCTTTCTTGCCAGGGATACAAGCTAACTCTTGCGTTCACGAACGTCCAGTCTGCTCACCGGCACCGGTCGCAGGTATCTCCGCCGGTCGCGGCGCCTCGATGAGTTGCGCGTTCTGCTCTGGTTTGTACCCCAGGCGACCCCTGGTGAAGACGATGAGCAGCACCGCGCAGACCGCGAAGGGGAGAAGATTGCCATTATCCAGCCATGGACTTGTGAGGATCGCGGTTGCCCACCCACTCAGAGCGGGATGTGCAGGGATGAGCAGCGCCAGCAGGCCGCTGGACGCATTAAAGCCCGCGTGGACGAGGAACGCGATGAGCAAACTGCCACGGGCATGATTGAAAATCCACGTATACAAGAACGTTGCACCAATGACGGTCAGGATGAACCCCACGATAAAGGGAAGCGTGAACACTCCTCCAGAGATCGGCCCCTGTATCAGTAAGAGAGGCACGTGCCAGAAGCCATGCAGGATGGCGAGGATGGTTGTCCCGATGAGAGGACCGTATTTCGCTTGTAAGCGTGGCAGCGCAAAGCCGCGCCAGCCCGTTTCTTCCCCTACGGTGTCAAAGAGATTCAGTACCAATAGTGGGAGATACACGCTCAAGAGCAGCGACCAATGGGCGATGAAGGCAGTAGCCAAAGAGAATCCATAGAAGACACTCAGGCCGACTAGCCAGACCAGGAGGCTGCTGAAGAGCGCGGCGAAGTACCATCCCGGGCCGACGCGCCACTGCACGAAGCGACGCAGGAGGAGCCGAACCCCAGCTTTGCCAGAGGTGGCAGCCGTCACCAGGAAGGCTGCGAGCAGCGGACCGGCATATGCACTGAAGAAAACGACCAGGATACCGGCATTGCCAAAGCTGAATGGAAAGAGACCCAGGCCGCCCTTGCCCAGGAGCACCGGAAGATCGACCAGCCAGGTCCCGGCGTAGGCGATGACGAAGTAGGCCACCAATGGATGATCACTAATAAGACGCCGAAGCGGTGAGGAGGTCGCAGGTTGCGAGTTTGTTATAACGGTCGACATGCTGTTTTCCTTTCTTGTCACAGCGACAATTGACGGCTATTGCTTTCTTTCAGGCGAGATCTTCCGCGGAGAATGCCTGTGTTTCAACGATGGCTGTTACAAGGCTTCGTGGCTTTCCGGCTCCGCTCCGGAGCCAGCAACCCGGTTCACTGCCAGCAGCGGCAAGGCCAGGTCGCGCACTTTGATCAACACCCCGTGCAGCGCAGCCTCATCGACGAGGGGACCGTGCAGCACCGTGTTGTCGTCAACGTCGTAGCTGATCCCGAGCCCCTCGAACCACGCCGACCAGCGCTGGTCGAGGTGCCCCTGGACGCGAATTTCATACCAGTTCATGGTGCTTCCTTTTGACGTGTGTCTGACGCTCCTTCAGCGCTACCCACAGTATGCAGCTCAACCAGGCGGGACAGCATGTATCGAAGGATGTGTTGTAGGGTTGATTCTCGCTGATGATGAAGATTAACTATTAAACATGGCTATTAGGTGGTGGGAGTATAGTAGTGGCATCCCTTGCGGGTGCCATGCTGCCTCTTGCGGGTGCCATGCTCTCTCCTAGAGCGCGTGCAAGGTGTGGGCGCGAGCGACCGCCTGGCTGCGGCTGGTCACACCCAGTTTGCCGTAGATGCTGTTGACGTGCCGCTTCACCGTGCCGACGGTGATGACGAGCTCCTGCGCTATGGCCGAATTGGACAGGCCAGCCACCAGGAGCCTCAACACGTCGAGTTCACGTTCAGTGAGCGCTTCGACGAGCGAACTGACGCGCGGGGCATAGAGATGGGGATCCGCTGCGGTCTGCTCGCCAAAGACTGCAAGTAAGGTAGCACCGTAGTCAGGTAGCATCCCATGTGCCTGGGCTTGACGCAACAACGTCAACATCGGTGCCCCCTCATCCACGAAAAGGCGGACGTAGCCCTCCGGTTCGGCGAACATCAGCGCACGTCCCAGGGTGGAAAGAGCCCCCGCTCGGTCGCTCTGCGCGTGTAAGGCGAGCGCGCGCAGCACGAGGTTTTCCAGCACACTGCTCATGCGTGCTTTGACCTCAGCATCTGTGAGGAGACGGTCCAGGAGGTGCAAGGCATCCTGGAGGAAAGATCCCGCCGGGTCAGCTCGCCCCTGGGCGATGCGTACCCGGACCAGCGTCAGGTACTCGCGCTCATGCGGGTAGCTCAAGTCCTCATCAGAGGCGGATAGGCCACTTGTATCCGCCCAGCGGACGGAGGCTTTCAGGTTTCCTTGTGCCAACTCCACCTGGGTCCGCACTGCTGCCATGTGAACCCCGACATCAGAGATAAAGTGACGCTCGCGTGCCAGCTGTGCAAACACATCTAGCGTCGCAATCGCTCCATGATAGTCCCCACTAGCCTGTTGCAGGCGGGCCTGGGTCGCATACCCCTGAGTGACTACATGGGCAGCCACCGTCAGTGTTCCCCTGACCAGTTCCATACCTTGTGCCAGGAAGCGTTCTGCGGCATCCAGGTCGTTCCACTCACGCAGCAGATCGCCCAGGCCGAAGTAGTAGCCTGCGCTGCCGACGAGGACTCGTAGCATCTCTTGCCCTGGTACCACTTGTATCATCTGCTCATAGCTGGCAGCTGCCTGACGCATCCGACCTTGTAGCACCTGCAGCCGAGCGAGCAGGGTAATGCTGGTCAAGAGCGCAAACAAGTCGCCCGTGGTACGCAGGGGTGCCGCTGTTGCCGCGACCAGGTCTTCATTGGCTTGCGTCACATCTCCGCTTATCAGATAGGCGTGGGCTGGACCCGTTGCGGCAGAGGCCCGCATCATCACTTCCGTCTCCGGCACGAGTTCGAGCGTTTGACGCGAACACGCGATACAGCCCGCAAGATCGCCAGAGAAGAGGGCGAGGTTCGCACGAACCGCAGCGACCCAGCCGAGGATGGTGCGCGCAAAATCAGGAGATAGGTCTGCCTGGACACATGCTTCAGCATCATGCAAGCGAGCTGAGGCCTCCTCCAACCGATTGGTGAACATCAGCATGAGCGCAGAGTAAAGACAGAGGCGCGCGCGTGAGCGCACCAGCGCCTCTGGGAGCGCGTTCAGCCAGCCGAGCACCCGGTGAACCTGTCCCCGCAGCGCAACCAATAGGCAATACTGTTCGATCAAGCGGGCAGCGAGTTCGATATCAAAGGTAGCCAATGCATGCTGCACCGCTTCGATGACCAACCCATGTTGCTCGTGCCAGGCGCTGGCACGGCGATGCAGCTCGGGTACCAGGCCAGGTTCTGCCTGCTGCAGGTGGTTGTAGAGCACCTCGGCAAAGAGGTGGTGATAGCGATACCAGCGCCGTTCGTCGTCCAGCGCAATCACAAAGAGATTCGCTCTCTCAAGCGCTTCCAGCAATGCCTGGCTCTCCGCTTGTTTCGTCACTGCCTCACAAAGCGGCCCGCTGAGGCGCTCCAGGATCGAAGTATGCAGCAAAAATGCCTTCACCTCCGCGGGTTGTTGCGCGAGCACCTCTTCCGAGAGATAGTCCAGCACGAGGCGATGGCTGCCGGTGAAAGCGGCGAGATACGCAGCGACATCGCTTCTCCCCCGCAGGGAGAGCGCGGCCAACTGGAGCCCGGCAATCCAGCCTTCCGTGCGGCTCTGCAAGAGCGTAACCTCCTCTTGGGACAGATCGAGTCGCATCACTGCCTGGAGGAAGATGCTGGTCTCCTCCGGGGCAAAGCGCAGATCGGCGGCTCGCACTTCACAGAGCTGCCCGCGTGCTCGCAGTCGGGCCAGTGGCAACGGCGGGTCAGCGCGTGTGGTGAGCAGGAGATGCATCCGAAGCGGCAGGTGCTCCAGGAGAAAGGCCAGACTGCGATGAATGGGCGAGGCTTCAATGACGTGGTAGTCATCCAGCACGAGAGCGAAGTCTCCTCTATCATGGATCACGAGGTCGTTGGTGAGCAGAGCAACGACGGTCTCCGGCGGCGCTGGTTGAGACATCTGGAGCAGGGCGAGCGCGGTGGTACCGATATGGGAGTCGAGTGTCTGCAAGGCGGCAATCACGTAAGAGAGAAAACGTACTGGTTCATTGTCCTCCGGCTCAAGAGAGAGCCAGGCGACAGGCGTGCCGCTCTGGACGAGCCATTGGGCGAGCAGGGTCGTTTTGCCAAAGCCCGCTGGTGCCGAAACAAGGGTCAACGGACCCTGTATTCCTTCCTGGAGCCGTTCAATCAACTCAGGGCGAGAGACGAGCTGCGCACGGGGACGTGGCGCGTGCAGCTTGGTCGCGAGCAGAGGGTTGAGCGGATCACCGTGCGCACGCTGTGCTGCTGAGGCCTCGGGAACAGCAGCATTCGCATCGCTGACAGGCGAGGTCCCGACGAGAGCATCGGCCAGTGCCTGGGCAGCAGCCTGTAAGCGCTCAAGCGTGAGGGCCTCTGACTTGCCCAGGTAGTGAGAGGAAAGTTTGCCGTGCTGTTTGCGATAGGCTTTCCAGTACCAGCCGCCGCGCTTATGGCCTGACTGCTCGCGGCGCGCCGTGAAGAGCCCCTCAGCGCTGACAAATGAAAACATGGAGGCGGTTTCCAACCAGGCAAACCAGGCCGCTGTACCCACAGTCAGCTGCTGTTCCTGCCCGCCCTGCTGATAGACCAGGGTCTCATCCCGTACGGTGGGAGCCATCACTGACTCCTCTCTGCTGTCGAACAGCTGCTCATCGATCCGGTTACCGGACATACGAACGGTTACACACTAGTATAGCACAGCTTGAGAGATGTCCCGTAACTGCCCGCCATCAACTACATCGCCCAAAACGGAGGACTTCCTAGGGGCTATCAGGCCGCCCGGCCAACTGGATGAGCGTGATGAGCGCCACCGCGCACAGCTTCTCCTCGCCGTTCCTCATCACAGAAACGTCCGACTGGCAAACCGTCAGCGTCCGTCCTGCTTTGATCACATGGCCGCGCGCAATCAACAACGCGCCATTCCCTATCGCTCCGTCGCGGGCCCTGTTCAATCGAGTCGAAAGACGCGGCGCGCGTTTCCACCCAAAAACTTCGCCTGGATCTCCTCCGGCAAATTCATCGCTTCCACCTGTTGGACACACTTCTCCCAGGACAGCTGCGGGAAGTTGGTTCCGAAGAGCACCTTGTCTTTCCCGTAGGTTTTGAGATAATGCACCAGTTGCGGCGGATAGTAGCGTGGTGCATAGGCAGAGGTGTCGATGAAGACGTTCTCGTGTTTCCAGGCCACCCCGATCATTTCGTCCGTCCAGGGATACCCAATGTGACCCGCCACAATCCTCAATTCGGGAAAGATCAGAGCCACCTCATCGAGATAGGGAATCGGACGGCCCGTTTCGGAAGGCATGAGAGGGCCCGTATGACCTGCCTGGGTGCAGAAAGGAATATCCAGCTCGATACATGTGACATAGAGGGGAAAATAAAACTTGTCGTTGGGGGGACGATTCCACAGCCAGGGCACCACCCGTAATGCCTTGAACCCCAATTCCCTGACGGCGCGTTCCAATTCGTGGACCGCCTCCACGGGCTTTTCCAGATTGACGGCCGCAACTCCAACGAAACGCTCAGGAAACTGGCGCACAAACTCGGCAATCGTATCATTACTGATGACCCATGTGCCAGGCCGGTGCCAGGCGCAGAGCATCACGCGATCCACGCCACCGCGGTCCATCAGTTCGACAAGTTGTGCCGCGCTCAAGTCCTGGCCAAGCAGGTGTGCCGATCCCGATTTTTCAAAGACCTGCACGACCTCCGGGAGCAAGCTGCCTTTGAAGACTGGCTGCGCCCATGCATCGATGATCTGCCTGCTGGAAGCGTTTGCCATGTTTCTGCCTCCCTTCAGAAAAAACAAATCGGTTTAACAAACTAATCCGGACATCTGTAGGGGCCGATTATGCGAATTAAGAAAATAATGTGGCATACGGATGGGCGTAGCCGCGACATTTATGGCGCCCGGGGGTGGGGCAAAACCCGCAGTAATTTCTTCATCTCCATTATCGGCCCTCGGTGGCTGTCCCGCAATCCAGTTTAAAAAGGTAAAGTTCATCATCGCTATCTTTCATCAGTATAGAAGAAAGGGGACACAAACGTAACGTTGCTGGCTAACAGGCCATGAGAAGGCTAGCAGTATTCCACCCCTGCGACAGAATTGCGACAAATGCATGATAAGCCTGTGACATATCTCAGCTACACTACAGCATAGACACACACGCATCTCATTGAAAGGAGCGAGAGAACACCACCGATGAATCAGCTTCCTGTACTCATTGGAGCCCTGCGCTACGAGTTTCACATGCAATTCCATCGACGAGCGGTCTGGATCACCATGATCGTGCTGGGACTCCTGCTCGCATTCTTGCTGACCCGCCATAACGGCCTGAATGACGTTTTAACATTCTTAAATTCACCTTCCCTGCCCGCTGCTGTCGCCTACTGGGCCGACATGGTGAATTTCGCCATCCTGCCCATCGGCATCGGCGTCCTGCTGGCCGACCGTTTGCCGCACGACCAGCACACAAAGGTGTACGAATTGTTTACCTCCATGCCGGGCGCCCTGAGCGCGCGCCTGCTCGGAAAATACCTGGGCAGCACTTTGGCGACGCTGCTGCCCATGATCGCCTTCTACTTGATTGGCATTGGCTACATCCTTGTTCACACGCACAACCTGCTGGCAATGCCCCTGGCGCTGGCCGCTTTTGCCACCATCATTCTCCCCGGCATCCTATTCATAGCAGCGTTCTCAATTGCCTGTCCCGCCATCATGTGGGTGCCGCTCTACCAGTTCCTCTTCATTGGCTACTGGTTCTGGGGCAACCTGCTCCCGCCTGGTCGTGGCATCCCCACCTTGAGCAACACCATCCTGACGCCGCTTGGGGACAACATGCTGGCAGGCTTCTATGGCGAAAGCGGCCTCCTGATCAAGCACGCCACCGCCCTGCAAGGCGTGGAAAGCATCCTGCTATTGCTCGGCCTGGCGGCATTCGCCCTGTTCTTACTCTGGCGCTACCTGCTCTGGCAGCAAGCGCGGCAATAAGCAACGAAAGGAATAAAATCATGCAATGGAATACCAATGCTCAACAAGACACACATACACAAAATCAACAGGATAGCTACCACGGTTACCTGGGCTGGTCACCAGAAGCGCCTCAAACCGCTGAGCGCCAGCAGGAAGAGCAACAGCACACCGAGCAGGTTCAGCCCGCCCTGGCCCTCAACTATACCGGCCTGGCCGCCATCCTCTGCTACTCCATCGGCTGGCTCACCGGGCTGCTCTTTCTCCTCTTCGCGCGGGAGAATCGTTTCGTGCGCTTCCACGCCTTACAATCGCTGGTCTTCTTCGGCAGCATCAACCTGCTGGACATCGCGCTCGTCAAAGTAGCCATGTATCACCTTCCCTACCTGTCCCATCTTGCCATCCCGGGTTTCCTACTCTTGAACTTCGTAGCCTTCATCGGCTGGTGCGTAGCCATCGTCCAGGCATCGCGCGGGAAATACTACAGGCTGCCCTTCATCGGCGACCTCGTAGCAGCATCCATCAATCGCAGCGCCACCGTAAAGTAAAGGAGATTGATATCAAGCAGACCAGGGATATCCCGTAGGGGCGGGGGCCTTTATGGCCGCCCGCCTCGCTCCATAACCAAAACCACCCCCAAAAAATCCGCCAGCTAGCCCGCTATGGTACACTATATCCTGAACCGTGTATAAGCTAACCGGGGTTCCATTAAATAATGTGGTCAGTTGCCGTGGCGTACAAAACAGCCTGGGCAATGATCGCCATAATAAATGTAGGGGCGACCCTTGCGGTCGCCCTGCATCGGTTGCCCATCAGGACCCATCTTACATGACAACAATCCTACTGGTCGAAGACGCCTACGACCTCGCGCAGGTCATCATCCGCGAACTTGAAGCAAGCGGTTACAGCATCCTGCACGCGAGCGACGGTTTGACCGCGCTGCATCTGCACGCCAAAGAACAGCCCGCGCTCGTCATCCTGGACTGGCTGCTGCCAAAGCTCGACGGCCTGGAAGTCCTGCGCCGCTTGCGGCAGGCAGCCCCCACCCCGGTATTGATGCTGACCGCGCGTGGCGAGGAGGCAGATCGCGTCGTCGGCCTCGAAC
>WNEZ01032507.1_pt1 | contig 12805 bp, 23 predicted proteins | sample 5400521 | NCBI WGS metagenome assembly WNEZ01 (sample SAMN13153339, study PRJNA577476) | soil metagenome | isolation source: 120 cm saprolite under Douglas fir tree site 2 hole 1 replicate 1 | place: USA:California | collected 2015-04-18 | reverse complement strand
CTATATAGACCATTGGCTGGGAGTCGGAGTCCCCTCTGGTAGGGTTTTCGACTTGCGGAACCTCTTCTTCCTGACTGCGCTTCCTATGGGGTCTGGGAAGCTTCTCCAGCTCAGACTCATGAAAATTGTAGGTAGGTTTTCCATACCCACTATCTACAAGGGCTGCTTCTATCTTCCCTTCTTTAATGTAGTTGCGCACAGTATCACGACTCACACCAGTTCTCCTGGATGCTTCTGCAATAGTAACCATTTGTTCCTCCTTGTCGGTTATTTTGCCTATATGAGAAGTATACCACACGTTATGAAAAAGCGCAAGTGGGTGGATTTTCGTTCACGACATGCGCTAGTGGGTTGACTTTTCGTATACGATGTGCGATAATATCCTATAGGAACGAACGCCCTTCCTCGGTTTATGGCGGACCGGAGGAAGGGGTATCTAACTGGTGTTGTGGTGTATAGAAGGTTATATATTCATAGTACACCAAGCACAACGAAATGTCAAGAAGGAGGGAACTGGACAAGAAAGTCAGGAGTTTCACATGAATAGAGAACAGAGAAGAGCACAGGGACGTAAGTTTGTAGGTAGAAGGCCACAAAGCCTGAGAGAACGAGCAAGTATAATCATGCGAGAAAATGAGGTACGCAGTTGGGTGGAAGGGAAACCATTGAAAGAGGTAGATACCGCTCGCGCAGAGCAGAATTTAACTCGCATTGAGCTGATAGCACAGCGCTTGTTGAGCAGCAATGAACCAGTAGCTCATGAGATACTCACCATTTGCTCCATCTTACATGATGATATGAGGAGTAGGCATCTGCCACTTGCTGAGCTTCAACGGCATGCAGAGAGGCTTGAAACATTGCTAGACGCTGCTGGTGAGGTGATATATGGCTAACATATTCCAGCGTATTGCACAAGGTATAAGGAGCATTATTGGCACAAGTCAGCGGCCTGTTCGTTACCCACCGCAGACACATGAGTATACTATTCCACAGATTGAAGCTGTATCATCTGAGCCTGTTAATCCACCACAGCTAGGTGAATATACTCCTCGGCCAAGCCTGCTCCCGCCAGGTCTTTCAGGCTTGGAGTTTACTCCGCAGAGTATGGCTGTACTACGCGACTATATCAACAATAACCCAAACGCTGATGGGAGTCTTATGACAGCGCAAGAGGCATTACAAAGTGAAGAGTATAGGCAGATTGTTATTGATTTATCTTCCTGGGATAACAGTCCAAGTGGCCCAAAGGCCCAGGCGCTTGTCAAGATAGGACGCAGGAGACCTGAGTGGAACTGGGCAGTAGGCGAAACACCTAAGCAGTAGGAGTCAACAGTATGAGAAAATATCAGCCTAAGCTTATCTTTGATAGGGCAACGGGTGAGCCAATCCTAAACCCTAAGTACAAACCCGATACACGTAAACGGCATGGAGATAGGCACAATGGCAAGCAACCGAGCGGTACCCACAGGAGGCGTGATACCTTCATCGCCATTGACGGCGAAGGAGTTACTTTTGAGAACGGACAGCATGAGTATATTCTGCTCACAGCTTCAACTGGAGAATATGTTGTAAATGAGCAGGGCCTATCGACAGTTGAGTGCTTCGAGTTTCTCCTCTCGCTTGCAAAGAGGTATAAGCATGGGATATTCGTCTGCTTTAGCGCTTCCTATGATGTAAACATGATGCTCCGAGACGTAGAACATAAGAAACTCAAAGAACTCTGGGCAGAACGTACACCAAACAAGCCATACAGCATTTACTTTGGCGAGCCTGGGGCATACGAGTTTGCAGCAGGGTATCGACCACGCAAGCACTTCTCCTTTGGCAAGATTGCTAACCGTGAGTGGGATGAGGAGAAAAACAAACCTAAAAATGTGTATGAGGCATCCCTGACGCTTTGGGATGTCTTTGGGTTCTTTCAGAAGTCCTTCACTGAGACACTAGAGGAGTGGTTCTCAGACTACCTATGCGATGGTATTATCACCTTCCCTGGTGGGCAGGCCGTTGACCTGAACCACATCAAGGCAATGAAGAAGGCACGCAGCACGTTTACGACAGCACAGCTAGAAGAAATTAAACTGTACTGCATGCAAGAATGTGTTGCACTCGCACATCTGATGGAGCGATTGCAGGAGTATCTGCACATCGTAGGCGTATCATTATCGCGTTGGGATGGTGCTGGTGCTATTGCAAGCAGCTTACTTGAGAGCAAAGGAGTTAAAGACCATGTGACTCAGGGTCCTGGCATACAAGCACACCTCAATAAACCTGTCCACGATGTGTGCCTGCGTGCCTATGCTGGCGGGCGTTTTGAGGAAGGTTACAATGGTGTCTACCTTGGGAAGATGTGGAACTACGATGTAAGAAGTGCTTACCCTTCAGTGATGCCTGAGCTACCATCAATGAAAAATGGTATGTGGAGGCTTGTCAAAGGTATGAGCAATCACAAGTACTCACTGATGCATGTTCGCTGGCGTTTTGATGATATGTTGCCTTACTACCCCTTCTTCTTTCGAGACGACCAGGGCAGCATTTACTTTCCTAGCACTGGAGAAGGATGGTATCACCGTTCTGAAGTTGATGCTGCGTTACGTGCTCATGCACAAGGGAAGCTCTCGACAGAGCGTGACGCTGGCAGCATTGACATTCTTGAGACCTGGGAATTTCACCAGTACGAACAAACAAAGCCATTTGCCTTTGTAACCGACCTGTATGAACAGAGACGGCGATGGAAGGCAGAAGAGCCTCCTAACCCTGCCGAGAAAGTCTTGAAGACTGCCATAAACAGCTTCTATGGCAAGACTGCACAGAGCCTTGGTGGAACGGCAGAAAAGCCTCCACCGTTCCACAATATCTACTGGGCTGGATACATCACAGCAGCCATACGAGCAAAAATCTTTGACGCTATCATGCTAGCATCTAAGCCTGAGTCAGTGGTACTCATCGCAACCGATGGTATTTACAGCACAGTCCCGCTTGACTTGCCTCTTGGAGAGAGTCTGGGCCAATGGGAAGTACACCCGATTGATGGAGTAGTCGTTGTACAGGCAGGCATCTACTGGGGTCTGAAGAAGCTAGACCAGGAGCCTTCTCACGAGGGCTTGACAGAGAAAGAGTTTAAGTATCGCTACTGGCAACATGAAGGGGAGTGGTACAGTGCTAATGCTCACTATCGTGGGTTTGATCGTGGTACGCTCACTGTTGAGCGTGTCATGTATGGATGGGAAAGGCATCTGTACTCTCTGTCGATACCGACTCCTGAGCGTTTCGTGACACTAGGGAGTGTGCTTGGACTCAACGGGGCAGCGCCAGAGTATGATGAACAATGGCAGTACTGGCGAACCTGGCGAACGGTTGAGCGAAAAATATGGTTGACTCCGCAGGCCAAAAGAATTGCACGTACCCTGAATGAAGAACCTCACAAACACCTGTGTTTGACATGGGCAGCACCGCCTCAAGCTACACTCAGCCAAGTTAACCTGAGTTACCCCTACAAGCTCAAGTGGATAGGAGAAGACGATGAGTCCTATGGGTACATTGATGGCGTTGACAAGGATATTGTGCTTGGCGAGATTGACGAAGTGGAAATGATGTGACGCATCTGTGGCGCGTGTACAGGATGCGAGACCCTCTCACCAAGGAGACTCGCTATATTGGTATCACCTCTGGGTTTACCGCTACCTTATCCAGGGAGCTATCCTGCTCAACCAGAAACACATCCCTGGAAGCCAGGAACATTTGAGAGCATTTTTACGAGCCAACAAGAAAGTGATCTGTTGACAGATAATTGCTTTATGCCCTTGAGTTGGGAGGCAGTATCAGCATTGGTGCATACTCACCAAAGTCTGTTGTCCATTCAAATTGATTGCGTTTCTCCCATTGGTGCAGAGCTACACGGTAATCAATTCTCAATGTGATATCGTCACAATTATTTACCATGCAATAGTGCTCTATGATAGGTTGTATATCTATTCTGCCCTCGCGAGCCTGTATGTTAGTCCTGCCAAAATGCTTTATTGCATGGCATTTGTTACACAACATGATGAACCCTAGCAACTTCTGTATATAAGCAGCATCGTCGTATTCCCATCTCTCATGACATTCTAGCGGTTTGCTATTGCTGCCACATATACCGCAGACGTTGTGATACTCCTCCAGGGCTTTCAACCGTACAGACCGCCAGTCTGATCGCTTCATTCTGTGGTACAGACTATTTCCCCAAAGTGGTTTGGGTACCAGCTCAATAGCTAGCTTTCTATCATTAGGGTTTTCCATAGATTATTTGTCTCCTTTTCTTGCCAGTAGAACTCTCTGGCTATCCTACATTGACGTTTCGGAATACATCGACCATGAAGCTTATGCTGGCCTTGTACTCATCCTGCTTTCCTGTATCTTTTATAGCCTCCACCATCTCATGTAACACATCTCCTGGCCTGTTGCTGACCTTCTTACGAAGCCTGGTGACATATTCCAGCAGTAGCTGACCATCGCTCTTCTGCATGGCAATGTTGCTATCACCATCGTTCTCACCTGCTGCCTGATACATACTGATGATATGCCGTACTTCTTTCTCAGTAAGCTCGGTTATACTGGCTATCTGGTCAGACTTGTACTCATTGAAGTGCAGCCAGATAACGTGTTCAGTGAGCTTGGACTTTTGTAGAGACAGGCCATGATGCATGTTTGCAGTCATGGCATGCTCCACTATATCCTCCTTACGCTCGTATGATCTAATGAATATCCTGATATTCTCCAGCTTCAGCGTCTTGGCTGCCTCCAGCCTGTGCCTGCCGTCTATGAGCAGAAAACGCTCCTTCCCCTGCCATTGTATATGAATGCACTCAATATCCGGCCAGTTACCCAGGCTCTTGGCAAGCCGTTTAACGTAAGTCCTGTTGACTGGTCTCATAATAAGCTCATGGCCGTCAATGCCTATTTCCTCAAATGTTACTATCTGAGAAACAGGGATTGAGCTTGGACCAGAGGTTGGCATGGTGACCAGCTTGTCTATTTTCATTACTTTACCTCAATCTCTGCTTATGGCAGCAGTATCCAAGGGGAAAACTTTGCCCAATCTTCTCTGTTCCATATATATCTATCAAATGTCTTATATTCTATGAGAACAACGTACTCCCCATTTCCTATCTGCTTAGACCGCACAGTATTCCTGCTATTAGCAGCGTTGCATACAATCCGATCTGCTTCTGCTTGCTCCACTAACTTACCTCTGCTGAGTATCTCGGTGCTCATTCTCTCTATGTTGTCTCGACAGCGAGAGGAAGTCCTCGACACTGACGGACTCTAGTATTGCTCTCTCTAACTCCTGGCCCGCAAGCCACTGCTTATTGCATCCTGAGCAGGTGACATATGACTTGATGATTTGATCGTCTGCCAGGTGCTTCACATACAGCACAGGGTAGCGAGCCTTGAGACGCTGGCGCAACTGCTGTGCTAGCTGCTGCTTGTTCATGGACGCTCTCTCCTCTCTGGTATCACTTCAACGGCCACCAGATCGTACGAAGGCTTCTCCCAGTACTCGCTGGCCTTTTGCAAAGCATCACCCATTGTATCAGCAGTTATCTCTCCCAGGTAGCGCCGTTCCTCGTCTGAGTCTGATTCCTCAAAGTAAATCTTCCATTTACACATGTGTTACCCCTCCCTCACCTTGGCTCTGGGTAGTTCAGCCAGTGCGTTCTGGTACGCTTCACTGGCTAACTCCTGGGTATTGAAGCATCCCAGGCTGCGCCTAACACCATTTATCCTAATCTGAGCTATCCACTTCTGGTTAGACTTATGCCAGCTAACACCAGGATATTTTGATGTGGTAGTGCCATTGCGCTTATCACTTCTATTCTGAATGTTTTCTCGGTGAGTGACTAGCCTCAGGTTTTCCACACGGTTGTCAGTCTTGTTGCCGTTCCTGTGGTCAATCTCGCGGTCATCTGGGATAGGTCCATTGGTAACCTCCCAGATGAAACGATGCATAAAAATCCTCTTTTGGTTCCCATAGGAGTAGACTCTGTGCTCGGCGTAACCCTTAGAAGACGAGCGCCAGGAGTACCTCTTCACAAGATGCTCATACTCTGCATCAACTAAGGCTACTTGGCCTTTTGTCAAAGGTATTTCTACTATATTGGCTTCCAATATGTTACTCCTCTCTTATTTCCACAGCACCTTTGTCCCTATAGCAATAACAACTGCCCCGATTATAAGCACAAGGCCGCTCACAGGGTGTTCTGCAGCGAGCCATGCTTGGGACATTTCAAGGAACGAAGGAACTGTGAATGCTAGTATCAGTGCAGCAACACCAATGAGCACAATCGCAAGGCCAATGTTTCTGCTCACTGAGTACCCTCTTCCTTTTCATCTAGTTGTTTTTCAGCTTCCATAATGCGCTCTAAAGCCTCAGCTTTCCGTTCACCAGTCAAACTCTCTGCCATAGCGCGAGCCAGCAAAAGCCTCCCTCTTTGCATGTCTAGCTCAAACTGCTTATCATTCAACTGCTGCTCTTTATGACGCTTATTCCAAAACATTATTTTCTCCTTTACCAATCTGAGACAAGTGACATGAACAACCCCAAGTCTACAACTGTGGCAATACCTGCAATAACATACCAGGGAGTTGGGCTTGCGCAGTTGTCAAGGAGCTGGTTCAAAGGTGTACAGCCTATCTGAATGTTCAGGGCTGCCATAAAGGCTACCATTGCTATCACTGCTACCACGATAGTAAGCAGTGCTAAGTATGCTCGTTTCACTGTTCAACCTCCTATCAGATTTTATTCACAGTCCGTAGAAACCTCAGTACTTTTCAACTGAGCTTCTAACGTATTGACACGTGCCAGCAATGCATCACGCTCCCTGGTCAGACCGTCAATACTCTTGAGCAGTTTATTGATCTTCTCGCGCTGTGCATCACTAATCATCGTTAACGACTCGACTTGCTCTTTAAGCGAGATGGACACAGGAACCTTCTTTCTGAAAATAGTATTGACATTCAATCTGCCACGCTTTCCATACTCTTGCATACTGCTCATCTGTGAGTCTCCGCCCAGGTCGCCCGCTTAGTCTTTTCCATTGTGCTAGCTTTTGTTCATCGTCTCGTTGATCGTCAACTTGACCTCTGCCCTCAGCTACGGCTTGTATGGCTTGCTGAGGGCATTCCCGTTTTTTAAGGTTGTTGTCTCCAGAAGGTTCTGCTCCTCATGTACTTCCGATGCAGATACAATCTTGTAACGCTCTTTATGCTCAGGAGAACGCAGAGAACAGAACACGAGAGCTATCAGGTTCATGGGGAAGATGGCAACTACAGCCCAAACACCGTAGGATGTCCACCACAGATCAAGGTGAATGAGCCCTGCCTGGGTGAACCATCTGATTAACTCAAGGCCCGTAGCAATGGTAACAGCTCCTACGCTGGCAATAATCATGAGCAAGGACATGTACCATTGCTCAGCATTCTTAGCTCCGTGTTTATGGTAGTCCATCCAATGCAGCACGCCGTACTCAAAGGCTACGAAGGCTACAATAGGGAGCCACCATAGGGAACCTGGCACGATGCTGAAGAAAAAGAAGAGGGTACAGGTTGCGGTAAATGCGAAGAGAAAGAGCCATGCACCTTTGTGCATCAACTCGCTGCGCTGTTTGTTCATACTAGGCCTCCTTCTGCTAACTGACGTTAAGTTCCTGGATATCGCCTACGTTGATACGATTTCCAGTGTACAGGCTAAGAGCATCTGCAATATCACGGGCAACACGAAACGATATCTCCTCACCTTTGAGAGCTTTTCTCGCTGAGCGTGGGGCAATACCTGATTTGCGGGATAGTTCAGCGGCATCCCATCCCAGATAACTGCAATACCCCTGTAAGGTCATGTTTTCGGTTTGCATAGTGTTCCTCCTATGAATGACTAACGCACTCATTGTACCACAAAAGGGGCATGAAGCCAAGCGGGAGGCGGGTGTAGGGGGTACACGCGCCATGCGATAGTGTCTTGGATACACTAACTTTAAGATCTACTATAAAGTGACCATGCGCTGGCTCACCATGCGGCTTGACGCACCATAGAGTATATGGTATACTAGGAATAGATACTACATTTCGTCATATGGCGAAATGCAATAGAGTTAGGAAGTTACTGTGAGTCAGGACAAATACTATTATCGACAGTATAGACTGCGCCAGCTAGCTGGCAGAAAGAAGCTCAGCGCTCAATCAATTATTGATGCTGCGCACATTCAGAGACTCGCAGACGACTTCCAAGTTACGTACGGGTTTCGACCCAAACTCAGATTAAAGGAGAAACAGATGGACGAGTACACAGGACACTTGCTCAAGCACGAGGGGGACCTAAAGGACTTGCAGCATGCGCAAAAGGACCACGCCAACGACCAGAACGCTCATGGTCATGCAGACAGGTTACAAACAATTGAAAACAAAGTAAACAGCATCCCTGATAGGCTGCTTGACGTACTGGCTTCTCTGCCTAACGAGGTACTAGATGATCTGGCGCAACTGCTCATAGACTATGCTAATAACACCTACGATGATGGCAGCAATGCATCCAAGGGCAAGCAGAACAGCACTGCCAAATAAGCGAAGAATGTTCTCTAAGTGTGTCTACACAGAGACTGTAAAGGAGAATACTACATGCCACTGAAAGAGGGAAACAGCAGAGCGGTCATCGCCGAGAATATACAAACCGAGATGGCAGCAGGCAAGTCGCGGAGTCAGGCAATAGCGATAGCCCTGCGTAAGTCAGGCAAGTCGCGGAGTCAGGCAGACGGCAGCAGCAGCCCAGATGAAGGGGAGACTGGCAGCAGAACTAGCCCTGAGTCAGTTGCTCCCTCCACGAAAGAACCAAAGCCACCGAAGCAGCACACCAAACAGCCAGCAGCCCCCAAAGCAGAGCAATCTAACCCTCCTGCCGAAAGCGGGGGAGGCAACGTCCCACGTATAAGAGGTCCGAGGTTCCTGCAACGAAGGGCGGAACGAAGGTCCTCGGCGACAGCAGTGGACAGGAAGGAAGCTGACAATGGAAGAGGGAACAAATCCAGCAGCGGATGAAGGAACGAAAGCAGCAGCCAAAGGTAGCAGGGGTATAAAAGGTATAGTGAAAGAGATACCTGGAGGGTGGGTGACAGTCGGTATAGGCGCAGTAGGCGTGGTTATTGCTTACATGACGTATCAGGCCATGCGAGGCCAGGGAGGGACTGCTACTACTGGCACAGGAACGCCAACGGCAGTGACGGATCAAGGAACTGCTCCGATAGATACAAACGCCGGAGGGTCTGTTGACTACACCAGCGCAATTCAGGGATTGACTTCAGCAGAGCAGGAAATGGCAGCAAGCTTACAGACATTCTATCAACAGATTTCTGCTGCACAAGGAGCAAGTACAACAGATAATGGGAGTGGTGCAAATGCTGGAGGCAGTATTCCCAAGTCTACAGGTTCACATGCTTCTAACCTGTCTACCCTCAAGGCTTACCTGGCGTCTGTAGGACTTGGCAGCGCACAGGTAACATATGTTGGCTCAGGTGCGCAGTCTGGGTATGTGATTAGTGGCATTACTAGTCTAAATGAGTCTCAGCTTCTAAATAGCTTTGGTGCAAGATGGTCGATAACTCGCTCAGGAAATAGCTGGCTTCTTCATGGACCAGAAGCAACGAAGGTACGCTGGAAGAATGGAAAGGTAGTCACATAATGCGAAGGAGAATATTAAAACTGTCATCTAGACCGAAACCACCAAAGGCTCCAAAGGCTCCAAGGGCTCCGAAGGCTCCACGTGTGCCAGTGACTCATACCAGGACCAGACACACACTTAGCCTCACAAGGCATCCAAGGTATACATTCCATTTTACTCGGCAGACACGCTAGGAGTGCTACTAGAGTGTAGAGTAGCAGAAAGCATGTGCAGAACTTGATAGGACCTCCGCACATCAGGACATTAGGATAGGAGAAGGTCAATGAACAAGTCTCAGGCAAGGCACGCAAAATCGATAGCTCGACATATCCGAGAACACCTTGAGAGCATGCTAGCAAGTATGTCGGCCATTGAGAGCGCAGGTCCCACTACACTTGCAGATATTCCCTTGGATGTCATGGAGGGAAAATTCAGCGAGGTGCCAGCAGGCTTAGAAGACATACAGAAAGTGCTTGATGATATGTTACCAGAACTCGACAAACAGGGATAGGCCATGAGTCTCGTAGATGACGCAGTAGCTGCAGCACATCGAGCAGGTATAAACCCATCGATCTTCGTTGCGCAAATACGACAGGAAAGTAGTTTTAATCCTAACGCCCTATCCCCTGCAGGAGCAGAGGGCATTGCTCAATTTATGCCTGGCACAGCTCGCAGCATGGGTGTCAACCCGTGGGACCCTGTACAAGCACTCTATGCAGCAGCTCAGTATATGGCAAATAGTCTCAGAGCGTATGGTGGTGACTACGCAAAGGCGCTCGCTGCCTACAACGCGGGAGGCGGAGCAGTCAACTATGCGATAGCAAGGGGAGGCAATAACTGGCAGAGGTACTTACCATCTGAGACTCAGAACTACATCAGGATTATTCTAGGAAGGAAGGGAAACCCGTTGCCTGTGCCATCATCGGTAAATGTCCCTAAAAGCTTGCCACCAGCATCACATCCTGCCACAATTCCACATACGCCATTTGCACAACCGCAAGTCTTGAGTGTACAGCAGCAACGGTCACAGTTTGGTCAACCATATACACTTTCAGTGCCACAACAACAGGCTCCTGCTTCTAAGCCGAAAACAATTTTCGGTATTCCCATTACGTTCAGCGTAGTAAGGCAGCCATCTGTACCAGTACAAAAGCCTAAGCCGTCTCGACCTCAACCGGCCCCAAAGCCGGTAGCGGCTCCTATGACAGCTACGCAAAAGAAAAGCCTGCTAGCTGGCAAGCGTCAAGTAAGGGGGCCATTTTAATGGAAGGCATACAGCAAAGGAGATATCAGTATGAGCAGATGTCCAAACTGTGGCAGTGAACTCTTCCCTGAGCACGTCCAGATGACTGTCACGTTTGCTGGTGAGATAGTTCCATTGATTGAGAAGTTGGCACAAGACAGAGATGAAAGCGTTGAGCACTTTCTAGCAAATCTTATATGGTTAGAGGTTCAGCAGCAAACTCAGATAGAGATAAGAAGGGAGGCGAAAGAATGAGCAACCTTATTTATCCTCTTCCGCTACATCCTCTATCAATTCTGAGGTAGGAACCTCCAGTACATGCGCTATTTTTTCCAGTGTGGGAAGGGTCGGAGAGTACGATGGGTCATTGTAAATACGCTGCACAGTACGATAGGAAATATCTGCCATGCGTGAGAGTTTGCCCATGCTTATACCCTTTTGCTTTGCAAGTTCCTTCACCCTCAGTCTCACCATGACTCCTGTGTCCTATCTCGCTTTGTTGTGCTGCCGATTGTACCAAAGTTCCTATCTTGACAACACTAGACAGGTAATGCTATTACTTAGCTGTCTACCTAGACATAGATGTCATATCGGCAAGAAGGGAGTATTCTGTGGATGAGCTACTTACCGATACTCATATACATATCATCTCCGCTCAAATGTGCATTGCTAACGCACAGGAGGAATTAGAAAAACTTGCTGCATTGTCACTACGCACAGGACAAACAAGAAGCAGAGTCTACTGTGAGGGAGCACCTAGCGTTACACCAGGAGTTATCCTACGTTTCATTAAGTGAACGTCCAGATGGATTTATCTTTTATCGTTTCAGACGCCCTGGGCGTATCATCTGCCAGGAGAGATAACTATGTATCCACCATATCCGCCCTATCATAACCCTAGATTATGGGCGGCCTCGCAAAAGAACTATACCACTAATGCTGTGTGGGGATTGCTCCTCTACTTTCTCTTTTGGCTGCCAGGATTGCTTGTGAATTGTTACTATCTCTATGATGCTTACCAGACGAAAAAAGTCACAGGGCATAATCCGCAAGGACTGAGCTGTTTATGGACAACCATTATTCTGTTTAACTTTCCACTTCTGCTTTTGCTGTATTTGCTGGTGATGGCATCTGTCACAGCAAGCTTATCTGCTCCAGCAGCTAAAGTGGCAAGCGAACAGCAAGCAGCAAGTGATGCAAATTCACAGTTGGGTGATGCACTTGGTAGCCTCAGGGACGATCTGAGTACACTCTCATCCTTCTCAGAAGCGGACACACTCTCCAGTTATGCCAGTGATTGGCAAACGATGCAGAATGACTACGCTGCAGAACAGAAAGATGCTCAGGCAGGCTGTGGAGATGGATCAAACTATAGACAGGCGCAGGCAGATGACCGTCAAGTTCAAGCAGATAACCGTCAAATCCAAGCAGACGACCGCCAGCTCTCAGCAGATAAGAGACAATATGACGCCGATTTGTCACCAGTACAATCCGATGTGCAAGCAGTCAAAGATGACTGGGCGCAACTCCAGCAAGCAGTAACCGCGTCAAATACTCCGCCAGCAGCCTACTCCTCCAGTGATATCTCTACTGCGTCGCAAAATGCCGAAAAGGCAGAGAACTCGGCGAAAGATGTATGGCAATCAGCACAGGCAAAAGCAACACAGTATGACCAGGAGGCAAATGCATTGGAGCAGAAAGCTGACGCATTACCTAGCAGTATGCATTGCTAGCGAACCAGCCTGCGTATCACCGTTCGAGACCAGTGCATCCTCAAACCAACACCGCAGCCGTTATCCTCTTAGGCCATGTGCTGGGAGAATACCTACAAGCGAGCGTGGGTGGGTGACGCCCGATACCTCTAAGGGGAATAGCTCCAC
>WNEZ01011745.1_pt1 | contig 12805 bp, 9 predicted proteins | sample 5400521 | NCBI WGS metagenome assembly WNEZ01 (sample SAMN13153339, study PRJNA577476) | soil metagenome | isolation source: 120 cm saprolite under Douglas fir tree site 2 hole 1 replicate 1 | place: USA:California | collected 2015-04-18 | reverse complement strand
TTCAGTAATCAGAATGGCCACGGGCGCGCGGTCTCTATGGTACAATTTCACGGCTTTCATGAGCCGGCGTAGCTCAACGACAGAGCAGCCGAATCGTAATCGGCGGATGGAGCGTTCAAGTCCTCCCGCCGGCTCCACTACTTAACCTGGGAGCGACCCTCCCACCTGCGGAACTACTGCCAATCGATCTAGAGAATCCTGCTGCCTGAGTTAAAGGAACCGCACATGCCGGGTCTTGTTGGTCTGATAACCGGAATGCCCCGTGAATGCGCTGAGCCGCAACTGTTGCGGATGCTAGAAACTCTTCGCCATGAGTCTTTCTACGTAGGCGGCACATGGATGGACGAGTCTCTGGGCGTGTATGTAGGCTGGGTAGCACGGCAGGCGTCCTTTGCCGATGGTATGCCGCTACACAACGAACGTGGGGACGTCACGCTGATTTTTTCCGGTGAGGAATTTCCCGAACCGAGCATGGTTACAGGGCTGCGGGAACGCGGACATGCGGTTGCCCCGGAGGGACCATCATACCTTGTGCATCTTTACGAAGAGGATGGCTCTTTTCCGTTGGCATTAAATGGAAGGTTCCATGGATTGTTGATCGATAAGAACCGAGGAGCCGCGGCGCTCTTCAATGACCGCTACGGCGTGCATCGGATTTACTTTCACCAATCAAAAGACGCGTTCTATTTCGCAGCCGAGGCCAAAGCGATTCTCGCGGTCCAGCCTGAGCTTCGGACGATAGATCTTCGCAGCGCGGGTGAGTTCGTCGCCTGCGGTTGCACACTCGAGGGCCGATCGCTGTTTAAGGGAATCCACTTGCTGCCTGGCGGATCAAAATGGGTTTTTCACAATGGGTCGCTCGCGGAAAAAGGAACTTATTTCAATCCACGCGAATGGGAAAACCAGGCGGTCCTGGAACCGGAGCCGTATTACAGGGAATTCCATGATGTCTTTACGCGGAACCTCCCCCGCTATTTCAACGGTAATGAGCGCGTGGGGATGTCGCTCACGGGGGGGCTGGACACTCGCATGATTATGGCTTGGCGGAAGGGCCAGTCTGTGTCCGTGCCTTGTTACACGTTCGGCAGCATGTTGCGCGAGAATCAGGATGTGCGCATAGCCCGGCGTTTGGCGGAAGTCTGCAGGCAGCCCTTTCAAGAAATTCCTGCCGGCCAGGAATTTCTATCGCGATTTCCGCACTACGCGGAGCGCGCTGTGTATCTTACCGACGGATGTGTAGACGTGGGCCGTGCCCCCGATCTTTACTTGAATGAGAAGGCTCGCGAAATCGCCCCTGTAAGAATGACAGGAGTCTTTGGCGGCGAGATCCTTCGCCACTTCCGTGCGTTCAAGCCCGAAATGCCTGCTCCTGGATTATTCCATCCGGATTTTCTGGCCCATCTCAACCAGGCAAGGGAAACCTATAAAGGTCTCGTTCGAGCCCATCCGGTAACTTTTGCCGCCTTCAAACAGAGCCCGTGGCATAACTATGGGATTCTTGCCCTTGAGCAGACGCAGCTTTCCATGCGCTCCCCGTACCTCGACAACGATTTGGTCCGAACCGTATATCGCGCCTCCGGCTCCGCGTTAGACAGCGATGAGGCCTCCTTGCGGCTGATTGCGGATGGAAACCCGGACCTTTCCCGAATCCTGACGGACCGCGGTGTAGGGGGAAAGCGGAGAGGCATACCAGAGCTAGCCGCCCACGCGCTCCTTGAGTTTCTGTTCAAAGCTGAATATGGCTACGACATGGGGATGCCCCAATGGGTCGCCCAAATCGACCATATGCTTTCTTTTATGCACTTCGAACGGCTGTTCCTTGGAAGACACAAGGTTTATCACTTCCGGATCTGGTACCGAGACGTGCTGGGTAAGTACGTTCGAGACATATTGTTAGATTCGCGTAGCCTTTCGCGCCCCTATATCGAACGAAAGGGGCTAGAGGCGGTGGTCCGCAGGCACATCAAAGGTGACAGGAATTATACGGAAGAAATTCACAAGGCGTTAACCCTGGAACTGTTACACCGCCTATTTGTAGATGGGTCCGCACAAGGGGTTCGGTAGCGCCGCTGTTCGTTGCGAACATCTGACATACAACCCCTTTTGGCCAGGGCACAATAAGCGTACAGGTCTGCATCCCTGTTCACTAATTGTACTTAGGTCCAGTAGTATTGCATCAAAGCGAGAATTAAGCTGCTAGTGTAGGGGGACTAGCAGTTCCAGTCCGTTCGCCGAATCATTACGGATTTGGTAGAGCATTTACTACGCCAGAGGGCGGAGATGAAGAAAATTCTTGTTTGCGCATTCGTTCTGTGCCTGTGCACGGTTTCTTTTGGCCAGACTTGGTCAACCCTCCCAGTGGACCTATTTGTGGATATGAACACCAGTAGCCCTGGCACAGCGCTGACCGCAAGCCTCATGACGGCGGGGACAGTAAGCGTTAATTGCATCCCTGGTACAGCATGCAATTGGGCAGCGCCTGCAACCAACGCTTTCAGTGTGGGTCCTGGTCTGCCAGCCTGCGCGAATCTCGGCCCTGTGCAGATGAATGGCGCCGGCGGTGCGCTCTACCCTGCCCAAGCGCTGAACTTCAACAGCATTGCTTACAACGACAGCGTGCCTGGACCAGGTTCGAATGAGATCATGACCTTTGGTGGTTCGGCGGCTTCCGCAACGGCAGTATCGGCCCTTGTCTGCCTCACCATTGGGCCTCCGGCGCAGCCTTTGTCCGGTTCGGACTACGATCGTCTCATATTCTTCAACACAGCTGGGAACTACGCCGTTTTGCAATTCAACAACCAAAACGGTTGCACTCCACCTGCGGGCTACATCGGCGCTCGCATCGAAGTTAAGCCAACCGCGCACTCGTCGTGCATTTATGTTCTCCCGCAGCAAACCTACTGGTTTTCTCTCTATTGGAACATCAACACCGGAGTTACCTACCTGTACGCATTCACGCCGGGGGGCACTCAGATTTCCTGCGGCGCTGTTTCATCCACGTGCCTATCGAATGGTGCGGCAACTGTCATCGCAGGCAATACAGGCGGCGGGGGTCTGCACCAGATGTACTTTGGCAACAACGAGAACGGATTCTACACCGGTGGCACCACGACCTACTTCCACAACATTATGGTGAACTGGACAAGCACCCCGATCCCAATGTTTTGGACTGGTGGGGCGGCCGTGCAGCCACCCACTAATTTGAAGGCGACGGTGCAGTAATGGAAGAGCGTGGCGCACTTCTGTCTAACCAAAAGATTCCAGCCGACGAAGGTGCAAATTCGGGAATCGCAGGAGTTTTACTGCCAATGAAAAGATTAGGATTCGTCCTGTTGCTCTTTGCCTGCGCGAGCGTGCATGCTCAAACGCCATGGAGTGGTGTGTTGGCCCCAAGTCGCGCGATAGACTGGAGCAAAGCAGGAGTTGTCGGGGGTATCCCGAATCGCACGACGATTTGCACCACGCTCACATCCAGTGCAACCTCTACGCAAATCAACTCGGCCATTTCCAGTTGCTCCAGCAGCGGCGGCGGAGTTGTTTTACTGGGCGCTGGGACCTACAGCAATGCAACGAGCGGTTTCTCCTTCAGCGGAGCGTCGAACGTAACGGTGCGCGGCGCTGGGGCTGACCAAACCATTCTGGTGCCAACCAGCGGAATCGTTATGGGTTCAGCCGATACCAACTGGAGAGGCAGCCCGCAGAACCTCACGAGTTGGTGTGCGTCAACTTGTCCTCAAGGCACGAACCAAATCACTCTAGCAACGATCGCAAACCTGAAGGTCGGCAATCCCATTATCTTAGACCAGCTTGATCCCACGACAGACAATGGGGGAATTATTGTCTCCCAAGCTACCACAGCGCAGACCGGCGTTGCTCCCGGTCTTGCAGGTCCTTACAGCACGCAAGGAAGCGCCCAATCCATGCGCGGTCCCTCAAACGGCGCCTGCTCGGGCAGCGCGACGTGCCGGTCACAACAACAAATTGTGACCGTTACAAGCTGCAACGGCGTAATGACCATCGGCTCTGCGTGCTCGGGCAGCAATGTGGTCGTTGGCATTTCTCCAGGCCTAGAGATGCCGAATTGGAACTCATCCCAGACCCCTCAGGCGTGGTGGGCAGCATCCCCGGCCTTAAACGACGGGATCGAGGATTTGTCGTTGGACCTCTCAAGTTGTTCCGGGTGTAATGGGATCAATATTTTCAATGCGCAGAACTGTTGGGTTAAGGGCGTGCGCACGTCGAACAGCAGCGGTGAGGGCCAGCTCCGCATAGAGTACGGGAATCACATCAGCATCGTGAACAATTACATGGCCGTGTCGGCCGGCGGAACTGGTTCTTATGGCGCGGAAGCGTTCTCGGCTTCGGACTGCCTCATCGAAAACAACATCATGCAGGGAGTGACCACACCCCACATCAGCAACGGGACGACGAGCGGATGTGTTTTTTCTTACAACTATTCGGTGAACGGCGTCTATACCCCCAGTCCCGGCTATAACATCCCGGCGCACGGTGACCATGGCTCGGGAGTAGCGATGGTCCTACTAGAAGGGAACATCGCGAACGGCGCGACCGCTGACGTAATTCACGGAACGTCCAATCTGAACACGCATTTCCGCAACTATTTCACCGGTATTCAACCGGTCTGCTATGCCAGCGGTTCAAGCTACGCGACCTACACCTATCAGGCGTGCAAGAACAACGTTATCCCGGAGCAAGTGTTTGCCTTCCATCGTTTTTTCAACTTGATCGGCAACATCTTGGGGACGACTGGTACCAACACGACTTATACGTCGAGCACGATGATTAATGGAATACCGACCTCGGTTATAGGAGAGGGCTACGGCAACGTCAGCGTGCCAAGCGATCCCAACGTAGCGCCCACGTTGATGCTGTGGGGCAACGCGGATTCGGCAACTGGCTTTGGGTCACCGCGATTCAACTGCAGCGAAGTCCCGACGGCCTTAACGGGCGTTCCAGTCAATCACTGCCCGCTTCTTTCTATTACGCTTCGACGCCCTCCTGGTGGCCGAGCGGCAAGCCCTATCCGCCGATTGGCCCGGATGTCGCTTCGGGAAATCTTTTGGTCTGCACCAGTGGGACGTTTAACAGGTCCTTGGTTACGAACGCCGCTCAATGTTCCGGTGGTTCAAGCACTGCGGTGGCAGGAGGACACGCCAACAGCATCCCTGCAATGGACTGCTATCTCAGTCTTGGGGGGCGCCCGGATGGGACAAACCTTCCCCTTACGAATTTCAACGAGAACGGTTGCTACGCACAAACAGTATCGAGTAAACCTCAGCCGCCGACAAGCCTCAAAGCAACGGTCAACTGAAACTCAAAAACTTGTGCGGCTTGACATCAGCTAAACGAACCGATGGAAAAGCGGCGATTCGAGTTTTCCTGGGGGTTGCATAGCTACAGGCGGCGTCGTGTCTGTCTGTAGCAGTTATTGACGATGAAAGTCAGTCTCCCTCCCGGTGCCGGTCGGGACCTCTCATCATGTTCAGCCAAGACACCATCGCTGGAGTTTGGTTGATGTGCCCGCCTCCGATGGAGTCAGGGTTTCGTTTGCGAGATCGGAACCTTTGCCCAACCGAGTAATGCCCATTGCGACGATCACGCAAGGCAAGAAACACCCTGTTTCTGTCCCGATCTGCTATCTTCAAAAGTTAAGCAAACTAAGGAGCCCTTTGCCATGAAACCGCTGGTCTCGATTCTGATCCCGGCCTATAACGCCGAGGCGTGGGTCGCCGAAACCATCCGATCCGCGGTGGCGCAAACCTGGCCGCGAAAGGAAATCATCGTGGTGGATGATGGCTCCAAGGATCGGACGGCCGAAGTGGCTCGGCAATTTGCCTCGAAGGAGGTCTGCGTTGTGTCCACTAAAAATCAAGGGGCTGCGGCAGCCCGCAACCATGCGTTCCAGCTCAGCCAAGGGGACTACATCCAGTGGCTGGATGCGGATGATCTTCTGGCCCCCGACAAAATTGAGCGCCAGCTTGAGGCCGTGCGAGGAACTGACGGGAAGCGAGTGCTTGTCTCCTCGTCCTGGGGCTATTTCTACTATCGGACCCAGCGCGCGCGGTTTATCCGAACCTCTTTGTGGCAAGACCTAACCGCGGTCGAGTGGCTACTGAAGAACGTCGGGGACAACGTGTTTATGCCTACTCTCAATTGGCTGATGAGCCGGGACCTGGCTGAGGTGGTAGGACCCTGGGATACACGGCTCCTTAGCGACGATGACGCCGAGTATTTCTGTCGTGTTCTTCTGGCGTCCAATGGCGCTCGCTTTGCCCCAGATGCCCGAGCCTTCTACAGGGTTACTCCCGCGAGCCGGCTAAGCTACATTCGCCCCTCGGACGACCGGAAGAAAGACGCGAAAATTCTCTCGATGAAACTGCACATTCAGTATCTCCGATCCCTGGAAGAAAGCGACCGCGTCCAAAAGGCATGTTTGGCCTACCTGCAGATTTGGTTCGACACTTTCTATCCGGAACGACCCGACCTTGTCGCGGAGTTGCAGAGCCTGGCGACAGAACTCCATGGTCACCTGGAGGTACCCCACCTGCGGTGGAAGTACGACTGGGTGGTTCCGATTTTTGGTTGGAAGGCGGGGAAATGGGCTCAGATGACGCTTCCACAGCTCCGTGCTTCGCTTGCCAGAGGATGGGACAAGTTCATGTATAAGCTGGAAACTCGCAACGCGGTCGTGAGCCGCTGGGCCAACCTCGTGCAGGCAAGCGAAGGGAATTAGAACAGGAGGTGCGGGAACGTGGGGAGCCCGACTCAGCAAATAGACAAAATCAACGGAATCTGGAATGACCACTTGGAGGTGGCTAGAGCTCTTCCCAACCTGGCCTCGGCCGTTTCGCAGGCGGTTGACATTATCAGTGCTTCCCTCGCTGCTGGAGGCCAATTGCTCATCGCCGGGAACGGAGGATCCGCAGCCGATGCGCAGCACATTACCGCCGAACTTACGGGCCGCTTTTTGCGCGATCGGAAGCCTTTGCGGGCATTGGCCTTGCATACCAACACATCAGCGCTCACGGCCATTGGAAACGACTATGGATTCGAAGAGGTTTTCGCGCGCGAGCTCTCCGCCCATGCCCGGCCGGGCGATGTGCTGCTGGCGATCTCCACCAGCGGCAACAGCCGCAATATCCTGCGCGCGATTGAGGCCGCTCGAAGCAACAAGGTCAAGGTTATCGGACTAACGGGGGAATCGGGCGGCCAGATGCGGATGGCTTGCGACCTGTGTATTAGCGTCCCTTCCAAATCGACAGCCCGGATACAAGAGATGCATATCCTGATCGGGCACACCATCTGCGAGCTTCTGGAAGCGAAACTGGCAGAGACATAGACAAAATTTCCTCCTTATGCAAAACGGCGGTTTTGGGGTGGACATGCCTGGAACAACAGAACAGGGATTTTGATATGGCGCATAGGCCCAGCGGAGACTTGCCTAATTTGCCGGCAGCGGACTCGGTTCCGCGAATCACTGTGGCTCTGCTGACTGGAGGCGGCGAGAGGCATTATATCGTTAGCCTAGCAACGGAGCTCCTTACGAAGGGGATAGCCCTGGACGTGATTGGAAGCGACGACCTCGATGGTCCGGAATTCCACAATAAACCTCGATTGAATTTCTTAAATTTGCGAGGCAATCAACAGCCCGACGTCAGCTTGGCAGCAAAGGTGTCTCGGATATTAAAGTACTACGCCGCGTTGATCCGCTACGCCGCAAAATCCAAGTCAGGAATCTTTCACATTCTGTGGAACAACAAATTTGAGACCTTGGATCGCACACTGCTCATGCTTTATTACAGGTTCTTGGGAAAGCGTGTCGTCCTTACCGCGCATAATGTGAATGCCGCTAGGCGGGATTCCCATGATATGCTCCTAAATCGGCTGACCTTGCGAATCCAGTATCAGCTTGCCGATCACATCTTTGTCCACACGGAGAAGATGAAGCGTGAACTGATCGAAGGGTTTGGTGCAGGAGCGGCCCGGATCACTGTCATTCCACACGGAATCAACACTGCTGTTCCGAGTTCGAGTCTTACTTCAATCCAGGCAAAGCGGCGGCTGGGCATCCGGGACGACCAAAGAACAATCCTGTTTTTTGGAAGAATCACGCCTTACAAGGGTCTGGAGTACCTTATCAGTGCTTTCGGCATGCTCAGGGGCGGCGACTATCGGTTGATCATCGCCGGTCGACCGGACCGCTGCGAAGAATACTGGAGCTCAATCGAGAAGCTAATCCGCGAGGATTTGAAGGGCGGAAGAGTAGTACTCAGGTCGGAGTTTATTCCAGACGATGAGACCGAGATCTACTTCAAGGCCGCGGACGTTCTCGTTTTACCATATCGGGATATCTTCCAAAGCGGAGTCCTGCTTTTGGGGTACAGCTTTGGCCTTCCCGCTCTCGTGGCCGACGTAGGGTCCCTAAAAGAAGAAATTGCCGAAGGCAAAACCGGATTTGTCTTCAGGCCAGAAGATCCAGTCGACCTGGCAAAGGCCATCGAAAGATACTTCGCAAGTGACCTATTCAGGGATCTAAGCAGGGGACGACAAGAAATCAGGGACTACGCGATGCACCGGTACAGTTGGGACACGGTAGGCCGATTGACCATGCATGTATACGCCGGCTTGGCTTCGAGCGCCTACATTAGAAGGACTCGTCAAACCGCGCCTAATCATCCCGAAAGGAGTGCATTTTGAGAATTAGCGTTTTCGGGACGGGTTACGTCGGCACAGTATCCGCCGGGTGCCTTGCTCGCGACGGCCATGAAGTAATCGGTGTAGATCCCGTGCGCACTAAAGTGGAACTGATCAATGCGGGTCGGTCTCCAATCGTCGAGGCTGATATCGGGGAAATCATCGCTGCCACGGTCAAGTCCGGCCGGCTTCGGGCGACCGATAACTCAGATGAAGCTATCCGCAACACGGAACTATCCTTCGTCTGCGTCGGTACACCAAGTCAAGCTAACGGCAATCTTGACCTGACCTTCATTAGACGTGTGTGCGAGATGATTGGGAAATCGCTCAAGAATAAGGGGGATCGCCACACCGTCGCTATCCGCAGCACTATCCTGCCAGGCACAATGCATCAGACAGTTATCCCGGTCCTCGAGCACTGCTCCGGAAAAAAGGCGGGCGTTGACTTTGGAGTGTGCAATAACCCCGAATTTCTGCGTGAAGGTTCGGCCGTAAGAGACTTCAATGCTCCCCCTAAGACGGTGATCGGGGAACTGGATCAAGCGAGTGGCAATATGTTGGCTGAGTTGTACGCCAGACTGGACGCGCCACTAATTCGAACGAACTTGCAAACTGCCGAAATGGTGAAATACATCGACAATTGCTGGCATGCTCTCAAGATTGGATTCGCGAACGAAGTGGGGAATCTTTGTAAATCGCTCTCAGTTGACGCACATGAGGTCATGAAAATCTTCTGTCAAGATACAAAGCTTAACATCTCCTCAGCTTACCTCTCGCCCGGTTTTGCGTTCGGGGGCTCTTGTTTACCAAAGGATTTACGAGCCCTGACGTATAAGGCTAAAATGCACGACTTGGAGCTGCCGATCGTAACGGCAATTCTGCCGAGCAACGAATTGCAGATTGCCCGCGGCATACGTCTCATCACGGAGCAAGGGTATAAGCGGATCGGAGTCTTGGGGTTCAGCTTCAAAGCGGGAACAGATGATCTGCGAGAGAGTCCCATGATCGAAGTGATTGAGCGCCTCATTGGTAAGGGTTATGACCTGCGCATTTTTGACAAGAACGTGAATCTGGCCAGCCTGGTTGGTGCCAATCGCGACTTCATTCTTAACCACATTCCTCACATATCGCGACTGATGGTCGACAGTGTCGAGGAAGTTTTGGATCATGCACAAACCCTCGTGATCGGCAATAATGATCCGGAGTTTCGATGTCTCCCGGATCGTTTGCGTAACGGCCAACGTCTGGTGGATTTTGTTCGAATTACGAACCGCAGGAGCGAAAATGGAAAGTATGAAGGTATTTGCTGGTGATCCGTTGGCGCTCAAGCCGCTCACAGAGTCTCGAAGAATCGGATTCCCAAATCGATTGTGGCCTCTCCGACGGGTTAGATAACCACAACTATTGCGGCTCTGACACTTTCGATTTCGAACATGAAATATTTTGATAGATTGATTACTACGAAGCGCCCTTCTGTGTGGGGCCTGGATACGTTTGTGGAAGGCAACCTTTGCCTAAGCTGGATCCTTAGGCCAGAGGGAGTATGAAGAAAAAGGTTCTCATCATTGTCGAGAATATCCCCGTTCCTTTCGACCGGCGCGTATGGAAGGAATCCTTATCGCTGCAGGCAGACGAGTATGAGGTAACTGCTCTGTGCCCGCGAGGTAAAGGTTACATGAAAGGGCACGAGATAATCGATGGTGTCCACATCTATCGGCACCCAATGCCCAACGACGGGAATGGCTTGCTGGGATACCTATACGAGTACAGTTGTGCCCTGCTTTGGGAGTTTGTCTACGCGTGGTGGATCTATCTGCGCCGCGGATTCCACGTCATTCAGGGTTGCAACCCGCCAGACAATATTTTCCTTGTCTCTCTCCCGTTTAAGCTTCTGGGGGTTAAATACATCTTCGATCATCACGATGCCAACCCGGAATTGTATCTTTCGAAATACGAAAGAAAGGATGCCTTTTACAAGATACAGGTCTGGCTCGAGAAAATGACCTACCGCTTTGCCGATGTCGTCATGGTGACGAACAACAGCTACAGAGACCTCGCCATAAACAGGGGGGGAGTCGCTCCCCAGGACGTGTTTGTCGTTCGCAATGGACCCGACCTGACGACGTTCAAGGCCGTTGCTGCGAAGCCTGCTCTCAAATACGGGAAGCCCTATCTTGTCGGATATGTGGGGAACATGGGGGTCCAGGAGGGTCTGGACATTCTGTTGGATACGGCACTACAAATCAAGTCCCTAGGGCGCAAGGACGTTCATTTCACGTGCGTTGGCGGAGGGCCGGCGCTGCCAGAACTCCAGCGGGCGATAAAGGAAGAGGGTCTTCAGGATATGGTTAACTTCACGGGAAGAATACCCGATCAGCAACTACTGGAGATCCTTTCGACTGCCGATGTTTGTGTCAACCCGGACAAGCCTTGCGAGATGAACGACATCTCCACGATGATCAAGATCATGGAATACATGGCTCTGGGCAAACCCATTGTTCAGTTCAATTTGAAAGAAGGTAGATTTAGCGCTGGCGAAGCATCCTTGTACAGTGACAACCACAACCAGGTTGCGGATTTTGCCGACAAGATCCTCTGGCTACTCGATCACCCCGAGGAGCGAGAGAGAATGGGCGAGTTTGGACGCAGAAGGGTGGCCAAGGAATTGGCCTGGGAGTACTCCGTGCAGAACCTGCTCTCCGCCTATGAGAGAGCTTTTAGTAAGAGAGAGCGCCGTGATTCCAGTCAGGCTCAGACACTTGCAAACTCACGTTGAGTAAGTTGGGGGCTACGACATTGCCTAGCTAATTGATAGAATGTTATATACAAAATCGACTATGAAGAGGGCCGTGTTTCTAGATCGTGACGGAGTGATCAATAGGAAGCAACCAGAAGGTCAGTATGTGACCCGCTGGGAAGAAATGCAATTTCTACCCGGGGTCCCGGAAGCGATCGCCTTGCTCACTGGCGCAGGCTACTGCGTCTTCGTGGTTAGCAACCAAAGGTGTGTGGCTAAAGGGCTGCTGACGCAAGGCGAACTGGAGTCAATACACCAGCGGATGTGTCAGGAGCTAGCAGACGCGGGTGCCGTAATCACGAAAGTCTATTACTGCCCACACGAGAGGGAACCTCCTTGCAGTTGCCGTAAACCAGCTCCGGGCATGCTCTTAACAGCCGCACAAACACACGAACTCGAGCTAACATCGTCTTGGATGATCGGTGACTCCGACATCGATGTTGAAGCGGGCAGAAACGCTGGCTGCAAGACAGTTCGCATAGTGGAAAGAGATGAGGTCCGGAATGGTGGCGCAGATCTCCTCGCGCAATCATTGCTCGATGCAGTCCACCAACTGCTTGCACTTGAGCCATGAACGGCTGCCCGCGAACTATAGTGCAAGGAAAACTTCTCGGGAAATTGTGGTAACGTTTTTCCCTCCACTTGCCTAGATTGGGGTAATCGCCCTAAATTACCCGCTCGAAGCTCGCCAGCTTTGTAGCTAACTCACCTATTTTCAACAACTCAGCCATAATTCGTAGAGACAGGGGCTCCGCGATGTCGAGAGTCTGGTAGTCTGATTGCAATCTTATTAAATGGCTGTGCTCGACACAATAATGGCGGTAGCTTATCTAGAGGACCGTGTAAGAATTACCTAGTTCCTCGCACGGAGATGATACATCCTCTTGCTGCTCAGAAGGTTGCCCCAGCCTGGCTTCCAACGGCACGTTTGAGTTGTCCGGGAAACGGATACAAAGAACATTCACCTCCTAGATCCATTACTGGACAGCCGTTGGGATGAACTGGTGGCTCGCCACGCCGGCGCATCAGTATTCCATCAACGCGGCTGGCTGGAAGCGCTAGCCCGCACCTATGGATATGAACCGTTCGTACTTACAACTTCCGCTGCGAGTAAGACATTAGAAAATGGCATTGCGCTATGCAGAGTCTCGAGCTGGATCAGCGGTACTCGCTTGGTATCACTCCCGTTCTCGGATCATTGCGAACCCCTACTGGACAACTTCGGTCAGCTCCCGGATTTCATCAGCTGGTTGCTTTCAGAGTGTGAACGCCAGAGGGGACGGTACGTGGAGC
>WNEZ01005434.1_pt1 | contig 12805 bp, 8 predicted proteins | sample 5400521 | NCBI WGS metagenome assembly WNEZ01 (sample SAMN13153339, study PRJNA577476) | soil metagenome | isolation source: 120 cm saprolite under Douglas fir tree site 2 hole 1 replicate 1 | place: USA:California | collected 2015-04-18 | reverse complement strand
GACGAGCGGCTGTCCACCGCGGCGGTGGAGCGCGAACTGATCGCGGCCAATGTCACTCGCGCCCGCCGCGCGAAAGTGATCGATCAGCACGCCGCCGCGTTCATTTTGCAGGGCGCGCTCGACCGGCTCGCCCGCGGCGTGTTGGCGCCGTCACGGCATTGAGAGTGTCGAAACGGTAAGCTTGCGCCGATCGCGTGACGCCGGCCGACCCAGCCAGACGCGTCAGTGAGTACACGAGGAGGGGGTCCATGTTGGAAATAATGCGCCGGCTCGGTACTGCGACGAGCAGCTTGCATCGGGGCATGAAAGAGACGGTCGACGCGGTCGGCGAGTTCTTAGTCGATGCATTTCATTACCTGGCCTTATTCGCAATTGGGGCGACGACCGTTTGGTCAGGGGCTGCAGCTTTCATCGGCATGGCCGCCCGAGGCCACGCGAGCCTCGGAGACATTCTCCTGTTGTTCATCTACCTTGAAATTGGAGCGATGGTCGGCATCTATTTCAAGACCACACGCCTCCCGGTACGATACCTGATCTATGTTGCAATCACGGCTCTCGGCCGCGTGCTGATCGAAATCGTAGGCGCCGAGCACCGCACGGGCGTGGATATACTGATTATCACGGGCGCAATTCTCCTACTGTCGTTCGCCGTCCTGGTCCTCAGATTCGGGTCATACAAATATCCATCCGAAAGGCCGGCGGCTGACTTGGCGAGATAGAGCTGATGCAGTGCCAAAACGACGGCTGATCGCGCTTCACTCGAGCCTACGGCAAGGCGCGGTCGATGAGCCGGCGCGCTTCGTCGGGGGCGATGCGGCTCGTTCCATACATGGCGCCGTGGCCGTCCTCGAGCCGCGTGCGCGCGAACAGGGTAGCGACCTCGGGGGCGCTCTGCCGCAACGCCGCCGCCGCCGCCAACAGGGCGAGGCGATCGACCGCGGCGCGCGCCTCGCCCTCGGCGTCCTCCGCCGCAACCGCGCGCGCGATGAAATCGAGCGCCGCGCGCGCATCCGGCAGATCGGCCGCCTCCTCGGCCAGCGCCGCCAGCGCCGCGCGCGCGTCGTGGCCGAGCGCCCGCAGCACGTCGAGGCACATCACGTTGCCGGAGCCTTCCCAGATCGCGTTGACCGGCGCCTCGCGATAGAGACGCGGCAACATGCTCTCCTCGACATAGCCGTTGCCGCCAAGACACTCCATCGCCTCGCAGATCAAGCCGGGCGCGCGCTTGCACACCCAATATTTCACCGCCGGCGTCAGCAGCCGCGCGCGCGCGGCTTCGCGCGGATCGGCCTCGGCGAGATCGAAGGAGCGCGCGAGCCGCAGCGTGAGCGCGGTCGCGGCCTCCACCTCGAGCGCCATGTCCGCGAGCACCGCCCGCATCATGGGCTGATCGGCAAGATGCTTTTGGAACACGGTGCGGTGGCGCGCGTGGTGGATCGCCTGCGCCAGCGCCATGCGCATGAGGCCGGCGGACGCAATGGCGCAATCGAGCCGCGTGAGCTGCACCATATTGATGATGGTGCGCACGCCCCTGCCCTCCTCGCCCACGCGCCAGGCGAACGCGTCCACGAACTCGACCTCCGAGGAGGCATTGGAGCGGTTGCCGAGCTTGTCCTTGAGACGCTGGAAATAGAGCCCGTTGACCGACCCGAGAAAGCAGGTGAGGCCTCCTTGCGCCTGCGCCAGCACCAGAAAGGCGTCGCACATGGGCGCCGACATGAACCATTTGTGGCCGCTGATCCCGTAGCCCTCGGCCGCGGGCTCGGCACGCGTCGTGTTGGTGCGCACGTCGGTGCCGCCCTGCCTCTCGGTCATGCCCATGCCGAGCGTGACGCCGCCCTTCTCCCACCACGGTCGGAAACGTGGGTCGTAACGGCGCGACATGATCTTGGGCATGAACTTGGCCACCAGCGCCCGCTCGACCGCGAACGCCGCCACCGCCGCGTGCGTCATGGTGATGGGACAGAGGTGGCCGGTCTCGACCTGCGCCGCCATGTAGAAGCGCGCGGCGCGCGTCACCTGCGCGGGAGCGGGCGCGGGCGTTGCATCCTCGCGCCAGGTCGAGGCCGCCAAGCCCGCCGCGACGCTCTCCGCCATGAAATGATGGTAGGCCGGGTGAAACTCGACGACGTCGCGCCGATTGCCCCTCGCGTCGAACGCCTTCAGCTCGGGCGGATGCTCGTTGGCCGCGCGCGCGAGGTCGAACATCTCGGCCGTGCCCCAGTGCTTGCCGAACGCCGATAGCGCCGCCGCGTCGTGCTCGCCGCCGTTGGCCGCGACGGCGCTCTGCAGCGGCCGATCGCTGGTGTAAAGATCGACGTCCACGTAGGGCGGCGACTGGTTGAGCACCTCCTCGACGCGCATCGCCCGCTCCATCCGCCGCCGGTGTCGGGCGCGCCCCTTGCTGCCCAACCAACTGACTGGCTCGCCATCACTGCGTGTCGTCGTCTCCGCGAAAGCGGAGACCCATCTTCCAGAGCCTGTGGTTATGGGTCCCCGCTTGCGCGGGGACGACAATTCCGAGGTATGAGCGATCAACTAGATGATAACGCGAATTCTCCCCCGGTTCAGCCCGCCGCCGGTTGCGAAACATCCACAGCCGCTTTGCCCGGCACGGCCCCCGCTCCCTTGCGGCCGACGAGCGCCGGGCCTATAGAACCGGCTTTAATGAACATCGCCCAAAAGTCCACCTTCGTCCTCAACCAGCGCGATCTGTTGGGGATCGAAGGGCTTTCGCGCGAGGAGATTTTGGGGCTGCTCGATCTCGCCGAGCACTTCGTCGACCTCAACCGCCAGATCGACAAGAAGCAGGTTTCGCTGCGCGGGCGAACGCTTATCAACTTGTTCTTCGAGGTCTCGACCCGCACCCAGGCCTCCTTCGAGCTCGCGGGCAAACGGCTCGGCGCCGACGTCATGAACATGTCGGTCGGCTCCTCCTCCATGCGCAAGGGCGAGACGCTGATCGACACCGCGATCACGCTCAACGCCATGCACCCGGACATCATCGTGGTGCGCCATCACGCCTCCGGCGCGGTCGAACTTCTGGCCAAGAAGGTCGACTGTTCGGTGATCAATGCCGGCGACGGCTCGCACGAGCATCCGACCCAAGCGCTGCTCGATGCCCTCACCATCCGCCGCAACAAGGGCCGCATCGAGCGGCTGGTCGTGGCCATCTGCGGCGACATTCTGCACTCGCGCGTCGCGCGCTCGAACATCATCCTGCTCAATGCGCTGGGCGCGCGGGTGCGCGTGGTCGCACCGTCGACGCTGATGCCGGCAGGCATCGAGCGCTTCGGGGTCGAGGCCACGCGCGACATGCGCGAAGGCCTGCGCGGCGCCGACATCGTCATGATGCTGCGCCTGCAGCGCGAGCGCATGAGCGGCTCGTTCGTGCCCTCGACGCAGGAATACTTCCATTATTTCGGGCTCGATCAGAAGAAGCTCAGCTACGCCAAGCCGGACGCGCTAGTCATGCATCCCGGGCCGATGAACCGCGGCGTCGAGATCGACACGGCGGTGGCCGACGGCGCCCAGTCGCTCATCCGCGAACAGGTGGAGATGGGGGTCGCCGTGCGCATGGCCGTGCTCGAGGCGCTGTCGCGGAACCTGCCGAATGCCTGAGGTCATCATGATCGGGCGTGAGGGCGCGCCATGATGATGGCCACCGAGCGCCGCCCGATCCTGCTCGCCAACGCGCGCATTCTCGATCCCTCGCGCGATCTCGACATCGACGGCGACCTCTTGATCGCCGACGGCGTGATCCGCGAGGCCAAGCGCGGCATCGGCGCCGCCGGCGTGCCGGAAGCGACCGAGGTCATCGACTGCAAGGGCAAGCTGGTCGCGCCCGGCCTCGTCGACATGCGCGCCTTCATCGGCGAGCCCGGCGCGGAATATCGCGAGACCATTGCCTCGGCGAGCCAGGCCGCCGCCGCCGGCGGCGTCACCACCATCGTGTCGCAGCCCGACACCTCGCCCGCGATCGACGATCCCGCCATCGTCGATTTCGTACTGCGGCGGGCGCGCGACACCTCGATCGTGCACGTGCAGCCGATGGCGGCGCTGACCAAGGGCCTGCGCGGGGAGGAAATGGCCGAGATCGGCCTGCTCAAGGCCGCGGGCGCCGTCGCCTTCACCGATGGCGCCAGGAGCGTGACCAATGCGCAGGTGATGCGCCGCGCGCTGACCTATGCGCGCGATTTCGACGCGCTCGTCGTGCATCACACCGAAGATCCCGACATCGTCGGCGAAGGCGTGATGAACGAAGGCGAATTCGCCGCGCGGCTCGGGCTCACCGGCGTGCCGACCGCGGCCGAGACCATCATGCTCGAGCGCGACATGCGGCTCGTCGCGCTGACCGAGAGCCGCTATCACGCGGCCTCGCTCACCTGCGCCGAGGCGCTCGACGTGCTGCGCCGCGCCAAGGATCAGGGCCTCAACGTCACCGCCTCCGCGTCCATCAACCACCTCACCCTCAACGAGATCGACGTCGGGCCCTACCGCACCTTCCTCAAGCTCAGCCCGCCGCTGCGCGCGGAAGAGGATCGCGCGGCGTTGGTGGCGGCGCTCGCCTCGGGTCTGATCGATGTCATCATGTCCGACCACAATCCGCAGGACGTGGAGACCAAGCGGCTGCCGTTTGCCGAGGCATCGCCCGGCGCGATCGGGCTCGAGACCATGCTCACCGCGGGACTGCGCCTCGTGCACTCGGGCGACCTTTCGCTCATGACCCTGCTCAAGGCGATGTCGAGCGCGCCGGCGAAAATCTTGGGGCTTGCGGCCGGAACGCTGCGGCAAGGCAGCCCCGCGGACGTGATCGTGCTCGATCCCGACGTGCCCTGGGTGCTCGACCCCGCCGAACTCAAGTCGAAATGCAAGAACACGCCCTTCGACGAGGCCAAGCTCGAAGGCCGCGTGGTGCGCACCATCGTCGCCGGCCGGACCGTATACGAATACGTGTAGGCTGGCGCCCGCGCCGCCCTCTACAACCAAAGGAGGCATGGAGCAGTTCTTGCTCGCGTCCCTGTTAATAACAGGGAAAAAACAAGGCGAGAGGTAACGAAGCACCGCCCAGCCCGCGCTTGGGCCCCAGCCCTCGCCCACAACTTGCGCTTGCAGACGTTTTGGCGCCACCCGACGCCCTCACGTGGCGGTAGCGGGCTGCAAGCACAAATTTGGTGAATACCGAAAGTTGGAAGATTCTCGTTACGCGAGTCAATAAGATTCGCGTGCGGGCAGTGCCTCCATTGAGGCGAGCCGGGATTCCGCTCATTCCCGCGCAAGCGGGAATCCAGTGCGCAAAGGCCTGGGTCCCGGCTTTCGCGGCGACGCGCGGAACAACCTTCGCGCGGACAACGAGCGGAAGTAGAGAGCGTCCATGCCGCCATGGCTCTACCCGTCGCTGTTGCCGGCCTACGCCGCGGCGCTCGCTTTCGGCTATCTCTGCGGCTCGATTCCGTTCGGATTGATCCTGACGCGGCTCGCCGGCACCGCCGACATCCGCGCCATCGGCTCCGGCAATATCGGCGCGACCAACGTGCTGCGCACCGGCCGCAAGGGGCTCGCGGCGGCGACGCTCATCGGCGATGCGCTCAAGGGCACGCTCGCGGTGCTGCTCGTCTATTACTACTACGGCGGCGAATATCGCTATTTCGCCCACGAGCTCGCGCTGCCGGCCGCGGCCGGCGCCTTCCTCGGGCATCTCTTCCCGGTTTGGCTCGGCTTTAGGGGCGGCAAGGGCGTCGCCACCTATATCGGTCTGCTGCTGGCGCTGGCGTGGCCGGTGGCGATCGCCTTCTGCCTGATCTGGCTCGCGGTCGCGGCGCTGACCCGCTACTCCTCGCTTGCGGCGCTCGTTGCCAGCGCGGCGACGCCATTCGCCCTGTGGCTCATGGGCGATCGGCCGGAGACGGTGCTGTTTGCGTTACTCACCGTGCTGCTGTGGATCATGCACCGCGCCAACATCGCGCGCCTCGTCAACGGCACCGAGGGCAAGATCGGCGCGTCTTCCGGCGCGTGAGACTTGGCAGCAGTCCAGCGTCCCGGGATACCTGTGAACTGGTCTGACCGCCTATCGGTCGCAAAGGTCGGTCGGGCCGATGATGAGGCCGGCCACGTCTTGTTCGACGGGCGTGCATTCTTGTCTTAATCCCGGAGAAGGCTGAACCGAGGGCGCTCCAGTAATTCGTATTGTTGGACTGGGAGTAGGAAAAAAGGGTTGAAATGGCTGAGTTTGCTGGCTGCTCGTGTTCGTGGAGACCCCCGACGTTCCTCCTTGTTGCTGAGCGAATCCCGCGGAGGGATAGAGCAACACGCCCGCGGACGCGAGCGCGAGCACGGCGAGCGAGAGCTTCATCTTCGTCCTCTCCATTCCGGCTGCTCAAATTGAGGCTTCACCACGCAATCTGACGCCGGTTCGCGCGGCTCGTCAACGGCTGATCGCGGGCTGCGGCGCGGCGCTACGCGTTCACCTGCGGCGTGAGAATGGGACCGGCGGTTTGCGTCCCTTTCCTGAGCGCGAATTGCGCCGCCAACGCGAGCCCGAGGGCCACGCAGAACGTCGTTCCGGTGGCGATGAAGCGCAGCTTGGCCGAATCCCAGTTCGCATCGGGCTGCTCCACCTTCAGCGACAGCAGCGGCGGCAGGAGCAGGAACACGGACACCGCGGCGAAGCCGAAGCAATTGAGCAGCCGCCAGCCAAACGTCGCGCGCGAGTGATCGATATCGGGCAGATCACGGGCGGTCTGCCGATCGAGGTAATACGAGATGTAAACGGCGACCAGCGCCGGGGCCAAGCCCCATTTGAGCATCTCGTAGAACACCTGCAACAACGACCAGCCGGCGAATCTGGGCACGGATCCGAAGTAGTGGACGGCGACCGCCAGTCCGAACGGGCCGGCCACGAACGCGACCATGAACGTCCAGCAGTACATGATCAGATGCGACTGATGCAGCCCGTTTCCCAAGGACCGTGCCACGAACCGAAGCAGCAGGATCGCGATGATCGCCACTCCGTAATTGGCAAACGAGTACATGGCCCAAGCGAGCGCCCGATCGGGATAGTCGCCGATATTGACGCCCTGTCCGCTGAACCAGTCGTACGCGATGGCCGAAGCGTAAACGCCGACATAGACCGACGCAATGAGCGCGATGACGTACACGATCCAATAGCGCAGCGGATTCTCAGGCGGCGGAACGGTCACGTCGACGCCAAACTCGCGCGCCTCCGCGCACAATTCCTCCCTCGACGCATTCCGATAGATCAAATAGCACGCGACCAGCCGGGAGAAATTCTTGTGCAACTCCTTCACTCCCCTGGCGAGCTGGATGATCGCGGGGTCGGTGGCACCGGTCGATCGCCAGCTGCGCATCACCAAGGAGGTCTCGTCGAAATCGCGCAGAAGCTTTTCGAAGCCGAAGCTCTCATCGGCGAAGAAGGTCGCGTCCTCGCCGGCTTCTTGTCGCGGCGTCAGCCACCACTTCATGTAGCAGGTTTCCGCCCATTGCCGATCGGGCGTATTCCTGTCCTTGCGAAAGTCCTGCTCGCTCAGTCCGGCCGAGCCGCCCACCAGCTCGGCGATCGCCGCTGGAGGCACGTGCAACGACAGCTGGATCTGCGCAACGATCTTCCTGGCGAGGTCGGGGATGCTGATCCAACTCTGGATCGTGTTGCGCATCATCAGCAAGACGTTCCATTGCGCCTCCCGGGTCAGCAAATAGAGATAGATCGCCCCGATGCCGGCGATGATCAGCAAATAGGAGGGAGACTCGCCTCTGGCCGCCTCAAGCCAGTCGTGGATGATCTGCGGCAGCTCCTTTTGAAACACGACGGCGACCTCGACCACCTGCCGGTGCTCGTAGACGAGCAGCAAGAAAAAGCCGCAGGCGAAGATCACGAACATCCAGCTGCCGAGCCGGTACTGCTGCGGGCTCGTCAGGTAGCGAGGAACCGTGGGGATGTCGGCGAGCGACACCGAACGTCGGGCGAACGCCTCCAACGCCAAGCGCACGGCGAACATCATGCCGATCAACGTGATCGCCAGATGGGCGAGCCAGGGGGCGCTCAGAGAGGGCAGCATGTCCGCCGCGAGATCGCCTTGCTGCGCGAGCGCCGGAGCGCAAGCCACCAACAGCGAAATGCCGGAGAGAAGGGCACGAACCATATCCGAGACTCCTGCTCGAAGAGGTCGCTGGACCCGTCTTGGGCGCGCCATGGACTCGCGACCCCGCCCATATACTAGAGCCGGCGCAAACGCGCGTGAGTGAAGGAGCTCACATGGCCGTCCGCTGGCCGTCCGCCTCTGCGCATCGAGGCGCTCGCAGACCGTGCAGTCATAGCGCGCGAAACGGCACCAGAGATCATCCACCCAGCCATCTGCGCGACGCGAAGGCTACGCCGTTATCGCCGCTCGTTCAATTGCGGCAAAGTTGCCCGCGATGCGGACATGAAGTACGCCGGGGCAAGGTCTCCATCCGAGGCGGATCATCCCGTGGGCGAAGACGGCGACGGCGTGCGGCTGACCGAGGAGCAGCGGCTCGACTGGCTTTGCCTCATCCGCAGCGACAATGTCGGCCCGCGCACCTTCCGCGCGCTGGTCAACCACTACGGCGGCGCACGCGCGGCGCTGGCGGCGCTCCCCGGTCTTGCCCGCCGCGGCGGCGCGAGCCGCGCCGCCCGCGTCCATTCCCGCCACGACGGCGAGCGCGAGCTCAAGGCGGCGCAAGGGCTCGGCGTGGCTTTCGTCGCGCTCGGAGAGCCGGAATATCCGCGCCGGCTGCAGATGATCGACGACGCCCCGCCGCTCCTTGCCGTGCGCGGCAAAACCGCCGCGCTGCGTCTGCCGGCGGTCGCCGTCGTCGGCGCGCGCAATGCCTCGGCCGCGGGCCTGCGTTTCGCCGAGCGGCTGGCGCGCGATCTTGGCGCCGCGGGCTTTGCCGTCGTCTCCGGCCTGGCGCGCGGCATCGACGCCGCCAGCCATCGCGCGAGCCTCGACAGCGGCACCATCGCCGTGCTCGCCGGCGGCCACGACCATATCTATCCGCGCGAACACGCCGAGCTTGCCGACGCCATCCTGGCGCAAGGCGCCTTGGTCTCGGAAATGCCGTTCGGCCACGAGCCCCGCGCGCGCGATTTCCCCCGCCGCAACCGCCTCATTTCCGGGCTGTGCGCCGGCATCGTGGTGGTGGAGGCTGCCAAGCGCTCGGGCTCGCTGATCACCGCGCGCTTCGCGCTCGAACAGGGCCGCGAGGTGTTCGCGGTGCCGGGCTCGCCGCTCGACCCGCGCGCGGAAGGAACGAACGACCTCATCAAGCAGGGCGCGACGCTGGTGACGGACGCCGCCGACGTCACCGCGGTGCTGCGCCCGATCCTGGGCACGCCCGTCGAGCTGCGCGCGGAGGAGCCGGAAGCGCCGGCGCCGGGCGCCGAGCCGGACGCCGGCGAGCGCGCGCGCATCGTCGAACTGCTCGGACCGACGCCGGTGCCGATCGACGATCTCGTTCGGTTGTCCGGAAGTTCGCCCGCGATCGTGCGCGTGGTTTTGCTCGAACTCGAACTGGCGGGACGGCTGGAGCGCCACGGCGGCGCCCTGGTGTCGCTGCTTTAAGCGAACGCGGGCGCCGGAATTTCAGCGCCTGGGGGCCCCGCAGAGTACGGTGGCAGCTTGGTTCAACTCAGACGTCGCCGTAAGGCGTGTGATCTTCGTCGATCCTGACCGGCACCACGTCGGGCGCAAGTCCCATGGCCCGCAGCGATGCCATCATGCCGATGTACCAGATGATCCACATAGCCCAATCCCCCCGGATCAACCCACGCGCTGTGGGTTCGAAGCTGGAACTGTCGGCGCCGAGGGCGGTGGAATTGGGACTTCTGCTATCGGTCTGGATGGAAATCCTTCAAGTGTGACTTTCCAGCAACTCCCGCGGCGCGACGATCGCGCGCGCTCTTGTCGAAGGTCGTCGTTAATCGTGCGACCGAGTGTCGTCGCCCTCTCCTGATCCATAATCTCGTTGTCTTCCCCCAAGCTGTTTATCCGGCTTAAGAAAACTTCCGACCGACACACGGGCTTTGGGCTCCGCTGAGCCGCTGTCGCCGGCCTTGGCGCGCCACCGAACACGACCCCTTGGTTTGACAGGGAGGGTTGACATCCCCATCTTTCGCCGCGACAAGGGCGCCCGATTCCGTCCTGCCGGCGCCCTGCGTCTTTCTCTAACTTATTGGAATTGCATGAACATCGTAGTTGTCGAGTCTCCGGCCAAGGCGAAAACGATCAATCGCTACCTTGGCTCCGGCTACGAGGTATTGGCCTCGTTCGGGCACGTCCGCGACCTCCCTGCCAAAGACGGCTCGGTCGACCCAGAGCACAATTTCCGCATGATCTGGGAGGTCGACGACAAGTCCCAAAAGCGCCTCAACGACATTGCCCGCGCCCTGAAAGGGGCCAACAAGCTGATCCTCGCCACCGACCCCGATCGCGAGGGCGAGGCGATTTCCTGGCACGTGCTCGAAGCGTTGAAGGAGAAGCACGCGCTCAAGACGCACGCGGTCGAGCGGGTGGTGTTCAATGCCATCACCAAGCAGGCGGTGCTCGACGCGATGAAGCATCCGCGCAAGATCGATGGCGCCCTGGTCGACGCCTATCTCGCCCGCCGCGCGCTCGACTACCTCGTGGGGTTCACGCTCTCGCCGGTGCTGTGGCGCAAGCTCCCCGGCGCGCGCTCGGCCGGCCGGGTGCAGTCGGTGGCGCTGCGGCTGGTCTGCGACCGCGAGCTCGAGATCGAGAAATTCGTCCCGCGCGAATACTGGTCGTTGGTGGCGACGCTGGCGACGCCGCGGGGAGAGGAATTCGAGGCGCGCCTCGTCGGCGCCGACGGCCAGAAAATCCAGCGGCTCGACATCGGCACCCCCGCCGAGGCCGAGGCGTTCAAGGCGGCATTGGAGAGCGCCGCGTTCACGGTGGCCAACGTCGAGGCCAAGCCCGCCAAGCGCAATCCGCCGGCGCCGTTCACCACCTCGACGCTGCAGCAGGAAGCAAGCCGCAAGCTCGGCTTTGCGCCCGCGCACACCATGCGCGTCGCGCAGCGGCTCTACGAAGGCGTCGAGGTCGACGGCGAGACCATCGGCCTCATTACCTATATGCGCACCGACGGCGTCGACGTCGCGGAAGAGGCGCTTACCGCCGCCCGCCGCCTGATCGGCGCCGACTACGGCAAGAGCTACGTGCCGCCGTCGGCGCGCCAGTACCAGACCAAGACAAAAAACGCGCAAGAGGCGCACGAGGCGATCCGGCCGACCGAGGTCGCGCGCCGCCCGCGGGAGATGAAATCGTTTCTCGATCATGACCAGGCGAGGCTCTACGAACTGATTTGGCTGCGCATGGTCGCGAGCCAGATGGAATCCGCCGAGCTCGAGCGCACCACCGCGGATATCACCGCCAACGCCGCGGGGCGCGGCATCGATCTGCGCGCGACCGGGACGGTGGTGAAGTTCGACGGCTTTCTGACGCTCTATCAGGAGGGCGAGGACGACATCGTGGCCGACGAGGAGGGCCGCCGTCTCCCCGAGATGAGCGCCGGAGAGCGCCTCACCAAGCGCAAGATCGACGCCAGCCAGCATTTCACCGAGCCGCCGCCGCGCTACTCGGAAGCGTCGCTGGTCAAGCGCATGGAGGAGCTCGGCATCGGCCGGCCCTCGACCTACGCCTCGATCCTGCAGGTACTCAGGGACCGCGGCTACGTGCGCATCGAGAAGAAGCGGCTCCTTCCCGAGGACAAGGGGCGGGTGCTGACCGCGTTCCTCGAAAGCTTCTTCGCCCGCTACGTGGAATACGATTTCACCGCCGGCCTCGAGGAGCAGCTCGACCGCATCTCCAACAACGAGATGGCTTGGCGCGACCTGCTGCGGGATTTCTGGCGCGAGTTCACCGCCGCCGTGGGCGACATCAAGGAGCTGCGCGTCGCCCAGGTCATCGACGCGCTCGACGAGTTGCTGGCGCCGCATCTGTTTCCGCCGCGCGCGGACGGCGCCGACCCACGCAAATGCCCCAGTTGCGAAACCGGCCGGCTCTCGCTCAAGCTCGGCAAGTTCGGCGGTTTCATCGGCTGCACCAATTATCCCGAATGCCGCTATACGCGCCAGCTCGCGCCCGGCAACGGCGCCAACGGCGGGCCCGACGGCGGCATGAAGAAGCTCGGCGAGGACCCGGCGAGCGGCCTCGAAGTGACGGTGCGCTCGGGCCGCTTCGGGCCCTACATCCAGCTCGGGGAAGCGACCGAGGGCGAGAAGCCCAAGCGCGCCAGCCTGCCGAAAGGCCTCTCCACCGACGACGTCGATCTCGACCGCGCGCTCGGGCTGCTTTCGCTCCCGCGCGAGATCGGCAAGCATCCCGACGACGGCGAGCCGATCGTTGCCGGCGTCGGTCGCTTCGGGCCCTACGTGCAGCACGGCAAGACCTACGCCAATCTGACGACGGGCGACGACGTGCTCACCGTCGGGCTCAACCGCGCCGTGACGCTGATCGAGGAGAAGCGCGCCAAGCGAGCGCACAAGGGCCGCCGCGGCGCCGACCCCGGCCGCGCGCTCGGCGATCATCCCGACAAGGGCGGTCCCATCGTGGTGAAGAACGGACGTTACGGGCCCTATGCCAACCACGACGGCGTCAACGCCACGCTGCCGTCCCACCTGACCCCGGAGACGATCACGCTGGAGGAGGCGGTCGGCCTTATCGAGGCAAGAAGCGCGCGCGGCGGCAAGAAGCCCGCCGCCAAGCCACGCGCTGCCGCGTCCAAAGCGTCAAAACCGAAAGCGGCC
>WNEZ01003969.1_pt1 | contig 12808 bp, 15 predicted proteins | sample 5400521 | NCBI WGS metagenome assembly WNEZ01 (sample SAMN13153339, study PRJNA577476) | soil metagenome | isolation source: 120 cm saprolite under Douglas fir tree site 2 hole 1 replicate 1 | place: USA:California | collected 2015-04-18 | reverse complement strand
GCTGATCAGCTGAATCAGCTTCAGCTTGGTCGCCCCGCGATAGAACTCCGGGCCGAGGCTTTCGCGCGCAAAGCCCACGAGATACTCGGCGTCCTTCATGGCGGCGGGAAACTCCGGCGTGCCCTGGTCGGCCACCTGCATCTCGAACTCGGTCGGCAAGAGCGAGCGGGCGACGTCGACGAGCGCCGCGGGCAGCTTCGGGGAGAGAACGATCTTGGTCGGCACAGCTGTCTCCTTTCTACGGTGCTACCGGAGCTTCCGCATGTCTTCGGGAAAGTTCGACGTGAACGAGTACGACTTGACCGTGCCGGTTGCGTTGAAGCGCACGGTGAAGTCCTTGGTGATCGTGCTGGAGGCGCCTCGCTGGGCGTAGAACCACCGCCACGTCTGGTCGCCGCTGTCGATCCCGACCTGGTAGGGCTCGCCGAAGAGCGCCAGCAGACCCGCCTTGTCCGTGACGTTGACCTTGATCTGCGCCACGTCCGGCGAGCGGAACTCGCGGCCGAGCTGGATCCCGGCGCACGCCGACGCGATGAGGGCGACGGCGAGCGCACCGAGCCACGCACGCTTCATGGCTCTGCGCCCTCACGCCAGCGCGACGACGCCGGCGGCGGCGAGGCGCTCGATCTCACCCTTCGGCAGACCGAGCTCGCCGAGGACCTCGGCGGTGTGCTCGCCGAGCCGCGGGGCCGGGCGTCGGATCGTGCCGGGCGTTGCCGAGGCCCTGACCGGGAAGTCGAGCATGCGCGCCGTCCCGTAGCCGGGCTGCTCGACCGTCGCCACCAGGCCGAGGTGCTTCACCTGAGGGTCTTCGAAGACCTCGTCGAACTCGTAGATGGGGCCGGCGGCGACCTGCTCGGCCTCGAACCGCGCGACCCACCCGGTCGTCGTCTCCCGAGCCAGCGCCCGCTCGACGCGCGCCCGGAACTCGTCGTGATTGGCGACGCGGGCGTCGTTGGTCGCGAACTTCGGATCGGTCGCCAGCGACTCGTCGCCGAGAGCCCGGCTGAAGCGCGCGTACTGATCGGGGTTCATGATGACGACCTGGACCCAGCCGTCTTTGGTCCGGAACGCCTCGGCGGGCGTGAGATACGGATTCCGGTTGCCGACACGCGGCGGCCGCTGGCCCGAGTCGAAATAGTGCGCGACCGGGTCCGGGAGCAGCGCCAGGGTCGAGGCGAGCAGGCTCACGTCCAGGTGCTGCCCCCGTCCGGTGCGCAGTCGATGAGCCAGCGCGGCGTTGGCGACGCCGAAGGCGAGAAAGGCCGCGGCCACGTCGGCGACGGAGCCCCCGACCTTCGTCGGAGGGTGACCCGGCATGCCCGTGAGCGCCATGATGCCGCTCATGCCCTGGGCGATCGTGTTGTAGCCCGCCCGACGGGCGTGCGGCCCGTTCTGACCGAAGCCCGTCACCGAGACGTAGACCGCCGCCGGGTTCACGGCGCTCACGGCAGTATAGCCGAGCCCGAGCTTGTCGGCGACCCCCGGCAGGAAGTTCTCGACGACGACGTCGGCGCGGCGGGCCAGCTCGAAGACGAGCTTGCCGCCCTCGGGCTGCTGGAGATCCACGGCAATGCCCCGCTTGTTGCGATTGATCGCCGCGAACGTCGCGCTCATCCCGCTGCCGCGCCACGCGCGCAGATCGTCGCCGCGGCCGGGACGCTCCACCTTCACCACGTCGGCACCGAGGTCGGCCATGAGCGTGGCGCAGTATGGACCCGCGATCACGCGCGAGAGGTCGAGTACGCGGATGCCGTCGAGCATCATCGGACGGTCAGCCACGATCGAGGAACCCCTCCGTCATCGCATTGACCTCCGGAATGCCGGTCCGCGCGATGGCGTTGATACGGGCCTTGACCTCCGCCATCGACTTGAACGGCTTGGCGGCCAGGGCTTCGGCGTAGGCGCGCACCTCTTTGGCGAGGGCCGCGCCGGGAACGACGCGGTGCACGAGACCCCACGCCTGAGCCTCGGCGGCGGAGTACCGCCGGCACTCCATGATGATCTCCTTCGCGCGCGCGGGCCCGACGAGGCGCACGAAGCGGGTCGTCGACGCGACGCCGAGCGGCACGCCGAGGTCGACCTCGGGAATCCAGAGCTGCGCTTCGGCGGCGGCCCAGCGGAAGTCACAGGCGAGGGTCAAGCCCCAGCCGCCGCCGACCGCGTGGCCGTTGATCATGGCGATCGTCGCCTGCTCCAGATTCTCCAGTAGCGTGTTGGCGCGCTCGAAGAGCCGACGGAACTGGCTCTTGCGCTGGCCGAACGCCTGTCGTCGCTCCTCCGCTGACATCGTGGACTTGAGCCCGGCGTCGGCTCCCGCCGAGAACACCGGCGGCGCGCCGGTGACGACGACGACGCGCGTCGCGGCGTCGTCGCGAAGCTCCACGACCGCCGCGGCCAGGTCGGTCAGCATCGCGTCGCTCAGCGAGTTGCGGCGGTCGGGACGGTTCAAGGTGACGGTCGCGATCGTGCCGTCGCGAACGAGTGTGACGTTGTGGCCCATGCGCGCGGACGGTACCACAGGGCAGGCTGCGGAAAAAGGCCCATCTGCTTCGTTGGCGCCCTCGGCTGCGCGCTCGACGTACGGAGAGTACGCCTCGCGCGCAGCCTTCGGGCGCCGCCTCGCATCTGGACCTTTTTGCGCAGCCTGCAGCGGTTAATTTCGCTCGGCGTTCAGGCGAGGATATTCAGCGGAGGCTGGGTCGGCTTGAAGCCTGGAAAGATCGGCGCGGCCGGCACACCGAGATGGCGGGTCGCGACCTCGGAGAAGAGGCCGCGGAAGTCCGTCGTCACCGCGAGGTCGCGGCCCTCGAAGAGCTGATGATGGCCGAGCCCCGGCCACCGTCCGTAGACGCGGCCGCCGCGCACGCCGCCGCCCAGGACGAGCATCGCCGTCGCGTGGCCGTGATCGGTGCCGCGGTTTCCGTTCTCGGCGACGGTCCGGCCGAACTCCGACATCGTGAGCACGACGACGTCCGACATCTTGTCGCCGAGATCCTGGGCGAAGGCCGCGAGCGCCGCGCCGAAGTCGCGGAAGCGGAGTGCCAGTTGCCCGCGCTCGGCGCCCTGGCCGACGTGGGTGTCCCAGCCCTGCATGTCGGCGAAGGCCACCTCGAGACCGACATTGGCCTTGATGAGCTGGGCGATCTGGCGCAGCGCCTCGCCGAGCGGCACGCGCGGATACTCGGCGCCGTTCGCCGGCGTGATGCGCGAGGCCTTGGCGCTCCGGAGCATCTTCACGGCGTCGAAGGTCTCGCGTCCCGTCCCGTGGAGGAGATCGCGAACGCCTTGCTCATAGAGCGATTCGAAGCCCTGCCGCGCGGTCCCGTCGGACCCCGACCGGACGTCGAAGCGGTCGAGGGACTGCATCGAGATCGCGCCGATGTCGCCCTGGAGCGTCCGCGGGAGCGCCGGGCCGATCGCGACCGCGCGGAACGGCGACGACTTTGCCGGCCGCGCGCCGACCGTGCGCGCGAGCCAGCCGTCGGTCGTGCTCTTCACGCCCGGCGTCCCGGTCTCCATGTAGTCCTGGGCGTCGAAGTGGGAGCGCGTCGTGTCCGGGGAGCCGCAGGCGTGGACCGCCGCGAGCGTCCGGTTCTCCCAGAGCGGCACGAGCGGAGCGAGGGCCGGATGAAATGCGAAGAAGCCGTCGAGATCCGCCGCGCGCTCGCTCTCGCCCCGCTTCGGCGACTGGAGCCCGATCGACGGGCGCAGGCCGGCGTAGCCGGAATCGCCGTGAGGCATCACCATGCTGAGCCCGTCCACGGCGCCGCGCTGGAAGACGGCCACGAGCACCTTGCCGCTCGCCTCCGCCGCGTGGGCTGTCCGGAGGAGGAATCGAGGCGCCCCTGCATAGGCGACCAGCGCGCATCCGCCGGCCTTGAGGAACGTTCGTCGCGTGGTCATCCCTGGCTCTCCGCTCATCGCCGCTGGAACTCGGGGGAGCCGATGACGAGCGCGGCGAGCTTGGCGACGTCGGTATTCGCCGGACCCCGGTCGTCCGGTGACAACCGCGTGATCTGCGGCTCGCCCAGGTGGGCCGTCAGCACGGCGCGCGTCCCCGGTCCCGGCTGTTCGGTGACGATCGCGGCCAGGAGGCGGTCGAGCACGGCGCCGGGCGAGCTCGGATCGGCGCCGGCGACGAGGGCGGGAAGATCGACGCTCACGTGGGGATAGCGGCCCGACGCGAGGCCGAGCGCGAAGTTCATGCGGGCCAGCAGGGCGCCGGCGTTCACCCAGACCTCGCCGCGGTCGGCGTAGCCCGTCGGCGGCTGAGCCTGATACAACGGCTCGCCGATCTCCGCGCTCGCCCGGGCGAGCGCCATGCCGCCCTGCGCGTCGGTGCTGCCGCCGAGCGCGCGCACCGCGCTCGCCACGAATTCGAACGGCTTCTTGATCTTGGCCCGGTAGGCATCCTCGCTGTAGAACTCCGGCGCTTCGAAGATCGTCCGGAGCATCGCGGGGATGTCGCCGCCCGTGCTCATGTAGGTGCCGGCGACCCGGGCGACCAGCGCGGGCGGCGGCGTGTCCGAGACGAAGCGCCGGACGAGCTTGGTGGCGACGAAGCGCGCGGTGGCCGGATGGCGCGTGAGGACCTCGATCACGCGCTCGCCATCGTCCCGCCCGCCGCCCGCCGGGATCCGGTGGTTGAGCACGATCTTCTCGCCGGTGTCGTGCATGGCCGGGCGGAAGATGAAATGCCCGTCGGTTTGCGGCCGGTCGATCGTCCAGCCGGTGAACGCGCGCGCGACCTCCCTGACGTCCTGCTGCGTATAGCCACCGTCCACGCCGAGCGTGTGCAGCTCCATCAGCTCACGCGCGTAGTTCTCGTTGAGTCCGGCCTTTCGGCCACGGTTCGGCCCCACGGGCACTCTGAAGTCGGGCCTGGCGCTGAGCCAGTTGTCGAGATAGAAGAGCATCGCGGGATGGTGCGCGGTCGCGCGCACCAGGTCGGGGAACCTCCCCATCGCGTACGGCCGGATCGCTTCGCGCTCATAGGCCGACACGTACCAGCGCACGTCGCCTTTGCCGGCGAACACATTGAAGTGGTTGAACCAGAAATCCACCATGACTTCTTCGAGCTGGCGCTCGCTCGAGACGGCCCGGACGACCTTCGCGGCCTGGAGCTCGACCGCGATCCGGACCGGGCGCTTCTCCATCGGGTAGCGCTCTAGCATTTCCTGGCGCGACATCTCGCCGTTGGCGAGCTGCGCGCGCAGCTTCGGGTCGGGTCGCGGATACTCCCGCAGCAGCTCGGCGATGGGCATGCGCAGCGTCGTCAGCTCGCCTAACGCTCGCTCGGTGGCGGAGTCGTCGATCGTCCGCGGACGAAGCTGCTGGTCGATCCAGGCCGAGAGGCCGATCGCCCGCACGCGCTCGAGATCGCCGGGGCGCGGGCCGTAGGTGAGCCGGCTCAGGGCGTGAATGATCTGGCGGTCACCGCTGACGCTCGCGGGAGGCGCGGGGGCAACGGCCGGTGCTCCGGCCACGGGCGCCGCCGCAACGCGCGGTTCGCCGCCGGCGGCCCTGGCCGCCGACGCGCTGCACCCCGCCAGCACTCCGAGCCCGAGCGCGGCGCACGCCAGGGTCCTTAGCGCCCAGCCTCGCGCCATGTGGTTCACGGCTGACCGCGGCGCTGCTGCCGCTGCTGGCGCAGCTGCTCGCGCTCCTCAGGGGGCATCTGCCGCCAGCGCTCGCGGATCCGCTCGCGCTCCTCAGGAGGCATCTGTCGCCAGCGCTCCTGGTTGCGGAGGACGCGGTCACGCTCCTCCGGCGTCATGGACTCCCACTGACCCAGCCGCTGCTGGATACGGTCCCGCCGCTCTTGCGGTAGCCGCTGGAAGCGCTCGTACGCCTTCTGCAACTCCTGCTGGCGCTCCTTGGGCAGCTCGTTCCACCGCTGAAAGTCCTTGAGGATCTGCGCCTTCTGATCGGGCGTGAGCTGGCGGAACCGCCGGTAGTTCTGACGCGCCGCCTCTCGCTCCTCCGGGGTCATCGACCTCCACTGCCGATAGTTCTCGAGGGCGCGCGCTCGCTCCTCTGGCGTGAGCCTCTGCCACCGCTCCAGGTTGCGCTCCGCGATGGCCCGCTCTTCCGGCGTGAGCTTGTCCAGCCCCTGGATCGCCGGTGGCGTTTGCCCCCAGGCGACATCCAGGTCTCCGAGGGTCAGGATGGCGCCCAGAAGGAGAAGCGTCGGGAAGCCGCGGAGCCTCATCGTTCCTTTGCCTCGTTCGGGGCGGGAGCCGGCTGCGGTCCGGTCTGGGAGCCCGGCATCGATTCCAGGATGCGCATCCGCTCCAGGATCGGCATGCGCGTGAGAAGCTCTCGTTCCCGGGCGAGATCGGTCCCCTTGAGAAGGTCGAGGTCGAGCAGCATCTGGGCGTCGGGCGTCGGCTGACCGGCGCCGTCTCCCGCACCAGCCGAGGACGCCGCCGTCCCGCCTCCGACCGCCCCGAGCAGCCCCAGAGCGAGCCATATGCGCGTGCGGCGCACCGCTAGCCCTGGCGCTCCGAGGCGAGGCCTTCGAGATTGCGGATGACCTCGAGATCTTCGAGGAGATCGAGTCGCTCGACGGTCTGAAATTCCTGCAGCAGGCCGAGCTCGCGGCCGATGACCGCTTCGTCCGGGCCGAGGGGATCCGGACTCTTCGAGACCTCGCGCCCGCCCCAGACCGCGACGACCAGAAGGATGCCGGCGAGACCCGCCGAGAGTGCCAACGGCATGGGACGTCGCCACCATGCGAGCTGCCCGCGTCGAGCCTCGAGCTTCTCGCGTAGCTCGGCGCGATAGCGGGCCCAGTTCACCATGGGCGGCTGCCCGATCGCCTGAGCGAGATCGCCGAGGAGATCGCGGAGCAGCTCGGTGTCCTGCTTGCAATCCGGGCACTCCTCGAGATGCCGAGCGACGCGCTCGCGCTCGGCCGGGGGGAGCTCCCCTCGGAGATAGGGCACTAGGTCGGTGTCGGGATGCCTCGCCATGTCAACGCTTCTCCACCGTCTTCTTGAGGGTCGCGAGCGCGCGATGCAGATGGACGCGTACCGTCGCCTCGGAACACTTGAGCACCCGGGCGATGTCGTACGTCGCCATATCCTCCTGGACCCGAAGGAGCACCGCGGCCCGCTGGCGCGGGGCCAACCGATCTACCGCCGACCCCAGCTCCTTCAACATCTGCTCCCGGCTCAGCTTGTCTACCGGATCGTTGACCGGCGCCGGCTGCCGGTCGAGGATCGTGTCGGCCCGGTCATCGTTGTCGTCGCGAACCCAGAGGTTCCACCACTTGTGCTTCCGCTTGTGGTCCAGACAGAGGTTGACCAGGATCCGATAGAACCAGGTCGAGAACTTGGACCGTCCGCGAAAGCTCCCCGCGCTCTCGTAGAGCCGGATGAAGGCATCCTGCGAGAGATCGCGCGCGTCCTCGGCGTTCCGGAGAATGGACCAGGCGAGGCGGTACGCTCGCTCCTGATAGCGCGACACGAGGAGGTCGAACGCCGCCTCGTCCCGCCTGGCCACGCGCTCGCAGAGCGCTTCGTCCGATGGCTCCAATCGCCTGTTGCCCCTTCACCCTTCACCTTGTCACTCCCGACTGTCCGGCGGCAAGTCTTCCTGGCTATTACCGACTCCGCTCGTCGCGCGCCAGGTCGCGCTGATCCTGCCGAAGGTCGCGGCGGTCGTCACTCCGATCCCGGACGTCCTCGCGCAGCTCACGCCGGTCGCCCGCGAGCTCGCGCCGGTCCTGACGGACGTCACGGTTGTCTCCCTCGAGCTCCCGCCGGTCCTGGCGAACGTCCTGCCGGTCTCGCTTGACGTCCTGAGCGTTTCGGAGGTCGCGCCGATCCTTCTGGAGATCGCGCCGGTCGTCACGCCGGTCGCGGACGTCCTCGCGGGCCTCGCGCTTGTCACCGCGTATCTCAGCACGGTCCTGCTTGACCTCGTTGGTGCGTCCGGCCTTGACGTCCTGGTTGAGCTCCTCCCGGTCGCCCGCGAGCTCGCGCCGGTCCTGACGGACATCACGGTTGTCCCGCTGGAGCTCCCGCCGATCCTGGCGAACATCCTGCCGGTCTTGCTTGATCGCGCGCCCGTTCTGGGCGTCTGCGGCGCTGCATCCCAGCGCCAAAACAACCGCTCCCACCGCCATCGTCGTCAGAGGCTTCGTCGGTCCCTCCGTTGCTCGGATTCTGACCGCTTAAACCACTGATTGATTGGACGCATGGGGTATCGGATCGTTTACGGTGGGTGGGGCCCGGGGGAGGGGGCGATTTCCGGAGCCCCCTGAACCCCCCTTTCAGATCGCTAGAAGAGTACCGGTGATGTGTGCCGACGCCTCGCGGACGAGCATGGCGATCGCATCGGCGACGGCCTCGACCGGGACCCAGCCCTTTCGGTCGCTGTCCGGCATCGCCGCACGGTTGGCCGGGGTATCCATAGTGCTCGGTAGGACCGCGTTCACCGTGATCCCGTGCGTGCGGGTCTCCAGAGCGAGCGCCTGGGTGAAGGCGATCGCGCCGGCCTTGGCGACGGTGTAGGCGATGAAGCCTCCCGCGGGCGGCACGACCGCGCGGGAGGCGACGACGACCACCCGGCCGTACCGGGCCCGGACCATGGCGGGGACCACGGCCTTCGCGACGCTGAAGGCGCTCGTCAGGTTGAGATCGAGCATGCGCTTCCAGGTCTCGACGTCCGTTTCGAGGAGGGAGCCGCCGGCAAAGCCGCCGACGCCGGCCACGAGGATGTCGATCTTGCCGCGGGCGGCGACGATGCCCTCGGCGAAGGCGGTCATGGCCTTGATGTCGATCACGTCGACCGCCTGCACGACGAGCCGCTGCCGGTCGGCGGCGGCGACCCGCTGAGTCAGCCGCTCACGCTCTTCCTCGACGGCGTACGGCACGTCGACGACCGCCCCGTCGGCGAGGAGCCGCAAGGTGACCGCTTGCCCCAACGCCCCGGTACCGCCGGCGACGACGGCGACGCGTCCGGCGAGAACGGTCATTGTAACGAGGTCCGAGAGGCCGGCTTTGACCGAGGGTGGGCTGAGAAGGGTGCGAGCTGGCTGCGTTGTAACGAGGTCCGTGAGGGGGGCTTTGACCGAGGGTGGGCTGAGAAGGGTGCGAGCTGGCTGCGTTGTAACGAGGTCCGAGAGGCCTTTGACCGAGGGTGGGCTGAGAAGGGTGCGACCTGGCTCCGTTCTGCTGTCATTCGGAGGACGAGGACATGATCGCGGAGCGCTGGATCTCGTCGTAGCGGACCTTGCTCACGTCGAACTCTTCGAGGTTGTCGCGCAGCTTCTTGAAGGTCTGCTCGAACGACGGGAGCGTCTTGCGCGCGCGCGTGAGCGGCGTCGTACGCGCCAGGAGGTAGTTCTTCACGTAGGGATGGTTGATCCCGCGCTTCTTGATCTTCGCGACGGCGACGACCAGTGCCGCGTCGGCGGCGCGGACCAGGTCGGCGCGCTCCGTCCTCGAATCGAGCCCTTTCGGCAAGGTCTGTTTCAGGAACTTGTCGACCCGGCGGAGGATCGGCGCGAACGCGCCGCCCGCGAACCGCTTGTTCTCCTCGTAGAGGAGGCCGAGCGTGATGAAGTGCGGGGACTCGAACTGCGATGCCCACTTCTCTTCCGTGGTCTCCGGCTCCTCGGTCACGAGCGCCCGGTACATGCGGATGACCTCGAGCGACTTCTCCTTGAGGTTGTGGGCCTTCTCGACGTTGAGGGGGAGCACCTCGAAGAGCATCTCCGGCTCGACGACCAGAATGACCGGAATGAAGTCGGTCTTGAGCTTGTCGAGGACGGCACGGCGATGGTTGCCGTTCGGGGTCCAGTAGACTCCCGGCCGGGGCGAGATCGCGACGATCGGGTCCACGAAGCGGTCGAGGCGCTTGATCGATTCGGTGAGCCGCTTGACGTGGGTCGGCGAGAGGTCGCGCTGATAGGGACTCGCCTCGCACTTGGCGCGGGGCAAGAGGCCGAAGATCTGCCAGTGGTCGCCGACGGGCTCCTGGTACAACGCCAGGACCCGACCGCCATCTCGCTCGACCTGTGAAGCGAGCTCCTGCGCCGGTCTTGAGGGTTCTTTGTCAGCCATCGTTCAGGCACCTGCGTCGGGCGTACGTTAGCACAGGCTGGTCGGCGGCTCTCACGCGGGCGCGTTGACCTTGCGCAGGAGGACCATCCACTCCTGACCCTGTCGAGGCCTCACCGAGCGCGGCGGATAAGCGCGCTCGACGCGGAATCCCGGCGCGAACAGGCGGCGCACGTCGCGCTCGGAGACGGGAAAGGGTGGGCCGGCGGCGCGACGTCGCAGGGGAAAGAAGCACGCGAGCATCCAGCCGCCGGGCTTCAGGATCGCGCCCATCGTCCGCACGTACTCCGCGCGTCGCCTGGGCTCGATGGCGCAGAAGCACGTGTACTCCCAGACGCCGTCGAAGGCGCGTCCATAGTCGCCGCCCAGCGTGAAGAGGTCGCGCTCGACGAACTCGGCGGGCACGTTGTCGTTCTTCGCGAGCGCGCGGGCCTCGGCGATCGCGGTGGCCGAGAAGTCGAAGCCGACCGCGGCGAAGCCGCGACGGGCCAGAAAGCGCACGTCGTGACCCCGCCCGCAGCCCGGCACCGCGACCCGTCCGGGGGCGAGCGGCGTGCGCTCCATGAACTCGACGAGCGGCGGTGCCGGCTGGCGGAGCTCCCATCCGTCCCCTCCGCTCGCGTAGAGATCGGTCCAGAACTCGGACGTGCTCACGCTGGCCATGCGACTCCCTCGAAGTCCTCGACGGCGCGCTCGGCGCCGGCGGCCCGAAGCTCCGTTTCGGTGTGGGCGGTGCTCACGCCGATGGTCCGCATCCCGGCGCTGCGCGCCGCCTGGACGCCCACCACCGCATCCTCGAACACGAGGCAGTGCTCGGGCGCGACCCCGAGGCGGCTGGCCGCGAGCAGGTAGACCTCGGGATCGGGCTTGCCCCGGCGGACGTCCTCGGCCGCGACGACGATCTCGAATCGATCGCGCAGGCCGGCTCGCGCCAGGAGTCCGTCGACGTCGTACCGCGAGGCCGAGGTGGCGACCGCGCGCGGCACGCTCCGCGCGGCGAGCTGGGCGACGAACTCCGCGACGCCGCGGACCAGGGCGGGCCCTCCGCCGGCGAGCCGCCGATAGTGCTCCTGCTTCCGCGCGGCGAGACGTTGCGCTTCGGCCCACGACGTCGCGCGGCCGAGGAGCAACGGCACGGCCTCGATGCTCGGCCGGCCGATCGTGAGGCGCCAGTAGTCGGGCTCGGCGGGAATCACGCCCAGCTCGTCGAGGAGCGCGCGCCAGGCCGCTCGATGATGCGCGCCGGAGTCGACCAGCACGCCGTCCATGTCGAAGATGACAGCGTGGGGCTCCACGCCTACCGGAGCCGGTAGAGAGGGGCGAGCGTCCGGAAGGTCTCGAGCGCGGCCGAGCGGTACTGCGCCTCTGTCCACCGCGCCGCCTCTTCGGCCGGCACGGCGCGCCCGACCACGAACTGACCGTCGCGCGTCCGGATCAGCTCGTCGGCCAGCTCGCCGAGCTTCTCCGGCGTGAGGTCGACGAGGGGAGCCGCCGGCTCTTCGTCGTGCTCGTTCTTGAACCACGCGAGGTGCTTCACCCGCCGAATGACCGGCCCGACCTTCGGCGCGTTCTTCTTCCATGCCGTCGCCCAGCGCCGCTTGTCGGAATGCTCGGGGCCGATCTCGAAGAGAAAGCGCACGCATCTGCGCGAGACGGCGATCTTGAAGTGGCTGTGCTTCTTGTAGCCGCGAGCGTCGGGCCCGAACGCGACCCACGTGTCGTCGGGCGGGTTCACCGTGCGGCGGGCGTGCCTGGCGACGTGCGCGAAGACCTCGTCGCCGACCGAGCGACCGACCGAGGAGGCCAGGCTCTCGCCGAACGCGTCGAGCTTCGGGCGGACGCGGCCGCGGATCTCGGTCATGCGCGGCTTGAATCCCTTCACGTCGAAAATCTTGAAGTCGCCTGCGACGAACGCTGGGGACGCCATCTGGTGCTCTCCTCGGGCTCAGAGATCGACGGATCCGTCGAGAGTGCAGTCGCTCGGGTTCATCGCGAATGGGAGGGATGATCGACCGTCGGCGCGTGGACGTCAACCACGTTTTGCGACTCCTCTTGACCCGATTGATCGGCCGCCCGCGCAACCGCGAAGGGTACTATATGGGCTCGGATCGCGGGTGTAAACGGCGACGAAAGGAGCGGGTGTGATTCGCGTCCTGCAGCTCCTCACCGCGACGGCCCTCGGGGGCGGCCCGCGCCAGGTCCAGCACCTCGTGGCCCGGCTCCCGCCCGCCGAGTTCAGCGTCGTCGTCGCCGGCCCCGGGAACGGGTGGTTCGGCGAGGACGGCGGGGGTTCCCGCGTCGCGTTCACCGCGATCGCCGTCGACACGCTGCGCGGCTTCCCGCGAACGCTCCAGCGGACGGTGCGGTTCATCCGCGACACGCGCGCTGACGTGGTTCACACGCACGGTAAGGGTGCCGGACTCTACGGGCGCCTCGCCGCGAGACTCGCGGGCGTCCCGGCGGTCCACACGTTCCACGGGATCCACTACGAGGGCTATGCTCGAATCGGACGGCACGCGTATCTCGCGCTCGAGCGGGCGCTCGCGCGCCTCACGCGCACCGTGATCAACGTCTCGGCGACCCAGCAGACAGAGGCGCTCGCGCTCGGAGTGGCCCGGCCCGGTCGCAGCGTGGTCGTCGTGAACGGAATCGACGTCGTCGAGCTCGCGGCGCGGGCGCCCTGGCGGCCGGTGGTCGCGCGAGCCGAGGACGCGCAGGTGCTCGGTTGCGTCGCG
>WNEZ01009116.1_pt1 | contig 12813 bp, 6 predicted proteins | sample 5400521 | NCBI WGS metagenome assembly WNEZ01 (sample SAMN13153339, study PRJNA577476) | soil metagenome | isolation source: 120 cm saprolite under Douglas fir tree site 2 hole 1 replicate 1 | place: USA:California | collected 2015-04-18 | reverse complement strand
AAGATGGCAAGATCTGGATCGAGGCCGACGAAACCGATCAAGGGTTTGCCAACGTCCTTGCGCGCCGGTGTGCCACGCCAAGACATCGTACTGGCTTTTCATCCACCCGAGCTGCGCCGCCTGTCGGAGTTTTCGACAGCGTGAAGCCTGCTGGCAGACTCGACTCTCACTTCTTGCGAATCTGATTCACAATGCTTGAATCCGTGATCTTGTTGTCTTCCGCCAAGAGAAACGCCTTGCTCAGAATCACCGACAGCGTCTGGTCCCCTTCGAACGGCAGGAACAGATGGCCCGTTTGGCCGCGCGTCACACTGCCGCGACCGGGAACGATACACAAGTATTGCCCATTCGGCTCCATGAGGATATTGCCGCTGCCGAGATGAATCTTATAGGTCCGCAGCTCGCCGCGAACAATCAAAAACCGGTCGGCGAACGAGCAGCGATCGGCGATCTTCAAGCGAGGGATCAGCCGTTCCAGGACTCCCCTGCGGGTCCGAGCGCTGGCGCCCAGTTCGCCGAACGAGTAATCGTTCCAATAGCGGCGATATTGTTCCGGCCCGCCGTCATGCCAAGTCGGATCGTTGGCGACGCTCGCCACACCGACGAACAGATCGACATCGCGCATGACTTCGGAGAAGATCAACGGCGGAACATCGGCGAGCGGCACGGGCTGTCCTGAACCTTCTAAAGCCTCATCGGCCCTTGCATAAAATCGCACCTGGTCGGTCGCCACGTACAGATAGACATTGGATTCGGTCTGATCGTCGCCTACTTCGCCTGCCAAATTTATCCAGAACTCCGCTCGAAGATTCCACGCGGGTAGGTCGAGCGTAGCGGTCGATTCCACTTCGTCCCAACCAGCCAGGGGTTTATATCTCCAGCCGCGGGCCAATGCCAAGGCATTGAACTGGTGTTGCTTAAGGATGTGGGCGGCGAACCGGTTGGAGTAGACGTGCGTTTCACGCTCTGCGTCCGTTACGATGTAGATTTCGCGGTGGGCTTGCTTAAAGGGCTGCACGATTTCGTGATTTTCCAACCAACTTCGCCATGCCAACACTTCCTCTGGAGGATGATCCATTGGATGCCACAAGCTAATCGCGCAATCATTTGAAACAGCACCAAGCGCCCGATCGTCGATTGCGACTAGTTCTCCTTTGTAGAAAATGATTTCCTTTTTGTTCTTACCTTCCGCCAAGGTCCAGATCAGACGACGGGCCAGAGTGCCGACCAAGGGATGGTCAAGGTAGCGTTCCCGCCAGATCCCGAAGGGCCAGGATTTTTTCCGGCGATACAGGCTGCCGAGACGTTCACGCTGGACCGGCAGCATTTTATGGATGTCCTTGGCGGATGCTTTCAGCTCTTTCAGCTGTCCGGCGAAGTCCTTTTGGACCTTGGCGGGAACCGATTTCTGCGGCTTGCCGTCAGCACGAAGCCAACGAATCTCCGTGCTGTTCGAGCCGGAAATCCGAAGCTCGACCGTGTAATCGCCCAGGTTTTCCCGGCGAGAACCGACCTCAGTCAATCCGTAGCCCGGAACTACAATCTCCTCAAGTTCTTCCTTAGAAAGCCCGCGATGTTCGGCGGCCGAGCTTAAGGCTTTATCAATGAGTTGCTGGGTGAGCCGATTCTTAACGCGCAGTCCCAAGCGGGCGAGCTGAGCCAGGGGTTCCACTCCCGGCAACTCGCCCAGCGCGTAAACGCACGCGTTACCCACTTTGGGGCTGCGCTGGCCGCGGCCCGGCAGCTTCTCGAAACAAACAGCCGCCAAATCGGACAGCATCCTACTCAGCGAAGCATCACCCGTTAGCGGGCAACACCAAATGAGCCCGCGCAACACGTTGGCGTTGTGATCGCTGATTAAGGTGTTATCCATCTGGTTCGTGGCACCCAGACGTGCCATTCTGATGCCCGGCTTGCCAACCAGAGATGCCCATTGCTGCAAATGAGACTTGACGTTAGTTTCGCCGACGGCCTCCAGACACGGCTTGGCTTTTTCGAGCCATTGTTCGGAAGGCTTATGAGGATTGTGAATACTGGCTTGTTTCAGCAAGGCTTCCCAAGCCTTCCGGTCTTTGGCTTTCATTTTTTCAAGTTGATCCAGCGCGGCATCGGACCAAGCCTCGTTCGGCTCAACCACGGTGAGAGGCGTTTCGCCAAGCAAACTGGTGAGTCTGCCGACAAGCCCGCGGTCTCGTGAGTTGCTCGCATTCTCTTTAAACCGGTCTCGAAAGCATCGAATCGAAGCACAACATTCTTGAGAAAGCGGGCGTTGGGCTGCCGCTCGCTCCGCGAAGCCAACCAAATCAGCGTCCGAGAAAACGTTCAAGAATGAACAGTTCCATTCACCATCCGGAAACACCGTATCCAAAAGGTCCTTTAGCACAGGTGATGTCATGACCAGTTTCTTGCTGACCATCTTTTGTGCTAGATTCCTCAATGGCGCCCAAAATTTTCCGCCTTTCGGGTGCCCTGACATCCAGGCGATCCGCTGCAAGCAGGCGATGAGGACAAAGCCCCAGGGGGTGGCATTTCCTTCAACGATGCTTTTCCAGATGCGAGTATGTTCGGTGATGTTCGTAGAGCCATCCGGATTTTGCTGCGAAGTGGCAAGGTAAGGATTCAACAACAAATGAGTGTTGTAATATGTGCCGGGCTCGATTTGAAATCCATCCGGCCCGATAACGGTCTTATCATCCCGCTGATTGTCTGGGGAATTGGTGACGCGCTTTTTGGACATGGCCCCACCGCCCTTCCTCCTATCCGCCCACCAATGGCACCAATCGCAGAAATGTCACTTGCGTACTCGGTTCGATCACGATTTCCTCGTCCAGGCTTTCCGCTTGTCGCTCATTGACCAGAATCAAAATCCGGTTGCCCTCAAACGCTTCGAGACCGACCTCGAACTGTTTCCGCCAGTCGAGTTGTCTCCCTTTTTTGAGCTTGATGCCGTTTAACGTTTTCTCGGCATCGGCCGGTTGCACCAGCCCACGGAAATACTCCGGCGCCTTCAGGTTGTAATCCTGAACTTCCTGGTACACCCGGCTGCGGATTAATTCGCGCACGGTGATCCGTTCGGTAAGCAAATCCATTACGAATTCGCCCGTTTTTTCGCCGGCCGTCGTCTCGTCACGGACTTTCAGTTGCACCATGGCGCGCCTCCGAAAACAGATGGAAGTCGAAAGGACCACACCTCAGGATCGCGGCAGACAAAACCCCATCCTTTGTTCCACCTATTATGTTAGCGACTCACTTGTGACCCAACAAAAGCAAAACATCGTTTCCCGGGGTTCACCCGGCTTTTCCCGATTTTGCACAAAATTGCCGGATTCTTCCGCATTTTGCCGCAGTTGGCTCGGTCAGCTCTTTCATTTCCGAGCATGCGGCAAAGTGGCAAAGACGGCACTTTCTCAGAATGGCGCTTCTTAGTCCAAAAGGAGTGGACAGTTCGGTGGACCAGTGCGTGGCTGTGTGTAAAACTCGCAAGCGCAATGCAATCAATAAATAGTTCTACACCAACAGGCTAGGGAAAATCCATGCCGGCGCCGGCGCGAAAAGCGCAAGCCAAGAACTGTCCACTCCCGAACGGCTGGGTGAGAAAGCGTCCCCGCCAACCACCCTTTTCTGATGGCGGTGTGGCGGGGAGGGTGCCGGGGCCTGTGTACTGGCGGGCGGGGTGGGCAAGGTGGCGATCTGGCCCGTCTCACTGGCGGGCGGGGTGGCCAGGTGACATGCTGGCATGCTAGTCCGATCGCCTTACCGTTTCGGCCAATCCAGGTGCTTATGCAGGAACTCAAACGTTCCTTTACCATTGATGGTGTGCGGGCCGACGAACCATTCGATTTGGCAGCGGTCGATTAGGCCGAGGCGGGCTTCGTATAGGTTGCGGACCTTGGCGAATTCGTAGCCCACGGTTTCATCGGGAGCGACGCCGTCAAAATGGCCGCGCTCGACCATGAACGGCCGAGGCGCGATCAGGGCAGCGAATTCAAAAATCTCATATTCGCCGTGCCAGGCGTAGCTGTACGGACTGCGCGTCGAGGCGTTTTTCCAGACCCACTCATTGAAGTCGGCCGAGCAAATCGACAGACAGTAGTTGTCCACCAAAGCCGGGATGCGCATGGCCGACTTGCCGCCGTAACTCAGACCATAGAAGCCGATGCGATTACCGTCCACGAACGGCAATGATTTCAGCCAATCGGTGATCTGCTGGTGTTGCGGAACGATGATCGAAAAGAGAGTCTTGCCCAGTGGGTTCGCCTTGCGCTGCAAAGTGCGAAAGCGGTCTTGAAATATGTAAAGGTTCTGCGGCGCGAAGGTGATGAAGCCGCGCTCGGCCAAGCGAGCGGCGAAGGCTTTGTAGTATGGATATCCTTCCTTGCCAATCGTGTGTTGTGGCCGGCCTTCCAAGCCGTGCTGGCAGACGACCACCGGCCGTTTTTCGCCCGGCTTGAGGTCGTTGGGCAGGAGCAGGATGCCGTAAGCGATCACATCGGGAAAGACGTCGAGCACCACTTCATAGCCGGTCCAGCCGTCGCCTTCGTAGGCCTTTCGGCTGCGCGGATTCGGCGGCAGCAACTTGTCCTCGAATTGGCCAATCACTTCCTTGGCGAAAATCTCGCGATATTTTTTGCGGGCCTCGCTGTATTTTTCGAGCGACTTGGTGTCGGCAGCATCGTACAGCTCCTTCATGAATTTGGCGCGGACATACGGGCTTTCGGTGAGCAGCCACTGATTGTGCCGGTCGATCTCGTGCTGCTGTCGCTCCTGGCGAACCTCGATGTCAAACGCGTTGCGCAATACCTGGGGAGCGCCGCTATCTTTAGCGAGCGCCGCGCCCACTCTGAGATGGAGTAGAAAATCGCGCAGGGCACTCCCGGTGGGGAATTTCTGCCCAGATCCAGGCAACCAACGGTAGGCTATATTGGGGAACGCGAACCCCTTTCCGGAGACAAGCCTCTTGCCTCGCTCATACTCCTGACCGGCTTCGTTGCGCGTTGGGCCGGTGAGGTTCGCTGGCGCCCCTCCCTGGCCGGGTAGGACCAGTTCGGGTCCGCCGACGCCCTCCACCATCATATAGTCGCGAGGCAAAACCATGGCTGCCAAAAAGGCGTCGCTGAATTCCTCCCGCAGCCCGAAAACGTTGCGGTCAATTGGCTCCTCGTAGATGTGTCGGTGGTGGCTGAAATAGCCGCTGACGCAGACGGCATTAATGCGTGTGTCCAAGGCGCCGGCATAAAGTGCCAGCATGCCGCCCTCACCCCAGCCGAAGACGCAAATGCGGGGCTTTTCTTTGCCCGCGTCCTTGACAAACCAATCCACACCCGCGAGCACTTTCTGCACTTCGTAACCGATCAGGTGCCGCCCCAATTCGAAAGCGGAGCGATAAAGGAATTCGCGACTGGACAGATTGCTGCCGGAAGTACTGTCCGGGGCGTGTCGCTTTTTCATCTTGCGATCAATCAATACCGGCACGAGCACCCGACAGCCGCTCTCCGCCAGACGCCGCGCATACTGGGACTCCGACGGCACGCCGGGCATCAATCCCGTGATCTGCTCCGGAGTGAGATCGGCGTCGGGAATGGCGATCACATCGGCGACTTTCTTATCCTTGGGCACGAGCAACAAACCTTCCCCATGCACGTCGCCGAAAGCCGGCCACCGCACCGCGAACGCCTCAAAATTTTCTCCCTTGCCGACAAGGGCGGGTTGAGCCGTGGTGCTGACCAGCTCCGGCGCGTCGAACGGCACGCGCGGATCGCGCAGGCCCAAGATGTGGGCCAATCGCTTCCGATTCGGCTCGATCGATTTGTGGTACGCCTCGGCGGAAGAGAAATCGCGCTTCTCCCAGCGCTGCCACCGGCGCTCGGCAGACCTGTCGATCAGCTCGTAATGAAGAAATTTGTCCACGCCCGTCAGCATTTGCGAAGCGATGTCGCCTTCCATGGTCAGCGGTTTGGTGCCCCCCAACGGCTCGTGCGTCGCCGCCGGCTTGGGGTCCTTGACGACTTCTTCCGCTGCAACCTTGGACGCAAAACAAAGCAACGACGCCACCAGTGCTATGACGCAAGGGTTGATTTTCATCTCGTCTGCCTCCAAAGGTGAGTCAAAGCTGACTTCCGCAAGAGTAAGCTCCCGTCGCGTCACCGTCCAGGAAAAAGCCGGCTCGATGTTTCAGTGCCATTTCCCGCTTGACAGAATTGCCGATTTTTACGCTAATTGTCCCAACTTACCCGGTTCCTCAAGCAAGTGTCCGTGTTTACGTTTCGCGCCCGCATAAGGTGCACCGGCCGCGAAACGACAAGCGACCGTTGAAGATGGAGCCCGCAGGGAAGTCACCGCGGCAAAGGAGTGCCAATTCATGCCAGTCTCGCCACAGCTCAACGCCAGACCTCTTTCCCACACATCGATTGTTCCGGCTTCAAGTGCCGACGAGGAATCGTTGCTCTTGCCGCCCGACCTAGACCTTCATTCCTTGGACTTCGACCAACTGCTGCGCTATTCGATTGTAGCCCGGCTGCTGGACCGGTTGCTGCCCGGATCCTCCTCTGGTGGCGGCAAGTTTCAAACGTGCACCACTCCTTTGCGCGTTTTGGAGGTGGGGGCCAACGTCCTGAATCTGTTGCCGCGCTTCCTGAATCCCAGCCGCGTCCAGGTTATACGCTGCGATGTCGAGCGCTTCAGCGACGACCCTGAGTTCGTGGTGATCGAAAAGGACAAGCCGCTGCCTTTTGCCGATGAATCGTTCGACGCCGTAGCTTCTCTGGAAGTCCTGGAGCACATCGCTCCCGAAGGTCGGCGTTTTTTTATCGAAGAATGCCTGCGCGTGGCCCGGCGCGGACTGGTGCTAACTTGCCCTAACGGCGTGGCCGAAGTTGTCGCCGCCGAAAGACTGGCGGCGGAAGCCTATCAATTCCGTCATGGCCGGCCTCATCCCTGTCTCAGCGAGCACGACCAGTGTGGCTTGCCACGCCCGGAAGAAGTATTGAGTCTTTTGCAGGATATCGGCTATCCGCATGCTGTTTTCGACAACGCCCCGCTGGATGTTTGGCTGCCGATGATGATTCTTTCGGAGAATCTGTTCGAACGCAAAGCCTTGAACGAATGCCAGCATCGACTCAATCAATTGTTTTTCGCCAGTCAACGGAACGGCGAGTCGATTCCCTATCGCAAGGTGTTTGTCGTCACGAAGGAAGGCGTAGAAGATGGAGGATGGAAGATCGAGGATGAAGAATTGAGGACTGAAGAACCGCAATCGAAATCTGATTTCCTCAATTCTCAATCCTCAATTCTCGAACCTCAATCTTCGGATCTCTGGCCGCCGGAGGCGGTTCATCGGCTGACGGCCATTGCCGCCGATGCGCTCACGTCAGCGGAAAGTTGCCACCGGCATGAGGTGGCCTCCTTGCAACACGAGCTGCAGGAGCGGGAATCGGAATTGATCTGCCTGAAAGAACACACTCTGATCATGAATTCCATGATCACCTCGCTCACGCATTCGCGGTCGTGGCGGCTCTTGGAGCCGCTCCGAGCTTTGCGGCGACTGCTGAAGCCCCGCGGCTTCGGACTGCGCGACCTGATGCCTTGGAATCAGCTCGACGAGGTTCCCAACGAGCCGGACCGCTGGATGTCCACCGGAACCGATCCGCAATTCTTGGTGCCCTGCTGTCTGCCGGCCGGCTGGCTGCGCATTCGCCTGAAGATGACCAGTCAGATTCAAGGCCGGCTGGAGATTTACGTGGACACCGGCCACGGTTTCAGTTCCGCCCAGTGCATCGAACGGCTCATTATCGGCCACGGCATCGACAAGGACTTTTACGTCCGCCTGCCTCTTCCCGTCAGGGCCGTGCGCATCGACCCCTTGGACGTCGAAGGTGAATTCCACCTCCAAGAACTGCGCGTGGAACCAGTGCCCGCGCCAGTGATCCTGATGCGGGCCCTCCAGTCGAAAATCAAGTTACTGTTAGAACACGGACTATTTTGGCGATCGCTTGGCCGAGGCCTTCAGCTCTTATTCCGCGGTCAGCTTCCCAAGTTTCGCGACAAGCTCGACAAGGGGCTGGACGGACCCTCCTTTCAAGCGCCCGGATGGTACGACGCCAACAAAGCTTACGAGGAGTGGCGTAATCTCCATCGTCTGACTGATGTCGATCGCGAGCGGATGCGTCGGGAAGCGGCGGCCTTCGACCAACCGCCGCTCATTTCCATTCTTTTGCCGGTCTACAACGTCAAGGTCGGCATCCTGCGGCAGGCGATCGAGTCCGTGCTGCGGCAGCTTTATCCGCACTGGGAGCTATGCATCGCCGACGATGTTTCCCGGTCACCGCATATCCGGACGACGCTGGAGGAATATGCTCGCCGCGATCGGCGCATCAAGGTGGTTTTCCGGTCGGAGCGCGGCAACATCTCGGCGGCATCCAATTCGGCGCTGGCCCTGGCCACCGGCGACTACGTAGCCCTTCTGGATCACGATGACGAGTTGGCCGAGCACGCCCTCTTCCGAGTCGCTCAGACCATCGTCGCCGACCGCAGCTTAGACTTGATCTACAGCGATGAGGACAAGCTCGAAGCCGACGGCCGACACGTCGATCCGTTCTTCAAGCCGGACTGGTCGCCCGAGTATTTTCTGACCTGCATGTATACCTGCCACCTGGGGGTATATCGCATGTCCTTGGTTCGCGAGTTGGGTGGTTTCCGGGGTGAATACGACACGGCCCAAGATTATGACCTGGCCCTGCGAATCGTGGCGCGAACCAGCCGCGTGGGGCACATTCCGGACATCCTCTATCACTGGCGCAAATTGCCGAATTCCACGGCGCGGTCGCACCGGGCTAAGCCGCAAGCCCATGAGACAGCCGGCCGGGCTTTGGCTAGCTACATCAAGACCACCGGACGACCAGGCCGGATCGAGCCGGGTCCCTTCGCCGGATTGCACCGGGTTCGTTTCACCATCATCGGTCGTCCCAAGGTCAGCATCATCATTCCTACCGCCTCGCGTCCGACGCGGATTCGCGGCCGGGACACCACCTTTGTCGGCCACTGCGTGCAAAGCATACGGCGCACGACTCGCTACTCCAATTATGAAATCATCACCATTGACAACGACGACATGCCTTCCGACCTGCAACGCGAGCTGGATCGTTGGGACGTTCGCCGCGTGTCTTTCACCGATGAGTTCAATCTCGCTTCCAAGATGAATCTGGGAGCCGCCAAGGCAGACGGCGACCATCTCCTTTTCCTCAACGACGATATCGAGGTCATTACGCCGGATTGGTTGGAATGCATGCTGGAATATTCGCAGCAAGCATCGATCGGCGCAGTGGGCGTCAAGCTGCTATTCCCCGATGGCCGGCTCCAGCACGTCGGCGTCGTGCTTCTCGACGGCGATCCGACCCATCCCTTTTATGGGAATCCAGGCAAAGACATTGGCTACTGGGGCGGGAACTTCTTGACGCGAAACACCAGCGCGGTCACGGGCGCCTGCATGATGACTCGAGCCGATCTTTTTCACGAGTTGGGCGGGTTCGACGAAGGCTTTCCCCTCAATTACAACGACGTGGACTATTGCTTGCGCGTGGTCAGCAAGGGGAAGCGTATCGTCTTTACTCCTTACGCTCAGCTCTACCACTACGAGGGCGCGACCAAGTCCGGCATCTTTGCCCACGAATTGGAGGCTTTCAAGAAACGCTGGTACGACCAGTGGAACCGAGATCCTTACTATAATCCGAACTTGTCCATCAACTACCACGATTTTCGGATTCAGGCCCCAGAAGAGATTCTGGCGCTGAAGCAAGGAAAAAAACCAATGCGGCGCCGATGATCTCAAGACGGGTTTATGTTTCGCGCCCGCGGCCCCGCTTTGATTTTATCGTTTCGCGCTCGCTTGATGCCACAATTCGCAAGGTGGATTAAATCGACGATGGAATGAATCGGTTGCGGCATGGAAGGCAGCACATGAAAGTCGTCATTCTTTGCGGCGGCATGGGGACACGGATTCGCGATCACCATGACTCCCTGCCCAAGCCGATGATCCCGGTCGGCGGCAAACCCATCGTCTGGCACATCATGAAGTACTATGCCCACTTCGGCTTCAAGGACTTTATCCTCTGCTTGGGTTACAAGCGGGAGGCCTTCGTCGATTTCTTTCTCCACTACCGCTATCACAACAGCGATTTGACGATTGAGTTGGGCGATCCGGAGTCGGTGCATTTCCACGATCACGAAGCCGAGCCGGAAGACTGGCGCATCACCCTGGCCGACACCGGCCTGCGGACGAACACGGGCGGCCGGCTACGGCAAGCGGCCAAGTTCATTAACGGCAGCCGCTTCATGCTCACCTACGGCGACGGCCTGAGCACCGTCGATCTCGACAATCTCCTCGAGTTCCACCGCCGAGCCGGCAAGTTGGCCACGGTCTCCGCTGTCCATCCAACCGGTCGATTCGGCGAAATTGAATTAGACGATCAACTGGTTGCCAGCTTCGCCGAAAAACCGCAAACCACCGCGGGCCACATCAACGGCGGCTTCATGATCTTCGAAAAGGAATTTATCCAACGCTATTTGGGTGATCCGGACTGTGTTTTGGAAGCGGACGCTTTGGCCCAGTGCGCCCGCGAGGGCCAACTGGCCGCTTATTGTCACGAGGGTTTCTGGCAGTTCTTGGACACGGCGCTGGAACACCAGCTCTTTGAAGACTTGTGGTCCTCCGGCGACGCGCCCTGGCAAGTTTGGAATGCCGGGATTCAGCTCAAGAAGAAGGCCTCTGGCGAACACCTAGCCGTTTAGCCGCGACGCGCAGCGGAGCGCTTCGACCAGCGTTCCTTCGCGACGCGACTAAATGAATTCTGACTCAAGGCATGCTCATGGACGAGTTAAACTTTTTCAAAGGCCGCCGTGTCTTAATTACAGGCCACACGGGATTCAAGGGTTCCTGGCTCACCCTCTGGCTGCTCCGACAAGGGGCACTCGTCACCGGTTTTTCCTTGGACATGCCCACCTCGCCGAGTCTCTTCGAAACGCTGAGGTTGGCCAACGACATCCAGCACATCACCGGGGACATCCGTAATGCCGAGCACCTGAGCAACGTCGTGTCAAACCTGCAGCCGGAAATTGTTTTTCACCTGGCCGCTCAACCGCTCGTCCGCCGGAGTTTGCGGTATCCCAAAGAGACGTTCGATGTCAACGTCGGGGGCACGATCAATCTCCTGGAAGCAGTGCGGCAAACGAAAAGCGTGCGGACTGTCATCTGCGCCACCAGCGACAAATGCTACGACCGCCGGGGCTGGGATGGAGGTTATCGAGAAAATGATCCCTTGGGAGGACATGATCCCTATAGCGCCTCGAAGGCAGCGGCGGAGATGGCGGCCGCCGCCTATCGCGAATCGTTTTTCCGGGTGAGCCAGACACTCTTGTCTGGTGGAAACCTCGGCAGACAGGAGTGTCTGCCCCAGCCCCCTATTGGCCTGGCTACGGTTCGGGCCGGCAATGTCATCGGTGGCGGCGATTGGGCTGAGGATCGCCTCGTTCCTGACTGCGTTCGCGCCCTCGTGGCCGAGGAGCCGATTCTCATTCGTCATCCGCAAAGTATACGTCCCTGGCAGCACGTTTTGGAGCCGCTGGCGGGATACCTTCGGCTGGCGAGGCGCCTGGGGGATGAACCAGAGGAGTATTCCGGCCCCTGGAATTTTGGTCCGGCCGCCGAAAGTCACGTTCCGGTGGCCAAGTTGGTCCAAGAAATCATTCAGCTTTGGGGACAGGGGCAGTGGATCGCCACCCCGAGCCGATCCGAGCCCCGTGAGGCGAATTGTCTGCGACTTTTGAGTGACAAGGCTATGTCACTCCTTGCCTGGCGCCCGCAATGGAATCTCCACACTGCCATCAGACAGACCATCGATTGGTACCGAGCCTTTTATGGGCACGAAGGCTGCCCGGAGCTGCGCGCCTTGTGCGAACGACAAATCGGTCAATATGAAGCGCTGGGAGGCCGTGCCAATTCTTCTCAGGTTATTGAGACTGAACTCCGGGAGGGCGAAGCTTCCGCCGAGCTAATCGCTTCAACGGCTCGGCGGGAGCCTCGACCTCCCGAAGCAACCCGCGCTCTTTTTCTCGGAGCGCGTCCGGAGGTTTCATGAAAGTCAATGAGTGCCGTGTCTGTCAAAGCCAGAGATTGGACCTGGTCCTCGACTTGGGGCGGACAGCCCTGGCAAATCGCTTCCTCCGGCACGAACAGCTCGGCGAGCCGGAGCCTACCTTTCCTCTCCGCGTCATTCTGTGCGGCGACTGTGGCCTGGTCCAGCTGGATGAGGAAGTTCCGCGAGAAATCCTGTTCAAGGAATATCTCTATGCTTCCGGCACTTCGAGCCTGGTGCGAAAGCACGCTCGCTGGCTCGGGGCCTTCCTAGGCAGGCGCTACAGCCTCGGCGCTCAGGATTTGGTCATGGAAGCCGCCAGCAACGACGGTACCGTCTTGAAGGAATTTCGCTGGCAAGGAATGCCCGTGCTGGGCATCGAGCCGGCCGAGAATATCGCCGCCGGGGCCATCGAACGCGGCATCCCGACCATTGTGGATTTCTTCGATGACCGATTGGCCCGAGTCCTTCGTGAACAGTACGGGCCCGCCCGGCTCTTCCTGGCCCGGCATGTCCTCGCTCACGTGGCCGATCTGCACGGGTTCGTCCGCGGAATTAAGCATGTTCTCGCCGAGGACGGCGTGGCCGCGATCGAAGTCCCGCATGTCGCCGAGCTTTTTCGCCATCTGGAATTCGATACCATCTATCACGAGCATCTTTGTTATTTCTCTGCTGCCGTGTTGCAAAC
>WNEZ01012146.1_pt1 | contig 12814 bp, 12 predicted proteins | sample 5400521 | NCBI WGS metagenome assembly WNEZ01 (sample SAMN13153339, study PRJNA577476) | soil metagenome | isolation source: 120 cm saprolite under Douglas fir tree site 2 hole 1 replicate 1 | place: USA:California | collected 2015-04-18 | reverse complement strand
TGATGCTATGTGAGTGTGAGCGATGTAACCTTTCAGGCCCGTGCGGCTCCTTTGGAGTGGACAGAGTCGAAACCCAGGAGGGGTAGGGATGAGACGGGGATTGAGATGGACCGCAGCGATATTGATGCTTGGCGGCCTGGCCTCGTGCGGGCAGAGGGAGGCAGCGAGAGCACCGAGCTCGCCGGCCCCGCCCTTGGGTGTCTACACGCTATCGGCCTCCGGCTGTAGCTACGAGGGAAACGACAAAATCGCGGCAGGGCGTGGATCGATCACCCTATCCAACAAGATCTCCACGGAAGCCCATTTCGATTTCTGGCGACTTGACCCGGGACGCAGTTATGCAGAGTTTCGAGCTCATATCCAGGAGGCACAGAGACGGCGGCTCGCTGGCGAGCCCGAGCTTGGTCACCCTACCTTCGCCAACCTGAGCACGAGTACAACCGTGTTCGCTGGCACCGGCCAGTCGCTCGCGATACCAGGTGAGGCCGGAACCTACGGTATGGCTTGCATCCCGTGGAAGGGCGGGCCCACTGGGATGTTCGCGGCCGGTCCCGTCGAGATCTCCCGTTGAGACTCTGGAACGATCGTGGGCGGGATACTAAGCGGGAGACGAGACTCGAACTCGCGACATCGACCTTGGGAAGGTCGCGCTCTACCAGCTGAGCTACTCCCGCTCGGCAAGCCGGATTTTAGCATCGCTCTTTCGCAGCTCCTGGCACATCGGCCAGATGACCACGATCAGCTCGGCGATCCGCGCCGCGGTCCTCTTGATCTGGGCAGCGTCGAAGACCTCGATCGCGTAGGTTTCGTACAGCCGAACCCAGCCGCGGTCCCAGGGCTCCAAGTCGAGCTGCTGGCCCAAGCGGGCCTTGATCACCAGAAGCTGCCGGGCCAGGCCGTTGGCGATGCGGTCGTTGGTTGCCGGCTCCGCCTCCAGGTGAAGCCCCAACTCGAGCCGGCCGTTGTTCGCGTGCCACCAGGCCTCGAAGTGTAGCCGCGGGTCATCGAAGAACCACTGCGCCTGGCTCGAGCGGGCGCGATGACGAACCCCCTTCATGTTCACTGGGAGAACCGCCTCGACCCGCGGGGGCAGGGCTCGGAAAAATCCGGCGGTCCGAACGAACCGACGCTCGCGCCGCGAGGACTGGCGTCGCACCGTGGGAGGTGCGGGCAACCTCGCTACCGAGCCGCCGCCGGCGTTCCCGACTCGCCGCCGCTCACGGCGGTCTTGACCATCGCGCTGTATCGGTCGGCCAGCGCCCGCGCCTTCTCGGAATCCTCCATGCTGACGATGATGTGGTAGCGGGGCATGTCGGGGTCCGGCAGCACCAGCACCCATCCGCCGTCGACGAAGACCTTGATGCCATCCGCCAGATCCACGGGCTCGTTTCTGTGCAGCTCCACCATGGTCCGCATCACCCTCCCTTTGGCATCCCAGGGCACCACTTCTTCGCGGTGTTCGTAGGCGGCGCGCGGGACCTCCTTCCGCACCGCCGAGACCGCCCTCCCGTCCTTCGCCAGCAACTCCAACAGCTTGACCAGTGTGAAGATCGCGTCGAAGCCCAGCAGGTGGTCGGGAAAGACGTAGCCACCGCTACCGTCCGACGCCAGCCTCGCCTGGTGCTGCTGGGCGGCCCGCAGCAGGGCGGACGGCTCGCCCTTGCCCGGCACGAAGTTCGAACCCGGCACCTGACGGACGAGCGCGCCGATCGTCTGCGGGACGGTCGCCGGCGCCACGAGAACTCCCGGCTTTGCCTTGAGCACCAGCAGCGCGATCACGCCCAGCGCCTCGTGATGGTCGAGCACGTCGCCCTGCTCGTCGATCAGGTAGATCCGTTCCGACCCGTAGTCGATGTAGGCGCCCAGCTGGCAGCCAAGCGTCCTGGTGATCAAGGCCGACTGGCGGCGCGCCTCGTCGAAGGCCTCCTTCGTCTTCGACTGGTAGCTCTCGTCGAAGCCGGCGTTCAGCGGTATCGCCTCGATGTTCAGCTCCTTGAACAGTCGGGGCAACACCAGCGAGGCGCTCCCGTGGTCGAAGTCGATCAGCACCTTCAAGTGGGCCCGGCGCACGGTCTCGACGTCGATTAGCGCGATCAGGCCGTCGATATAGGAGTCGACGGCGTCCTGGGTGTAAGTGATGTCGCCCATTTCGTAGAAGTGGACCCGCCGGATATCCTCACGGAAGAACACGTTCTCCAGTTTCCGCTCCGCCTTCTTGTCGAGAACCACGCCGTTGCCATCGAACAGCCGGATGTCGGCCGAGCGGCTGTCGAGCGGGGACATCTGGATATGGACGGCGCCGGCGATCGGGTGCTCTCGCGCGTAGTACTGCACCACCGGGATGGGCAGCTCGCTCAAATCGATGATCGAGGCGCCCGACGACATCATGCCGGCGATCATGGCGCGCTTGATCATCCGCGACGGACGTTGACCGTCGCGGGCAGCCCCGATGGCGGAGCCCTTCGGATAAAGGTTCGCAAAGGAGGCGCCCAGGCGGGCGCAGTACTCGGGAGTCAGCTCGATGTTGACCAGCCCGACGATGCCGTACGAGTTGAAGAGGCCGCGCTTGTAGTGACCGGCCCAGATGATGCTCTCGTGCACGGTCGACCCCGGCTCGATTTCCTTGTCCGGCCAGATCTTTACCCCGGCATCGATCGTCGACCCCTCGCCGACCACGACGTCGTCGCCGATCACCGCCCCTTCCTCGAGCAGGCAATTGTTCTTGATGGTGACGTGACGGCAGACGATCGCCTGGCGCAACCGCGAGTTTTCACCGATATAGGAGTAGGTCCAGATGATGGAGTTGCTGATCTTCGTGTTCTCGTCGACGACCGAGAAGTTCCCGACGCACACCGGCCCATTGATGAAGACGCCGGCTTTGAGCTTGCATTCGTTGCCGATGTAGGCCGGTCCGTTGATCTTCACGTCGTAACCGATCTCGACGTTCTCACCGATCCAGACGTTGCCGTAGCGGCGCTCGCCCGAGATCTCGACGTCGACGCGTCCCTCGAGCGCATCCCAGTTGGCCTGGTAGTAGGTCTGGATGTTGCCGATGTCACACCAGTAGCCCGGAACGAGGAAGCCGTAGAGCGGCATGGCATTGGCCAGCATCTTGGGGAAGACGTCGCCACTCCAGTCGACCACCGTCGCCGGCGGCAGCAGGTCGAGGACCTTCGGCTCGATCACGTAGATTCCGGTATTCACCTGGTCGGAGAAGACCTCGCCCCAGGAGGGCTTCTCGAGGAAGCGCTTGATCGTCCCGTCGGGGTTGGTGATCACCACCCCGTACTCGAGCGGGTTCGGCACCGAGGTCAGCACGATGGTCGCCGCGGCGCCCTTCTCCTGGTGATACCGCATCACGGCGCCCAGGTCGATGTCGGTGAGCGCGTCGCCACTGATGACGATGAACGGTTCGTCCAGGTATTCCTGCGCATTCTTGACGCTACCCGCGGTGCCCAGCGGGCTGTCTTCGACGACGTAGGTGATGTCGACGCCGAAGTCCGAGCCATCTCCAAAATAGTCGCGGATGGCGGAGCCGAGATATTGCAACGTGACGATCACGTCGGTGATGCCGTGGGTGCGCAACAGTCGCAGGATGTGCTCCATGACCGGCTTGCCGACGACGGGCACCAGCGGCTTGGGGATCCCGCTGGTCAGCGGCCGCAGCCGCGATCCTTCGCCACCCGCCATCACGACCGCCTTCATGCCACTTGATCCACCGCCTTACTCAGGCGATCCCGTAAGAACGCCGCCGACTCCTCGGGCTTGACGACGTTGATCCACATCCCCGTGCCCAGCTCGAAGCCCGCCGCGGTGCTGAGCTTGGGGATCAGCTCCAGGTGCCAGTGATAGGCGTCAAGGGCATTGGCGTTGAAGGGCGCGCTGTGGATGAAGTAGTTGAACGGCGGATCATTGAGCCCGTCGTAAAGGGCCTTGAGCGTGAGCTGCAGCGCCTCGGCGAACGCCGGCTTTTCCCTGGGCACGTCGAGGTCGCCAAATGACGCACGATGCCGACGCGGCATGATCCACGTCTCGAAGGGCGTCCGCGCCGCGTAGGGCGCAAACACGACGAAGGCCTCGTTCTCGAAGACCACGCGGGTACCGGCGCGGCGCTCATCCTCGAGGGTGCGGCAGAAGACGCAGGCGCCATTCGCCTCGTGGAAGCGACGTGCGCCCTCCAGCTCCTCATTGACGCTCGGCGGCTCCAGCCCGATCGCGTAAAGCTGCGAGTGCGGATGTTCGAGCGAGGCGCCGGCCGGACGGCCGTGGTTGTAGAGGATCAGCACCTGTTCGAGCGTCGGGTTGCGCGCGTGATGCTGGTAGCGATCGACATAAGACTGGACCATCTCCTCCACCTGCCGCCGCGGCAGCATCGGGGTCGGCGCGCGATGATCCGGGCTGCTGATCAGCACCTCGCAGGCCCCGATCGCATCGCGCTGCCAGAAGCGGCCGTCGCGATGTTCCTGCCCGTCCGGCTCCGGCCGGAAGGCGGCATAGAGATTCGGCACCACTCGGACCGACCAGCCCTCACCGTTCGCGGGCAAGCCCGGAGCGCGATAGGCCAGGACCTCGGGCGGCGTCATCGACTCATGCCCCGGGCAGAAGGGGCAGACGTCACGGGCGGCGATGGATTCCTTGGCCGCCTGCGTGAACGAATCCGGGCGGCGGGCACGTTCCGTCGCCACCGCCACCCATCGCCCTGTGATCAAGTCCTGCCGTAGTTGGGGCAACCCGCACGCTCCTGAGGAGACAACGCCGAAAACCCGAGAGTGTTTTCATTATCGACGGTCTCCGATGAGAACGTCGTGAGGCCGTCGTGCCCTATCCGGAGAAATCCGCTAGGCGACCCGCACCCCAGCCTGAAAGACCGTCCACACTCGCCAGAGGGCTCGTGGATCGGCGAGCGGATCGCCATGCACGAGGACCAGATCGGCGGGGTCGCCCGGCCGGATCCTGCCCGCATGGTCGATGCCCAACAGCTCGCCACCCCGCCAGGTCACCGCGGCCAGCGCCTCGTGCGGCTCGAGCCCCGCCTCGACCAGCTGCTCGACCTCCCAGGCGAGGTGACCGGCGCGCACCGAGCCACCCCCGAAGTCCGACCCGCCGACGATTCGGACACGAGCCCGGTGCGCCGCCTTGATGGCAGCGAAGGCTCCTTCGCGCCGGGCTCCGAGCCGGCGCTTTCCTTCTTCGCCGGTGAAGCGCTCGATCCTGGTCGTCCGCTCGAACGTCGCCCAGCTCGCCAGCACCGAGAGCGTCGAGACGAGCGCGACGTTCTTTGCCCGCATGGTGGCCGCGATCGCATCATTCAGCTCCATGCCGTGCTCGATGGAATCCACGCCGGCCTCGGCGCCGACACGAGCGCCGTCCAGGATGGTGGCGTGGGCGGTGATCTTTCGCCCTCGGGCGTGTACCGCCTCGCATGCCTTGCGAACATCATCCACGGTGAACGGACAGCGGTCCGAGCGGTCCGGCGGATCGAGCATGATCTTGACGAAGTCGGTTCCCGAATCCAGTTGGGCGAGCGCCGCGGCCCTCAGCCCGTCGCCGTCCTTGACCGACACCGTCATGGGCAGATAGCCGTCTGTCGCGATCCAGGTGCCGGCGATCCGGATGTAGGGCGCTCCCACCAGTTCCGCCATCTCCTCGCGAACCTGCAGGCTGACCGCCCGGCCGTCGGGACCGCCCGGCGAGCCGACGTCGCGCGCCCAGAGGATGCCGGCTTGCACAAGGCGACCGGCGTTTCGCCGCGCCACCTCGCGCAACCGGTCGGGTGGATCGGAGCCACGATCGATCCAATGGCTGCCGCCGGGCATCGTCAGGTGGCTATGCGAATCGACGAATGCGGGGACGATGGTCGCGCCCCCGCCGTCGAGCACCTCGGCATCGCCCGGATCCGCTTCGTCGGGCGACACCGACGCGATGCGACCCTTCTCGATGAGGAGGCTGACCCCCACCTGCAGCGTGGCCGAGTGGCCATCCGCCAGGCAGGCGTCGCGAATCAGGAGGCGTCCCTTCATGCCATCACCGGCGCCGGCTGCTCCTTGAGCCGGACGACCGGGCCCAGGACGATCCATAACGCGGCCAACACCGACAGAATGCCACCGAGGACGATGGTTTGCACCAGGCCGATGCCGGTTCCGAGGATCCCGCCGATGAATGCGCCCACCGGGATGGTGCCCCAGACGATGGTTCGCATGGTGGCGTTCATCCGGCCCTGGACCCGGTCGGGGGTGATCGCCTGTCGCAAGCTCACCTGGCTGATGTTGTAGATCGGCCCGGTGAGACCTCCGAGAAACCCGAGTGCGGCGAGGACGGCGACGGGCGCGATGACGAGGGCGAACGGGAGCGCAAGGATAGCCAGGCCGCCCACCGTGGTCGCGATGGCAAGGGTCGGCCCCACCCCCAGCTTGCGAGCGACCCAGGCGGCAAGGACAGCGCCGGTCAAGCCGCCGATGCTGCCAACGGCGAAGATGATGCCGACCGTCGCCGCGGATAAGTGCAGCTGGCGGTAAGCAAACACCAGGAACACCGCGCCGAAAACCATGTTCGATCCGAGGTTGAATGTCGCCGTGCAGCCCGCGATCCGCCAAAGGATTGGATTCCTGAACACCACCTCGAGCCCCTCCTTGATTTCCGGTATGAAGCCGGTCGCTCCGCTTGCTGTGCTCGGGCGGGGCTGCGGCTCGGGCGTATTGATCGTGCTCAGGGCCACCGCGGAAATGAGGAACGACAGCGCATCAACGGCAACCGCCTTTGCGCCGCCGATCCACTGGATGAGAAAGCCGGCGATCGCGGGCCCGGAGACCTGCGCGACCGATCGACTGATCTCGAGCTTGGTATTGCCCTCGAGCAGATTGGGCCGGTCGACGAGGACCGGCAGGTAGGACTGGTAGGACACGTCGAAGAAGACGGTGAAAATCCCGGTCACCAGCGCCACGATGTAGAGCTGTTCGAGGGTCAGCGCGTTGACCAGAAAGGCAACCGGAATCGAGCCCAGCGCCAGCATCCGGCCCAGGTCGCAGACGATCATGATCGGCCGGCGGCGAAGACGGTCCGCGTAGACACCGGCGACCAGGCCCAGCGTGGGAAAGGCGAGAAACTCGAGCGCCGAAAGCACACCAACCTGAAACGGCCCCGCGTGCAGCACCAGGATGGCGACGGTCGGCACCGCCAGCAAGGTCACCTGGCTCCCAAACTGGCTGACGGTGTCGCCCAACCAGAGCTTCAGAAAATCGGGATGGCGCCAGAGGCGACCGCCTAACACCGGGCGATTTTATCGGGAACTACACTCGTGGAGAAGGCCATGCAGGACAACGCGAACGCCGTCCGCAACCTCGTCATCGGCATGCTGCTGATCGCGGCGCCCTTCGCCGTCGCATATCTGCTGACCAGGGCAATCCGAACTCCGAGGTCCTGCTGATCATCGCCGTCTTCACCGCCGGCCTGGCGCTGACGTTCGCGGCGGCATCGGGGTTGCAGCGTGTGGGCGGGATCGCGCTGCGCCTCTCACGACGCTCCAGCCGCGACATCATGATCGTGGGCCTGGCGGGGCTCGCTCTCCTCACTCCCTGGACGATCGAGATGGCCTGGGTCGGCTGGGCCGGCTGGCTCTTGACCACCCCCAGCTTCAGCAAGCTGCCGTTCACCTTCATGCCGGTCGACGTGATATCGACGGGTTGGTACGCGGCGCTGATCGGCTGGGTGATCGCGGTCGATGCTTTCGCCTCCCGACGCGCGCGCGAGCCGAAGCGCGCGCCTTCCCGGGACGTCTGGTTGCTGGCCCTTGTCCCCGGGGAGGGGTTGGTCCGCCTCGGCTTCGGGGGCCGGGGACGTATCTGGCTGGCCGCCGCGGCGCTCGCCGTCGCCTTCATCGGGGTCGCCGCCATCAACGACAGCGAGTTCGCCTACTGGGCGCAATACAACACCTTGCCACCGGATCGCGGTCGGCTCGATGTCGTCATCGCGGCCGGCGCGCTCGGGCTCGTGCTCCTCGGCAGCTGGCTGGATACCGGACGCGCCCTGCGCCGGCGCGTGGTGATGGGCGACTGGCTCGCCCGGGTCACCGCTCGGCCGGGTGGCGGCTCCGGCTAGGCGTAGTGGCAGGCGGCGAACTGACCCTTGGTGACCTCGCGCAGCTGCGGTTCCACCTCGGCACAAAAGTCCGTCGCGATCGGGCAGCGGGTCCGGAAATGACACCCAGATGGCGGGTTGGTCGGACTCGGCATTTCGCCCTGGAGCACCGTCTGCTCCCGGCGCAGCGTCGGATCGGGGATCGGGATGACCGAGATCAGCGCCTTCGTGTAGGGGTGCCGGGGATTTCGCAGCAACTGCTCGGCCGGGGCCATCTCTACGATCTTGCCCAGGTACATCACCGCGATCCGATCGCTCACCTGCTCGACGACCGCCATGTTGTGCGCGACGAAAAGGTAGGTGAGGTTGAACTCATTCTGCAGGTCTTCGAGCAAGTTGAGGATCTGCGACTGGATCGAGACATCGAGCGCGGAGACCGGCTCGTCGGCGATGATGAGCTTCGGTCGGAGCGCCAGCGCCCGGGCGATCCCGATCCGCTGCCGCTGGCCGCCGCTGAATTCGTGCGGGAACCGGCCGCGGTACTGCCCGCGGAGCCCCACGACTTCCAGCAACTCGCTGACGATCTTTTCTCGCTCGTGCGCCGATCCGACGCCGTGGACCAGTAAGCCTTCACCCACGATCTCTCCGACGGACATGCGGGGATTCAGCGAGCCGTAGGGATCCTGGAAGATGATCTGCACCTCGCGCCGCATCTCGTGCAGCTCTTTCTTCTTCGCCTTAAAGATGCTGCGGCCTTCCAGCCATGCTTCACCCGAGGTGGGCGGGATCAGCCGGAGGATGGTGCGGGCGACGGTGGATTTCCCGGAACCCGACTCTCCGATCAGGCCGAGGGTCTCCCCCTTCTTGATCTCGAAGCTGACCCCGTCCACCGCCCGGACATTGGCGACCGTCGTCTGCAGGAGGCCGCCTTTGATGGGGAAGAATTTGACAAGGTCCTGTACCTTCAGCAGCGCGCCGTTCGCCGCTGCCGCCACCGCTTTCTCTTTCTTTGGGCTCATTCGTACTGCCAGCAGGCCACCAGGTGTTCGGCGCTGCCGTTGGCCTTCAGTGATGGGATATCACGGTCGCTCCGCGGCGCTTTGACCGGGCAGCGCGGACGGAAGGCGCAGCCTGGTGGCACCGCCAGCGGGTTTGGCACGCTGCCGGCGATGACGTGGAGGCGCTCCTGCTTCTTCCCCAGCCGCGGGATGGAGGCGAGCAGTCCCTGGGTGTAGGGGTGCTTCGGGCTGGCGAACAGTTCTTCGGTCGACGCCTGCTCCACGATGCGCCCGGCGTACATCACCGCCACGCTGTCGCACATCTCGGCCACCACGCCCAGGTCATGGGTGATCAGGAGAATGGCGGATCCAAACTCTCCTTTGAGATTTCGCATCAGCTTGAGGATCTGCGCCTGGATCGTCACGTCGAGCGCGGTGGTCGGCTCGTCCGCGATCAGCAGCTCCGGGCTCGTGGAGAGGGCCATCGCGATCATCACCCGCTGCCGCATCCCACCCGATAGCTCGTGCGGGTACTGCCCGGCTCGCCGTTTCGGGTCGGAGATCCCGACCAGGCGCAGCATTTCGATTGCCCGATTGAGCCCCGCCTGGTGATCCACCTTCTGGTGCAGCCGCACGGCTTCGGCGATCTGGTCCCCGACCGTGAAGACCGGGTTGAGCGCGGTCATCGGCTCCTGGAAGATCATCGAGATGTCGTTGCCGCGGATATCCTGCATCTCCTCGTCCGGCAGCCCGACGAGATCCCGGTCGTGAAACCAGACGTGGCCCCCGGTGATCCGGCCATTCTTCTCCAGCAACCGCATGATGGAGAGCGCGGTGATGCTCTTCCCCGACCCTGACTCCCCCACCAGGCCGACGGTGGCCCGGGCGGGAATGGTCAGGTTGACGCCGTCGACCGCCTTCACTGTCCCCCCGTGAACGTGGAACTGGGTGTGGAGGTCCTCGATGCGGAGGAGGTCGCTCACCGCTGCCGGGGATCCAGCGCGTCCCGGATCCCGTCACCGACGAGGTTGATGGCCAGCGCGGTGATGACCAGCGCCGTGGCCGGGAAGATCACGAGGTAGGTATGGTCGGACAGCAGGTATTCCTCGAAGTTCTGCAGCATATTGCCCCAACTCGGCTCCGGCGGCGGGATGCTGTAGCCGAGGAAACCGAGGGCGGCCTCCAGCAAGATGATGCCCGAGACCCCGAGTGTCGCCGAGACGATGATCGGCGCCAGTGCGTTGGGCAGGATGTGGCGGAGGATGATTCGCGTATTGGAGGCACCGAGCGCCCGGGCCGCCTGGACGAACTCCTGTTCTCGAAGCACAAGAAACTGGGCTCGCATCAGTCGTCCGATCTCGAACCACCCGGTGGCCGCGATCACGATGATGACCGTGCTCAGCCGAACCCCACCAGTCGCGGCCGTGACGGCGATGACGACCAGGAGGAAGGGCATCGAGATGATGATGTCGGTGAAGCGCATGAGCGCGTTGTCCAGCCAGCCGCCGTAGTACCCGGCCAGCGCACCGAGCCCGCCGCCGATGATCAGGTAGCCGACGACGGCCAGGACCCCGACCATGAGCGAGACCCTGGCCCCGCGCAACAGCCGTGCCAGCTCATCCTGGCCGAGCTCGTCGGTGCCCAGGATGTGCTGCAAACTCTGGAAGGGCGCCTTATAGGGGTGGCGGTAATCCTGGATGCTGTAAAGGTTGCCAGTGATGATCGGGACGACGACCGCGGCCAGCACGATCACGCCGAGGATCAGCAGCGCCCCGGTCGCCACCCGGTGATGGATAAAGCGGATGACCGCCAGGCGCCAGAAGCCCAGCTCTGGGGCGCCGGCGAGCTCATCCGCCTTGACGCCGGGCGGGGCGATCGCGCCGCGCTCCCGATCGATGGACGTTTCGGACAGTGGCACAGACCCGAGATCGGCGCCGGCCGCGGGTCCGAACGGAAGCGGAGGCACCTGGGCCATCAGTACCGGATCCTTGGGTCGGCGACCGCGTACATGACGTCGGCGATCAAGTTGAAGAATACGGTCCCGGCGGCGACCAGCATGACGACGCCCAGGATGACCGGGTAGTCCCGGTCGACCACGGCCTGGAAGGCGAGCTGCCCGGTGCCGGGCCAACTGAAGATGCCTTCGGTGATGATGGCACCGTTGACGATCTGCGGGATCGCGATCGCGACCAGGGTGATGATCGGGAGGATGGCGTTGCGCAGCGCGTGCTTGTAATTGACACGCTCCACCGCCAGGCCTTTGGCGCGGGCCGTCCGGATGTAGTCCTGGTGCAGTACCTCCAGCATGCTGGCCCGCATGAACCGGCTGAAGATCGCGATCTGGAGGATCGCTAGCGAGGTGACCGGGAGCACCATGTGGATGAGGAGGTCGACCGGGTCGTCGACACCTCCGGTACGCATCCCGAACAGGGGGAAGCCCCAGTGGAGGGGCGACTGTTTCAAGAAGACCGCGAAGATCAGCAGGAGATAAATTCCCAGCACGAAGCTTGGAATCGAGACGCCGATGTAGGAAACGATCGACGTCGTCATGTCCGCCTTCGAGTACTGGTGGGTCGACGCGTAGATCCCCAGCGGGAGACCGATGGCGAGCGCGACCAGCAGAGCGGCCCCCAGCAGCAGGATGGAGTTCGGCAGGCGCTGGAAGAGCAGCGTCGTGACCGGCTCGTTGTACTGGTAGGAGTCGCCCAGGTTGCCATGGACCAGGGCCCCGAGGTAGCGCACGTACGACTCGGGGATGGAATAGGGATTACCGTTGATGTCGGTCAGGCCGAGGTTGTGCAAGCGCCGGTTGACCTGCTCCTGATGAATCCGGGGGTTCTCTCCGACGCTGACGGGAGCGCCGGGCGTGACCCGCGTGAGGGTAAAGAAGATCGCCGACATGAGCAGGAGGAGGAAGATCCCGATCGCCACCCGGCGGACCACGTAGAAGGTCACGTCTTCATCCTATGACACCGTTCTTGCTGTGCACAAAGCATTCGCCTTGAATACGGCCTGAACTCCCGGGTAGAAGCATAGCGAACGGCGGAGGGAAGCCCGGGGAGGGCGGCCCGGCCGCCTCCCCGGCACTTCGGTCATCGAGTCGCTACTTACTTACCGTTCTTCGAGAACCAGGTCGAAAACACCTGGGTGTTGCGCGCGTCGTCGACGTAGATCACGTTGTCGCCGCCGCCGGCTACCACGCCGCCGACGTTGCTCGACCAACCCATCGCGGACTTGTCGGCCCACAGCATGTAGGTCACGACGTCGCCGCTGATGATCTTCTCGATCTGGTTGAAGATCGCCTTGCGGGCCGTTTGCGTCGCGGCAGCGGTGGACTTGATCGTCGTCCGCTCCTGCTCGATCAGCGAGTCGAGCTGCGGGTTGCTGTAACCGGTCCAGTTGTTACCCGACTTGTGCTCGGGCGTCAGCTGGCTGGAGTGGAAGGTCGTGTAGTTGTCCGGATCAAGCAACAGGCCGAACCCGGCGATGGCCACGTCGAAGTCGCCTTGCGTGATCGGCTTGTAGAACACCTTGAAGTCCGTCGGGTCCGGTGTCAGCTGGATCCCGATCGCCTTCAACTGGTCGGAGATGATCTGGGCGGCCTTGATGCGCTGCGCCTTGCCGGCACGAACCCGGATCTTGCCAACGAACTTCTGCGTGCCACCGCCGTTCGGATTGGGTCGGGTGGCTATACCGTCGGCCCCGATGGTCCATCCGGCTTGCGTCATCAGCGACTTCGCCTT
>WNEZ01003964.1_pt1 | contig 12814 bp, 19 predicted proteins | sample 5400521 | NCBI WGS metagenome assembly WNEZ01 (sample SAMN13153339, study PRJNA577476) | soil metagenome | isolation source: 120 cm saprolite under Douglas fir tree site 2 hole 1 replicate 1 | place: USA:California | collected 2015-04-18 | reverse complement strand
CGTTGCTCCCCCTTCGGAGTGTCCTGATACTTCACGATCTTTTGCTATACCTTGGCAGCCTGCGCGGCCGTCGATGTGCCGATGACCACTGTCGCGCCTGTGATCGATGCCCCGGCGGCGCCGGCCGCGAGGGTCAAAACCTGCCGCCGGGAAATTCCTTGTAATCTTGTCATGACACGTCGTCCTGCTGTCAGAGGCAATCAATCGGGTCATCCTGCGTCGTTTCTCTCCGTGCCGCCCGCCTTGATCTAGCACAACCGCGCAGCAAGGGTTTTTGTTTGCGATGATCCCGCAGCATTGTGGGCAGGCGGAGAGGGCGTCACTCCAGATAACTGAGATATGCCGCGACGGCTTTAATTTGTGCTTCGGTCAAATTATGCGCGATCGGCTGCATGATAGCCGAGTTGTCCGGCTTGGCCTTGTCCTGACCTCGTTCTTTTTCCCAGTTCGTCAATTTCCGATAGATGTAGTCATGGAGCTGCCCTGCCAGACGAGGAAATGCGTCGGTGCCTTTAGCATCCTGCCCGTGACAGGAAGCGCATGGAGGAACCTCAGCACTGGGAACGCCGTCTTCGTAGATTTTCTTCCCCGCGGCTACGAACTCCTTTGGAGCCCCTCCTAACGGTTTAGGATTGAGCTCTTTGAAATGCGCGGCCAAAGCCGTCAGCATCGACGGCTTCAGAACATGCGCTACGTTGAACATGACAGGGTTGGTTCGCCTGCGCTCGATAAACGCCTGCAACTGATTCTCCAGGTACTCCGGCTGCTGTCCTGCAAGTCGCGGCATGGGAAAGGCTCCACGAAACCCTTGCCCCGACACCCCGTGGCAGGTTTTGCAATAGTCCGTCTTGGCCTTGAGTTCCTGCATCGAGACGGCGAACGCTCCCTTGTCCTCCGCGTGCGCCGCCACGGAGAATACGACGGCGACGGCTGTCGTCAGCAACACTGATTGTAAGTTCATGGGCCCGCCTTTGATAAGGGCCACGTTACGCTTGGCCAGGCAGTTTGATCCAGTGCAATTTTTCCGGAGCCATTTGATCGAGATCAATGCAGAGGCGCGAAACCGGACTCATATTGCAAGCGGCGGGATGCCACGCGTCATGTTGGCCATGTGGACGGGCGACGAAACGAAATGTTTCGACGCACGTGGAACTGTTGCGTGTGCAACGATTGTTGCCAAAATGTCTCTCCAATCGCGAAATCGGATGCGTCGTTGCTATTGGCTTAGCTGCGCCCGCGACTCTTGCATTATCGTTGTTGTCGTGAGCGGCTCTCCATTCGGTGTTGTGCATTTGGAGTGCCGCGAACAACGGGATAGCGTGCGATGCAAAGTGACCGTTTTACTCGATCCTTAGGGAACTGCGGGCTGTTCGCTGCGGTCGCGGTTGTTGTTCTGGCTGGCTTCCTGACAATTGGCTTTGCGCCATCGGCGCAAGCGCTTCCGAGTTTTGCGCGCCAGACCGGGCAGCCCTGCGGTACTTGCCACACTGATTTTCCATTCCTGACCCCATTCGGCCGCCGCTTCAAGCTGCTCGGCTATACGACGGGGGGTGGCATCTATAAGACGACTCCATTCTCGAACAATTCGGGTCCTAAGGAGGCCTATGCGGAGTTGTACAGCTATGCGAGCCGCATGGATGCCAACGCTCCGGCCCCGGTCCCTGCGGGGGAGAAAGGGTGGGTCCCTCCGATATCTATGATGGCGATCATCGGCAACACGCACACGCAAGTACCAAGCGTGACACCCCCGACGGATCCCTATCAGCCGAACGATAACACCGTGCTGTCGCCGTTCAGTGTGTTCTGGGGCGGAGCCATTACCAGCAATGTCGGCGCGTTCGTCCAGGTCACCCATAACTCGCCAGACCCCTTGTCGTCTTTGACCGGCAACCCGGTAGACCAGTTCAAGCACAACTGGTCGTGGGACAATGCTGATGTGCGTTATGCGAACACCGCAAATATCGCGGGGCTCGACGTAATCTACGGCATCACTGCCAACAACAATCCGACCGTCCAGGACCTCTGGAACACGACGCCCGGTTGGTCGTTCCCGCAAGCGGCATCGACACTTGCGAACACACCCGCTGCTTCGACCCTGATCGAAGGCGCTTTCTCCATGCGTGTCGCCGGCGTCGGCGTCTACACAATGATCAACGATATGCTTTATCTCGAACTGACGGGCTACAAGACGCTCGGATTCAGTCAGCAGAATACCCTCGGCGTGAATCCGTTTGACGGGCCCGGTCTGTTCAGCGGCGTGGCGCCGTATTGGCGCGTGGCGTTGGAGCCGCACTGGGGGCCCCACACCTTCATGCTCGGCACCTACGGTATGATCGCCAACGTCAATCCATGGATCGATAACACCTTCGTGCTGGGAACGACCGGGACGATGCAACTATCAGACAGGTTCACCGACGTCGGCATCGACTCGCAGTACCAGTATCAAGGTCCGAATTACTGGGTGACACTGCGTGCCAATTATATTCGCGAGTATCAACGGCTGGACGCGAGCTTTGCCAGCTTTGCCTCGGCCAATCCCACCAACGAACTCAACAGCCTTAAGCTGACGGGCTCATTGGCCTTTGGCGCCGACAACCGGATCGTGTTGACCGGACAGTATTTCGACGTTTGGGGCACTCCCGACGCGACCTTGTTTGCCGATGCGGCCGGGTTCGCAAACATGAGCCCAAACAGCAACGGCTGGATGGCCGAGCTCGCTTATATCCCGTTCAGCGCAAGCAAGGCGCCCGGCTGGCCCTGGTTCAATGCCCGCATCGGCCTTCAATATATTTACTACAACAAGTTCAACGGCACGACGGTTGGTGCTCACGACAATAACACCCTCTTCCTTCACGCCTGGTTGGCGATGTAGGCGGGCTTGCGCGCAAATGGAGATTTACTCATGAACAAGCTCTCTCTTCTCGGTGTCGCAGGGCTCGCATTGAATGCCGCCGCGCCGGCTCTCGCCGCCGATCTTCCGCCCGAGATGCCCGTGAAGGCAACATTCCAGCAGCGGTTCACGTGGACCGGCTGCTATATGGGCGCCCACGCCGGAGGCGTCTGGGCGCAAACGAATGCGACCGACCCGGTGCTGTTGGTGCAGGATAATGCAGCGTTTGGGCTTGCGGGCAATACCGTCGGAACCACCACCGCCAATGTCCACCAGAGCGGCGCGGTGATCGGTGGCCAGATCGGGTGCGATTATCAGTTCTCACCGAATTTCGTGGTCGGCATCGAGGGGGGAGCCTCTGGCTCGACGCTGAAGGGCAGCACATTGGTGCCATTTCAGCCTGCGGTGGCCTTCCCCGGCGAAACCGCCCTTGTGAAAGTGACGACAGATTTCATTCCGACCCTCACCGCGCGCGTGGGTTATGCGGTGGACCATTTGTTGCTGTACGCCAAGGGCGGCGCCGCCTGGGCCTACAACAAATATAGCGTGACCGGCACTTTCACGGGCACGGCGTTCGACGCCGAGGGATTGAGCATAAAGACCGGCTGGACCGCGGGCGCCGGCGTCGAATGGGCTTTCGCGGAGGATTGGTCGGCGCGGCTCGAATACGATTACTACAATTTCGGCAGTCAGACGGTGACGATGAGTCATACCGATCCTGCCGGCGTCACCAGCTTCACTGGGCCCATGAGCTACAAGCAGACCGCTCAGATGGTCAAACTCGGGGTGAACTTCCGTGTGCCGGGCTGGCAGTAGGACGATGTTCGATCACGCAAACAATCGGCTTATTCTTCGGGGCGTCAGACCACGGCCCCCAAGCGCAACGATGAAAGCAGGATGATGAGGATCGTTGGCTTACATTCGGCGTTGCGAACCGCGATGCTGGCGGCGGCGCTCTCCGCCGCTCTCCCGGTTGCCTGCCGCGCGGATGACCTTCAGGCCAAGCTCGCCTATTGCAAGACCTGTCACGGTCTGTCGGGCCAAGGTTATCATGGCTACTATCCGATGCCGCGCCTGGCGGGACAGCAACCCCAATACATCGAGAACCAGTTGCGGGCTTTCATCGAGCACAGGCGGAAGAATCAGATCATGGCGAATGTGGCGCATGTCCTGTCGCCATCGATGCTGTCGGCGCTGGCCCATCATTTCAGGGGTCTTAATCCGCCACCGCTGGGCGGCGGCGGATCCAGGAGTGCCATGGCCACGGGCAAACGCATCTACGAGGAGGGACTTCCCGAATCCAATGTCCCCGCATGCTCGGCGTGCCACGGTCCAGACGCCAGGGGTCAGGACCAGATCCCACGCCTGGCTGGCCAGCTCCCCGACTACTTCTACAGCAAGCTTGTGAACTGGACGGCGGAGCGCGGTCAGAACAGCTCAATGCCGGATTCATCCGCCGTCATGGGGCCGACCTCGCACAACCTGACCAAATCCCAAATCGCAGCCGTCGCTGCCTATGTCAGTAGTCTTAGGTAATGTTCACCATTTGATGGGTCGCCGTTTTCAATGAATGCAAAAAGTGCGGAAGCTATTTCATGAAGCGAATCTGGCCGACACTCTTGATCCTTGCGATGCTTTGCTCGCCCGTTTCCTCATGGGCCGGCAGTTCGATCGCGGCCAGCATCCGTAATTGCACCTGGTGCCATGGAACCGGAGCGCAGGGTTATACGGTCGCGCCGCGACTGGCCGGACAGCGCGCGCTGTATATCGAGGCCCAGCTCCGCGGCTATGCTGCGCACATCCGCGATAATCCGCTTTCGAAACAATACATGTGGGGGGCCGCGGCGAATCTCCGTACCGACACGACGCGAGATCTGGCGGATTATTTCGCATCGCTGCCGCCGAAAACCGCCAATGACGGACGTCGGGCGCTCGCGGAAAGGGGACAAGCGATTTACCTCCAGGGAATTCCGGAAGCCAATATCGCAGCTTGCCTCGCATGCCATGGCCCGGCGGGCCAGGGCGTGAGGGAAATCCCGCGTCTCGGAGGAATGTCCTATTTCTACTTGAAACGCAGGCTCGAGGAATGGGGCCAAGGATATCATTCGGCTCTGGACTCTCCGATGCCTCTGGTTGCCAGTACGATGGGTCCGGACGAAATCGAGGCGCTCGCCTCATACCTCAGCTTCGTCAAGTAAGCTGCAATCCTGTTCCATGAAAAGGGCACGAGTTCGTCACTTGGGCTGACTTGGTCGCCCGGATGACCTACGGCGTAGTCACATCGCGCTTAACGGATGCCAGCACGTCCGGGGCTTTGGGTTAATTGAGTGAGCGCCGCTCGTATTCCAGCAAGAGCTTTTTGATCTCGGCCAAATTCATGAGCGCATCGGCCACCGTTAGCAGTCTCAGTCGCTCTGATCCTGTTTCTAGCCGCATTGCCTGAGCAATTTGTGTTTCCGCGAGCTTTTTCAGCTCCGCTGGGCTCAAGTGAGTGCTGAATGCAGGTCTTGCCATAGCAGACTTCCCCACAATACCGAACACGAATAGTTACGTTTCCGAAAACCAGTTTGTCTGCTCGGTGTCCGACAAATTAGAAGGATTCCTGAGCCAAGCTTGGGATTGTCAAACCTCAAATGTGTGGCTGATGGCTTCTTCCCTTGACGAGAAGCGTCTGCTCCAGGCCGGTCAAAAAGACTCCTTTCGGAATGACGCGAATTACTTTCCTCCGCTCAAGCTTGGCGAGCGTGCGACTGACCGTTTCGAGTTTCAGACCGAGGAAGTCAGCAATATCCTGGCGCCGCATCGGCAGCGGCACAGTTTCTGACAATGCGGTGAGGCGCGCCAGTCGGTTGCGCCAGCTAACGAGAAAAATCGCAACTCTTTCCTCTGCCGATCCATTGCCAAGCAGCAGCAATTGATCCTGCGCCATATCAAGTTCGCGAGTCGCAAATTCAACCAATAGCCGCATGATGTTCGGGCTGGATTGAACGAATCTTGTAAGGTCGCCGCGTGAAAACCGGCACAAAGCAACCTCGCCGATTGCGTCGGCCGAAAAGTTATGCCGACCAGCGAGCGGCATTCCAAGGAAATCGCCGGGTAGTGCAAATGCCAGAATCTGACGCCTGCCGTCTGGCAGCATTTTGTAAAGGCGTACAACGCCCTGTGAGAGGCCAAAAGCGCTATCGGCTAGCTCGCCCTCTGAGAAGATCGTCTTTCCCGCGCCAAAATAGGCCTGGGTAGCGAGCCTCTGAAGTTCTCGAAGTTCGAGCGGATCGGAGGCTTCTCCACAGAACAGAGTAGGGAAGAAACCGCGCGGCATTTCGCCACCTCAATATCGACTTCCCGAACTCAACGCTGGAAGGATCGATGCGCATCGCACCCGCAGCTTCACACTGGGAGGTGCTGCACGAAGATGACGCTACGACGTTTGCCGTCGATACAGATTGAGCCAAGTCAACCAGCTGCTGGTCCGAGCAAAAAGCGCAATTGCGGAAGTCGCGAGGCCATTGATTTAGCGCAAAGCCTGCCCATCGAGTTTACGCTATGCTTTTACCAATGCATCAGGAATGCCGGGAAAATCCCGGTCGCCTGGAAACGATCATAACTTAACAGGCGGCGATTGGTCAGGGTTTAGCGATGCCAAAGATCATTGATATCTTGCTCGAAGAACATCGAAACATCGAAAAATTGCTTCTCGTCCTGGAACACGAGCTCGATATATTCGATCGCAGCGGGCGGCCGGACTATGAGATTTTGCAGTCGATCATCCAGTATTTCCAGGACTATCCGGAAAGCCGTCATCATCCCAAGGAAGAGATGATCTTCGAGAAGCTGAAGGCGCGGGATTTCGCTGCTGCGAAGCGCTTCGGCGACGTGGAAGCCGATCATGGGGTTGAAGCTAAACGTTTGCGCAGCTTTGCACGGGCCGTCGACTACATCCTGGCGGACCAGGAATTCCTGCGGGAGAGCTTCCATCTAGCCGTGCACGATTTTATTGAGCATCAACGCCAGCATCTGGAAAAGGAGGAACGGCTCTTGTTTCCGGCTGCCGTGAAAGCCTTGCGATCGGAAGACTGGGCGGAAATAGATGCACGGCTGGATGACAGGAAGGATCCGTTGTTCAACAGCGTGGTGGAAGAGAAATTTCACAACCTTCAAAAGACGATTCTGCGGTGGGAGCAGGAGACTGAGGAAACCCGCCTAACAATGACTCAGGCTCAGCATTGAAAACGGAGATTGCTTTCATCGAGGACGCTATTTTTTGACCGTCCGCAGCCTCTTGCGCCTTGAACGGTGCGGACAAGCTCGGAATTTTATGGTCGCAATCGCGTCGCGGCTGGTGGCTTCTAAATTGATCCGAATCAATTCAATCTGGTTAGTTTAGCCCTACATTGCAGTGGGGTTGATTGGCTCTCCCTTCAATCAACTTGCTAAGCTAAGGAATTGTCATGATTTCCATTAACGCGGACTCGGTAACTGCTGAATTTTCGCAAAAAAGAGAAATGATCGCCGATTGCGGCGCGCAAGGCCCGATGTCACAGCAAGATGCTGCTGGCTCTCACGGCCACGAGATGCATCCGCAAAAATTTGTGCAATTGGTCGGCTGTCATGAATCAAATGCAGGAAAGCGTGAAGTGGCGCATCGTCTCCATTAGGTCCTTGTGCCGCGACCGACGACTTGGGAACGGCGGCTGCGTCACCGCGTACGTCAACGCGAATCTGGTGATTCGCCTGCGTTCGCCCATGTCGAGAACTGCCACGCTCAGCCCCGACTGACTGTACGCTACGGTCTGCTCATTCTCTCGGTGGCAGGTCAATGCGGTCATCCGAGAATTCTGGTGGACCGTCTGTCAGCCTGCGTATGCGACGTTCGCGCTCTGCAATGGGAAGGGATGGATCGAGCAACTGGCCGATCTGCTTTACTGCTAAGTATTCGATTACCAGCTGACGAATAGCGTTGGAGCGGACGGTGTCGTGAGCTTCCGCCCGGGCGTCGACATCCGCTGTAAGTCCTTGCGACATTTTCACAGTGCTAGTGGCGCCGCGGCTCGTGCGCGGACGTTTCTGGTCCAGCGAATCGATTGTCGACGCATTGAGGCAATACTCCTCATAGTGCTGGGCGGAGGTACCAGCGTCGAGGTCGCGGTCACACTGATGCTTTTGCTGGCATGAGGCGCAGACACGTATCATGTCACGCAGCAAAAAAGGTTGCGTGCGAGAGAGCGCCTCTTCATCAATGCCGAGAGCCGTTAGCAGTTTCGGCAATTCATCGACCGCCCGCGGGCCTTGGCGGACAAATGTGTCCAGGTCTGCGGGTGTAATGCAAAGTTCGTGTGCAATGTTTGAAAATTCGGCACTATCGAGATTGCGGATCTCGCGGATTTCCCGTCTGTGCTTGAGCCAGTTGCCAAAGACATCAATGAGCTTGTTGAGGATTGAATATGGTTTGATCTGCGGTGTCATTGTTGTGCGCTCCTCCGCTGATGGTATCGGCAACATCGTCACCGACGAGCGATGGTTCGGTATTGCGATAGATCAATGGGCCTGAACCTTCGACAGCTTTTGGAAGGTGCTTAGCATTGAGAGTGTTGCGGCATTCGGGCAATAGTCCCGCCAGTATTGCCACCCGGGATCGGCAAATTTGTCTGCAAGGTCTAACGCGCATTGTCCGCGCTTCTCACACCTTAGACAATGGTGTTGAAGCTCCCGGACCTTGAGGGGCTCTATGTGGGCGACTTCGTCAGGATTGAGCGAAAGCGCTTCCATGCGGCGCTCCAACAAACTGATTGGGTCGGGGCTATAACTTGAAACCCAACGCAGCTGGGCAACAGGAATACCCAAGTAATGAGCTCTGCGCTTCAGTTCGTATTCGCTACAAACATCAGAATCAGCAAAGCTTGAACAGGCAACTTTCCAATCTCTCCAAGCCTTGAAAATCGACCAGTGGTGATTGCATGAGGCTGGCATCTAACCCTCCTCCCTTCGGCATCATGTAATATGAAGGTGAATGCTGCCCTAGCGCATTGATCCAAATCAAATTGACCGACCCAAGGGTAGCGCGGTGCGATGGCCCGAGGTCATATCTTCCAGCAGCACATCGCAGCGCCGATCGGCGCCCTCAAAGGCCTGGTGCTGCAGGACACCGGCCACCGATAAGCCCAGTTCGCGCCAGCGACTGACGAGCGTCCTGAAGATGGCGTCGGGATAGGATTCGTTCGCGTAAACGATCGCCGCGACTGATTGGACGGGTTGGGACGAAAGCTCATGCCCGAGGGCGGAAGGCGAGACAGACATCAGGGTTCACCTCAATGGGACGGGCACCGATCAGGTCGAGACAATACGGAATCGCGGGAAATACGGCGTTTAGGCAGACACCGATCGCCGAGGGCCGCCCTGGCAGATTGACAATCAAACAATGTCCCCGCGTGCCGGCGGTCTGGCGTGAGAGAATAGCGGTCGGAACGTTCTCCAGGCTGGCCCGGCGCATCAATTCGCAAATCCTTCCAGTTCACGCGTGATGACCAAGCGCGTTCCTTCCGGCGTGAGATCCCGCGTGGAGGGCCCTGTGCCGCCGGTGGTCAGAACCAGATCGCAATCCTCGCGATCCGACATCTCGACCAGGGCTTTCGCTACGCTATCGACACCATCCGGGACGATCTTCACGATGGCGATCCAGTTCGACTGAACCGTCTTGTTCAGGAAATCGTTGATGGCCTTGCCACTTTTGTCGTCATATTCGCCACGGCTGGCGCGATCGGAGATCACGAGAATACCGACCCTGGCGAGGCCGCGCGATTCTTCCAGAGCAGTTTCCTGGTCGCGCTCATTGTTCACGAGCAACCTCCTCCCCCTTCGCACGTACATCCGGCGTGAGCCGGCACCGCAGGCGTCTCATCCTGCTTCAGCGACCAGTTGACCATGTAGGTCAGGCAGCCGATTCCAGGATCGTCCGCACGCTCAACAACATTCATCAATCCCAGCCAATCCTCGCTGACCGCCAGATTGGCGAACCGCCGCACCGCGCCGGCTGCGTATTCGCCGACCGTCTCGTCGAAATGAGCTGCTGCTTCACCGACCCGCGCGAACAACACGATGTCGTTGCAGGCGAGCAGCGCCTCGCTGGCGGCGGCTTCCTCGCTGAAGCCGCGAATGATCTCGCCAAGTTGCATGGCCCCTCCTACTGCACGAGCGGCGACCCTGACGCCGCGAGAGTAACGCCGGCGATCTCGGCGCGGCCTGCCAATACCGAGACATATTGCGCCAGCGCACGATGCTGGACGCTGGTCGCGAGGTAATCGGCAATACGGTCGCGGGCGAGTTCGAACGGAAGCATCTGCCCGGGCGCATGCTGATCGAGCCGGACCACATGAAAGCCATAGCGGGTTTCGGCGATGGCGAATTCGCCGGGGCGCATCCGTTGCAGCGCGGCCTCGAATTCCGCAACCGTCTGGCCGCGCGTCAATTGGCCGAGGCGGCCACCGTTCTCGGCCGAGGTCTTGCAGTCGGAATGACTGCGCGCGAATTCTGCGAACAAGGCCGGATCGGCCCGGACGGCTGACAGGATCGTATCGGCTGTCGCACGCGCTGTGGCGCGCGCGGCAACATCGCTGCGGGGCGCCGCGATCAGGATATGTGCAGCCTCATAGAGATCGCCGGAGCGGAAGCGCTGGCGGTTCTGCTCATAGAACCGCAGACATGCAGTCTCGTCGGGCTCCGGCGTGACGACTTCGCGCTCGATCAACGCACGCATCGCCGCCTCTTCGGAAGTCTCAGAGCGCCCTTCCGGATCGCGCAGCAGCTCGCCTTCGATGCCGAGACGCTTTGCTTCCTGCAGTAGCAATTCGCGCACGACCAGCGCCCGTGCGGCCGCCTGCCAGGCCAGGATCGGCTTTTCCGCCGGATGATTCTGCACCTCGCGGGCAATGACCTCGCGCGGGATCACCGCGCCGTTGACGCTGATGGTCTTCGGCTTCGGCAGCGCATTCGTGACCGAGCAATCCATGACCTACTCCGCGGGCTGAAGCGGACGCGCTGCGCGACCGCTACCATCACGGCTGCGGACAATCTGATAGCCACGGCGGACGAGGTACCAGACCGGCGCGCTCCAGACGTGAACCAGCCGGGTGAACGGGAAGACGAGGAAGAGCGTCATGCCCAGCACGAGGTGCGCCTTGAAGATCGGATGCACGTCCAGAATGTTGGCGGCGATGTCGGGCTGCAGCGTCAGGATGCCCTGCGCCCACGCCATGAACTTCACCATTTCATGGCCGTCGGGATGACCGAAGGATACCGGGATGGTCGCCAATCCCAATAATAATTGCGCAAACAGCAGCAGCAGGATCGTGGTATCGCCGAACGATGAATTGGCGCGGATGCGCGGATCGAACAGTCGCCGATGCGTCAGTAGGGAAATGCCGACCAGGCACATCAGGCCAGCGACGCCGCCGGCAACGATCGCCAGCATCTGCTTGAAGCCGTGCGATACGCCAAGCATGTCGAACACCCAGATCGGCGTCAAAAGCCCGACGAAATGGCCGACGAAGATCACGAGGATGCCGACGTGAAACAGGTTCGAGCCCCACATCAGTTGCCGCCGCCGCAGCAACTGGCTCGATCCGGTGCGCCAGGTGTATTGTTCGCGATCGAACCGGAACAGGCTGCCGAACAAAAATACCGTCAGGCAGAGGTAGGGATACCAGCCGAACACGATTGAATTGAGCGTTTGCATCGCTTTCGCTCCTCACTGCAAAGGTGGTGTTGGCTCGACCGCGCGCCGGGCGTGGCGAAGTTTGGCGATCAGGCCTTCATGGCCGCAGGCGCCTTGCCCCTGCGCACCCGGGCCGAACCGCACCTCTTCCTCTTCCCAGGCGGCGTCGAGTGCGGCGAGATCCATCGGGTCGCTGTCCGGGGCCTTCAAGAGTTCGTCGACGATGTCGCGCCGGGGCGCTTCGGCCGCGATCGCAACCAGCGCATCGAACACGGCCTTGTAGGCCGACTGCCGCCGGCCAAGCCGTTCGGCCAGTGCTGCGAAGATATGCGCGGTCTGTCCGAGTAGGTCACGCGCTTCAGCGATCGGATGGATCGACAGGAATTCCAGGAACAGCGGGACATAGTCCGGCAATTCGTTGGCGGCGATGATCAGCCCGGCATTTTCATACATGGCCTTCAGGTCAACCATGGCCTGACCGCGGTCGCGGCTTTCGCCGTGGACGTGCTCGAACAGATGCAGCGCCAGTGTCTTGCTGCGGTCGAACAGCAGGCCGTAACGCTCCTGCAGGTCGTAGAGATCGCCGATCGAGATTTCCTCGATCAGCACGTCGAGCGCACCGCGGCATGACTCGGGCACCAGCCTTTCGGCATCGAGCACCGGCAGAAATTCCGGCGCCGCATCGATCAGCGCCTCGGTCGGATAGCCCAGCAGAGCGGACAGGACCTTGAACGTCTTCATCACGCCATCTCCATCGGGTTCTTGACGTGGTTCTTGGCCTTGCGGGATGAACCGAACAGATTGGTCTCGGTCTCGCCGCCGGAGCAGCCGTTGCCGAAGGTGAAGCCGCAGGAACCGCGGATGTCGAAGGCGTCGGCGCCGAGTTCGCGATGCGCAGTCGGGATCACGAAACGGTCTTCGTAATTGGCGATCGCCATGATCTGGTACATCTCGTCGATCTGCGCCGGCTTGAGGCCCACACGCCGCGCAATGGCCCCATCGACCACGCCGTCGAGCGTCTTGGTCCGCATATAGGCGCGCATCGCCAGCATGCGCTCGAGCGCCAGCGTCACCGGCGCCTCGTCGCCCGCCGTGAGCAGATTGGCGAGATAGCGCATCGGAATGCGCAGCGACTTGACGTCGGGCATTTCGCCGTCCAGCCCGATCTTACCTGCGGAGGCCGCGGACGTGATCGGCGACAGCGGGGGCACGTACCA